>Ga0210398_10000037_pt1 | contig 155918 bp, 106 predicted proteins | sample IncBWC4OmetaG_FD_161047 | JGI IMG/M metagenome (GOLD analysis project Ga0210398, IMG submission 161047) | Forest soil microbial communities from Barre Woods Harvard Forest LTER site, Petersham, Massachusetts, United States - Inc-BW-C-4-O | ecosystem: Environmental > Terrestrial > Soil >... | reverse complement strand
GCGTCGTTCGCAACGACGAGGTCGTCGGTTCGAGCCCGACTAGCTCCACCAAATCATCCTGATGCCTCGATACACGTCCTTGCCAACGCCGGGAAGACGGCCGAAACGTATCGCTCGGAACTGGGTAAGGACCAGCGCCTCAATGAGTCCATCGCTCTGCAGAACCTTCCGTCGCTCGTCCGAGACCGCGTGGCCCAGCACTGAAGGAACTCTCCAGTGATGAGCGACTTGCGTCGCTGGGGCCGCCGTCGGGTGCATCAAGGTTGTGAAACAGGTTATAAATTGACCCTGCGCGGCAGAGTTCCACTTGAGAGTGGTAGACGGTGAGAACGAAAGGACAAAGCCTTCCAATCAAGGGAATCGCCGCCGCGCCAATGCCATGGCAGAAACTATCAGACTCAACACTGCATCCGGAAGACAGGAGTTCCAGCTTCCCCCGACGCCATTGAGCGAATGCGCCCCGGTTTCCGCTTGGAGCGAGTCTGTCGTCATTCCCACTTATATGCCGGCAAGCCCTGATCGTAATCCCATGTTTCTGGAGACACGCGTCTACCAGGGAAGTAGCGGAGCGATCTATCCCCTGCCATTCATCGATCGCATCGCCGCGGAACCGAAGCCTCGCGCCTGGCAGGCAGTTCATCTTGAAAACGAATGGATACGGCTCATGATCCTGCCGGAGATTGGAGGCAGAATCCACGTCGGCTTCGACAAAGTGAACGGTTACGATTTTTTTTATCGCCAGAACGTGATCAAGCCGGCGCTGGTGGGACTGGCTGGTCCGTGGGTTTCAGGCGGCGTCGAATTCAATTGGCCGCAGCACCATCGTCCAGCAACGTTCCTGCCGGTGGAAATAAGCATTGAGAGAAGCAGTGATGGTTCTGTTACCGTCTGGTGCAGTGATCACGATCCGCTTACGCGGATGAAGGGCATGCATGGCGTCTGCCTCTATCCGAATCGCGCCTATGTGGAACTGAAGGTAAGGCTCTACAACCGCACGCGGATCACCCAGACGTTTCTGTGGTGGGCTAATATGGCAACCCGTGTCCACGAACGATATCAATCGTTCTTTCCGTCGGATGTTCGCTTTGTGGCCGACCACGCAAAACGGGCGATTACTACCTTCCCGCTCAGCGATCGTGACTACTATGGGGTGCGCTATGCCGAGCGTGCTGAATCAGGTGTCCCCGACGACGAACTGCCTGCGCACTTCCGGCCCGATGGGTCTTACGCTGCAAACGATCTGAGCTGGTATGCGAATATTCCCGTGCCGACAAGCTACATGATCGTCGGATCTCGCGAAGACTTTTTCGGCGGATACGATCATGCCAGGCAGGCCGGCGTCGTGCATGTGGCGAACCATCACATCGCGCCGGGCAAGAAACAGTGGACCTGGGGAAATCATGAATTTGGCTATGCCTGGGACCGGAATTTGACCGACAACGACGGTCCATACATTGAGCTTATGGCTGGTGTTTACACAGACAATCAGCCGGACTTCTCGTTCCTTGCGCCGGGAGAAACAAAGACGTTCAGTCAATTCTGGTATCCCATCCGTTCGATCGGCGTTCCGCAGACTGCCAATCTACGTGCGGCTATGAGTCTGGCGCAGGCGCGACCAGGGTTCGCCCACATTGGCATTGCGGTGACACGCGATGTTCCTGAGGCCGCATTGACCGTCAAAGTCCGCGGCGAAACTCTCAAACACTGGATCGGCAATCTGAGCCTCCGCGATCCTTTCAAGCTGGAAGTGGCCATTCCATTACACGAAACCTTGGACGCTTTCGAGATTGAGCTTCGCGATTCTTCGGGAAGCATTCTGCGATATGCGCCTGCTGAAACAGTGCCCGTGGAAAAACCACAAGTTGCGACTGAACCACCTCCGCCGCATGAGATCGACAGCATCGATCGGCTTTATCTCACGGGCGTTCATCTTGGACAGTACCGGCACGCAACACGCTCGCCTCAGCCGTACTGGGAAGAGGCTCTTCGCCGCGATCCCGGAGACCATCGTTCTCACAACGCCCTTGGCCAATGGCACCTCAAGCGTGGAGAGTTGGCGCTTGCTGAACACCATTTCCGGTCCGCCATCGAGCGTCTGACAGAAAGAAACCCGAATCCCGCGGACAGTGAGGCCTTCTACCATTTGGGCCTCACACTTTGCTATTTAGGGCGAGCTCAGGATGCCTACGCAGCCTTCTATAAATCCACATGGGTTGCGTCGCTGCGAGCGCCCGCGTGTCATGCCCTCGCGGAGCTTGATGCCAGCACACGTCGATGGGACAGCGCCCTCGACCATATTCAGCGTAGCTTGCGAGCAGATGCCGACAATAGCAACGCACGCAATCTGGCTGTAGTCGTGCTGAACAAACTCAATCGCTATCAGGAGGCTGAGGCGATTCTCAGAGAAACCCGGGAGATGGATCCACTGGATATCTGGGCCCGTTTCCTCGACTCAGGCGAGACCCCAGCAGAACCGCAACTAGGCATCGATCTGGCCCTCGACCTGCAACGGGCAGGGTTGAAGGAAGAGGCGCTGCAGGTCCTTCGCGCGCCCGACCTGAACCGCCGCGACGGGTCAGCCCCGATGGTGGCTTATTTGCTCGCCTCTTTGTATGAGACAACCGGAGATCACTCAAGCGCACAACTCTGCCAGGTGCAAGCCAGGTCGTTTCCGGCTGATCATGTTTTTCCCCATCGCATAGAAGAGATGTTGCTTTTGGAGGATGTTTGTCTGCGCCATCCCACGGATCCACGCGCACCATACTATCTAGGAAACCTCCTCTATGATCGCCGCCGTTATGAAGAGGCGATTGCGAGATGGGAGACTGCGGCCACGCTCGACCCCTCATTCCCAACGATATGGCGCAACCTTGGACTGGCTTATTTCAACATCCGTGCCGACTCCGAACATGCGGTGTCTGCCTATGACAAGGCGATGGCGGCGGACCCATCTGACGCTCGCGTGCTTTACGAGCGGGACCAGTTGTGGAAACGAGTCGGCGAAACTCCGGTAACGCGCCTCGCCGAACTAAGTCGCTACCCCGATCTCCTTGCATCACGAGATGATCTGGCCGTCGAATACGCCACGTTACTGAACCAGACTGGCAACCCCTCAGCGGCGCTGCAGCTGCTTACCACTCGGTCCTTTCAGCCCTGGGAGGGTGGCGAGGGGCTGGTAATGGCGCAATATACGCGTGCAGTTCTCTTGGTAGGAAAGCAGCTTCTGCGGAGCGGCCGCAGCCAGGATGCGTCAAGGCGTTTTCAGGCTGCTCTTCATCCCCCGCGCAACCTCAGTGAGGCGCGGCATCTGCTCGCGAATACGAGCGATATCTATTTTTGGATAGGGACGGCAGAGCGTGCGGCAGGAAATGAAGCTGAGGCCTGTTCCGCTTTTGAGCGCGCCACTCGCCAGCGAGGCGATTTCCGGCAGATGAGCGTTCAACGGTTATCGGATATGTCTTACTGGTCGGCGATGGCCATGCGCCAGTCAGGCGAAGAACAGCAGGCTACCGCTTTGTTTGAGTCGATCCTCACATATTCAGAAGAACTCAATCGAGAGGAGCCGAAAATCGATTATTTTGCTACCTCCTTGCCTGCAATGCTTCTTTTCCGGGATGACCTAAAAAAACGCCAGCAGATTGAAGTGCTCTTCCTTCGCGCCCAAGGCTACCTCGGACTTGAAAGGGTTGTGGAATCGGAATGTCTTCTCAAAGAAGTTCTCGCGCTCGACGGCAATCATTCCGGCGCTGGGGACCTGCTTGAGGATTTGCACTCAGGCCCGCGCTTCGTTGGTGCAGACTGATGCAGATTGTCGCGGCATCAGACATTGCAGACACTCCGCATCAGCCGGAATTCATCCACTCCAGATATGTATGGTTGATCGCGTTCGTAGCAGCCATGGGCGGACTGCTCTTCGGCTATGACTGGGTCGTGATCGGAGGCGCCAAACCATTTTACGAGGCTTACTTTCACCTCACTTCGCCGCAGCTCATCGGTTGGGCAACCAGCTGTGCTCTAATTGGCTGTTTCATCGGGGCGCTGGCTGGCGGCGCCATCGGAGATTGTTTTGGGCGGCGACGCACCCTCATACTGGCCGCGTTACTGTTTGCGCTTTCATCCGCGCTTACTGGCTGGGCGCACTCATTTGTGAATTTCATCGTCTGGCGAATTATGGGCGGCGTTGCAATCGGGCTTGCCTCAAATGTGTCTCCGCTTTACATTGCCGAGATCAGTCCCGCCCCATGGCGCGGACGGCTAGTCAGTTTGAACCAACTCTCAATAGTGATCGGCATTCTTGCGGCGCAAATCGTGAATTGGCAAGTTGCAAAGCCGATTCCCATCGGCGCAACCATGCAAACGATCACAAGCAGTTGGAACGCTCAGTACGCTTGGCGATGGATGTTTACAGCCGTCTCTCTGCCCGCCTTACTGTTTTTTCTTTTTTCGCTGTGGATTCCGGAAAGCCCGCGATGGCTGTTGTTGCGGGGCAAGAGCGAGCAGGCGACCCAGATTCTCGCTCGCATCGGCGGCGCTCCTTATGCCGCTTCCGAGGTGCGAAGTATCCTGAATTCTCTGGCGTCCTCCAAACGAAACGTCGTGGGGTGGCGCGAGCTTCTCACTCCTGGGACACGGCGGCTGCTGCTCATCGGTATCGTCCTGGCCGTGTTGCAGCAGTGGTGCGGCATCAACATTCTCTTTAACTATGCAGAGGAGATCTATCGGAGCGCGGGCTACGGTCTGAACGACATTCTTTTCAACATCGTGATCACCGGTACCATCAATCTCCTGTTCACTTTCCTCGCACTGCTTTTCGTCGACCGCTACGGCCGCCGCGCCCTGATGCTGTTCGGCTGTATGGGTATTGCTATTTCTCACCTGTGCGCCGGGGTTGCCTATACGCTTGGTCTGCATGGCGCCGGAGTCCTGCTTCTAACGTTGTGCTCAATCGCATGCTATGCCGTGTCGCTCGCACCCGTTACCTGGGTGTTGATCTCGGAAATTTTCCCCAACCGCATTCGGGGCCTTGCCGTGTCGATCGCAGTCGCCGCTCTCTGGTCCGCTTCGTTTTTGCTCACCTATCTCTTTCCCATTCTGAATCGACAATTCGGCACGGCGAACGTGTTCTTTATCTACGCCGCCATCTGCTTATTGGGCGCCGTCTTCGTTTACCAATTCGTGGGGGAAACTGCTGGCTGCTCACTTGAACAGATAGAACGCACCGCAGAAGATCTGGGCACTTAACGAATAGCGCTTGCCAGAAGAAGCTCGACGCGTGCTGCAGAAAATCCAGTGGGACGGAGAACGTCGACCACAATGCGCCGCACATCCTGAATCGGAAGACTGGTGAGCAGCGTGTGCGATTCTCTAGGGTGCAGCTCCGGCAATGGATCCAGGGATCCCTCCCATGTGGGCAAAAGCGCGGTACGCAAGACGGCCTTGGTCTTGCGTTTCGCGCACAAACTGAACGATCGGGCACAGCGGATATGACCACTTCTGTTTGAACGCGTATGACCACCGGATGCGGAGCGCCTATTGGCAGCGTCCCATATATTGCTATGTCGTCAACACCTCGAAGATACCGAATGACCAGGGCGCTCGCGGAACACCTTTGCAGTGCCGCGCTGTGGGCGCTTGCGATAGGCGCCTTGCTGCTGACTACGCTACTCGGCCACGCATGGCAGCAAGACCCTAAGATGTCGGGCATGGCCGGGATGAGCACAGACCCCTCGGGCCATCCCTGTGATGATATGGGCAGCAGGGTGAATGGCATGAGCGTGATGGGCCAGAGCATGGCTGCCATGACGAATCACATGTGCATCACCCCAATGCGGCCAAAACAGCCCGGGGACGAGGAGAAAGCAAAGGCCCTGGTAGCTGAGGTCAAGGCAACCATCGAGAAATACAAGGATTACAAGAAGGCTCTGGCGGACGGGTACGTCATCGCTAACCCTACGGTGGTACAACCTCAGTACCACTTCACCAACGATGCGAACGTCCGTTTGGCCGATACCCAGTTCGACCCGACCAAACCATCTGCGCTGCTCTACTACCAGACTCCGACCCAGCACTACAAGCTGGAGGGCGTGATGTTCACGGACAGCACAAGCGCAACCGAAGATGAGCTGAACGAGCGGATCCCGCTTAGCATCGCGCGTTGGCATGAGCACACCAATTTCTGCGGCGCTCCGGCCAACAAGGTCAGCGAATACCATGGCAAAAACCCCAAATTCGGCATGTTCGGTTCCATCCATACCAAAGAGGCTTGCCAGGCCGAAGGGGGCACCTTTTTTCCCGTGATCTTCAGTTGGATGATTCATGTCTTCCCATACGAGAACGATTTCAAAGACGTCTTCTCTATGAACGACGACGTGGCCCACGTGCATTGATCGCGTGAACCTTAATCGGGTTGGTCGCTACGGAGAAGGGCGGACGACTAAACAGCGATCGAAGGTCGGCAGCGAATTGCCGCTCACCTGCTCCGGGCGACGCCGGGTGGGTGGCCGTCGTCGCGCAGTCCGTAGGCGGCGAAAGCTTCACAAAGAATCTCTCCCCAATGGAGCTTCAGTGAGGTCGGACGGCACGCGTCCATTCGCGATCAAGGGGGGCGTCAATCAGGAGGAGTACTTCTAAAATTAGCTCCGCAGATCCCAATGCTGCGCCGCCCTCGGATCCCACGACAGGATCGAAGTCTTTGTGATTTGTTACTTCACCCGTTGTTGGGGTCCCAAGAGCCTGGCAACTTGCGCGCATGACGATTACGGCTCATTAAGGGAGGCCATGTCAATCACAAAGCGGTATTTCACATCAGCCTTCAATACGCGCTCGAAGGCTTCGTTGATCTGTTGAATGGGTATCACTTCGACGTCCGATGTGATGTTGTGCTCGGCGCAGTAGTCGAGCATTTCCTGGGTTTCGTTCATGCCTCCGATAATCGATCCGGTGAGATATCGCCGCTTAAAGATCAAATTCCCCATGAAAATCGTCGGGGGCTGATCCGGCAGGCCCACCTGGCAATAGACTCCGTCACGCTTAAGGAGCGGCAGGTAGGCGTTCAGATCGTGGACCGCTGAGACCGTATCGAGGACGAAGTCGAAACTGCTCGCCTCTTTCTTCATTGCGTCCGGATCGCTCGACAGCACGACATCGTCGGCACCCATGCGCTTCGCATCCGCTGTCTTGGACGTGGACGTTGTGAACTGGACAACGTGCGCACCGAAGGAGTGAGCGAACTTAAGTCCCATGTGTCCGAGGCCGCCCAGTCCCACCACACCTACCTTCTTGCCCGGGCCTACTTTCCAGTGCCGCAGAGGCGAATATGTGGTGATTCCCGCGCACAAGAGCGGAGCCACCCTCGCCGGATCGAGCTTCTCCGAGACGCTGTGCACGAAGTGCTCGTCGGTGACGATGTTGTTCGAATAACCTCCATAGGTCGTCTCTCCGTAACGGTCCTTCACGCCGTAGGTGAGCGTTGCGCCCACTTCGCAGTATTGCTCCTCTCCGGCTTTGCAGCTTGGACAGGTGCGGCACGAGTCGACGATCACGCCAACGCCAACGCGGTCGCCCGCTTTGAACTTGCTTGCGTCGGAGCCGACGGCGGTCACGCGGCCGACGATCTCGTGCCCCGGAACCATGGGATACACTGCGTTGCCCCACTCATTGCGTGCAGAGTGGATATCGGAATGGCAGACACCGCAGAATTCGATTTCGACGGCGACATCGTGCCCGGTGAGATCGCGGCGGCTGAAGCTGTAGGGGGCAAGAGGCGTAGTGGATTGCTGTGCGGCGTATCCCCGGGATTGAGTCATGCGGTGCTCCTTACGATTGGCGTAGTAGGCGTTGGATCGGTCAAGTGAAAGACGGTCGGTGGAAACCATGGCACCCACGCTTTACAAGCATGGAACGCAAGCGCGATGCTTAGGAAACAGTGAAGACAGCAATCAGCGTATCAAAGGAAGATTACCTCAAGGCGGTTCTCGAAGCCGAAAGCGAGGGGCAGACCGTCATCTCGGCGACATTAGCGCATTGGCTGGGCGTGTCGCCTCCGGCGGTTTCGATGGCCGTTCGCCGGCTGAAGCGCGACGGTTATGTTGAGGTGAAGGCCGACGGCGTGGTGCGCCTGACGTCCAAGGGAAAGCAGACTGCCCACCGTACGGCGCTCCGGCATCATTTGATCGAACGCATGCTTTCGGAGATGTTTGGCATGCCCTGGTACGAGGTTCACGACGAAGCCGAGCGGCTGGAACACGCTGTGTCGCCGGCGTTTGAGGCTCGGCTGCTCGAAAAGCTTGGCCTGCTGGGCATGTGCCCGCACGGAAACGCCGTGCTCCCTGAGAATCCTACCAAGCGGGCAAAGCGCGGACTGCGGACCCTTGCGGAAAGCGCCGAAGGTGCCGAATACACGGTCGCCAGCCTGTATGAGCGCGATCCAAAGCTCTTGCGCTTCCTGCATCAGACTGGGATCGAGCCGGGAGGCACAGTCCGCGTGCTGAAAAAGAACTACGACCAAACGCTGGCGATCGAAACACCCATGGGCTCGTTTACCTTGGGAGCACCGGCCGCGGAAAAGGTCTGGGTGAAGCCGCGAGCGCAGAACGCCACTGGTGCTGGGCGACCGCGGAATTGAGCATTGCATCGAGCTTCTCTGCCTTAAACCGCTCCTCCACCTTATGATGGATATTTTTCTCAGCCGCCCGGTGTGTAGTATTCGAACAAGAATGCAACTGCTTTGCCGGCGAGCCCCGAGAAAACCAACACTGACAAGTGTGGTTCTGGGATCTGCGCTGCTCTTCGCCGCAACCACGGGGTCAGCGCTCGATCCGCATCAGAGCCTGCGGCACTACGGCTACCAGTCATGGCAGACCGACGACGGCTTGCCGCAAAATACCATCCATGCGGTGCTGCAAACGCGCGACGGCTTTATCTGGTTCGCCACCGAGGCCGGCCTCGTGCGCTTCGATTCCGTGAGATTTGGGGTTTTCACGCGCAAGGACACTCCGCAACTCGGCAGCGATCTTATCTACGACCTGATGGAAGACAAGTCGGGCGCGCTCTGGATCGGCACTTCGAATGGAGTAACACGGTATCGCGATAGGAGTTTTCAGACGTTCGCTGACTCCGATGAATTGAAGACCAGCGCGGTGTGGTCGCTGCACGAAGATAGCAGCGGCACAATCTGGGCCCTTACCGCCACCGGCCTGACGCGCTTCGACGGTCGCAGCTTTCGCGCCGTGGCCGGAATTCCTCCATTGAACGAGTCGAGCCGGATGCTCGATGGCGCGTATGGAGATCTCTGGCTCGCGACATCGAATGGGCTCTATCACGCGGAATGGGGCGATATCCGCCGATTCAAGGCCGCCGGGCAAGCAGCCGCTATCCAGGCGCTCGCCCTCGACAAGACCGGTCGCGTGTGGGCCGGCATGCAGAACGGTCTTGAAATCTGCGCGGCGGAGAAGTGCGATGCGGTCACGCTGCCTCCCGCCACGCCTGCATCCCACAACGTTGCCGCACTCACCGTAGATGCGGCGGGCACTATTTGGATTGGAACAGGCGCGGGCCTCATCCGTGATGACGGCACGCGCATGACTGCATACTCAGAACAGGACGGTCTTCCCTCTGGCATTGTGCAGTTGCTGTTCTGTGATCGCGAAGGCTCGCTATGGGTCGGCACCGGCGCAGGCATCGCCCGCATAGCTGATGGAAAGATTGAGGCATTCACCCCGAAGGAAGGCTTCTCAAGCAACGTAGTTCTTTCGATTCTCGAAGACCGCGAGGGCAATCTCTGGCTGGGAACGGAATCGGGCGGCGTGGATATATTGCGCGACCGCACATTTACGACATATACGGCGCAGGACGGCATCTCGGATGATCACATTCGCTCGGTCTATCAAGATCGCGCAGGCACCGTGTGGTTGGGCACCAGCGGCGGCGGTCTTGATCGTAGAAAGGCAGACGGATTCACCACGCTGACAACGGCAAATGGCCTTTCGAGCAACGTGGTTCTCGCGATTGCCGGCGACCCCAATGGCGACCTATGGCTGGGCACACCCGACGGACTCAATCGTATCCACGGTGGCAAGGTAACCCTCTTCACGTCAGCCGACGGATTGGCGGATGACTTCGTTCGCTCTCTTTACTTCGATGCGCAGGGCTCACTGTGGATTGGGACACGGCGAGGGCTTTCGCAACTGAAAAACGGCAAGTTTACCACCTATTCAGCTCTCGACGGCCTGGGCAGCGATCTCGTGGGCTCCATCCTGCAATCGCGAGACGGGTCATTATGGATCAGCACGCTGGGCGGCCTGACGCATCTGAATCACGGTAAGTTCAAAAACTATGCGGTGAAGAATGGCCTCTCAAATCACACCGTCACCGCCCTGCACGAAGATGCCGACGGAACGCTTTGGATTGGAACCAATGGTGGAGGGTTGAATCGCTGGCAGCAAGGCATCTTTAAGCCAATCGTATTGAAAGAAGACGCGGCGCTGCCCGAGACGATCTACAGCATTCTCGAAGATGGTGACGGCAATCTGTGGATGAGCTCGAACCATGGGATTTTTTGCGCGAATCGTAACGACTTGAATCGCTACGCGGATGGTGCAGCTTCAACCGTGGCGGTCATGTCATACGGCGTTGCAGATGGAATGAAGGTCAACGAGGCAAGCAGCGGCGGCCATCCCGCGGCGTGGAGACTTGAAGATGGCAAGCTCTGGTTCGCGACTCTGAAAGGGGCGGCCACGGTTGACCCCGCTCACCTGGCGATGAATCACGTGCCGCCGCTGATGAGCATTGAGCAGGTCAGTGTCGACGACAAACCGGAGATCGTGCGCGACACAGTTACGATTCAACCGGGAGGCCGCCGTTTCGCGTTTGAATATGCGGCGCTCAGCTTCGCGGCTCCACAGAAGGTTCGCTTCAAGTACCGGCTGGAAGGTTTTGACCACGCGTGGGTAGAGGCGGGTACGTTGCGTACCGCCTACTACACAAATCTTCCGCCCGGCCGTTACACATTTCAGGTCCTGGCCTGCAATAACGACGGCGTCTGGAGTGGCGCACCTGCCTCGCTGGCAATCCGGCTGGAGCCATATTTCTACCAAACGATATGGTCTTATCTGCTGCTCGCTTTGACGGCGGCGCTGCTCTGGTATGGATGGTATCGCTGGCGGGTGCAGCAGGTGGAGTCGAGATTCCACGCAGTTCTGGCGGAACGCAACCGAATAGCACGCGAGATTCACGACACGCTGGCACAGGGATTTGTGGCAGTGTCAGTACAGTTGCAGATTGTTTCACGTCTGCTTGGAAGCTCGACTGACACAGCTCGGCAACATCTGGGGCAGGCGCAGGACCTGGTGCGCAGCGGACTCGAAGACGCGCGCAAGGCAATTTGGGAGCTTCGCTCGCAGAGCGCAGAGAATCAAGACCTTGCCGCTAAGCTCGTAAAGATGGCAGATCGCGTAACGACTGGAACAGAGATCAAGACCGAGGTACGCGTGAATGGCACTTATCACCCCCTGCCGGAGCGAGTAGAGGGCGAATTGCTGCGGATCGCACAGGAAGCAGTGACCAACGCCGTGCGACATGCCGATCCGAACCGCGTGGAGATTCAATTAAGGTTCGCAGGCAAGCGGATGGAACTGAGCGTCGAGGATAACGGCCGCGGTTTTTCCGGGGAGATTCCGTCGACACAAGATGGACACTTTGGGTTGACCGGTATGAAAGAACGCGCGCAACAAATCGGCGGCTCACTGACGGTAAGCAGTAAAGAAGGCCAGGGCACGCGCGTCTGCGTCTGCGTCGAAATGCCAACGGCTGAAAGAGAATGAGAGTGAAAGAACAATGAGCGAACAGATTCGTATCCTGGTTGTCGATGACCACACGGTTGTGAGGCAAGGCATTGTCGCGCTGCTGAATACAGTTTCCGACCTGACGGTAGTTGCGGAAGCCGCTGACGGACAGGAAGCGATTGACGTCTATCGCAAACACAGGCCGGACGTAACGCTGATGGACCTGCGCCTGCCGAAGATGGGCGGCGCGGATGCAATTGCGCAGATACGGCAGGAACACCCAACAGCACGCATTATCGTATTGACTACCTTCGATGGAGACGAGGATATCTTTCGCGCGCTGCAGGCTGGAGCCAAAGGATATCTGCTGAAGGGCACCGACGCCGACGAGCTTACAGCTGCCATCCGTTCGGTCTACGCGGGCAAGTCGAGGATTCCCGCCTTTGTCGCCGAGAAGCTCGCCGAACGCATGGGCGGTCCCGCTCTCACCGCACGCGAGCTTGAGGTATTAAAGCGAATCGTGGCCGGACGCAGTAACAAGGAAATTTCGGGCGACCTTCACATCTCGGAGGCGACAGTGAAGACCCACATCAACAGCCTGCTGAGCAAACTCGGTGTGAGTGATCGAACGCAGGCAGCGACGACCGCACTGCAGCGCGGCATCGTTCATCTCGACTAGCTTTCGGAGTAATTCATTGATGCGAAGACTTACTGTAATCGCGGTTTTGATATTGACCGGTTCGCTTTTGTGCGCCGCCCAGGGAACAAAGATCTCGGGCTGGCGTGCCGCGACTGAGGGCGAGTTGAAGAATCTGCTGCCTGCGCGCGCCCCGGTGCAACAGGAGCGCATCGAGACGGAGATGCGGACTGCTTCCGGCATTACCAACGGCCACGGCAAGTTTGTCGCCGGAGTAGTTCTGATTACCGCCGGATATTCCGCCGATGGCAAGTACTCTCATTACTTCGTCACCCAGGTTCCATTGAAGATCGCCAACTTTCAGCTGACACCGGGCGCCTACGTCATTGGCTGGGAGCGTATGGAGGACGGGCTTAACGTAAAGTTCTATGAAGCCACTTCGGGAAAACTGCTGGGTTCGGTCGTGGCTACATTGAATCCGGCGATTATTCGGGTAGAATCATTTCGCGTCTGGCCGCCGGGGGATCGTCAACTTATGCAGATAGGGCGGTTCAGTTTCGGTTATCAGATCGGAGATTAGCTTTCACGATGGCCGACCCGAAGCCCGAGAACACGAAGCAGCCGACAAAGCAACGCAAACTGCTCGCAGCTCTGGAGGCCAATTGGCAAACGGAGATGATCGGCTACTACACCTATCGCACGCTCTCCGAGCGCGATGACGACCCGTTACGTAAAGAGACGTTGCGGCACATGGCTGAAGCCGAGGCAGAACACGCCGCACTCTGGGCGAAGCGCATTCTTGAGCTTGGCGGAACGCAGCCCAGATACACAGGCAAAGTTACCGGCGACGCTGATAGTCTTGCGAACCGGCTAGGCGGCCAGCGAATGGCTCTGCGACGGCTGGAGATCGATGAAAGCCGCGCCATCGCCCTCTATGGCCAACAACTCAAGGAGCTGGACGATGAGCCAAGCCTCACGGTTCTGCGGCAGGTGATCGAGGAAGAGCGCGACCACTACCGTGAATTGAGCAGCCTGATCCGGCAGCGTTATCCGCGCAGAGCGCACGAAAGAGAACCATCGAAGCCCCAGGCCTTGCTGAACGAATTATTGGCAAAGCGCAACGGCACCGGCACAGGCCGACAGACGGCGGGCTGGATCGGCGACGCAATCTATGGCGTGAACGACGGTCTGGGCGCGATCTTCGGCATCGTCTCGGGCGTCTCCGGAGCCACGCAGGGTACCAGCAAATACGTATTGCTGGCCGGGATCGCCGGCATGATTGCCAGCGCGCTATCGATGGGATCAGGAGCGTACCTCGCTGCGAAGAGCGAGCGCGAAATCTACGAGGCCGAGGTGGAACGCGAACGCGAAGCCATCGAGATGAATGGACCCGAAGCTCGCGAGTTATTATCGCTCTACTACCAGGTGAAAGGCCTTCCGGAAGACGACGCGGATCATGTCGTCGAACATATTGCCAAGGACAAGGACCAACTCCTGCGCGCGCTGGCCTCGGAACGACTGAAGTCTACGGAAGAAGCGCTGCGCAACCCCATGAAATCGGCGGTCTCCGGAGCGTTGTCGACTGCAATTGGCGCCTTCATTCCCATCATTCCCTTTTTCTTTCTCACTGGCTATCCGGCGGTGATCGCTTCGGCAGTCGTCTCCCTGGCGGCACACTTCGCCGTTGGCGCAGCCAAGTCCCTCATCACGGTGCGCTCGTGGTGGGCCAGCGGCATGGAGATGACGCTGGTCGGCGCTGTCGAAGGCATCGTAACCTACGTGATCGGCATCGGGCTGGGCAGGCTCGGGGCGTAGGCGTTCCCTGCGCTCACGGCTGAGGCAGAACGAGCACTTCGACTCCGGAAGCTGCGTCGCCTGAGTGGAATACCGTCTCAGTTGCCGCCTTGAAGTCTGAAGGGCTGGCGTTGGGGATATCCGTGAATGTCTGCGGGTTGCGATCGACCAGCGGAAACCACGAGCTTTGCACCTGCACCATGATGCGATGGCCTCTCCGGAAGGTATGATCGAGGTCGGGCATTGTGAAATCTACGTCGACCGTTTTGCCTGGAGCGAAGGCCTCAGGCTTCTCCCAGCTATTGCGGAATTTTCCGCGCATCGGTTCGCCGCGCAGTAACTGTTGATAGCCGCCCATGCGCAGCGCCGGCGCATCTATCACGCGCTTGCCGATTGCGCTGCTCGTATCCGGGTCGGGAAAGTCATTCGGATATACATCGATGAGCTTCACAACGAAGTCGGAGTCGGTTCCGGTGGTCGCCACTTTGAGCTGCGGCGAGATCGGTCCGGTAATCGTTACATCTTCGGTCAGGGGGTCGGACTGATAGACGAGAACGTCGGGACGGGTCGAGGCGAAGCGCTGATCGTCAACCATGTAGCGTTGTGGCACTGTGTCGGTTACATATCCGACGAAAGGCACGGGGTGCGCAGGGTCGCTCACATAAGAATCCGAGCCCTCGTTGGCAGCAGGAGGATCGAACGAAAGCTTGCCGCCAGCGTGGAAGTACAGCTCGCGCGGTTTAGCGTGCGCCGGCGGCCAGGAATCATATTTGCGCCAGACATTTGTACCAGTCTCGAATACATAGGCCTCCGGCATGGGCATGCCCTTGTCTTTCAGGTAGTACTCAAAGAAGGGAAACTGAATATTCTTGCGGAAGTATTCCGCCGTCTTTGCATTGAACGTCACATCGCCCAGGTGATCGCCGTCGCTGCGCGCCCAGCCGCCGTGCACCCAGGGGCCTTCGACGATCGTATTCACCGTCCCAGGATTGTTTTTCTCAATCGCATAGTAGGTCCGCATTGGTCCCGACAGGTCCTCGGCGTCAAACCATCCTCCAACGGTGAGAACCGCGCAGTGAATATTCTTCATGTGCTGTGAGAGGTCACGGACTTTCCAATATTCGTCATAGGTCGTGTGATACATCTGATCGTTGAACAGCGGATTCGAGCCCTTGAGATAAATTTTGTCGAGATTCGAAGTCGGCCCTGCCCTCAGATAGAACTCGTACGCGTTGGGAGTGCCGAAGTCAAATGGGATAGAGCGCTTCGGAGTTGTTGGATTATTCTGCGGCATAAAAAAGGTGTAGAAGCCAAAGTTGGCATCCAGCATAAACGCGCCGCCGTGATAGCCATCGTCCCCCATAAAAAGATTGGTCATGGGAGCCTGCGGGGATGCGGCCTTGAGCGCAGGGTGCGAATCGATGATGCTGGCCGAGGTGTAGAAGCCGGGATAAGAAATGCCCCAGATGCCCACACGTCCATTGCTGTTTGGCACATGCTTGAGCAGGAAATCGATGGTGTCATAAGTGTCCGAGCTGTCATCCACATCTTTCGGCGAAGTTTTCACGTCGATGTGCGGACGCATTTCGACGAACGTACCTTCCGACATATATCGCCCTCGCACGTCCTGGTAGACGAAGATGTATCCGGCCTTTTCGAACTCGTCCGACGGGCCGAGGTGCTTGGCATATTGGTCTTCGCCGTAGGGAGCAACGCTGTAAGGCGTGCGATCCATGATGAAGGGGTAGCTCTGCGACGCGTCCTTGGGCACATAAACGGCTGTGAAAAGGCGAACCCCGTCACGCATCGGGATGCGGTACTCGTACTTGGTGTAATGCGCCTTGACGTAGTCCTCTTCGGGCGGGGCAGGCTTATCCTGCGCCTGAGAGACAAGTGAGAAGCCGGCGACGAACGCCAGAAGAGTGAGGCAGTAAAACGCGCGTAGCAATTTCATGCGGGCAGGGGTCCTCGTGAATTTTAGGGTCGGCAATTGCAGTCTACCGAATCCTTCGATCTGAAAGCGATTCAGGCGCATTTAATGCTGCACCTTCGCGTAATAATCCTGCAGTACGAAGAAGGCTTTTTTCTTCTCGCCTTTATCGGAGAGAAGTCCCTTGCGGTTGTATCCATCCTGGATTCCGGGCAACAGGCGTGTCGGCGAACGGAAATCCATCAGCACCCACGGCGTAATCCCGCGCAGAAAAGGCATATCGCGGAACATGATGAACTGCTCCGTAAGGATCTCCGCTTCATACTCTTCGGTAAAGCGCTGATCGGCGGGGCCGTGCAGACCAGCCTTCGCGCCACCACCAAACTCGCTGAGTATCACCGGCTTGTGCATCGGGTCCTCCCACTTGAACAGGGGAGCCTCGTCGGGTTTGCCCATATACCACCCGATGTACTCGTTGTATCCCAGCACGTCGAGATCGGCGCCAAGTGGATCGTCGAGGACCGCGGTCTTGCCGTGAAAAGGCGTGAGCATGGCCGATGTAATGAGCCGCGTCGGGTCTTCCTGGCGTGCCTGCGCCACCAATTTGCGAATGAAGGCGGTGCGTTCCTCACTGATTGGCGTCTCGTTCGACATGGACCAAAGAATGACCGATGCCTTGTTGTGATCGCGCCGGATCATCTCGTGCAGTTGCTGCTTCGCGACTTCAAGCGTGCGCGGATTCGTCCAGGCGATCGACCAGTATACGGGAATCTCCGACCAGACCATGATGCCCAGCTTGTCGCCCGCGCGCGTCATTCGCTCGTCATGCGGATAGTGCGCGAGCCGGACGAAATTGCAATTCAGTTCCTTGGCCCAACCCATCAAAGTGTTGACGTCCCTATCGGACCAGGCTCGCCCGGAACGGTAAGGAGCTTCGCCCTGTATGTTGACGCCGCGCAGAAAGGTCGATTTGCCGTTAAGCAGAATCTGATCGCCCTTTACTTCGATAGTCCGGAAACCGATGTCGTCGGTGAGATGGTCGTCTCCCGCAACGAACTCGACCTTGTACAGTCGCGGATGCTCCGGCGACCAGCGTTCGAGATCGGCCGGGTGAAATGAGAAACTCGCGCGTCCATCCTCACCCACGGCCGCGCTCTGGTCGACATGCAGGTCTGATATCCGAAGCGCGACCTTGCTTCCGGATGCGGCTCCGGTCACGTGAACATAGCCTTGAAGGTCGCCCGCTCCGGCGAAGTGGAGCATCTCGTCATCGATGAAAGATTCGGGCACCTCGACCACGGAGACATCCCGTGTGAGGCCGCCATAATTCCACCAGTCGCTCTTGATTGTCGGAACATGGTCTAGGGTGCGCGTGTTATCGACGGCGATAACGACGAAATTGTTGCCGTCCTTGACGGCATTGGTCATCTCGCAATCGAAGGGTGTGAATCCGCCTTCGTGATCGCAAGTGTGCACATCGTTCACAAAGACGTGTGCGGCGTAGTTCGCCGCGCCAATATGCAGGAAGATGTGCGTGTGTGCTTTGGGGTGGTAGTCGAAGTCGCGCTGATACCAGAGCAGCCCTTCGTAGTAGAAGAGTTTCTCATCCTGCGAGTTCCAGTCGCCGGGAACCTGAATCACCGGGGATTTGGCAAAGTCGTACTCCTGCAGAGGACCGCCGGGCACATAGTGCAGATCCCTCGCGTATCCGCGCGGGCTGGGAACATCGCTATTCGAGGTATTCGATCCCCAGCCGCCATGATACGGATCGACAATATAGTGCCAGGGTCCGTTGAGGCTCATGGCGGGCCGATGGTCGATGTCGACGAGCAGAGTGGGTGGCTGTTGTGCGGCTGCAATCAATGAGGCGAAAAATAGAGCAGAGAAAAATGCTATGCGGCGCATGCAGAACATACTAACGCCGTCGCTCTTACTTTTTGGGAGGCGTCATCATCGAGCGAAAACGATTCGCCCGTTCAAATTCATCTCGCAGCTCGGGCGTTTTCAAATTCTCACGCAGATGCGCCAGCCGCTGTTCAAGAGCCAGCAGTGACGCGGCAACCGCTTCCGTGTTGGTATGAGCCACGTCGCGCCACATGGAGAACGGACTGGCACCAAGCCGCGTCATCTCGCGCAGGGCGCGTCCGCCGATCGGAAGCACCTCATCTTTCGCGGGAAACTCATCCTCCAGCAGCGCGCTCAGCGCGGTCGAGAGGTATTGCGGCAAATGGCTGACCCAAGCACAGAGAACGTCGTGCCTCGCGGGATCGAGATCGAGCACGCGGCAGCCGAATTTCTCCGCCCAAGTGCGCCACTCATCGGCGAGAGCCCGCGACGCGTGATGCATCGACCTCGATTCCTGCGTTTCCGTAAAGAGCCAAGTTGCACCATCGAAGAGATCGCCGTCGGCATTGGCCGCGCCGCTGACTTCCTTGCCCGCCATCGGATGCCCGGCAAGAAATCCGGCAGAATGGACAAGACTGTAGCTCCCGCGCGCCTGTGCGCACACAGCGCCCTTGACGCTGCCCACATCGGTAACAAGCTGCCCGGACTGAAGAACGGGCGCAAGGCGATCGAGCCATTCGAGAATTGTAAAAACAGGCCCACTGAGCAGGACGAGCTGGCTTTCACGGGCGGACCTGATCGGGTCCTGAGCGGCGAGGTGAATCGCGCCGCTCGCTTCGGCGGCAGCGAGTTCCGCAGGATCGGGGTCCCATCCGGTAATTTGTCCGGCGAACCCATGCGAGCGCAGCGCCAACCCCACGGAAGCTCCGATGAGCCCCGTCCCGAAAATCACGATGCGCTCGATCGCCATGCGCCTCAGACAGCAGCGCCGACGGGCTGAGCGATGCTGCGTCCGACTGCCGGTGCGATGATGCGTAATTCATCCATAAGCTTTGCGAACTGGTCTGGAAAGAGCGATTGTGCTCCGTCCGAGACAGCCTTGTCGGGGTTGGGATGCACTTCGATCAGCAGGCCATCGCCGCCGGCGGCTACGGCGGCACGCGCCATCTGCGGAACCATGTCGCGACGGCCGGTACCATGCGAGGGATCGCCAACCATGGGCAAATGCGACAGCTTCTTCACCACCGGTATTGCCGAGATGTCCATAGTGTTGCGGGTGTAGGTTTCGAAGGTGCGAATGCCCCGCTCGCAAAGGATCACGTCGTAATTGCCGCCGGACAAAATGTACTCCGCAGATAGCAGCAGTTCTTCGATGGTGGCCGCGATGCCTCGCTTCAGCAGCACGGGTTTTCGCACCTGGCCGAGTTCGCGCAGCAGGTTGAAATTCTGCATATTGCGGGCTCCCACCTGGAAGCAATCGATGTAAGGAAGCATGATGTCGATCTGCGAAATTTCCATAACCTCGCTAATGATGAGCAAGCCAGTCGCATCACCTACCTCGCGCAGCAGCTTGAGTCCCGTGAGCCCCATGCCCTGGAAGGAATAGGGCGAGCTGCGCGGCTTGAATGCCCCTCCGCGAAGAAACTTTGCGCCCGCGGCCTTCACCTGCGCGGCGCAAGTGAAGATTTGTTCACGGCTTTCGATCGAACACGGGCCGGCCATAACAATGACTTCGTCTCCGCCGACGGCAACTCCATTGGGAAATGTGACGATCGTGCCTTCGGGCCGGAAGCCGCGTCCGGCGAGCTTGTAGGGCGAAGAGATGCGGACGACTTCCGCAACTCCCGCGAATAGCTCGAAGTCCTTGTGGTCGAATTGCCCCGGCGTGCCGACTCCGGCGAGAATGGTCTGGAGGGCCCCGGTGGTGCGGTGCACATTGAATCCAACTTCAACCATCCGCTCGACAACTGCTTGTATCTGCTCGTCGGTGGCTTTTTCCTGCATTGCAACAATCATGGTTACTTTTCCTGTCCTGCGCGGCTCATGCGCGCCCTGTTACTCTCCACTGCCAGATGCGGTCGATCTGGCTCTAGAGGCCAGCTCCTGACCCTGGAGCGCGCGCATCACGTCGATGATGCGTTCGTAGATGTGGACCAGCTCAATGTCGGGGAGCGGTCCCCGGTTAGCCGCACGCACATTTTCAAAAATCACGCGCTCACGATTTGGCTCGTATATAGGCATGGAAGTAGTGCGCTTCAGCTTGCCGATTGCCTGCGCTGCTTCCGCGCGTTCGCTCAACAGCGAGACAATCTGCCGGTCAAGCTCGTCGATTTTTCTCCGCCAGTCTTCGATTTCCATGCAATCCCCTTAGGCAGGCGCGTTCAGCCACGCCCGCTGTTTCAATGCCATGCACGAACGGTGAAATTATCGGACCTGCAGAACGGGCGCTCGCGGGCCCGTCCTCAGACCCTCGATAAATCGCCCGATGGAGCTGGGCGCCTCTTGTGGAGCGGCCCGCTCAATGTCCTGCTCGATGATGCGAACGAGGGCGCTCCCGATTACTGCCGCGTCCGCGAACTCGCCCACAGCGGCAAAATGCTCCGCGTTCGAAATGCCGAAGCCCACCGCAATCGGCAGATCTGTATATCGCCTCAGGCGCGATACGAGGGCTTCGGCCTCTGTGGCCAAAGACTGCTGGGTGCCCGTGATTCCGGTGCGTGAGATGGCATAGACAAATCCCTGCGAAACTGCCGCGATGCGCTTGAGCCGCTCGTCGGGACTGGTCGGGGCAGCAAGAAAAATCGGCGCGAGATGGTGGCGCTCAAGACTCGCAAGGTATTCGCCGGCTTCTTCGACAATCATGTCGGTGACCAGCACCCCGTCGACACCCGCCTGCTCTGCGGCAGAGCAGAAGCGCTCCAGCCCAAAGCGCAGTATGGGATTGAAGTAGGAAAAGATAACCAGGCCAGAGTCGGGCCGTTGCCTGCGCAGATCGGCTGCAATGGCGAGTACGTCGCCAAGCGTCGTGCCGTGCCGCAGGGCTCGCTCGCTGGCGCGCTGGATCACCGGCCCATCGGCCAGCGGATCGCTGAAAGGCACACCCAGCTCGATCACATCGGCACCGGCGTCGATGGCGGCGAGAGCAATGTCGCGTGTCGTTGTCAGGTCGGGGTCGCCGACGGTGAGGTAGGCCACAAGCCCGGGCCTCGATTGGGGTTTGGGGATAAAACGAATCGGCATCTAAGCTACTTACGCTCCCTTGAGACTCATTTCGCGGGAAAGGATTCCTATATCCTTATCGCCGCGTCCTGAGAGGTTGACGATCAGTATGTCATGCCGCGCCATGGCGGGGGCAATCCGGATGCACTCCGCGACAGCATGCGCGCTTTCCAGCGCAGGCAGAATACCCTCCGTGCGGGCCAGGCGGACCGTGGCGTCGAGCGCAGCCTGATCCGTGGCCGTCACGTACTCCGCACGCCCGGAATCGTGCAGAGCCGCATGCTCCGGGCCCACCGAAGCGTAGTCGAGGCCAGCCGAAACCGAATGCGTGAGAGAAACCTGGCCGTTGTCATTCTGCAACAGATACGAATACGTGCCCTGCAGAACTCCCGGCGATCCGCCATGAAACCGGGCCGCATGCTCGCCGAGTTTTTCTCCGTGGCCACCGGCCTCCACGCCGATCAACCGGACCTGGGCATCGGGGATGAACTCGTAGAATGCCCCAATCGCATTCGAACCACCGCCAACACAGGCGATGATCGCGGTAGGCAGACGACCTTCTTTCTCCTGAATCTGTTCGCGAGCTTCCTTGCCGATGACGCGATGAAAGTCGCGCACCATCGTCGGATACGGATGCGCTCCCAGCACGCTGCCCAGCAGATAATGCGTGGTCCGCACGTTGGTCACCCAGTCGCGCATGGCCTCGTTGATTGCGTCCTTCAGCGTGCGTGATCCGGACCTGACACCGCGCACCTCCGCGCCCAGCAGGCGCATGCGGTAGACGTTGAGCTCCTGGCGGCGCATGTCTTCTTCGCCCATGTAGACGACGCACTCCATGCTCAGCAGCGCGCAGACCGTTGCCGTGGCCACGCCGTGCTGGCCGGCACCTGTCTCGGCGATGATGCGCCGCTTCCCCATGCGCTCGGCCAGCAGTCCCTGACCGATGCAGTTGTTGATCTTGTGGGCGCCGGTGTGCAGCAGATCCTCGCGCTTGAGGTAAATCTTCGCTCCGCCCAGCTCCTCGCTCAGGCGCGCGGCGAAATAGAGCGGCGTGGGCCTCCCGGCGTAATCGCGCAGCAGCGAGTCGAGGCGTGCCTGGAAGGCTGGATCCACCTTCGCCTCGGCGTAGGCATGGTCAAGCTCGTCGAGAGCGGCCACAAGGGTTTCCGGTACATAACGGCCGCCGTAAACGCCAAACCTGCCGGCGATCGTGCTTGTTTTAGGTGGATCGATGACGGTGCTCACGATTTCTGTCCTCTAGACTTCGAATGTCTCTTCCAGCTTTGCCTTGTGTGCGGCGACGCGCGCGCGTTCTGCGAAAGCCTTCACCTTCGCTGGATCTTTTTTCCCCGTTGACGCTTCGACGCCTGTCGCCACATCCACTCCCCAGGGCCGTAGCGTCGCGATGGCTTCTCCGACATTCTCCGGGTTCAGTCCCCCGGCCACGATCAAGCGCGGATGTGACCCAGCTCCGGAAAAGCTGCTTCTCGCCGCATGCCAGTCGAAGGGAAGCCCGGTACCGCCGAGCAAGATCGCGGTCCGCGAGTCGACCAGCACCGCATCAACCGCATCGTCCTGCTGTGCCTCGCGCAGGCGCTCTTCGAGGTCTCCGCCAAAGTGGATCACCCGGAAGATGCCCAGGCTGTTCGAAAATCGTTCGCGCAGCCTCGACTGGAGCGCCACGTCGTTCGACGCGTGCAGTTGCACCCCGGTAAGTCCGCATTCTTCAATCGCCGCCACGATAACGTCGAAACCTGCGTCCACGAAAACGCCGTATTTCCCAACTCGGTCGGGCAGATGCGGAGTAATGGCGCGCACCTGCGCCGGCGTAACCCGTCGCGAGCTCTCGGCAAAGACGAAGCCCACTGCATCCGCACCCGCTGCAGCCGCCAGCTGGGCATCTTCGAGATTTGTGTTGGCGCAGATCTTTACCCACATCGCTATACCCGCTCCGCGACGGGCGACAGCAAAGCCCGCAGGGCCGCACCCGGATCGGCCTGCCTCATCAACGATTCGCCGATGAGGAAGGCGTCGAAACCCGCAGCCCGCAGCCGCTCTATGTCATCGTTGGTATGAATGCCGCTCTCGGCGACCCGAAGCGCGCCGGCAGGTAAGCGATCGACTAGGTCGAACGATGTCTCGAGGCTCACCTCAAAGGTGCTGAGGTTCCGATTGTTCACACCATAGGCATCGCATCCCAGGCCCGCTACCCGATCCAACTCTTCTGCAGTGTGCACTTCGCACAGCACATCTAGCCCGTAACCGTGAGCTGACTCCGTAAATCGCGCCAGATCCGCGTCAGACAACGCCGCCGCAATTAGCAGAATCGCGTCCGCGCGATGCGCTTGCGCCTCAACGATCTGATATTCATCCACGATGAAGTCCTTGCGCAGACAAGGCAGGCTGGTCACGGAAGACGCTACCTCAAGATTTTGGAGGCTTCCCTGGAAATACGGCTCGTCGGTCAGAACAGACAGCGCCGTCGCCCCGCCAACCTCAAAACTCCGCGCCAGGACCGCAGGGTCGAAGTCTTCCCGGATCAATCCCTTGGAAGGTGATGCTTTCTTAAGCTCCGCAATAATTGCTGGACCCTGCGCTGCCTGCAAACGCAGCGCGCGGGCAAATCCGCGCGGGCTGTGCTCCGGAGCGCGGCGCTCCAGGTCGTGGAGAGGCGCGCGGCTCTTTCTGTCCGCTACGGTCGCCTGGGTCGTCCTGAGGATGCGTTCCAGGTGCATGATCTGCTCCTGAAACCAGTATAGCGACAGAAGGTCGGCGACTAAGCTGCCATCGCCGGTGCGAATCCGTCGCAGCCGCTGATAGGAGTTACCTTCAGGTGCAGAGTCGCATGGCGCGGATGTCCGCAATCGTCGACGAAATCCTCAGGTGCGCTCTTGCTTGAGCGGATCTGAATAAGGTTCTGGTCTGGATGCGACTCGCCAAAGTGCGAGCACAGGCCACATTGTCCGTCGTGAAGAGAGATCATAGGGGTCCTCCTTACAGATGTGAAGATAGCTCTACCCATTCAGGTTGTCATGAAAAAATTTACTGCAGGATACACGGCTAACTACGAATTTTCGATTCACGCACCGCCCTTAGCGGTTGTACTCCTTCAAAGCTTTCTGCAGCTGCTCGTGGGGTAATCCGATCGCCGTGTGGCCGTCGATGCCGGTCATCGTCTTTGCGCCTACCATGGCATTCACAATCGCTTCCTCGGTTGCTTCGGCCGTGGCGTTGAACAGCGGACTGATCCGCTCATTTGAAACGGCCAACACTGTATTCGGACCGGGTTCCGCGTCTGCGTGGGGATTCGCCGTCGAAAACGCGATGAAAATATCACCCGAGCCATTGCCGGAGGTCGATCCCGTCCGCGCCAACCCCATCGTGGCGCGGCGCGCAATGCGCTTCAACTGATGCGGGAGGAGCGGGGCATCAGTTGCCACGACAATTATGATCGAGCCCACGTCGCCTTCCTTCTCCCCTACCGTCTCATCCTTGAACATCGAGTATGGAACGTCCTGCGGAATCAGCTTACCGACCGGAACGCCGGCAATTGTCAGCTGGGGACGGCGTCCGCAATTGCACTGTACAAGAACGCCAACGGTATATCCGCCCTGCTCTTTCGTCAGCACGCGGGATGCGCTGCCGATGCCTCCCTTGAATCCATAGCAGACCATGCCCGTTCCTCCGCCCACGGCGCCTTCATCCACTGCACCACTTTGGGCGCCATCGAGCGCCGAGAAAACATGCTCCGGCTTCACGTGAAAGCCGTTGATGTCGTTCAACCATCCATCCCATGTTTCAGCGACTACGGGCAGCGACCACGGCTGGCTCAGCGTGTTGTGTTTTACGCCCCAGGCAATGATGGCGTCACGCACCACGCCCACGCTGTGCGTGTTGGTGATGGCGACAGGGCTTTCCAGAAACCCGGACTCCTCAACCCATGTCGTCCCTGTCATCTCTCCATTGCCGTTTTGCGTGAACCACCCCGCATAAACAGGGTCGGAATTCGACTTTCCGCGCGGAAAGATCACGGTCACCCCAGTCCGGATGGGGCCTTCACCGACCTTCAACGCGCCGTTACCGGAAATTAGTGTTGTCTCGCCAACTTCGACACCGCGAACATCGGTAATGGCGTTAAGCGGTCCCGGGGTTCCGTCGAAGGGAACTCCAAGATCGCGGGCGCGTGGCGCCGATTGCGAGTACATTGTCGCTGTCATCGCGAAGAAGACACTGAACAAGAGTGGACGCTGTTTCCGGTGACGGTGCATGCCTGGAACGCTACCGCACAAATTGGAACAAAGGTAGAAGAATCGTGAGCAGGACGATCTACGCCGAGAGCGCAAAATCCAATCCCAAATTGCCGCATTTCAACCGCAATCAGCCCGTTTCTGGAGCATACAAACCTCTTGCTCTTGATCAAGGATTCTGTTATCACGGAGTCATTTAAGAGGCCGCCCCCAAGAACTGGAGTTTCCGGTTGAAAATCTTACTGTGGTTCCTGGCTGTCTTGACAACCGCCTATGCCTTTGCGCAAGATGCTCAGATTTCGCCAGAAGAAATTCGCACCATTGAGCTCAGCCCCGCCGTAGTCTTTGTCAGCGTCGAATATAAAGTTACGGGCATCATTCCCCAGCCCGGGCCTCAGAGGCTCAAACTCATCCAGGGCACTCTTGGCGCGACCGGCAGCGGCTTTCTGTACCGCCCCGATGGCTATCTCATTACAAATGCGCATGTCGTCAGCGATGCAAATACGAAGGATCCGCAGGCGCAGCAGATGTTGAGATTAAGGACCTTGAAGACACTGGTCGACGCTGCCGAGCAATTGAATCAGCGCCAGATGACTGATTTGGAGAAAGAATACATTTACAACAAAATGCGGGTGGGAACGCCGGTCATCAACGTCATTTTGAACAATAAAAGCCGCTACCGAGGCGAGATCAAGATATACAGCGATCCGACCGGGGTAAACGTCGGCAAAGACATCGCTATCGTAAAGATCGACGCGACCAATCTGCCGACGGTTACGCTCGGCAACTCCGATGACGTTCATGTTGAGCAGCCGGTGACGGTAATAGGCTATCCTGGCGCTGCTTCAGCAATGGGTAAAACGCTCGGCGACGAGATCAGCGAAGAGTCCATGCTGGTGCCCACGGTGACGAACGGCCACATCTCGGCCGTAAAAATGGACTATAAGGGCTCGCCGGTTTTGCAATCCGATGCCGCGATTACCCACGGAAACAGCGGAGGGCCGGCATTCGACCCGGACGGGAAAGTCATTGGGATCGCCACATTTGGCGCACAAGAGGCTGCGGGATTCAACTTCTTTGTCCCCATCAACACGGCAATGGAGTTTGTCCGTCAGGCGGGTGCGCCCCCTGAGTCGGGATCGTTCGATTCCACCTGGCATGCAGCGCTCGATGCCATGGCCGCGCGCCAGTGGTCCAAGGCTCATGTGCTGATCGGCGATGTGCTCGAGATCATGCCCGGAGAGCCTGACGCGGCGCGCCTGCAGGTCATCGCCGCACGGGAAGAACAAAAGGAAGTTCCTCTATGGCCATGGATTGCCGGGGCCGCAGCTCTGCTCATCCTGCTGATTGTGTTGATCGTGTGGGCGGTGGTAGCGGCGCGCTCCAGAAAGGTTCCGGTTGCGATCCCGGACAAACCAATAATCACTCCGCAGCAGCAATCGCCGTCGCAAGTGGGACTTGCTCCAACGGTTCTGGCCTCTACCGGCTTGGCTGCCACCGCGCTGCAGGACAGCACCAGCACCAAAACGTACGGCACTCTGCATGTTACTTCGGGGTCCTTGAACGGCAACCGCTTCCCCATTCCCAAGACCGGTGTGATGATCGGGCGCGATTCGACAAAATGCGCGATCGTGACTTCCGACGAATCGGTTTCCAAGGAGCATGCATGGGTTGTACCGGTCGATAACGAGGTCGTGGTTATCGACCGCAACTCGACCAACGGAACGTACGTGAACTCTCCGGATTCGCCCAGAATCAACAAGACGGCTCTGCGCAGCGGAGACCGCGTGTACATCGGCCGCAAGGGAGCGATCACGCTGACCTACTTCAGTTCCTGAAGCGGGTATTTCCTGAGATGTTTCCCGCGCGTACACTTCGGGAGAGACCAGAATCGCTCATGCCAAAGTTCTGCAGCAATGGCCATCAAATCGAAGATGCGTGGGATATATGCCCCTACTGCCAGCGCACCGGTTTCCAGAGTGTCGGCGGCACGTCGCCGCTGACAAAGACGCGTCTGGATACAGCTGGAAATGTCTCCAATGAAACTTCCCCTAAACTACCCCCGTCGCGAACCGTGCTCATTTCCGAGCGCCGTCGCCCGCCAGTCGTGGGTTGGCTCGTAGCCCTCACTGGCGACCAGAAGGGAGAGGATTTCAGGTTGCACGAAGGGCCAAACGTGATTGGTACATCAGCCGATTGCCAGATCACGCTGAAGAACACTACCGTCACGGCAAGACATGCCAGCCTTCGCTACCAGGACGGACGGTTTTTCCTCACCGATCTTGACTCAACTAATGGGACCTGGCTCAACAACAGTCCGGACCGGATCGCGCGTGTAGAACTGAAAGACAACGACTTGATTCGCATTGGCGATATCTCACTGAAGTTTAAGTGCTTGTAGGAGAAAACTGCGTCATGCGTATTCACCCGGACATAGAACTGGCTAACCTCACCGACCTAGGCGTTCGGCGGCAACAAAATGAAGACTATTTCCTTTACATCGAGCCGGAAAGCGATGAGGAGTTTGCCGTGAAAGGGCGTTTATTGCTGGTTGCCGACGGCATGGGCGGTCACAACGGTGGAGAGGTTGCCAGCGGCATTGCAGCCGCAGCGCTCCGAGAAGCTTTTCTCAACGCCAACGGAGAAGAGCCGAGGAGCATCCTTCTTCGCGGCTTTTCCCAGGCCCAGCAGGAGATTGTCGCGCGTGGCAGCGAAACCGGCAACCTCAATGGCATGGGTACGACCTGCACAGCGGTGATTCTCCGCAACGGAGAACTGAGCTACGGTCACATCGGTGATAGTCGTCTTTACCTGCTTCGCGACGGCATTCTGACGCAGCTTACGGAAGATCACACCCTAGTCCATCAACTCGTCAAAGGTGGGGCGCTCAGCAAGGATGAAGCTGCGGCCTACCAACAGAAGAATGTACTCACGGCCGCGTTGGGAATGCGCTCCGATGCGGTGCCGGCGGATTTCTCCGAGAAGCCTTTCCCGTTGATGCCAGGCGATACGCTGATCGTCTCCAGCGATGGACTGCACGGTCTGATCGATGACCGCGAGATCGCGGAGATAGCGGACAGCCAGAGCCCCAATGACGCTTGCCACGCGCTGCTGAACATTGCCATCGAACGCGGCGCCCCGGATAATATCACCGTCCAGATTCTCCGCGTTGTCACGGTGGCGCAATGATCGGCACAGAGATTTCCCAATACCGCCTGATTGAAAAGCTGGGTGAGGGCGGAATGGGCGTGGTCTATAAAGCTATTGATGTAATGCTGGACCGCGTGGTGGCTGTCAAGCTAGTGAGTGCCGAGCTTGCCGATAATCAGGAACTCCTCGAACGATTCAAATCAGAAGCGAAGGTACAGGCAACGCTGAGTCATCCGAATGTCGCGACCCTTTATTCCTATCTGGTATGGGAAGGGCGAGCGGTAATGGTGATGGAGTTCATCGAGGGCGAGACGCTCCAGCAGATGATCGCCCGGCGCGGCCCAGTCCCGTCTGAGATAGCGGTCCCGCTGTTCAAGCAGGCATTGCTGGGAGTCGGCGCCGCGCATCGTCGCGGCATAGTCCATCGCGATATCAAACCCGCAAACATCATGGTGAACGGCGATTGCCAGATAAAAGTAATGGACTTTGGCATCGCGAAAGTCCTGGGTGTAGACGGAAGAACACGCACCAACCTCCGCATGGGCACGGCCTGGTACATGGCGCCGGAGCAGGTTCTGAACCGGAAGGTAGATGCGCGAACCGATATCTATGCGCTGGGCGTGACCTTGTACGAGATCTTAAGTGGACAGGTGCCGTTCCGTGCGGACAGCGAATACGAGATCCTGAGCGCACACGTTCAGAGACAGCCGGAACTCCCAACCGAACATTATCCGCACATCCCGCAATCATGCGTTTCGGCCGTGATGCGGGCTCTGGAGAAGGAACCGGAAAACAGGTTTGCATCGACGGACGAATTCATCGCTGCGCTCAATCAAAACGCATCGGGTTCAACCGCAACGATCACTCCGGCGGCGCAGCCTGTCGAGCCCATTCAGCCGAGCGCACTGGCAGTTTCTGGCGTGGTGGTCTCAACGCCAGAAAAAGTCAGCACGCCGCCGTCGGTTGTAAGCGTGGTAGCGCCGCCTCCCTCGGAAAAGAAGCGCTCTCCATGGTTCGGGATCACAACTGCGGCGGTGCTCGTTGTGATCCTGGGCGCGGCCGCACTGATCATGTTTATGCGTGAACGCGAAAAACGCGCGGCACGTGGGGGGGGGCACCAGGCAACGATGGGCAGTCAGCAGCGCGCATCGGTCACGGGCGAACAGGAGAGGCGAATGCAGGCGGAACAGGATCAGGCCGCCGAGGAACTGAAGGAGCAGCTTGCCAAAGAACAAGCGCATCCTGCCCCAAACGCCGGAGGCCAGCAGCAGGTGGCCATGACTCATCCGGCGGCGACTCCCACTCCAAAGCCGCAAAATCAGCCGCCTCGCAACCCACCCAATTCGACGGTCGCTCAGGCCACTCAGAAAAACGAAGACGAGGCGACGCGTCTTCGCTTGCTTTCCGGAACATGGACCGGCACCTATACTTGTCAGCAGGGGGTGACCGGAGTAACGCTGCAAATTGTTGCCAGCTCCTCTCAGAATGTCGGAGCACTTCTGCAATTCGCTGTCCCTAACTCGCGCTCTGGCGCGTATTTCATGCGGGGGGTGTTCAATCCGGCCACCAACGGCCTCGCGATGAACTTTACGAGCTGGAAATACCAACCGGAGGGGTACGCCGCTGGCAACATCACGGGAACCGTCAATTTCGCGAGTAATGAACTTCGGGGAACAATTCTCCTCCCGGCCTGCGCTGCTCTCTCCATGCGCAAGCAATGAGCGACGCCGTCCAGCCAGCCCAACTACGCCGGCGCGGAAAAATCTGGCATGAATAAAATTTTCGAAAGACTAGTTGTTTTCCTAGGTGACCCGCTCGAGGAAAAGGCTATAAGGTAAGGCTCACGACATTTTACGTCCCCAGCACATGTTCGCAGATCTGAAGCGGAGAAACACACATGTGGCGAAACAGATTCACGACGGCGCACTGGATTGCAGCCTTTTTTCTTTTCGCAATCCCACTGACAGCGCAGGAAGCGTCTTTCCTCCCTTCGGCGCCTTCGGCCAACACAGTCGGCAGCACGATGAAGGAGTCCCCGGCAGAGTGGCGTAAAACGCTACCAGGCGAAGTCTCGTCCGACGAGGCAGCACGTTTCCAATTGCTCGGCCTCAACGACATCCGTCCTGCAATCATCGATTCTGCTAACTACGACAACTTCGGGACCACGTCGTCTCAGGGCGTGAACAGTATCGACTCCGGCTCGGGCATCGTCACGAAATATTCCTTCGACGACCCGAACGTTGCGTCCGGTCACAGCTCACTGATCCTCCCATCCGCGAATGATGCGAGTGCGGCTTCCCACGGCGTCGTCCGGCAAGTCACGCCTCCACAGCCTGATACCAGGATTCGGTGGAGAGTCGCTAACCAGGAATCCCTGCTTTCCATAGGGATCATGCACACTTTTAACCTTTGGACAGAGGCGGGAACGCGGGATGCCCTGAACGGGCCGTGGCTGGACGATTACGTGCAGTCGGTTGCCGAGTTGCGTGGCTGGAGCGACAGTGACAGATTCATGGCTCCCTACGTCGGCCATCCCATTCAAGGTTCAGTTTTTGGTTTTATCCTGCGCCGGAACGATCCCAAATATCGGACTGTGCAATGGGGCGACGGCCGGGATTACTACATTAGCTTGCTGCGTTCCATGGCCTACTCGGCGGCATGGCATACGGAGTGGAAGATCGGTCCCGCCAGCGAGGCTTCCATAGGCAATGTGATGCTCCACGCTTCTCCGGGATTCATCACGCTGGTTGACACCCCGACACTGGGCGCGCTGACGATGATCGCTGAGGACGTGGCGGACCGATACGTGATCATCGGACTAGAGAACAGGACCGCCAACCGTGCGCTGATCATGCTGGCGCGAAGCTTCCTGAACCCCGGGCGGTCGTTTGCGAACATGATGGCGTTTAAGGTGCCGTGGGAGCGTGATACTCGCATCGGAATCATGCGGGAAAACTACCTCCTGCGCAAGGAGCTGGTAGAGGATTACAAGCATGGGAGCGGAGAAAAACCGTTTGAGTTCGTGCGCCGACCACCGGACGAACGCGACCCTGAAGATTATCCAAAGGAAGCGCCTATCGAATTGGCAGCTTATCCCTACTATGAAAAATTTTCGGATGGCCACAATTGCATTGGCGGCGGCGGCTCTGGCGCAATGCGAGTAAATCCAGGTCTGCAGATTGTGAGCGAAGTGAACGGGTGCCTGATCATGGGCATGCCGGCATATAATGACAGCGCAGATTCGTTGTTCTACGGTTCAGGTATTCGGTGGACTCCGCTGGCCGACCATCGTCTGTCGCCTTTTGTAGAAGTCTTATTCGGCGGAAGAAAAGTAACCTACGAAGTCGACAATGCCGCTCTACATGATCTGCTCAAGGAGGAATGGAACGACGGAAACGGCACGCTACCTCATTATCCGAAACGTAGTGACTGGTCCACGGAAGTTTCGCAAAATGGTCCCAGCATTTCGACTGGCGGCGGGCTGGATGTGGTTGTAAAGCGACCGTTTACTTTTCGCCTCATCAACGTGCAATACACTCACAGCTGGATGCAGGACGTAGAAATGATCCATCCGCAGAGCGGAATTCGAATCACGACAGAAGCCGTGCTGCGCATCGGCACCTGGTAACCCTGAAAACCGACAAATCTCCTGGACAATCACAGAATTTTCGGTGAAAGCGAAGAGCGGTCGTGCGTGCTGCGGTGGGTGCCTCGCACCGCTTCTGCGGCTCTGAGCGCGAAGCGAGCCATGCCGGAGCGGTTCCAAAGGCCGCGCCTGTGACGAGCGACAAGACGAAGGCGACCCCGGCACCGCTAGAGATTGCGGGGCGCTGATGAGGACGCGGTCAATCGGAAGTTTCCTGGAGCAAGTTCTCAGGAGCTCAGATGGCCACTAGCTGTGAGAGGACTGGACGGTCTTCCGCGCGGTCGTAGTTCAGGTTTTGGCCAAGCCATCGCTCGACTTCTGCGATGCTGATCCCCTTGCGTTCATGATAGTCGGCGACCTGATCGCGGCCGATCTTGCCGAGGCTGAAATAGCGGGATTCGGGATGGGCGAAGTAGAGGCCGCTCACGCTGGAGCCGGGCCACATCGCATACGACTCCGTGATCAGCATGCCGGTGTTTGCCTGCACGTCGAGCAGGCGCCAGAGGGTGCCCTTCTCCGTGTGATCGGGGCACGCCGGGTAACCGGCCGCCGGCCTGATCCCGCGATACTTCTCATGGATAAGATCCTCGTTGCTCAGGCCTTCCTCGCAACCGTAACCCCACTCCTCGCGCACTCGCTTGTGCAGGCATTCCGCAAACGCTTCAGCCAAACGATCGGCGATGGCCTCGGCCATGATCGCGTTGTAATCGTCGTTCTCCGCCCTGAAGTGGTCGCATAGCGCCTTGAGGCCAATGCCGCTGGTTACCGCGAAGCCGCCGATGTAGTCGGACAGCCCTGTTTCCTTCGGTGCGATAAAGTCGGCAAGCGACCGGCAAGGCTCGTTGCCTTCCCTGTTCGCCTGCTGGCGGAGGAAATGGAACCGCGAGAGCACCTCTGCGCGTGTGTCGTCCGTGTACAGGTCCACATCGTCGCCCACGGCGTTAGCGGGAAAGAAACCGTAGACGCCGCGCGCCGTGATCAGGTTCCCCTCGATGATGCGGTCAAGGAGGGCCCTGCCATCGTCGAAGATCTTACGTGCTTCTGCGCCCTGCCGCTCGTCGTCAAGAATGCGCGGATAAATCCCCTTCATTCCCCAGGTGTGAAAATACGGCGACCAGTCAATGAAGTCGCGCAGCGTTGCCAGGGGAAAGTTGTCGAGCACGCGAATTCCGGTAAAGGCGGGTACGGGCAGGTCTTCGGCACGCCACTCGATCGGCGTCCGCCTTGCGCGAGCGGTCGCGATGGGAACCAGCTTTAGTTTCGGCGCAGAGTGAGCCTTGCGGATTGACTCGTATTGGGCGCGATGCTCGGCCACGAACGCGGCCTTGTTGTCGTCACTCAGGAGGCTGGTGGTCACCGGCACGGCGCGGCTGGCATCCAGAATGTGCACCACCGGCTCGCTGTAGTGCGGCGCAATTTTGATGGCAGTATGCGCGCGGCTTGTTGTCGCCCCGCCGATAAGCAGCGGCAACTTGAAGCTCTGCCGCTCCATCTCGCGGGCCACATGGACCATCTCGTCGAGAGAGGGCGTGATGAGGCCGCTGAGGCCGATCATGTCCGCCTTCTCCGTCTTGGCGCGTTCGAGGATCTTTTCGCATGGGACCATCACGCCCATGTCGATGACCTCGTAGTTGTTGCAGGCGAGGACGACACCGACAATGTTCTTGCCGATGTCGTGAACGTCGCCCTTGACTGTTGCGAGCACGATCTTTCCCTGCGCTTTGACCTCATGGCCCGCTGCAGCCAGCGAGGCCTTCTCGGCCTCCATGAATGGCGTCAGGTGCGCGACTGCCTTCTTCATCACGCGGGCAGACTTGACCACTTGCGGCAGGAACATTTTGCCTGCTCCGAACAAATCGCCGACCACGCTCATTCCATCCATCAACGGGCCTTCGATCACCAGCAGAGGGCGGCCCAGCTTGAGGCGGGCTTCCTCGGTGTCGATCTCGATGTATGTGTCGATGCCCTTGACGAGTGCGTGAGAGAGACGTTCCTCAACCGTACCGTTGCGCCATTCCTCAGTTTTCTTTTCACTCGCTACTGTGCCTGCGCCCTTGAGCGATTCGCCGAAGTCCACCAGGCGTTCGGTCGCGTCAGGGCGTCGATTGAGCAGCACGTCTTCGACCAGCACCTTCAGCTCGGGTTCGATCTCCTCGTAGACTTCGAGCATTCCCGCATTCACGATGCCCATATCCATGCCCGCCGCGATGGCGTGATAAAGGAACGCCGAGTGCATCGCCTCGCGAACCTTGTTATTGCCGCGAAAGCTAAAGGAGATGTTCGAAACTCCGCCACTGACCTTCGCATGGGGCAAGTTCGCCTTGATCCAGCGCGTGGCATTGATGAAATCAACCGCGTAGTTGTTGTGCTCCTCCATGCCGGTGGCGACGGTGAGAATATTCGGATCGAAGATGATGTCTTCGGGCGCGAAGCCGACCTCGTCGACCAAGATTCGATAGGCGCGCTCGCAGATGCGGATCTTGTCTTCGTAAGTTGCGGCCTGCCCCTGTTCGTCAAAGGCCATTACCACCACAGCCGCGCCATACTTGAGCACGGTGGCAGCATTCTTACGGAATTTTTCTTCGCCTTCCTTAAGCGAGATCGAGTTGACGATGCCTTTACCTTGCAGGCACTTGAGACCTGCCTCGATGACCTCCCATTTCGAGGAGTCCACCATGAAAGGCACCTTGGCGACTTCGGGCTCGCTCGCCAGCAACTGCAGGAAGCGCGTCATGGCGACGACGCCGTCGATCATGCCTTCGTCCATGCAGATGTCGATGACGTTGGCCCCGTTTTCCACTTGCTGCCGGGCCACGCTGACCGCTTCCTCGTACTTGCCTGCCTTAATCAGCGTGGCGAACCGTGGCGAACCGGCCACGTTGGTTCGCTCGCCAATCATGATGAAGACATTGGGCTGCTGAGTGAATGGCTGCGATCCGGAGAGACGGAGCGGTCTCGTCTCTACTGCGTCGCCGATGCTCACGATTTCCGCAACACTCACGCGCTGACCTCGCTCGGGCGCAGGTCGGATTGCTCAGCTGGCGTTGTCTCCAACTTGCGCGGAGGCTGGCCTTCGAGCGCTTTGGCGATCGCCGCGATGTGCTCGGGTGTGTTACCGCAGCACCCGCCGGCGATGTTGATCAGCCCTCCCTGGGCAAAGTCACGCAGATAGCGGGCCATGTCCTCCGGCCCGAGATCGAACCCGGTTTCGGAGAGCGGATTTGGCAAACCTGCATTCGGGTAGCACGAGATCGCCACATTCGCCTTCTCAGAGAGCTCCTCCAGGAAGGGATACATGAGATCGGGGCCGAGAGAGCAGTTGAGTCCCACGGACATCGGCCTTACGTGCGCCACCGCGTTCCAGAATGCCTCGGTGGTCTGCGCGGAGATCATCGTCTCACCGCCACGGCCTACCGCGGCCGAGATCATGACAGGCAGTTCCTTGCCCTCAGCGGTAAGGCCATCCTCATCGAAGACCTCACGGATCGCGACGAGCGCCGCCTTGGCATTCAGCGAGTCGAAGATTGTCTCGACGAGAAGGAGGTCAGCGCCGCCGGAGATGAGGGCACGCACCTGATGGGCGTAGGCTGCCTTCACCTGATCGAAGGTGACTACGCGAAAGCCTGCATCCTCGGGGTCGGGCGAGTTCGACAGCGAAACTGTCAGTGGACCGATGGCTCCGGCCACGAAGCGTTGACGTTCGGTTGCGCTCCCGATTCGATCTGCCCACTCGCGGCATTGCTGCGCGGACTTCTCATTGATCTCCCACGCCAGGTTGTTGAGGAAGGGATCTTCGATGATCTTCTGGTAAAACTTGGGATCCTTTCGCCCACCGTGCTCGCGGGGATCGTCCACAAAGAATTCGCTCTGGGTGATGCTGGTCGCGCCGAAGGTGTTCGTCTCGATTATGTCAGCGCCCGATTCCAGGAATCGGCGATGGATATCGCAGATCATCTCCGGTTGCGTCAGCGAAAAAAGATCACCGTTGTTCAGCAGGTCCTTGGTCGAATTTTTGAAGCGCTCCCCACGGATGTCGACCTCCTTCTTGCCATAGGTGCGGATGGTGGTGCCCATCGCTCCATCGATGATCGCGATGCGACTTTCGAGAATCTTCTGAAGAGGATGTTGGCCGGCTTTCGTCATTATTCCTGCCGATCTTGAGCGTAGTAACGATGCCGGCAATACCTGGCATCGCGCCTGGTTGTGGTTTCCGATCTCAACATAAGGGGCAAGGCATCGGAAGAAACATGCGAAAACGAGAGGATCCAGCCTGGACTAATCGTCGGATCCTGCGACGCAGTCGCTTCGCCTCTGCCCTGCTGGGTAGCGCGTCTCTTTATTATAGCGAGGCTGCGAAGCGCTCCATAGCGCATGCAGGGTTTGACGCGCGGCACTACTGCGTAAAGTCGAGAAGCGATCGCCATCTATCCCCTCAAAAAAGCAGCCGAAAATCCTTTTGTTCCTGCCGGCGCGGTCATGGGTATCGGCAGCCTGCCGCTCACCTCTGGTGCATCGGCGATTCAGGCGGATGCCAAATTGTGGACGTCCCTTCTGCCCTCAATTGCCGCGGCAGTCAGAACGGGGAAAGCCATCGGTCAGAGTCTGGGTGTTGTGGCAGAACTGAACGAGGCTCGCAAGGAAGGCTACGGTTGTCAGGGTGAGAGAGAAGGGAGCCTTGATTCGCTGCTTAAATATATGGTCATGATAGGCGAGCCTGGCTGTGAAAACTGATCTGGACAACCAATCATAGAAAAATCTGACGGGTTCATGTCTCAATCACTCCCTTGTTCCGGTATGCTTGTCCGTGCAAAGGAGAACCCCGTGAAGACCTTCCCGAAGCTCTTTCTCGCCGTAGCTTTGTCAGCATTGCCGCTGGCCGCGTTCGCCGCCAGTCCGAAGTCCGTGAAAGTTCCGATCAAGACCGCGGACGGCAAGGATGCTGGAGATGTCGTGCTCAAGCAGACGAAATCCGGAGTCGAAGTCAAGGTCGACTTGAAGAATCTGCCTCCCGGCGAGCACGCCATCCACATCCACCAGAACGCCAAGTGCGATCCGCCTGACTTCAAGTCCGCGGGCGGACACTTCAACCCAGCAGGCAAGAAGCACGGGTATGAGAGTCCAGACGGCCATCACAACGGCGACATGCCCCAGAACCTGACCGTGAAGCCCGACGGCAAGGTCTCAGTGACCCTGGTGAATAAGGACGTGACCCTCGACCCCGCCGCCCCCAATTCCGTCTTCATCAACGGTGGCACCGCCATCATCATCCACGAGAAGGCCGATGATATGAAGACCGATCCCACCGGCAATGCCGGGGGGCGCATCGCCTGCGGAGTCATCGTCCAACCGTAACTTTCAGCCGCTTCCGTACAAATTGCTGCTACTTGCTCTTTGTCGCTTCGATCTCGATGGCCTTCCACTCGTCCTCGCTCAGCTTCACCGCGCCGGCTCCGATGTTCTCCTGAAGGTGCTCGACGGAGGATGTTCCAGGGATCGGCAGCGTGACGGGCGAGTGATGGAGCAGCCACGCCAGCGATAGCTGAGCTACCGTAGCACTGTGTCGGTTCGCCGCTGCATCCAGTGGGCCGCCCGGCTTAGCGAGCGCACCCGCCGCCACCGGGAACCACGGGATGAACCCCAGCTTGTGCTTCGCGCAGTATTCGAGCGTCGTCTCGTAGTTGCGGTCGCCGATGTTGTACTTGTTCTGCACACTCACGATGGGCACAGTCTTTCTCGCCCGCTCGATGTCGTCCGGAACCACTTCGGACAGACCCACATGGCGAATCTTGCCTTGCTTCTGCAGTTCCTTGATTGCGCCAAGCGACTCCTCGACCGGAACCTTGGGATCGATACGATGGAATTGCCACAGGTCGAGGCGCTCTACTTTGAGCCGTCGCAGGCTCATCTCAACGCATTGGCGCAGATATTCCGGCCGACCCACGGCCGCCCACCGATTTGGCCCCGACCGCGTGAAGCCGCCCTTGGTGGCAATCACCAGGTCACCCGGGTACGGGTGCAGTGCCTCGGCGATCAGCCGCTCGCTCACCTCCGGGCCGTAGGAGTCCGCCGTGTCGATGAAGTTCACTCCCAGCTCGACCGCACGGCGTAAGACCTGTCTAGTCTTTTCCGGATCTTTGGGCTCTCCCCAGATTCCTTCGCCTGTAATGCGCATGGCCCCATAGCCGAGGCGGTAGATATGCAGATCTCCGCCCAGAGCAAACGTCCCGCTAACCGATGCATTCAAATGAGTCGTCGTCATACGCTTTCAGATGCTACGGCTTGACGCTGAGGTCCAGCAAATCCTGACTGATCAATTGGTCGGTCCAACTTGTTACGCCCGCGCCGCTCGCCGCCCGGCCTCGCGCCCTTCGCGGATCAGATCCGGCAGCCCTACACCGTGGTATGCATTCCCAATCAGGTGTAGCCCGGGAAAGCTGTCAGACAATTCAGCCAGCTTCGTCATGCGATCCAAATGCCCAACTGCATATTGAGGCAGCGACAATGGCCACCGCCGGACCAGCGAAATATCCGGCTCCGGCAATTCGCCGAGCCCTCGCGAAAGCTGCCGGTTAGCCAGCGAAACGAGCGAGGCATCGTCCTGATTGAGCAGAGCAGGCGCAGTATCGCCGCCAAAGAATCCGCGCAGCAACACAGCGCCATTCGGCGCGCGATGCGAAAACTTCTGATCGACGAAGGTGCATGCTAGAAGCTGAGGATCATCTTCAGATTCCCGGTCACGGTTTAGCGCTTGCGGCACGAGATATCCGAAGCCACGCGGAATCCTCAGATGCTTTGCTCGTTCAGCCGAAAACGCCAGCGCGACGACGATGGCCGAGGTGGCATCGACGGTCAAGAGCGAATCGAACTCAGCGTGAATGGGACGAAGTAGTTGCCGAGTGACGTGTGCTGGCGTGGCGACGATGACTTCGGGAAAGGGTTCAGTGGAACCAGAAAGCTTGACCTGCCATAGTCCACCCCGCCGCGTGAGAGAGCTGATTTCATGTCCGAGTCGAATCGCATTCGAGGGCAGCTCCTGTGCCATGCGCTCGACCAACGTCTCTAGTCCTGACTTGAGCGACGTAAAGACTGGTGCCGAATTGCCCCGTTGCTGTTGCAATGCTGAAATCAGGCTGCCGCCTTCGCGCTCCAACTTCACAAAGGCGGGCATGACGCTGCACACGCTCAGTGCCTCGATCTTGCCGCCAAAGACGCCAGCCAACAACGGAGCGGCAATAGTGTCGGTGACTTCATCGCCGAAATGCCTGCGGACAAAGCTCGCGACAGATTCGTCTTCGCCATCCCGGAGTGCTGACTGCTTCAACTCTTCCGCGCGTCGGGCCTCGCGCAAATAAGCTAATCGGGCCTGCCAGCTGAATAGCGGTGATTCCATGATCGGAGCCCAGCGCGTCGGAACCATCATGCGCATGCCATCCGGCATCGGTACAAGACGCCGGTTTTGTAGCAGGTAAGTCCGCCGCCGCTGATCGTTCGAGGCGATAATCTCGGCTTCGAGTCCTAGCTCAATGGCCAGTTCGCGCGCCCATGGTTTCTCTGTCACCCAGGAATCGGGACCACATTCGATGACGAAGCCATCACGGCGAACCGTCTCAACCGTTCCTCCCAGCCGTCTCGAAGCTTCAAACAGCGTGAACTCAACATCAGGCTCGCGCGCAACCTGATAAGCCGCTGCAACACCGCTCAAACCTCCTCCGATGATCGCGACTCGTCTCATCGTCAGCCAAGCCGGGCCAGGCCACTCCGAACAAGATCGGCGATCGCTGCCGTGAGCAGGGGCGAAGCGTTCAGCGATTCCGGGCGGCGCAGTTCCATATCGAGATTTGCAGCCAACTGGCGAAAGCCAATGTCAATGTCGTAAAGAATCTCGACGTGGTCGCACAGGAACCCAACCGGCTGCACGATGATCTTGCGCACGCCCTCATTGTGCAGTGCAGTCAGCGTGTCTTCGACTGTCGGGCCGATCCATGGGCCGCTGGACATGCCCTGGCTCTGAAAGGCAAAGAACCAGTTGTCATGTGTCAGACCATCGACGCGCTCGGCCACCAGCGCCGCCGTGTGCTTCGCTTCCACCGGATAAGGATCGCCCCCCGGAGCAGTATGTGTGGGTGCACCATCGCTGGCCGATGGAGTCTGGATCGTTCTACAGGGAACGCTGTGTGCCGTGAACAGCACAGGAACGGGGGTGCCAGATTCGATGCTGAACGGATTCCACACCGCACACAGCCGCTCGGCAAAGGCGTCGGCGAGGAGCGGATGATCTCCCCAGCCCTCCACGAAATCGACTTGCATTCCTTTGGCTGCGGCGAAGACGGCTCGGCGGTAAAGTCCCACGCTGGTGCGAGAGTTCTGCGGCGCGAGACAGATTGCGACAACCGTGTCGATGCCGTCGTCGCGCATCTTGCCGACAACATCCACGATGTATGGCTTCCAGTTGCGCATGCCTACATAAACCGGGAGACCAAGCTCCTGCGAAAGCAGTCGTCCCTGTTCAAGTGTTAGGCGGGTCAAGGGGCTGGTGCCGATGAGCGAATAGCGGTGGCGAATCTCATCGACTACGCTGTCAGGCAGTGGGCGACCGCCGGTGATGTTGCAGAGGTATTCGGGGATTTCGTCGAGCGCATCCGGCGTTCCGTGCGCGAGCAGCAGGACAGCTGTGTGCTCACTCATGGCGGTTCACTGCCGCGTATTCACGGACGAATTTCACTGCCTGTTGAACATTTTCGACTGGAGTATTCGGGACGATGCCGTGGCCGAGGTTGAAGATGTGTCCGGGGCGCCCCCCGGCCTGATCGAGGATCTGGTGGACTCGCCGGCGGATCAGCTCCGGCGCAGCGAAGAGGGTGATAGGGTCCAGGTTACCCTGTACCGCGCAGGCGTGGTCGAGGCCTCGCCATGCCCGGTCAAGCGGGGTGCGCCAGTCGAGACCGAGCACGTCGGCTCCAGTGTCGTGCATCGAGGGGAGCAGGCTCGCGGTGTCGACGCCGAAGTAGATCACTGGGACGCCCATGGCCTGGACATCGCGGACCAGCGTCTTCGTCGTAGGAAGGACATACTCGCGGTAGTCCTCAATGCTCAGTGCACCTGCCCAGCTGTCGAATATCTGGATAACGTCGGCTCCGGCCTCGACCTGCTGGCGCGCGAACTCGCGCAGCACCTTCACCAGCTTATCCAGCAACCTGCGCCACGCATCCGTCTCGCGATACATCAGTGTCTTGGTGTGGACATAGTTGCGCGATCCGCCACCCTCGATCATGTAGCTGGCCAGAGTGAAGGGCGCGCCGCAGAATCCGATGATCCCAAGGCGATCCTTGAAGTGGGCAACGACGCGGGCAATAGCTTCAGCAACGTAGCCCAACTCCGATGCGCGGTCGGTGCGGAGACGGGCGATGTCGTCGGCGGTGCGGACAGGCTTGTGGATCACCGGGCCTTCTCCTGCCTGGAACTCGAAGTCCAGTCCCATGCACTCGAAGGGAAGCAGCAGATCGGCGAAGATGATCGCGGCATCCACGTCCAGCTTTTCGGCGGCAGTAATCGTCACCTCAGCCGCTAGTTTCGGCTGCTTGCAGATTTCAAGCAGGGAGTGATGCCGCCGGACCACCTGGTACTCCGGCATGTAGCGGCCAGCCTGGCGCAGGAACCACACCGGCGTTCTATCCACAGGCCGGCGCAGGCAGGCACGAACGAAGCGGGTGCCACCGGTCATGGTAGGGATTTCAGAGCCGGTCTTAATTGGGGGGATTTGCAGTCGTTCAGACATCATGGAATCAACAGATGAGGTTAGCATCTGCGGCTTCCGGATGCGCGCGGTTCATCTACCGCTTCCCCCCCACCCCCCTCCCCGTTTTTATTCACTTTTGTAATCGTTTCATTCCATGTTACTTATTCCGGCAGGTTTGTAACCGTTTCATTCCGTTGAGGAAACTTGTAACCGTTTGTTACGGCTGGGTTACAGGTGCGAAATGGGCTCAACTTTCGTAACCGTTTCATTTCATTGGAACAACTTGTAACCGATTCTGCTGCTGCGAGTTACCTGAGTGGATCGGGTGGGCGTGCTTGTGGGCATGATCGGCTCTTGATCAATGAAAAAGCCCGCCGGGTAGGCGGGCTTCCTTAGTCTCTATTTCTATTTTACCGGATTGGGGGAAATTGTCGGCCAGAAATCGTAGAGGCTGAGCGTTGTCTCGGGAGCAGTCGCCGCTCCCGAAGCGCGTGCAGGGATTCGTCAGGTCCGTTCAACATGAGGGACCTGTTGGCGCACGTTGAAGGCGAAGGGTCACTCCGACGATATGCCGGACTTTACGGACAATTAGAAGCTCAACACCCACCAGATCAGTCAACAGAAGCGCGTTTATCGGTAGTAATTCTTTCAAGGTTTGGTGATTGAGGTCGAACGAGCGCATCGTCAAGTAAGCAATCATCCATCCGGGATCCGTCAACCCGGTCAAGGATGATTGGGGGAAATGCTTGCGATATACTTGCGTTGGCGTATCGGACGCCACCGTGTCCGCGGGCAGGGCTGAGCCCATCGACTAGTCTGGTCCCCAACAATCGAAACGATCTTCTTTGAGCCCGTCACGCGGACATCGGGCAGTGATCCAAAGGAGATGGTCATGTCCGATCAACACTCGACGCCTGTATCCGTCCGCAGCCTTCCGCAGCAGCCCAGTCTCGAACAACTCAAGAAACAAGCCAAAGAGCTGCTGGAGCAATTTCGTGCTGGCGAGCCCGTTGCTGTTGCTGAAATACGTCGATTCGAGCACAACCCCGATGCTTCCGACTTTGCCCTCAACGATGCACAGCGCGTGCTTGCCCGCGCTTATGGTTTCGCTAGCTGGCCGAAGCTCAAAGCCTTTGTAAATGGCGTTACGATCACGCGCTTTACAGATGCGGTGAAAGCCGGCGATATGGCGCAAGTGCGGAGCATGCTGGCGTCGCGTCCTGAATTGGTGGACATGGACCGGGCCGGCAATGACGAGCACAGGGGACTGCACTACGCGGTGCTGAGTCGCAATGCGCCGATGGTGAAGCTGTTGATGGAAGCGGGCGCGGATGCGCGCCAAGGCATCTATCCCAACCGCGATGCGACCTCAGCGCTGACTCTGGCTCGGGATCGCGAATACAGCAATATCGTCGCCATCATTGAGGAAGAGGAGCGGCAGCGGCGCGAAGAGATGAGCTGCCCGAATGCAACTGTCTCGCCGGTGCAGGACCAGATCAGTGCGGCCATCTTGCAGGGCGATACGGCTACGGCGATACGCCTGCTTGAAGCAGACCGCTCACTCATACAGGCTTGCGACCGCAATGGCGCGACGCCGCTGCATATCGCCGCGCAGGTAGCCAATCTTGAGTTGCTGACGTGGCTGCTGGAGCGGAGAGCCAACGCCCGCAAGGAGGATATGAGCGGTAGAACTGGGCTTGATCGAGCTGCACAGTCGGCGGGTCCAAGCAACGGGTACGCTGGGCGCTTTCCCGCTGTGGCGCAGTTGCTGCTGGATCACGGAGCGGAGATTTCGGTCTCCGCGGCGGTTGCATTGGGCGATGTGGATCAGGTGCGTGCGATTCTTGCGCGGAATCCTGCCGCTTTGCGTGAGAATCTGCGCAATGGCGGTCTACTCTCGCTGGCGGTGAATCACAATCAGATCGAAATGGTGGAAGTGCTGCTGGACCTGGGCGCGGATGTGGATGAACGTGTGTTTCTCGAAGAGCTGGAGGAGCCAACGCTGAGCTGGGGTGGTCCACTGTGGTATGCGGCGATGGGCAATCAGTTGGAGATTGCGCGTGTGCTGCTCGATCGCGGCGCCGATCCGAACGCGAATGTCTATGCTTCGGGATGGCCGTTGAGCAACGCATGGAATCACGAGGGTGGCGCGGTGAAGCGACTCCTGTTGGCGCGCGGCGCGCGTCCCCAACCTCACACCGTGGCAGCCAATCATGATGTCGCCGAGGCCGGGCGGATGTTCGAGAATGATCCCAGCGAGCATGTGGTGGAGGAGTTGCTTTGGTCGGCGGCGGATCATGGCTGCCCGGAGATCGTTGCGATGGCACTCGAGCATATTCATCTGCCACTCAGCGACCAAACCTCGCACTGGTTGTTGATGCAGCCGGTGCGTGGCGCGGGTGACGATCCCGCACAGAATGAGGGCTACTTCGCCTGTCTTGATCTGCTCCTTCAGGCGGGCGTGGATCCGAACGTGACGCGCATGGGCGCGGCCACGCTGCACTTTACGGCGGCGCGCGGCGGGCTGGATGGCGCCAGCCGAGCTCGCTTCGCTGCCATGCTCATCGAGCGTGGAGCTCGGCTCGATCTGCGGGACGATCTGCTGAAGTCAACGCCGCTGGGTTGGGCCTGCCGTTGGGGAAGGCTGGAGATGGCCGAGTTGCTGATCGCGCGCGGCGCTTCGGTGGAAGAGTCGGATGCCGAGCCTTGGGCCAGGCCAATCGCGTGGGCGAAGAAAATGAATCACAGCAAACTTCTTTCGCTACTGCACGATACGTCGGGTGCGGTGCCCGCGTAAGTTGGGCTCTTGCGGACGAGCACCAGCGGTCTTGAGGCGGCATGAAGTTGCTAACGGACTGTTCGAGCTCTGATTAGTAACGAGAAGTCGGCTTCTCGGAAGCAATCGGTGGCGGGTTGTTCTCGAATGGTGCCAGCACAGGGCAGAACACTTATCGACACTCGAAATCGGTGCTCGATTCCTCGATCAAACCACCCTCTACCCGCGAGCCTTGAGTCATCAAACTTGAGGCGTGGCTTTCCTGCGCTTGCGCTCGGCGCCGAGGAAGATGGCGACGCCGATTCCGATCAGGACGGCGGTCGAGACATGCCACTAGTGATTGCTGGAATTCGCCAACGGAAAAGGAGTTAATTGGGGCCGGCGTCAGGCTCGAGCGCTTCTAGCCATTACAGCTCCTATCTCAGGCTGTTGGCTTGTCCCAACCAACGGGGCACCCGCTTCTTGTACATAAGATAGGCCTGACCGAATGCTGCTTCCAAAGTCCGTTCTTCCCGAGGCACAAATACGAGATTCACAACTAGCAGCAGTGCGATACATCCCAGAAAAACGGCCAAGCTTCCAAAGAACAGCGCCCACCCCAGCCATAATGCTAGTTCCGCGACATACATCGGATTCCGCGTAAATCGATAAGGTCCATCGGTGATCAAGAGCGAGGGCACCAGCCCGAGCCTTACGGCATTTGGTGCATGCGCAATTCCTATGATCAGTGTCCAAATAAGGAGAGCCGCGGCAACGCCAACCGGGATCAGTCCGAGCAAATTCCAGAGCCCGGGCGACCCGTGTACCCAACCATAGCGATGTGTCAGCCTGGAGATCGCCCACGGAAGCGCTCCATGCGCAAGCGGTATCACAATCAGACAGACAAATAGCGCCAGCAGGATAGCCATCCATCGGTGAATGACAATTCTGTTCGGCGGTCTGGATTTAGGAACTCCAGACGGACTCATAATGGGCACCCAAAGGAAAGTGCTTACGGTGGCAGTATATGCGCGAACCCGAAACGGCTGAAATGAGTAACCGTTCGGTTTCGCTGACAGTCCGGGCGGGTGGCTCACCCTTGTTTGATTTGGCGAATCCACCGCAAACGAGGGCACCCTCAGTTGGGGCGGGTCCTAGAGGGGGTTGAAGGAAAGGGCGGGCACCCGCCTGACCAACTGCTTAGAGGCCTTATTCAAATCAGGTATACCAGCACTTCGGAAGCACCAGCGCTATTTTGGACGGGACATTATCGCGATCAAGGGGATGGGGGAAATCTTTCCTCACTGACGGATTCGCGACACGCTTCTTGTTGTAGAAGGTTACCTCCATCACCCTCGGAATCTCGATTGGTCCCATCGTCACGCTTCCACAGCAGTTATTTGGATGGATGTGGGCAACGACAAACTGACTCGTCAACTTGGCGAAACAATGCTTGTGGAGGTTGAACGCCGGCGGGTTGAAGAGCCGATCCAACGAATGAAACTCGATCACCATTATCCGGAACTGGGCAAGCAGATCATCAGGGGAGTTCATGATGACTTCAAACTCATGCCCTTCGATATCCATCTGCAGTAACAGATCGCCTTCATAATTCTTGAGATATTTGTTTTTCCATGACGCGAGTGTCATGAACCTGTCTGTATCGGTTGCGCCCAAGAATTTCTTATCGAACGTAAAGTGATCGTCATGGAACGGCGGACCCTCGACCGAGTAGTCGGCGAGAAAAGACCGTATGTTCAATCGCGATAGCTGCTTCTCAAAATCGGCCTTAGTGCCGACGCCCGGCGAAAAGCAGTACTCGATATTCCTGAGGTCATCGGGGATAAGGTACCCCCCATCTCCGTTGGCTCCGATTCTGATCAATGGCTTTCCACAACACCTGGGTTTCAGGCTCGCGATCAGTGCAAGGATTTCTTTTGGATCGGTCTGAGGAGTCTCGATGCTGCCTCACTTAACGGAATTTCCGTTTCTTAGCTCCCAACAACGTCATACTATACGCCCCTGCGAAGGATTTCAGCGCTGTGTATTCCGCTTCACTTTTACATGGGCCATCAGGATTAACCTGCCCGTTGATCATCCCCTCCCGCTCCACCACATGGCGGCTTAGTCTGGCTATAGAGCTATCCCGCTCAAGCCAACGAGAGGCTTGAATGGGCCACCGTCCGAAATTATTGCCCAACCTGCTTTGTGGGGGTTGCAGGAGCCGGTGCGGGAGTCTTACCGAGCACCCATTTGTCATACCAGTCGAAATATCGCTGGTAGCGGTCGCGGATGAAGCTGGGGCGGGTGAATCCGTGGAACTGGCCGGGGTAGACGATCAGCTCTGTCGGGACTCCCAGGCTGCGGAGGGCCTGGTACATCTGCTCGCCACCGACGAGGGGAACGTTGAAGTCTTTGTCGCCACCCATGAAGAGCGTGGGTGTGTGGATGCGGTCGGCATGGTAGAGCGGGTAGGCCAGCTTGATGTAGGTGTCCTGAGCCTTCCACGGTGGCTGCAGCTCGGTGTCGTACTGGTGGATGTACTGGTCCACTCCATAAAGCATGATGGGGTTGCCCACGCCCGCTCCGCTGGTGGCGGCTTTGAATCGGGTGTCGCTGGCGATGGTGTAGTCGGTGAGGATGCCGCCGTAGCTCCAGCCGCCGACGCCCAGACGGGCTGGATCGGCATAGCCCTGCTTCACCGCCTCATCCACGGCGGCAAGCAGGTCTTCGACTTCGTGATGACCCCAGTCGGCGAAGATTGCCTCAGAATATGCTTTGCCGCGCCCGGAGCCGCCCCGGTAGTTCACATTCAGCACGGCGTATCCGCGCGCCGCGAAAAGCTGGCGCTCGATGACAAAGCTGTGAGCGTCCTGGCCGTTGGGGCCGCCATGGATTCGTAACAGTAGAGGATACTTTTGGCCGGGCGCGGCATCCGGAGGCAGCGTCAGGAGGGCGTGTATTTCCGTACCGTCCTTGCCGGTGGTGTTCAGATCGCGCGTGGTGCCCAGTTTCAACTGCGCCAGCAAGGCGTCGTTGTGGCCGGTGAGCTTGCGGAGTTTTCCGTCTTCAAAGGCAAAGACGTTTCCTGGAGCGGTGTCGGTCGTCCAGATCACGGCAAAGTGCCCGGCAGCGTCGTTCTGCGTGACCACGACGCCGGGTTCATTCAGCAGCCGCTTCGTCGTTCCGTCATCGACGTTCACCGAAGCGGGATATTCGGAGCGGTCGTCTTCGACGAGGACGGTGATCGTCTTGCGGTCAGTGGAGAAACGTGGGGTGGAAACGCTGCGGTCGAGCTTGGCGGTGAGAATTCGCGGAGCCGTTCCGTCCGCGCCAACGATGGCGAGCTGGCTCTGGTTGTACTCCTCGAATTTCGGATCGCTGCCCTGCGTGTAAGCGATCCACTTGCTATCCGGGCTCCAGGCGAGACGGCCGCCGTCCTCACCTTTGAAGTTGGTAAGTTTTGTCGCAGCGGAGTTGGGCGCGGCGTTCACTACGAATACGTCGGTGTTTATGGTGCGATCCCACTCGGGATCATGGTTGCTCACGTAGGCGATTCTGGTTCCGTCGGGAGACCAAACGGCGTTGCCTTCGTCGTGAATGCTGTCGTTGGTGAGCTTGTCGAGCTTCCGGGTATCTATGTCGTAGAGATAGAGGAGAGCCCGATTTGTGCCGCTGAGATATCCCTGGACATCCTGTTTGAAGTGATAGCGGTCGATGACGATGGGCTTCGGCTTCTCTTCCTTCTTGTCTTTCTTGTCGTCCTTCGCGTCTTTGTCGGCGTCGTCATCGGCGCGGATGGTCAAGAGAAGCTTCTTGCCGTCGGGCGACCACACGTACGCGCCAAGGTTCCCTTTGACCTCCGTGAGTTGTCGCGCTTCTCCGCCGCGACGGTCGAGCACCCACACCTGTGTACCCTTGGCTTTGCCTGGCCGCTCGGCCTCGAAGGACAGGAATTTTCCGTCCGGGCTCCAGCGCGGCGTGCTTGATGAGGAGTCGACACCATAGGTCAACCGGATATCCTGCGACCCATCCCAGCTGACCATCCATAGATCGGTGATGCGCTTGTCGGCCTCGGTGTCGACCCGGCTGAGGGTATAGGCCACCCATTGGCCGTCGGGAGAAACCTGCGGGTCGCCTACATCCTGAAAACGAAAGATGTCGTCGAGGGTCATGGGATGCGGGCCAGAGGTGGCCGGCGGTACGGCAGGAGGTACCGGCGCGTTCTGTGCGATGGCTGAAGTCGAGGCGAGAACGGCACAAAGGAGAGAGGTTAAGGGCAGCGTGCGAAGCATGCAGACGAGTATAAGGCAGGGTACGATCTGCCTCGATGGGTTTAGATCGCACGTCAGCTGATCCCCGGCAGATTGGATCATGATTTTTCGGAGTAGTTCTGCTAACTAATCGATTAGTTGTTCGTCGAAATAGCCAGGAAACGGGATTATGCCTCCGAAGAAGTCCATCACGTTGACGGAAGCCGAGCTACGGCTGATGAAGATTCTGTGGCAGCGCGGTGAGTCGGCTGTGAACGACCTGGTTGCCGCGATTCCAGACCGGGAAGCACTGGCCTACAACTCCGTTTTGACCACAATCCGCATTCTTGAACAAAAGGGATACGTGGAGCACCGGCAGGAGGGGCGCGCGTTTATCTATAGCGCCTGCGTGGGTGAGAACGAGGCGAGCCGGACCGAGATTCGACATATTATGCAGCGGTTCTTCGGCGACTCACGGGAGCGGCTTCTGCTTTCGCTGCTGCGCGATGACGAGGTGAGTCCGGAGGAATTGCAGCGGCTCAAGGATGCGATCGCGACGGCAGAGCAGCAGGGAACGGAGAGCCTGCAGTGACGGCGCTGAACGCGGTGCACTGGATCGATGCATGGGCGCAGTTTGCCGCTGCGGCGTTTGTGTCGAGCCTGTGGCAGGGTGCTCTGCTGGCGGTTGTCGTCGCGCTGGGTCTGCGCCTGATGCCAAAGATGTCGGCCGCGGTCCGCTTTGCGGTGTGGAGCGCAGTCTTTGTGGTCATCCTGCTGCTGCCCTTTGCGCAGATGGGAGGATCGCACTCCGCGCCGGTATCGTCCCGCGCAATCCTCAATGTGGATGTGCGCTGGAGCTACGTGATTGCGGCGGTTTGGGCTGCTCTCTCGCTGATGCGCGGAGCCAGCCTTGCGATCAGCGCGTTAAAACTGCGGAGTTTATGGCGGAGGTCGACTCCGGTTTCGGTGGTCCTGCCCGCCGTGTCACCGTCCGCCCTGTTCCGCTCGCGTCCCGTGCAGATTTGTACGTCGAAGGAGATCGACAGGCCGAGCGTCATCGGATTTTTTGCACCGCGGATTCTTATTCCCAAGTGGCTCTTTGAGAAGTTGACTCCGGCGGAACTGAAGCAGATCGTGATGCACGAGTTCGGGCATATCAGCCGAGCCGATGACTGGATCAACCTGTTCCAGAAGATAGCTTTGGCGCTCTCTCCGCTGAATCCTGCGCTGATCTGGATCGACCGGCGGCTGTGCTTCGAGCGCGAAGTGGCCTGTGACGACAGCGTGCTGCAGAGCACGCTTGCTCCGAGCGCTTACGCGACGTGCCTGGTGAGCCTGGCGGAGCAAGCGAGGGATCGGCGAGCGGTGTCTCTTTCTCTGGGCGCATGGGAGCGGCAGTCGGAACTGTCCCGGCGCGTGCAGAGCATTTTGCGAGGCGGAGCGCGTATGAGTCCTCTGCAGGCGCGGCTGGCTATGGGTACGATCGGCGTTGCGCTGCTCGGCGGCGCTGCGGGACTGTCACGGTGCCCGCACCTTGTCTCGTTCCATGCGCCCGACTCGATCGCGGAGTTTCCGGTTCCATTGCGGGCACCCAGGATGGTGGGGCCGGAGTATCGGCCAGTGGTGTTTCATCCGGGGAACGCCGCGCACGAAACACTGCTGAAGGCGACGGTGCCGGTGCGCGAAGCGGTCACGCCGGTCCACGCGTCCAGCCGCAAGAAATCGACTGCGGGGCGCGCGCCCACGGGTGGGGTGAAACATGCACCTGTAGTCCAGCGGGTGAAAGAAGCTTCCAATGGAATGCAACGCTGGGTCGTTCTGACGTCGTTCTGTGTGACGTCAGGAATTGAGCCGGCGAATGCAGGTGTCCAACCCGGTGTAGTGCTCAGAGTGGACGCTGAGCATGCCATTGCTGCCATGCCAACCGGCGACGGCTGGCTCGTCATTCAACTCTAACCATGAACAAGTACAAATGAGGACTTGCTATGCCTGAAACAACTAATAAATTAATTGGCAAGACGGCGCGGGTCGCTGTTCCTGCCGGTACTGCGGCCGCCCTGGTTCTGGGAGCCGCGTTCTTTATCCATCACAACGGAGTGCATGCTGCCGACGGCTATGCGGCTCCGATCGATGACAGCAGTGTTTCGGCGCTGACTTCTCTGGATAGTGCCGTGGAGACGGTTGCGGCGCGCGTGACGCCGGCGGTGGTCAATGTAGCGGTGACCTCGCGCGGGTCGGGCGAGCGGGATGCTTCCGCAGATCAGGATGGCGGACCGGATCAGGGGGAAGGTCAACAAGTGCCGCCGCAATTGCGGCGCTTCTTTGGGCAGGGCAGCCCGTTCGGCGGGTTGGGCGGCCAAATGACGCCGCAGCAGCCGCAGATTGAGCATGGGATCGGCAGCGGTGTGATTATCTCTCCCGACGGATACATTGTGACGAACAATCACGTGGTCGATGGAGCGACGCAGATTCGGGTTACCATGAACGACCGCCGCACCTTCAATGCGAAGGTGATCGGCACTGACAAGCTGACTGACCTGGCAGTCATCAAGATTGACGGCCACGGTCTGCCGAATATTCCCTGGGGCGATTCAGGCAAGCTGCGTCCAGGCCAGACGGTGCTCGCATTTGGAAGCCCATTTGGGTACTTCCAGTTCTCGGTTACGCGCGGCATCGTGAGCGCGGTTGACCGGCCGAATCCTTATTCCGACGATGCCCGCAAGCCAGGCGGGTTCATTCAGACTGACGCCGCGATCAATCCGGGCAACTCGGGCGGAGCGCTGGTCGATGCGCGCGGCGAACTGATCGGCATCAACACCTTCATCATCTCGAACAGCGGCTCGTTTGCGGGCGCAGGGTTTGCGATCCCGTCGCAGATTGCACGCAACGTTTCTGAATCGTTGATCAAGACGGGCACGGTGCATCACGGCTACCTGGGCATCAGCATGAACGATGTAACGCCAGATAACTACAGCTTCTTCAAGCTGCAGGATACGACGGGAGCGATCGTGTCCCAAGTGACTCCGGACTCGCCGGCCGGCCGCGCGGGGCTGAAGTCGGGCGACGTGATCGATTCCCTCAACGGAAAGAAGATTCCGAACGGCAGCGCACTGCAGGTGGCGGTGAGCGAAGTTGCTCCGGGCACGACGATCTCGCTGGGAATCATTCGCGATGGCAAGCCGGAGACGGTGGATGTCAAGGTGGGTGAGTTCCATGGCGGATCGCAGGTAGCGAGCGCAGGTGAGGGTAACGGGCAACCCGGAAAGACGGGGAAACTCGGTCTTGCGGTCGATGACCTGACGCAGGATGCCCGGCAGCAGCTGAATGTTCCGTCGCAGGTGAGCGGGGCGGTTGTTCAGAATGTGCGGCCCGGCAGCGCGGCGGAAGATGCGGGCCTTGCTCCCGGAGATGTAATCGTGGAGGTCGATCGCAAGCCGGTTTCGAACGCGGAGCAGTTCGTTAACGATGTGCATGCAAACTCGGGCAAAGATGTGCTGCTGCTGGTCTGGTCGCGCGGGAATGCAACCTATCGCGTGCTGCATACCGACAACAACAGCAGCGATAACCAGAATGGCGAGTAGCTGACATAGCTATCCACTTCGAGCGGCTTCGCCCCCAGCGGGTGAAGCCGCGTTTTTCTTTGGGGGATCGGATACGACCCTAGAGCTTGTTAGCGTGTGATCCTTACCACTTTGTTTCCGAGGATACCGTCAGGCAAGAATAAGCGATATTAACTCAGCCTACTGTCACATACAAGAGAGGGGTGGACACAGGAGTGGAACGAGTAGTGCGAGCCGACTCAAGCCAAACCCAGGCTTGAGTGGGGCACCCTCATCGCTTGGATATAATCCAGTCGATATGGCGGAGAGTCTTTACCCGATCTTGAATCCGGCGGTTGATCCGGCGATTGAGTGCGCGAGCACACTTCCGTCGAACTACTACGTCAATCCGGAGCTTCTTACTGTGGAGAAGCACCAAGTTTTCTGGCGGACGTGGCAGATCGTGGGTCGCTCGGAGCAGGTTCGCAACAGCGGCGATTACATTACTGTCGATCTGCTGGGTGAGCCGCTGCTGGTGGTACGCGGGTCCGACGGAGTGCTGCGCGGTTTCTACAACGTGTGCCGCCATCGGGCCGGGCCGCCGGCGGAAGGCTGCGGGTCGCGCAAGGTTTTTCGCTGCGGCTACCACGGATGGACCTATTCGCTCGATGGACGGCTGGTGAATGCTCCGGAAATGGAAGGCACGAAGAATTTCTGCGCCGACGACCTGCGCCTGCGGTCGATTCAGGTTGGTGAGTGGGAGAGGCAGGTATTCGTTAACCTTGATCCCGGCGCCGCGCCGCTGATCGAAGCGCTGCGTGAGCTGCCCAAGCAGGCGGGGAAGTATCGCTTCGGGGAAATGAAGCTTCGTGGACGCCGTGAGTATCACATGCAGTGCAATTGGAAGGTTTACATCGATAACTATCTCGAGGGTTACCACCTGCCGAGCGTACATCCGTCGCTGAACCGTGAGCTGGATTACAGCAGCTACGTAACAACACTGTTCGAGAATCATTCGCTACAGTTCAGTCCGATTCGCGGCGCAGAGAATGAATCGACTGTCGATCGCCGTTACAAGCAGGCGGACGGCGATCTGAGCGCCGAGTATTTCTGGATTTTTCCAAACTGGATGCTCAACTGCTATCCGGATAATGTTTCGCTCAACATTGTTCTTCCCACGGGACCGGAAACATGCGTGGCGATCTTCGAATGGTATTTCCCACCCGATCGGGAGACGGCAATTGAAGATACGATGCGCTTCAGCGATGAGATTCAGTTGGAAGACGGGCATATTTGCGAAGTGGTGCATCGCAACCTGAAATCACAGTCGTACGACACGGGACGTTACAGCGTGAAGCAGGAGAAAGGCGTACACCATTTTCATCTGCTGTACTCTGATGCCATTCACTCAGGCGAGTCGGTCCCGAGACAGCATCAATTAGATAAAACGTTTGACTAGCATGTTTCTTGAGTGATACCTTCGCGGATTGTACGACGAGATCGAAAGCTGATCCTAATCTTCTACCCCGCGAAGAGGTCTATATTCCGCCAAGGATCACATCTGGCCCCTTGCCGTTCAGCTGGATCTTCCGCGCGCTCGGGCTGCTCCTGCTTTGGGCGTCGCTTCTGATTCCGACAACGGTTCCAGCGCAGGAAAACTCCGCACTGCTGCAGGGCACACTCGAGAACGCGGCCGGAGCGCCAGTTACCGATGCTGTGGTTCATCTGAGCGGCACGAGCGGTGAAGCCAGGGCGAGAACGGATAGTGAAGGCAACTTCCAGATCAGCGGACTGGCGGCGGGGCAGTATCAGCTGACCGTCGAGGCGAGCGGACGTTCGATGAAGTTTTCGCAGCCAATTCAGGTGAGCGCGGGAACTCAATCCATTGCCATCACGGTGACGGGTGAGGGGCTGACGGTAAGCGCGGGGCCGCAGGAGGGTAGCGAAAAGCTGACCAGCCAGAAGGTGAACGAGCTTCCGCTGAACAAGCGGGACTTCAGCGCATTGCTACTGATGGCGGCGGGCACGATGACCGACGCGAACGGCGCGACGAACTTCACAGCGCAGTTTGCGATCAATGGACAGCGCGGCGTGGAGGCGGTGTTTGCGATGGACGGGGCGGACATCAGCGATCCGGAGATGGGCGGCTCTACATTCTCGAACTTCAATGTGGATGCGGTGCAGGAGATTCAGTCGACCTCGGGCTGGATGCCGGCGACGATCGGGCAAGGCGCGTCGGGATTCACGAATATCGTCACGCGATCGGGGAGCAGCGGCTTCCACGGGTCGTTTTTCGAATTTCTACGCAACTCAGCACTGGATGCGCGTAACTACTTCGATCACGCGACGCCGGAGACTCCGGGACGCATTCCGCCGTTTCGGCGGAACGAATTCGGATTTACGAACGGCGGACCGGTTGTACTTCCGCATCTTTATGACGGGCACGACAGAACGTTTTATTTCGGGGAGTACCAGGGCTTTCGACAGGTATTGGGGACGACACAAGTATTGCCGGTGCCGACGGAACTGGAGCGCAAGGGTTATGACGCGACGGCGTATCCGGGCGATGTGCTGCTCGTGCCGGTTGATCCGAGCATTGCATCGATACTGGCGCGGTATCCGCTGCCGAATTTGCCGACCGGCTCGTATGGACTGAACACCTACGCGACATATTCGAAGGTGGACACAGATGCGGACCAGTTTTCGATTCGACTCGATCACAAGCTGTCGGACAAGAACCAGTTCTTCGGACGGTTCACTTTCAATAATCTGACCGGGCCGACGACCAATCCCGATCAGACGACGATCGATCCTTTGTTCGGCGTTCAGTACATCGACCGGCAGCGAAATGTGGTGTTCACTTTCACGCGCACCCAATCGCCGAATTTTTCATGGCAGACCTCGTTCAGTATCACGCGGAGCACGCCGTCATTTCCGACGGAGGACTACACGGATCCTGCGGTGAAGTTCAACGATGCGCTATTTGAGGGCTTCAACACTGCGGGCGGATCGGTGATGAGCGCCTTCGGGAATCTTTTCCAGCTGCAACAGGGCTTCGCCATCAATAAGGGAAGCCATACGATTGCGGCGGGCGGCGAGGTGCGGCTGAATCGCGATACAACGTATTTTGGCATCAGTCCGAACGGAGAATATGACTTCGGCGGCGGCACGGCCTATGCGCTGACGGATATTCCATCGCAGAGCGGGATGCACGATATTCAGGCGGGGGATCCACTTCCGGATACGCTATCGAGTTTCCTTTCGGGGAGTCCTTTCGTTTACACACGCGCGATAGCTCCGCCGTACTTTTCGAACGGGCCGCACATCGGGCCGGCGGCGATCAATCGCAACATGGGCGCGGTGTATGCGGAGGATACCTGGAAAATTTCGGACCGGTGGGTACTGGATTACGGGCTGCGGTGGGAGATCTATACGCCGATTTCGGAGCGGGCCAAGCGAACTTCGAGCTTCCTGAACTACGGTTCGGACCAGGAGTTTGCGATCAATCCCCAGCCGGGGTACAAGACGAATCTCGATGGGTTCATGCCGCGCGTGCAGTTGATGTGGAAGGCAACGGACAAGCTGCGCGTGCATGCGGGCGGCGGCCTGACGGTGATTCCTCCGAATATCTGGCAGGACAATTTTCTAACGGGGTCGACGCCGTTCGTCGTGTATCCGCGGTTGGCCGCGGCAAAGGGCGCGCCGATTCAGTATGGGTTCCAGATTACGCCATCGCAGTTGCCGAATGTTTACACGCCTGCGGGAGTGGAAATTTTCCCGGCCCACGATACCAAGGACGTTCCAGCGAACACGGTGATGGATGTAGACCGCTACCAGAAGGATGTGGCGGCCCTGACGCCGAGCGGAGTGATCAGCCCGCTGAACCTGAGCGCGATCGATCCCAATTTCGGCAACGCGTGGATGTATTGGTGGACGACCGGCGTGGAGCGGGAGATCGGCAAGCTGACGGCCGATGTGAACTACGTAGGCACGGCGGCTGCTTATCTACCACGGACGAGTTTTCCGAATGCGTATCCGGGGGCAACTGCAGAGTTCGCGCCGCACACGGAGTTCGACAGCTCGGGCAATGTGATCGGCGGATTCGGCGTGGAAAATGTGATTACGGGCACGGCCCATTCAACGTATAACGCGCTGCAAACTTCGCTGAGCGGAACCGTGCCACACGGAGGTCCGGGTGTTCAAGCCAGCTATACGTGGGGCAAATCAATCGACGACACGAGCCAGGTGTCCGGCGGCACTGGAGCAACGGGCGCGGTTGTGGTGCCATATCCGCAGGATCCATTTAATACGCACGCGGAGAAGGGACCGTCGAACTTTGACGTGACGAATGCGTTCACGCTAAGCGCGGCGCAGGACCTGCATGTTGATAACGTCAACTTTCTCGAGGGCGTCAGCCGGAAGATTACCTCAGGCTGGGAGATGCTGGTGATCTCAACGATCACCAGCGGCTCGCCTTTTACCGTCTATTCGGGAATCCAACAGACAGGCGCGGGGTCGAATGGAGTGGACAGGCCAGACCAGATTGCCGTGCCGGATTTGTCAACCGCGCGAAAGAAACGCGAGGATTACTTCGGCCGCGGCGCGGACAACGCGTCGTTCTTTTCGATCCCCATCAATCAACCTGGAGGCACGGGACCCAACAGCGGCTACTTCGGCACGCTGGGACGGAACACGTTTCGCGGTCCGGCGTTTTATGACTATGACTTTGCCTTCATCAAGGATACGAAACTGGGCCGGCGCAACAGCGGGATTGAGCTGTTCGATCTGCAATTTCGCGCTGAGTTCTTCAATCTGTTCAATATCGTGGACATGGGGCTGCCGGCGAATACCATCGAAGGCACCGGATTTGGACAGATCAGCAAGACCGCCGGGACCTCGCGGCAGATTCAATTTTCTTTGAAGCTGATCTACTAACGAGTGAAGGTCTTCATTGTGTGCAAGGTTCTGTTTCTCTTCGTGGCTATCGCCTGCATCTCTACTAGTCTTTTCGCTCAGAAGCCCGCATGGCAGGTCCCGCTTGGTCACCTCACAATACCTCTGTGGCCACAGGGAGCGCCCGGTGCTCAGGTGAATCCAGCGCCGGAGATCGATGCTACAACGGCGAAGGATCGTCTGGTCGCCGGTAAGCCGGTCATTCGACTGGGCAATGTCTCGGCGCCGACTCTCACCTTGTACGCACCCAAGAGTGAGAACACTGGCGTTGGCATCGTCGTCTTTCCCGGAGGTTCCTATAAGATTCTCGCTATCGATCTTGAGGGCACGGAGGTGTGCGACTGGCTGACCTCCGCGGGCGTCAACTGCATCCTGATCAAATATCGCGTACCGGATACCGGCCCGTATCCCAAATCCTCAGCCGCGCTGCAGGATGCCCAGCGCGCGATCGGCATTGTCCGCTCTCACGCAGCCGAGTGGCACATCGATCCCAACCGAGTCGGCGTTCTTGGCTTCTCGGCCGGAGCGCACCTTGCTGCCGCTCTCAGCACCCACTTCGATCAGCGCCTCTATGAGCCGATAGACGCCGCTGACCAGCTTAGCTGCCGTCCTGATTTCGCAGTGATTGTCTATCCCGGCTATCTTGCTCTCGCCGAACAGAACTTCGCGCCCAATCCAGATATCCGTGTCACCGCCAAGACGCCGCCGTCTTTCATCGTTCAGGCCGAGGATGATCCAGTGCATGTTCAGAATGCCACTGTCTACTTTCTGGCGCTGAAGAACGCCAAGGTCCCGGCCGAGTTGCACATCTACGCCGAAGGTGGACACGGTTACGGCCTCCGCCGCACCGCACTGCCCGTTACGACATGGCCGGATAGCGTCATCACCTGGCTGCATACGATCCAGATGCTGCCGAACGCTGCGCATTGAGTTAGAAGAACGTCTGCACGACATCGACGGCTGTGTAATCTGTGTCCACTACAGGCAAGCATCGCCACTTGTCGAAGGTCAGGCAGGGATGCGAAATATCGAAGGCGATCATGTCGCCCACGCGGATATTGTCTCCTTCAGCAATGAGCAAATAGGCGTGCTGGTCCATCATTTTGGTGAGGGCCCATGCTGACGGGGCGGGGATCGGAGCAGAGTTCCCCGGTCGAAAGTGCAGCGCGGGCATAGGCAGGCCGGAGTCAAAGGCGGCATCGCGCTTACCTAGCGCGACGATGGCCTTTTCTTTTTCGGGGATGGACTGAACGTAAGCCCAGACCTGGAGTGCGGGTATGAGTCCGGAGCGCATACGCTGTGCGATGGGATTGTGGGCGAGAATCCTTTCCTGCGCGCGGCGATAGGAGCCGACATCGTGGGTGAGATAGCAGCCGGGGCGAAGAACGACTTCTACTTTGTCTCCGAATGCGGCAGCCGAGAATGCTTCGGCGACGACGTCGTACCAGGCTGAGCCTGCTCCGGTGAGGATAGCGGGATTGCGGTCGAAGCGCCCGCAATCGAGCAGGGTGCGTGTGACGGAGACGGCGCGACCGAGAAGGCTGCGAATCTGTATCTCATCGTCGAGAACGCCTTCGAAAACCTCGACCCCGGCGAGCGACAGGGTGCCGCGAGATTGGTCAAGCGCGGTCAGAACGGAATGAAGCTGGCCGGCCTTGCGCACACCGGTGCGGCCCCCGTCGGGGCCAAGTTCAACCAGTACCTGCACGCGCTTGCCTGCCGAGCGGAAGTAGTTCCCCAGTTGCTCGATCTGTTCCGCGGAATCTACCAGGCAGTAATAGTCGAAGGCGGGATCGTCGAGCAATTTTGCGACGATCGCCATGTTCTGCTTGCCGACCAGCTGGTTCGCCATCAGGACACGGCGTACGCCGTGGAGGTATGCGATGCGCGTCTGGTGCGCGGTGGCTAGGGTGATGCCCCAGGCTCCGGCTTCGAGTTGCATCTCGAAGAGGCGTGGAGCCATGGTTGTTTTGCCATGTGGCGCGAGCTTGACTCGATACTCCTCGACGAATTGCTGCATCCAGCGCAGGTTGTGCTCGAGCTTGCCGCGATAGAGCACAGCCAGAGGCAGGCTGAAATCCTCGCGCAGGAGATTCCATCCGAGCTCGGCGATTTGTTCGGGTGTGGCGGGGTTGTCGAGGAAGCCGAGCCCTTTGTGAAATGGAGAGATTTTATCGTCGGGCGTGCAGGGGTTGGGCAAGGTGCGGTCTCCGTGGCAAAGGTAAGGATATCGCCTGCCGTGGATGCGCGGCCTGAGCTGCTATATCTTTGAGAAGTCTATGCCGGTTTGTGACACACTCATCCGCGGAGCGCGGGTTATCGATGGCAGCGGCGGCGAGCCCCGAGTTGCCGATGTTGCTGTCGCTGGCGATCAGATTATTGCAATTGGGGCTGATTTGGATTGTGTTGCAGGCGAAGTTGTCGATGGATCAGGCATGGTTCTTGCGCCGGGGTTCATTGATGTTCACACTCATGACGACACGAATGTGATCCGCACTCCCGAGATGCTTCCGAAGTTGTCGCAGGGCGTGACGACGGTGATCGTGGGCAACTGCGGTATCAGCGCAGCGCCGGTCAAGCTGAAGGGCGCGCCACCTGATCCGATGAACCTGCTCGGAGATGCGAGCGTGTTTCGGTATCCAACCTTCGCGAAGTATGTTGCAGCGATAGAGGCGGCGCGGCCCGCGGTAAATGTGGCTGCCCTGGTAGGGCATACGGCGCTGCGCAATAACCATATGGACTGGCTCGATCGAGCGGCGACAGCAAGTGAAATCGAGGCGATGCGCGGCCAACTGGTTGAGGCGCTCGACCGTGGTGCGCTCGGGTTGAGCACAGGGCTGGCTTATCTGTCAGCAAGCTCGGCGACGACGGATGAGGTGATAGCGCTGGCTGAGCCTCTCGCACGGGCGGCCGGACTGTATACGACGCACCTGCGTAGCGAGACAGCAACGATTCTCGAGGCGATGAGCGAGGCCTTTCGGATCGGCCGGGAGTGCGCGGTGCCTGTCGTGATCTCGCACCTGAAATGCGCGGGGCTGGACAACTGGGGCCGGAGCGGCGAAGTGCTGGAGGCGCTGGATGCGGCGCGCGGTTCGCAGCCGGTGAGTTGCGATTGCTATCCGTATGCGGCGGGGTCGAGCACGCTCGATCTGCGCCAGGTGGACGAGCGGGTTGAGATCAGGATTACGTGGTCTGAGTCGCATCCTGAGATGGCGGGACGCACGCTTGCGGAGATTGCGCGCGACTTGCAGATCGGGCAGATTGAGGCGGCGAAACGGCTGCGACCGGCGGGGGCGATCTATCACAGCATTTCGGAAGAGGACATGCGGCGAATTCTGCGGCATCCGGCGACGATGATCGGATCTGATGGATTGCCAAATGATCCGCGACCGCACCCCCGGCTGTGGGGCACGTTTCCGCGCGTGCTGGGGCGGTATTGCCGCGAGGAGGGGCTGCTTCCGCTTAGGGAAGCAATCCATAAGATGACCGGCATGCCGGCGGCGCGGTTCGCCCTCTCCGGGCGCGGGCTGATTCGAGATGGCTACCATGCTGATCTGGTGCTCTTCGACGAGGAGACAATACGGGATACGGCTACGTATGCCGATCCGGTCAGTGCCGCGGAGGGTATCGCGGCCGTGTGGGTCAATGGGGTGTTGTCCTACCGTGATCGCGCTCCCACGGGAGAACGAGGGGGGCGATTTCTACCACGGTCGAGCGGTCGACAAGGAATTGAGGAGCGCACATGAACATCAAGCGGTATGGCGTGGAAGGTGGCAAGGGCACGGGCGGTCAGCATCTGCCGTTTGCCCGGGCCGTCGAGGCCGATGGCTGGCTGTATGTGTCGGGCCAGGTGCCGATGGTCAAAGGGGAAGTGGTTGAGGGGAACATTGTCGTCCAATCGCACCAGGCCATTCGCAATCTGCTGGCGATTCTGGAGGAGGCGGGCTACGGGCCAGAGCACGTGGTGCGTTGCGGCGTGTGGCTCGACGATCCCCGCGATTTCCAGTCGTTCAACGGGGTCTTCCGGCACTACTTTGGCGACCATCCGCCGGCGCGCGCGTGCGTGGTCTCCAGCATGGTGGTTGACTGCAAAGTCGAGATCGATTGCATCGCCTACAAACCGCCGGTGGCGAAGCCCGAATGATCGACCACCACGGCGTCTTCCTGCTGGTCGCGGCACTCAGCGCTGTGATTGCGCTCATTCTGCTCATTGCTGTCTTCAAGCTGAATCCCTTCATCGTCCTGTTTTTGACGTCGCTGGCGCTGGCGGTGGTGACCGGTATGCCGGTGCAGGCGATCGTCCACTCATTCGAGGTGGGTCTGGGCAATACGCTGGGGCACATCGCGATCGTAGTGGGGCTGGGCACCATGCTCGGCAAGATGATGGCCGAGTCGGGGGGCGCAGACCGCATCGCGTTCACGCTGATTCGGCTGTTTGGGCCTAAGAACATCCACTGGGCGATGGTGGTGATCGGGTTTGTCGTTGGCCTGCCGGTTTTCTTTGAAGTGGGCTTCGTGCTGCTGATACCGATTGCCTTCACGGTGGCCCGGCGTACCGGGTCGTCGCTGGTGCTGGTCGGGTTGCCGATGGTGGCCGGGCTATCGGTGGTGCACGGGTTGATGCCGCCGCATCCGGCGGCGATGCTGGCGGTGACCATCTTCAACGCCGATGTGGGCCGCACGATCTTCTATGCGCTCCTGATCGGCATTCCTACGGCGGCGCTTGCCGGTCCGCTGTATGCGAAGTTCATCGCGCCACGGATTCAGCTGGATCCGGACAATCCGATGGCGGCGCAGTTTGTCGATCACGGCGAGGAGAGCAGCCTGCCGGGATTCGGCATTACGCTGGCGACCATTCTGCTGCCGGTTGCGCTGATGCTGATCGGGAGCTGGGCCGATTTCGTGTCTGCGCCGAAGAGCGGGCTGAACGATGGTTTGCGGCTTCTTGGCAATCCGGACATCGCGCTGCTGATCGGGGTGATCGTAAGCTTCGTGACGCTGGGTAGGATGCGCGGCTTTACGCGCGAGACGATTCTGAAATTTACCAACGAATGCCTGGCCCCCACCGCCACCATTACCCTGCTGGTCGGCGCGGGGGGAGGGTTTGGGCGCATCCTCCAGGACAGCGGCGTCTCGCAGGCGATCGTGACACTTGCTCTCCACACGCATGTATCGCTGCTCGTGATGGCGTGGATGGTAGCCGCCCTCATCCGGCTGGCGACCGGGTCGTCGACGGTGGCGATGTCGACGGCGGCGGGTATTGTCGCGCCCATTGCCCTGCACGCGACCGGGGTTCGGCCAGAGCTACTAGCGATTGCCACGGGTGGAGGGTCGCTGATCTTCTCGCACGTCAACGATGGAGGCTTCTGGCTGGTGAAGGAGTACTTTCATATGAGCGTCGCGGAGACGATGAAGACCTGGTCAATCTGCGAGACGATCATCTCGGTTTCGGTGCTGGTTCTGACGCTGGCGCTGTCTCTGGTCGTTTGAGGGAGTACCCCCTCCCCCCTGTTTTGGCTATGATTCCGTAATCGATTGATATTAAATTGTTTAACGGGTACGTCGACGCTACATAATAGTCAGTAAAAGACTTATCGCCACTTTCATGATTCTAAGCGAGTTACAGGCAGCTTTTGCACTGATTTCAGAGCAGTCGCTAAGGCAGCCCTGTAATCGATTGATATTATTATGGATGGCTGAAGCTATTTGATTCTAAAGCCGTTGCGGCAATCCGTTGTCGCTGAAGACAAAAGACCCGGCGATGATGGCGACGGGTCTTTTCTGTCTCTATTTCTATTGTAGCGATTTGAGAGAAATAGTCCGCCAACTATTTCGGGTTGATCGTTACCTGTTTCCCAGGAAGACGAGAGTGACGCCGATGGCGACGAGCAGGACTCCGAGCCAGCGCTGGCGGCTGACCCGCTCGTTTAGAAAGGCGAGTCCGCCGAAGGCTCCGGCGACGTAGCTCAGGGCGGTAACCGGGACAACAAAGCTGACGTTGTACATGGACAGCGCACCCAGCAGGGCGAAGAAGGCGGTCGCCATCATGCCTACGCCGACCCACATCCAGGGCAGGCGCAAGGCTCTCAGGATGACTTTCGCGATCTGGACGGGGTGGAAGCTGGTGGCTTCACCGACCTGCTTCATGGCGCGCGAGACGCAGAGCTCGCCGCCGGTTCCGGCGACGACGATCAGGGTAAAGAGGATGAGCTGGCGCACTACGCAGGCTCCGTAGTTCTGGGGTTGGTCCGGCCTACGACAAAGACTCCGAGGCAGATGACGGCGATTCCGGCCCAGCGCAGGGGAGAGACGCGTTCTCCGAGCATGAGGTAACTGAGAAGGGCGACGACTCCGTAGGCCAGCGAGGAGGCGGGCTGCACGAAACTATAGTCGGCCCAGGACAGCACCAGCATGTAGGCCACGAAGAAAGTGATGAGAGAGGCGATTCCCAGCCAGATGGAGGGGGAGGCGAAGATTTTCAGAGCTGTGTGGAGCAGCTCGGAGGGCGGCCACAGGGTCAGGTCGCCGATGTGCTTCATTCCTTTTCCGAGCAGGACGTTGCCGAGCGGGCCGGCGATGATCATGACGGCGATCATCAAGAAAGTCTTCAGATGCAGGGGTTTGTCCGGCGTCATCGGGTTTGCGGAACGCCTGTCGAGACAGAAATCATTCTTCCATTGTAAAGGTTCGTCTTTTGGGGGAAGCGCTTAGTGAGCGCGTCGGCGATTTTTCGTCAACCAACAAAGTCGTTTCCTGCCACCGAGCCCGTTTGATGATTCCCGTTCCGAATGCCAGTTTACGGGCAATTGAAATTGGCTCTGAATCAAAAGCTAGGAGGCTGTCCAAAATCGCACAGGTTTTTTGATTCCCGGACATGGTGGTGATCGAGCTCAGACCCGAACGTCTGTGATTCCACCACTTAGCCCGGCGGACGCTGGCGACAAACGTGCAACCTATCCCCCCGGATTTCCAGAGGGATGCGATGCTCACTCTGCTGCAGGATGGGATCTTCGCGATACGCCAGCTTCGCCGCCACCGCGCCTACGCCCTGGTCACGATCGTCTCGATGGCGCTCGGAGTCGGCGCCGCGGCAGCGGTCTACAGCGTCCTCTACGGCGTGTTGATCGATCCTTATCCTTATCGCGACGCCGCCCACATCGCCTTCATTACGGTACGATCCGCCAAAGGCGATGACGCGGGCGACCGCAGGCTTACGGTGCGGCAGGTGGAGCAGCTCAAGCAGCTACCCGCGATCGAGGATGCGTTTGCTCAGGGTGATGTCAGCATGATCGCCACCGATGGTGAGCTTCCCGTCTCGGTGTTCGTGCTTCAGGTGACCGGCAACGGCCTCGATTTCCTCGGCGCGCCGATGCTGCTCGGCCGCGCCTTCACCGCGGCGGAGGCCCCTGTGGGCAAAGAACCGCCTCCTGTCGCGGTCATCAGCTACCCGTTCTGGAAGACCCATTTCAACGGGCGCGCGGATGCCCTCGGCAAGAACCTGGAGCTCAACCATCGCAAATACACCGTGATCGGCGTGGCTCCGCCGCGCTTCACCTGGCACGACGCTCAGGTATATCTGCCGATGCCGGCCAGCATCGACCCCGAAACCCGCTTCCAGACGCTCATCCGCGTAAGAAAAGGCGTCTCCATGGAGGCGGCATCGAGCCAGATGCAAGGCTTCATCGAGCAAGACAACCGGGAACATCCCAAAATGTTTCGCCCGGATCAAATCCGCGTCAAAGTCGAGTCGCTGAACGATTGGCTGCTGGGCCGCTTCAAAGGCACCTTGATGGTGCTCTTTTGTGCCTCCGGGGTGCTGCTGTTGATCGGCTGCGGCAATGTCTCCATTCTCATGCTGGCCCGGGGACGCGCGCGGGCGCAGGAGCTGGCGATGCGCACCGCCCTCGGCGCGACGCGATTGCGTATCCTGCGGCAGCTGCTCACGGAGGCTGTGGTGCTCTCCTTCGTCGGGGGCGCACTGGGAGTTGCACTGGCTTACCTCGGCATCCAGCTGATTACCGCACTCATGCCGGAGTATGCCATTCCTCATGAGGTAGTCATCGCGATCAACCTGCCGGTGCTGGCCTTTAGCGTGGCCGTCTCCATCGCCTGCGGCCTGTTCTTTGGGACGCTGCCCGGCCTTCAGCTTTCGCGGCCGGGAGCCGGGCATCTGGTTCCGTCAGCGGGAACGCGCACCGCCACTGTCCGGCGTTCGCCCCTGCAGGCGATCATGCTGGGCGGGCAGGTGGCGCTTTCCGTGGTGCTGCTCGCTGCGGGAGCGGCGGCCATGCGCCACTATATGGAGGCTTACACGGCGAAGCTGGGCTTCAACCCACATCCCGTGCTCACCCTCAGCGCACAATTGCCCGAGGGTTCGTACCCCACCTGGCAGGCAAGGGTGAACTATTACGATCAGATGCTGGAGAAGGTCGGCACAATCCCCGGCGTTGCCTCCGCCACCTTCAGCAGCAGCTATCCAGGGAATGCCGAATGGACCACCGATGTGACGGTTCAAGGGCGGATGGCCAACTCCGGGCGAGAATCGGAACTGCAACTGATCAGCGCCGGATACTTCGACACGCTCGGCATACCGCAAGTGAGTGGACGCATCTTCACCCGTGCCGAGACGCTTCGCGGCGCTCCGGTGGCGGTCGTCAACCGGGCATTCGTCCGGAAATACTTCGATGGTGGAGACCCGATCGGGCGCAATCTCATCATCCCGGACCTCGATTCGAGCTGGCCAAACATCGTCAAGCCCACAAGCGCCAGTCAGCCGCTCGAGATCGTGGGTGTCGTGGAAGACTCGAAGAACTACGGGCTGCATCGCCCGGTCAGGCCGCAGGTATACGCGCCCTACACCCTTTTCCTGCCCTGGGGAGAGTTGGTATTCGCGCGCGCGGCGTCTGGACATCCGGCAGCGCTCGAACGCCCGGTTGCTGCCGCCCTGATGTCGCTCAACCAGGACCAGGCAATCCAGCGCCCCATGCCGATGGATGAGTTCATGTCGATGTTTTCCTGGTCACATGAACGCTTCACTTCGGTCATTTTCGTGCTCTTCGCCGTCGTCGCGCTAGCGCTTGCCATGATCGGCTTGTTCAGCGTCGTCGCTTATGGAGTGGAGCAGCGCACCCGAGAGATCGGCATCCGCGTGGCGCTCGGTGCGCACCGATGGAATGTCCTGATGCTGGCTCTCTCGGCATCTCTGCAAGCAACCGCAGCCGGATTGGCGGCGGGAATCGTGGCCACCCTGCTGTTGAGCAACACGATCTACCAATGGACAGACAGCACCACCAGGGATGCCGCTGTCCTCATGATCGTCTCTGCCGTCTTTCTGCTGACAACGCTGGTGGCGTGCCTGTGGCCGGCAAATCGCGCCCTTCACATCGACCCGCTGGAAGCGCTGCGGGCTGAATAGAGCTCACGCCGCCTTTTTCAAGATGACGCGCTGGAAGCAGGCGCTGCTCCCCTTCTCGTCTTACCTCATGACCCACTTGAGCCATTGAGGGTCGCGCCATGCTGGTGGAATGATCCCTGCATGCGAGTCAACCTCATCACCCATTCATCCGGTCAGATTAAGTTAGGCACAGGGGCTATCCCGCTCTCACTGAAAATCCGCCCTGCATGTGGGCTTCCCGGCGAATACGAGTACGCCACTGACAGCGCGGCAGTCGTGTGGATGCTCCGCAAGCAGACAGATTTGCCCGCTGCTGTCATCGAACGCTTTGAGGAGAGAATGTACACCGCATTCAACGCTCACCTCCTGGGCGTGGAACTGAGCGAGAGGACCCTGACAGAGATTGGGTATTTCGTCGAGTAGGTCCCGCCTGGGCGGAATCCGGTCATTTGAGATACTTCTCCGGCAGCGTCAGTCCTGAGCGCTCATCGTCCCACAGAATGCTGGCAATCCAGAAGCGGCCTTGCGCGTGCACGATCTGGATGGAGTTAATGCCACGCGTGAAGGGTGTGGCATCTTCGGCTGTATGCCGGCTCTCGTAGGTGCTCCAGACGTGAACGAGGTTGCCGAATTCTTCGACGCGATTGGCGATGCTCCGCTCGAAGAAACCGTGGGTCTTGAAGTAGGGATCGTCACGCTGCACATACATGTCAGGGGTGAGGAACACCGCGTCGCTTGTGCGCGCGGGGTGGTCAGCGCTGGCCGGAGCATCGGGGCGGATGACTCCAAGGCGGCCATCGGGCAGGAAGAGCGAACGAAAGCGGTCCCAATCACGGGGTTTGCCTGCAGGTCCGGAGATTACATCGTAGAGCGAAGCGAGGAGATGCTCGACGGTGTCTACGTCGCTTGAGTTTTTCGCGGCCGGCCAACCGGGGTGTCCCGCGAGTGAACCTACCAGAGGTGGCGGAGCAGGCTGGGAGGGTGGCGATGACTGCTGAGATAGCGCCGGCAGGGTCAGGCTCGCAAGCAGAATCCCCGATGCAACGAGGCAGATGGTTTTCGATGTCGCTTTTCGTTTCGCCTTCATAAGGCTTTCCTCCGAGTTTGTTTTACGCGGGCAGGCTCCGCGACTGCGATGCATCGGCATTGCCGGTCTGCCCTCAAATGAATCTTGAGTCCTCAACGAATCTATGAATGCCCAGAGTATTTGGGGTATTTGCTCTCGTCTATAGCGAATCGGATTTTGTTGTGCGGGGGACAAGGGGTTCGGCTCGTCGCTGGCATCATGCCCTTTCGAGTGCCTGGGAATCGGCATTTCCGCGGCAAAATTCTGGAATTGCTAACCTAACACCCACGCCCTTCGGTTCTCTCCCATCGCTGATGGGTTCTACGCGGCCACGACCTGCTCAGTAGGTTTCGGCAACTTCGTACGCCGTGGACTGACGACGCAATCAGGCGGCGTTCGCGACATTTACGACGTGTCCCGGTCGATTGTGCCTTGTCAACTTCACTGCCGCCCACATCAGCCAGATGAATCCGAGATATCGGGTGATCGGAAGCAGGAAGTTGGCCGGATAGGCGATCAGGCTCAGCGTCGAGAACTCTCCGGCAACGGCGACCACCATTCCCAGAACAACCAGCCAGCGCGGGAGGAGACGGGAAAAGTAGCTTGTGATGGAAACCCCCGCAGCCAGCAAACCGAATCCGGCCGCGTAGGCGGGTCCGCCGAACAAGAAGCTGAGCAAGGCGAGGGCTCGAACTAGCGGTACTGAAGCGGGGATGTCAGGTGCGGACAACACCCAGCCGAACAGGCCTGAAAAGATGAGCGCGTTGGCGGCCGTCAATCCGCCAAACAACGCGATGTTGGTGCCGGCGGCGCGAACTCCCATAAACCGCAACCGGCTGACCATGGTGACGGCGAAGATGCCAAGAGGCACGGCGGAGGCGAATAAGAAGAAGCTGCTCACGCGTACGGCCGTCGGGTTCTGCTGGAAAAAGGCTCTGACGGTCTCAGCATCCGCAAAGGGGTTGACGTAAGGCGCGCCATGACGGAGCACCGCGGCTGCTACGAGGCCCGCTGCGAAGAGCAGGATGTGGACGATTCCGAGCAGAATCAAAGAAGGACCACGGAAATGCGGCGACGGTTTCATAGTGAAATCATTTATAACATAAATTATTTAATAAATGCAATAATATTTTTTCAATATGGACAATCGGGAAATGGAAAGAGGACAACCGGGATTTCTGCTGTCGCAGCTGGGTGCCCATGCGGCGGGGCGATTCGCAGAGCGGCTAAAGGATCTGGAACTCTCACCGGCCGATGCGGGTATCCTGCGCCTGCTGCGGACGGCGGCGGGGATCAGCCAACAGGAACTTTCTTCGCGGCTGCAGATTCATCCCAGCCGGCTGGTGGCAATTCTCGACAATCTGGAAAGGCGTCAACTTGTGGAGCGGAAGCCGAACCCCGACGACCGGCGCCTGTATTCGCTTCATTTGACAAAGGATGGCGGTGAGATCCTGCAACAGATCGGCAGGGTGGCGCGGGAGCATCAGGATGCGCTTCTCTCAGCGCTCACCGGCGAGGAGCGCGCGAAGCTGACGGAGATGCTGCAGAGAGTCGCCGACGCAGAGGGGCTCACGCGCGGTGTTCACCCTGGGTATCAGCGGATGGGGAAGTGAGGAGCGCCGAACTTGAGCATCGGATTATGAGCACTCTTTGACTCACGGCATCACGACCGGCAACAATGAAGACAGTACTACAGGAGTTTGTTTGCATTCCATGATCGATATCAGCACGTTTGCCACCGGGCTCAGCAAAATACCGGAAGAGCAGTTTACCGACAGCGCTGTGCTCGAATACATGCGCGAGAATCCGGTATCGGTCGCGAGCCTGCAACCGTACCTTTACTTCAGCTCAGAGCATTACACGCGGAATCTGATCCATCACACGCCGCTCTTCGATCTGATTGCCATCTGTTGGGAAAGCGGACAGATGAGCAGGATCCATAACCACACCAACCAGCGCTGTTGGATGGGGATCGCCCACGGCAAGGTGCAGGTGCAGAACTACCGGCTCGTCTGCCAGGACCCCACGACGCAGTTCTGCGAACTGGCCCCCACGGATCGCTACATGATCGACGCGGATAATCCGGCCGAGGTCGACTCCGAGGAGCCGATCCATCTTGTGGTGAATCCGCCGGGCTTCGGCTCGCGCGCGGTTACGCTGCACATTTATTCCCGGCCTTTTGATGAGTGCGACGTGTACGACCTGAAATCGAAACGCTACGAAACGGTGAGCCTGTCAAATACCAGCGAAGGCGGCCTGCTTACCTGCAGCCTGGCCGTCGAGAAGGTGGCGCTTGCGTAGCGGGGCTGTGAGGCGGCTAGGTCATACGTTGTGATATCTTACGCAAAATAATGGTGTCATAAGGATTCCTCTTCTTTCGAGCCAGGGTAGTACACTGCAAGCTTGAGGCTGTTTGGAACGACGAGTAAGAGGCATACACAGAATTGTGCGGAATTGTTGGGTTTACAACGAGGAACTGGCGGCCTGAAGAAGAGCGGATCCTGAATGCGACGGAAACCCTTTTCCATCGCGGGCCGGACCAGCAGGGAGTGTTTCGGTCGAGGCTGTGCTCGCTGGGCGCAACCCGCTTAAAGATCGTTGACCTGGCGTCGGGCAATCAGCCCATCTATTCGGAAGATCGCGATTCCGTGATCGTTTTCAACGGGGAAATCTATAACCATCTGGAAATTCGCAGCGAGCTGGAATCGCGGGGCCGCCGCTTTCAGAGCCATTGCGATACGGAAACCGTTCTGCAGGCCTTTCTTGAGTGGGATACGGACTGCTTCGCGCGCCTGCGAGGCATGTTTGCCGTGGCGATCTGGACCAACAGCGAGCAGCGGCTGGTGCTGGCTCGTGACCGGGTCGGTATCAAGCCGCTCTACATCGCTGAGCGCGGCGAGGATCTGTTCTTTGCGTCGGAGTTGAAGGGCATTCTGATCCATCCGGAGATTGACCGGCAGCTGAGTCTCGATGGGCTGGACTGCTATCTCTCGATGAACTACGTGCCGTGTCCGTGGACGCTGGTTGAAGGCGTGGAGAAGCTGCCGCCGGGCCGGTGGCTGGAATGGCGGGACGGGCGCAGAACCGAGGAGACATACTGGCGGATTCCACCGATCCAGCCGCGAACTGTGTCGCTTGAAGACGCCAAGGCGGAGCTGGATGTGCTGCTTGACCAGTCGGTTCGTGAGCACCTGATGTCGGATGTGCCGCTGGGGGTGTGGCTGAGCGGAGGCGTGGATTCGTCGACGATTCTGCATTATGCGGCGCAAGCGTCGCGCTCGCGGCTGAAGACATTTTCGATTTCGTTCCATGGACGGAGCTTCGACGAGACGCAGTATATCCGGCAGGTGGTGGACCACTACGGGACCGAGCACGAACAGCTGGATCTGAATCCGGAGAGCGACCTGGAGGGCGCGATTGAGAACTTCGCGTACTACTCCGATGAGCCGAGCGCGGATTCAGGGGCGTTGCCGGTCTGGTTTCTTTCGAAGCTGTGCAAGACGCAAACCACGGTTGCATTCAGCGGAGAGGGAGCCGATGAGATCTTCGGCGGCTACCTGACGTATCGCGCGAACCGCATCGCCGGGAAGGTCAGGCAGCTTCCTGCCGGGGTGATCGGTGGGGCGCTGCGCGGCGTAGGCCTGTTGCCGGTCTCGAATGAAAAGATCAGCCTCGAGTACAAACTGAAACGGCTGCTCGAAGGCAGCCGGATGTCTCCGGAACGAGCGCATGTGTATTGGAACGGGACCTTCTCCGAGGCGGAAAAGGCAATGATCCTGAATCTTCCGCTGCCGGGAGCGCTGGGTGACGTTCTCGCCGGGCTTCGAGCTAAGCAACCGGGAGATGGAGTGGCGCCTTTCCTCGAGTTCGACCAGGAATACTATTTGCCGGATGACATCCTGGTGAAGTCGGACCGGATGAGCATGGCGCATGCGGTCGAGGTGCGGCCTCCTTTTCTGGACCATCGCATAGTAGAATTTAGTTCAACCCTTCCGACCGACCTCAAGATTCGCGGGGCGCGCCAGAAGTACCTTCTCAAGGAATTGGTGAAGTCCAAGTTGCCCGCCGCCATTGTGCAGCGGAAGAAGATCGGCTTCGACATTCCGGCACACGAATGGTTGCGGGGAACGCTTCGCTCGCTGCTGGTGGAAACATTGACTTCGGCGGAAGAAGAACACTCTGAATTGTTTCGCTTTGACGCGATCCGAACGTACATGCAGCAGCACCTGAACAGGCGGATAAACATCGGCTATCATCTGTGGGGCCTTGTCATTCTGTTTCTGTGGATGAAACGATGGAATATTCAGTCAGCACCGTCGCTGAGGTCGGGAAGACAGACGCAGAGACAGGCGCTCGCAGTCGAACTCTAAGCAGCCGCCAGCTTTTTCTGGTTGTCATCCTCTTCGCCGCAGCCGTCTATCTGGGCTGCATTATCTCTCCGCCATCGCTGATGGATGATGTGGATGCGGTGCAGGCGCAGATTGCCCGCAACATGCTTAGCTCGGGCGACTGGGTTACGGCGCGCCTGGATGGGGTGGCATATCTCGAAAAGCCTCCGCTTATCTACTGGATGGTTGCCGTCTGCTTTAAGGTTTTCGGCGCGCATGACTGGGTTTCGCGGATTCCGGTTGCGCTGTCGGCGGTTGGGCTTTGCTGGCTGACGGCGGCGTTTGGCGCATGGGCATTCGGAAGACGAGCCGGTTTCTATGCCGGCTTGTGCATGTCGACGTGCATCGGTTTGTGGCTGTTTACGCGCATCCTGCTGCCGGACGTGATGCTGACGCTCACGATCGCGCTGGTGATGTGGGCGTTTCTGCGAGTGCTCGATTCCGAGGAACGGCATCCGCGAGCATGGGCAGCGACGCTGGCGGCGAGCCTCGGCATCGGGTTGCTGCTGAAGAGCCTGATCGGGATTGTGTTTCCGATTGCGGCCATCGTGGTTTATCTCGTGTGTACGCGGCAGCTCTTCTCTGCTTATGTGTGGAAGCGGCTTCGACCACTGAGCGGCCTGGCGATCATGCTGCTCATTGCAGCGCCCTGGCACATACTTGCGACGCTGCGCAATCCGCCATACTTCTCCTTCACGATGAAGAGCATTCCCGGGGAGTACCACGGCTTTCTGTGGTTTTTCTTTATCAATGAGCAGCTGCTCCGGTTTCTTAATTTGCGCTATCCGCGCGACTACAACACGGTGCCGCGCCTCTATTTCTGGCTGCTCAACCTGGTGTGGATTTTTCCCTGGAGCGTATACCTGCCAGCGGCGGTGAAGCTGTCGTACAGGCCCGTGGATCGCGCCGGGCAGGCGAGGCTGCTGGCACTGTGTTGGATTGGTTTCGTGCTGGTCTTCTTCACATTTTCGACGACGCAGGAGTACTACTCCATGCCGTGCTATCCGGCATTCGCGCTGCTGGTTGGCTCGGCGATCGCGATGAACGGCCGACTAGTGCGGGGCGGGACGCGTGCGCTGACGGTTATCTGCACTCTGGCGGCGCTGGCGGCGATTGCGGTCCTGGTGGCGGACCGGCATCTTCCAACACCGGGCGATATTTCGCAGGCGCTCAGCTTCCATCCCAAGGCGTACACGCTTTCGCTTGGGCACATGGAAGATCTGACGCTCGAGTCCTTTGCCTACCTCCGGTTACCGCTGGTTCTGGCGGCGATCGCGTTTCTGATCGGCGCGGCCGGCACCTTGCGCGCAAGCAGCAAGAGCGCATTCATTGCGGTGGCGCTGATGATGGTCGTCTTTTTTCAGGCGGCGCGGCTGGCGATGGTGAGGTTTGATCCGTATCTGTCGTCGCGGCCGCTGGTGAATGCGCTGGAGAAATCTCCGCAGGGCGGCCTGATTGTGGACCACCACTATTACTGGTTTTCTTCGGTGTTTTTCTACACGGATCGAAGTGCGTGGCTGCTGAATGGCAGGTTCAACAACCTGGTCTATGGGTCGTATGCGCCGGGCGCGCCCAATGTCTTCCTTGATGACAGCGAGTTCAAGGATCTCTGGCTTAAGCCGGAGAGGTATTATATCGTCGCAAAAACATCTGCCGTTGCTCGCCTGGAATCATTGGTAGGCAGCGGTCAATTGACCACGGTCGAGGTAAGCGGCGGCAAGGTTTTGCTCACGAACCATCCTCTTGCGGGCGCTGGAAGCCTATAGAATCTTAAGAGGATAAAAAAGCAACCTGATGTTGCGTCTTCTGCTGTACCGTACGACGTCGAATACACGTTAACTTGATGGAGGAAAAATGCGGATTGCTGTTCTTGGCGGTGATGGGTTTTGCGGGTGGGCTACGGCCTTATACCTTTCAAGGAAAGGGCACACGGTTGCGATTATCGATAATTTCGCTCGCCGGCTCTGGGACTACGAATTAGGTGTTCAGACCTTAACGCCGATCCGCCCTCTTTCCGAGCGCCTGAATGTCTGGCAGCAATTGACGGGGCAGACCATCGATGTCTTTGTGGGCGATGTCGCCGACTACGATTTTCTATCTTCGACGATCAAGACTTTTCAGCCAGATACGGTGGTTCACTTTGCGGAACAGCGGTCGGCGCCGTACTCCATGATCGACCATAAGCACGCGGTGTATACGCAGGTGAACAACGTGGTCGGGACCCTGAACCTGCTGTTCGCCATCCGTGAGTTGCAACCGGATTGCCATATCGTGAAGCTGGGCACCATGGGCGAGTACGGTACGCCGAACATCGACATTGAAGAGGGATATATCACCATCGAGCACAACGGCCGCAAGGATGTGCTTCCTTATCCCAAGCAGCCGGGTTCGTTCTACCACCTGTCGAAGGTGCACGACAGCCACAACATCATGTTCACCTGCAAAATATGGGGTCTGCGCGCGACAGACCTTAACCAGGGAGTGGTCTACGGCACGGTTACCGATGAAGTGACGATGGACGAAGCGCTCATCAATCGCTTCGATTACGACGAAGTCTTCGGAACGGTTCTGAATCGCTTCTGCGCGCAGGCGGCGCTCGGTTTTCCGCTCACGGTTTACGGGCGAGGCGGCCAGACCCGCGGTTTTCTCGACATCCGCGATACAGTGCGGTGCGTAGAGATTGCCTGCCTGAATCCTGCCGCGCCGGGCGAGTTCCGCGTCTTCAATCAATTCACCGAACAGTTCTCAGTGCTGGAACTGGCGGAGATTGTAAAGACCGTTGGCGGAGAAATGGGATTACAGGTAGAAGTCGATCACCTTCCCGATCCGCGTGTTGAGGCGGAATCGCATTACTACAATGCAAAGCACTCCAAGCTAGTCGATCTGGGCCTGGATCCGCACATGCTCTCGGATTCGCTGGTCGATTCGCTGATCAATATCGCGATCCGTTATCGGGACCGTATCGATCCTGCGATGTTTGCTCCCCAGGTCAATTGGCGGCAGGCGCACAATGAGCGGCGCATCGGTGGGAAAGCGAAACAGCCGGTGCTGGTGAAGGAAACGGTCTAAAGGCAGTTGGGGCTTAGGAAAAGTCCCTGAGCGGCTAAAGCCGCGAAAATCTTCCATGACTTATGGACGGGCTGAAGCCCGTCCCCTTCAAGGCCTTGCGTTCAGGCTGAGCCCCATCCCTTCAAGGCCGGAGGTTTAGGCTGAGCTTCCCTAGAAAACTACGGAGTGCGGTTTTCTACCGTAACCCTGAAACTGCTGTGGCTTTCGGGGCCGATTCAGCCGGAGCGATCGGCACCAGTTCGCCATCCTTGATCAGATAGTCCTGGCCTCGCCACCGAATTGTCCTACGGGTAAAGCTTGCCAGCCAAACCATCGTGGCGAAGGCGTCCCACGCCGGCACCAGCAGCAGGTTCGCCCAGACTCCGCGCTGCTTGAGTCCCCAGGCACCGATCAAAGCGGTCAGCACAGCGCGAAAAACCATGTATCCGCCGAGATAAGCTGCGGCGACTTCGCGCGTGGGGTGCACCGCGATTGCCAGCAATGCCCAAGGCAGGCCCAAAGTGAAGATCATGCCGATGTGTCCCCAGGGGCGCATATGGCGCATCACCGTCAACCAGCGCAGACGCTTATAGACCAGCTCCTTGAGGGACTGATAGTCAGGAACGGTTGAAATCGGATAATGGAGCAGTTCGACTTCGTAGCCCTGTTCGGCGATCAGCCGGCCCACGAGGAGATCATCCGCGGGCCGGTTCTCAATGGAGGCGTAGCCTCCGAAGGCCTGCAGCCGGGTGCGGGTGGTGGCGATGGTCGGGCCCAAAGCAAACTTGATTCCTTCCAACTGCTTTGCGACCAGGATTCCCGGATAGAAATCGGAAAGCATCCCTACATCCTGCAATCGCTGCACCCAGGAATTTTCTTCGGTCGGGACATAGAGGCAGGTAGTTGCTCCGACCCTGGGATTCGCCAAGGGCGCGATGACCTTGCGCAGATAGTCCGGCTCGACGCGCACGTCGCTGTCGCTGATGACGAGATGTTCGTATGAGGCTTCCTCGGTGAGGCGTGCCAGCTTTGCCACCTTGTCGTTGGCGGCCTGGCGGCCGGAGCCGATCAGAATGCGGATCTGGGTATTCGGGAAGTCGCGGACAATCCGTTGCAATACCGGTAATGCAGGATCGCTGGTGTCACCCACGCAAAAAAGGATTTCGTAGTTTGGATAATCCTGACGGCAGAAGCTTGCAAAGTTTTCGTATGCGTCGGGGTCAAGGCCGCGAACCGGCTTTAGATTGCTGATGGGCGGCAGAAATGCGCTCTCCTCATTGGCTTCGGTTGCTTCGGCCGGCGCTTGCAAGAAGAAAAGCAGGGAGCTGACGAGGGCAAGGAAGAAATAGATGAAGGGAATCGCGGCAATGCCGAGAAACAGGGTCTGTGTCAGGGTCGTGGTCATCGTGCCTCAAACGAGCGCGTCTATTTATTCTCTAGTAGATGAGATTTGGAAGCAAGGAGGAGAGACCACCAAGGTACCTCGCGAAGACACGGCAAGCCCTTCAGTAGAGCACCACGGCCACGCGGTATGAGGTGTAGACGTCCTGGGATTTACAGGCGCCGACGGCGGCCCTGGTGAAGTGGCCGGTGCGCAATTGGTCCGCCACAGCGCTGGGCAGCTTGCTCAGGTCGGGTGTTTGGAAGCGCACGACGGCCTTCACTGTGCCCGTCTCCGGCGTGGAGGCCGGTGTCCCGTTCTGCGTGGTGCAGGCTTCTTCGGCGACGCTGCGCGAACCTGAAGGATTGATGTTCTGATCGCGGAGCAGATCTTCTACCTTTTGCTCCACCTGCTCCCGCGTGAGAGCCTCCGGAGAGTGGGCGAAATCAACGACGGCGTAAAGGTATCCGCTCCTTTCCCATACCGCCAGCCCGATAGCGTTCATCTGCGGATCGAGAATGTTGGTGCGGTGCGGGACTGAATTCATCCACTGCTTTTCGAGGGCCTCCGCACTCGGACCCATGGCGATATTCTCAGCCAGGGCTTGAAAGCGTGCGCCGGCCTGCGAGGCGCGGGCGGTCAGATCGGGCTCCCCGGGATATTCGTGCGCGAGAGATTTCTCCTCCTTCATGCGGTCCGCATGCGTGGCTGCGGCAACGGCCAGCGCGGGGTCCCAGTGAAGCGGCGGGAGGCCGTGTGCGGCTCGGTCCTGGTTGGTCAGGTCGAAAATCTTCTGGGTCGCCTCGTCGGTCGGCTGTGGAGTTGCAGCGGGGAAGGCGGCTGGGAGAGAAATTCCCATGAGCAAAGTCCAGAGAACCGCGCCAGTTCGCAAAGTGCCTATGCTTGCTGCGGAAACTTTATACATCCTTAAGTTAGATGCGGCTGAAAGCCGGACGAGATGTCACTTCAAGCTTCTCCGTGGCGGTACTGGGGGAGGGCGGTGATGGTGTCACGGGGAGTCGCGAAGGAGCTGTGAACGTCCTTATAAAGAGGGGCAAGGATGGACGCCATATTTCCGGTGAGAGTGATGATATCGGAGGACTGAGGGGAAACTGGCAGACCACGCTCTTCGAAAGATCTTCGGATTTCCTGGTGCAGATTCGCGGCAGAAGCCTGAATGTCCGGTGCTTCTTCCGATGTCTTCCCGCGGACCTCGTCCGCCATTGCACGCATGACGCGGGCGGTGTCGTTTTCGAATGCAACATGAGCTTTGGCGATGCGCTCGGGCAGTTCGCTGAGCGGCGTTTGCAGGCGGTATTGCGCGGTGGTGAGTTGCATAAGAAACAACGCACGCACGGAAGGCTGCCATCGCCTGAAATAATCGCGTATCTGCATCTTTCTTTGGCGTGATGGGCCAAACTCGAAAAGGACGGCGTCGGCCTGCGCAGTCACCGCCTGGAAGCCCGCGTTGATTTGATCGCGCAAGCGGCGAACCTGCCTGGCTGACTCATTGCGGTCTTCCTTCAGCATTTGTACGGCGAGCTCAGCAAACATATCCAGATTGCGGGCGAAGACTGTCTGCATCTCCTCGAGGGCGTTCTTCACCCACAGGCGGTCGAAGATGAGCCACATGCAGAGGAGGCCGAGGAAGACGCCGAAAATGCGGTCGCGCGCGATGGCCAGCGAAGTCTGGATCGTGAACTCCTGCAAGTTGATGAGGTAAAAGGCAAGCGCAAGCTGCACGCCAAGATAGGATAGTCTCGGGCTGGCAGTGGCGATCCAGGCTGAAAGGGCCGTAACCGCAGCAAATAGAAGCGTGAACCCTGCGATGGAATCCAGGTGGGGAAGCACGAATATCTGCGCTCCCATTCCGACGATAATACCGCCGATGATCGCTCCCCCAAGACGGAGAAACTGCTTCTGCCGCGATGAGCCGATCGTTGAGAGGGCGGTGATGATGCAGGTTGGGATACAGGTGCTCAATCCCCGCCAATCGACAGCTGTGTATATGACGTAGCTGGCGACCGCCGCCAGCATGCCACGGATGGCAAATTTCAGGTGATCCGGATTGGAAAATGCGTCGGGAGCGAAGAAGGGCTGCTTGACCTCGTCATCCATGGGCGCCGGAATGAATTCGTCGATGGATTCGGCGCCACCAAACACCTGTGGGATGAGGGCGGCTGTCGTTTCCATAGCGGGCAGGAAGGGAAGATTTGACGCCTGTCCCTGACGCGGGAGGTTGATGGGGTGCGGTGCCTTTCGCAGCCTCAAATTCTCGCGCAGCACGGAAATTTCGTCTGCAAGGCGTGCACAGCGCTCCCGATCTTCTGTGCTGATTTCGATTGCCTGGCCGGCGCAAAAGAGCCGCAGGCTCGCGGCCATATCAACCAGGCGGCCCAGCAGCGCGACAGCGGCATTCATCTGCGAGATGAAATGAGAGCTGTACCCTGAGCGGACGAGGAGTCTGCGGAGCCGAGACAATCCGGCGCCGGTATAGAGCGAAATGTCCTTTTCCAGCTTGCCGCCGAGGGGTGCTCCTGCAGCTATACTTTTCAGCACCTCGTCGACAACCTGCAGGCGGTGCTCGATGCCCTCGGTGAGGTCGGTGGTCGGATGGACTCGTCGAAAGACGTACTCGACGACGATGGCCACCGTGACGCCAAGTGGTGTGGTAAACGCCAGCCACAGGGTGTTCTCCACGCGGTCATTGACATTGAGCAGGGTCTGATCCCACAGGGGGATCGCGCCGGCGAGCAGGAAGCCGAAGCCCACGGCTGTGCCGTAATCGGTAATGATTCCAATCAAATAGAACGCGATGAACAGCGAAAGGACGATCCACAGGAAGTGGGTGAGACGATCGTCCACCAGTAATGCGACGCCAATCAGGGTGTAAGCAGCCGCGATCGCAAAGGCAAGCATGGCGCGAAATCCGGAACGCAGCGTTGCCGTGGGATTCTCCCGGCTGACAAAGAGCGTGAAAATCGCCGCCAGGAACCCGTTGGGAATCTGGAAGGTCATGACGATGATCATGACGATGGTGGCAGCGATGGTAATGCGGGCGACGACCCAGGCTCGTCCCGGATATGGGGCAAGCTCATTCTTGAGGAAGCCCCAGAACCACTGGCCCGCATGGTCGATCGCGCGTGAGGGATCGGCTGCGGGCACGGTCTCGCTCCGGAATGCCATGGCTACTGCGACCTTTCCGGGACGTCTCCTCGAATGATGACCACGGCAGATTCGCTGATACGGAAGGGCTCGGTCTCGGCGGCATTGATGCGCACACGCACCGGGTAGCGGGTGGCCAGGTGCACCCAGTTGAGGGAGCGCTGGACATCCGGTAACCCCGGTGCGAACGTGCCAATCAGCGTCGTATCAGGCAACACGCCGAAGCCCACGCTGTCGACCACTCCGTCATATCGCACGTTGGGGCGGGATAGCACATAGACATAGGCGCGCATGCCGGGGTGAATGTGGTGAAGCTGCGTTTCGCGGAAATTTGCCACCGCCCACCAGACGCGTGTGTCGATCAGAGTGAAGACCTGCTGGCCGGTGTGCGCATAGGCTCCTTGCGAGATGATCAGATTGGTTACACGCGCATCGAACGGCGAGTACACCTTGCAATTGTTCAGGTTGTACTGGGCTGTTCGGATGGCAGAAGCCCGGCCCTCACGCTGGCCGATGAGCGGATCGAGGGTGAGAACGCTGTGCTGCGACTGCCCGAGTTGCATTTGGCTTTGTTCGACTTGAGCCTTCGCCTGCTGGTATTGCGCCTGGTAAGAATTCACCTGAGCTTCGGCGAGAATGACCTGAGCGCGCAGCTGATGGACGGCCTGTTCCCGAGCGGTGACGGCAGTTCTGGCCTGATCCACTTGATCGACGGTGACGAAATGCCTGGCAAGCAGCGGCTCTATACGGTGGTAGTTGTTGGTGGTGTAGAGCAATTCAGCATTGGCGCTGTCGAGGGAAGCCTGGGCAGCGGTAACATTTGCTTTGGCCTCGTTCACGGCTGCAGCAGCACGGACGACATTGGCGGCGGCGCTATCGGTATTTGCACGCGCAGCTCCGACGGCACTCACCTGCGAGGCGATGGTTCTGGTCTGGTCGACAATCTGTCCCTCAAGCGTGTCCCGGTCGGAGATGGCTTTTTGCAGCGCGTACTCGTAAGGACGCGGATCGATCTGGAAAAGCAGCTCTCCCTGCTTGATGAAGGCGTTGTCCTGAGCGGCGAGCTGCGTGATGGGGCCGTCTACCTGCGGCGCGATCCCAATGAAGTTAGCGAAGACCTCGGCGTCATCGGTGCGGGGAAATTTGTTCGTCTCGTTCACGACGATCAGGCCAGTGATGAGCGCAGCGGCGATGATGGAAACGCTGACGATTCGTCCGAGGCGTTTGGATGGCGGAGCGGATTGTGGAGCGGGATCGTTTTCGGGCATCGCTTCTCCTTTCTAAGGCGGCTAGTTCAAATCAGCTGAAGAACAGCAGCCAAATGGTGAATGTGAAAAATGCGGCCAGACACGGGTATACGACGATCAGTGGCGTTAGTTGCTCCTCCAGCTTGATGCGCACAAAGAAGACCCGGACAATCACCGCGAGTAGGATGCCAACGATCCCGCACAATATCCATGAGGGAAAGAACGAGCCCAGGATATTGAAGGTGGGTGCGCGCGAACATCCGGCGGCCAACATCAGGGTGAGAGAGCCGGCGGGAAGTAGTCCGATGCGGCGCCGGCGAGTCAGTGATTTGCTCGTCTTACGGACCTTTTGCATAGAGCAGGTCTCCCGTCTGAAAGGCTAAAGCGGCGATTCCGGTGAGCAGTTGCGTGCGCGCGTTGACGTCAGCGGTGCGCGCCGCGGCCAGGGTGCGCTGCGCGGAGACGACATCGATCTGGCTCCGCACGCCGTATTTGTAGGACTCGAGAGCGGCATCATAGGACTCGGTCGCCGAGGCCAACAGCGCGGCTGCCGCTCTTTGCTGGCGAAGCGCTGTCTGTGCCGTCGCGTAGGCTGACCACACGTCGTTCTCCACCTGGTCGCGGATGGCGTCGATCTCGGCTGCTGCCTGCTTCTTTTCGGCGTTGGCCCTTTTGACGCGCTGCTCGCGCGCCCAGCCGTCGAAGATGGTCCAGGTGAGGCTGAGTTTCGCGTTCCAGAACTCCTGCGTCGGGGAATAGACGCCGGGGAGAGGGTACTGCTGACCGTAGGAGCGGTCGATGCCGGCGTTGCCGTCGACGCTGAGCGTGGGCAGATATGCCGAGTGTGCCTCTTTCAGTTCCGCCGAGGCGGCGCGAAGCTGCGCGACTCGCTGCATGAGATCAGGACGCTGCGCAAGCGCGAGATCGATCGACTTCTCGACCGTGTTGGTGATTTCGTCCGGAATCTTGAGGTCCTGTATGCCCTGAACCTGAATTTTAGTGGTTGGCGAGAGACCGAGAGCAGTCGTCAGGTCTCCGTACGCGATCTGGGTCACACCGATTGTGGCCTGCAAATCGTAGTCGGCCTGGGCTTCGGCGCTGCGGGCTTCGAGGACGTCGGGGAGGGTAGCCAGGCCGAGGCTGAGCCGTGCTTCGGAGTTCTCCCGCACGGTCTGAGCATTCTTCAGGTTTGCTTCGGCTGCGTCCTGTTGGCCGCGGGCGTTGAGCAGCCGATAATAGGCCTGCATCACACCGAAGATGACTGTGCGGTGCGTGTCGTTGAACTGAAAATTGGCGGCGATGAGGTTGTATTTGCTGACGGTGATTTCGTCCGAGCGCCTGCCGAAATCGAAGATGATGTAGTCGAGCGCAAGCGCGTGAGCGTAGTTGTAGGTGGTCTGCCGGACGAATTCGGTGTTGAAGAGGATGTTGATGCGGGCGGTACTGCCTACAGCAGCGGCGGCCAGTGTGGGGTAGAGGGTCGACTTAGCAATGCCCAGGTCGGCGGCGCGGGCCTTTGCGTTTTCCCACGCGACACGCGTATCGGGGTTATTTTGCTCTGCGATGTTAACGAGATCGGGTAGGGTGTAGGTTTTGGATGAGTCGGGAACAAAGGCCACGGGCCGAGAAGGCAACGTCAGTTGCTGCTGGCCGGACGGCACGTCCCATGGACGCGCGGAAGTAGGAGGCGCCTTTTGAGCGCCGGCGATTCCGCCCGCAAGCAACATGCCGAGCATGATGACTGATTCTGCATGAAATCGAGCCATTCTCTAGCCACAATAGCGTCCCGGCGGCGCTTCCCCGGAGCAATCGGATGATACCACGCTGAAACAGGCCGAAGACTATGGGGTTTCACCAGAGAGGATGGCGAGGGCGTCGGGAGGAAGCAGCACTTTGTCTTCGATCATCTGAACGCCGTTGCGCGAAGCGAGCAGAAGGGGAAGGTGTTCGGGGTTCTCGAACTCCGCCGGGCTATTACCAAGATTACAGAGGACCTTGATGAGGCCACGGCCCATGGTCAGCCAGCGGTGGTCTTCGTCGAAAGCGACCGCGATGTGGCCGAGGTCGCCGTCGTTGAGCGAGGGCAATGTATGGCGCAGATGGATAAGCTTGCGGTACCAGTCCAGCATCTCCGCGTGATATCCCTCGTGAATCTCGCTCCAGTCAAGCTTGGAGCGTTCGAAGGTCTCCCTTTTTTCGGGGTCGGGGATTTCGTCAGGACTCCAGCCAAAGGCGGCGAACTCACGACGGCGGCCCTCGGAAACGGACTTGGCCATCTGCGGGTCGTCGTGGTGGGCGAAGTACAGGAATGGTGTGGAGGCGGCGAACTCCTCGCCTTCAAAGAGCAAGGGAACGAATGGCGCGGTGAGCACGAGTCCGGCGGCTACTTTGGTGCGGTTCATGCCGACGATGTGCTCAAGGCGATCGCCGGTGGCGCGGTTGCCGATCTGGTCGTGATTCTGGATGAAGCCGAGGAAGCGGTACGCAGACAGCCCGGTGACCGGACGCCCATGGGAGCGCCTCCGGTAGCGAGAATAGGCTCCGTCATATACGAAGACGCAACGCAGGGCTTTGGCCAGCGATGCCAAAGATCCGAAATCGCTGTAGTAGCCCTTGCCCGGTTCGTTGTGCAAGACGGTGAAGAGGGCGTGATGGAAGTCGTCGCTCCATTGCGCGTCGAGGCCATAACCATGCGCCTCGCGCGCCATGACAAGGATCGGGTTGTTGAGATCGCTTTCGGCGATGAGAACGAGTTTGCGACCGAGGGTGGTTGAAAGCCTCTCGACCTCGGCGGACAACTGCTCGAGAAAATGGACGGCGGAGCGGTCAACGAAGGCGTGGACGGCGTCGAGGCGGAGGCCGTCGACGTGATAGTCGCGCAGCCACATGAGGGCGTTGTCGCAGAAGAAGCGGCGAACCTCATCACTGCCGGCGCCTTCGAAGTTGACGGCATCGCCCCACGGCGTCCAGTGAAGGGCGGTGAGATAGGGGCCGTACTTGCCGGTGTAATTGCCGACGGGTCCGAAGTGGTTGTAAACCACGTCGAGAATCACGGCGAGGCCGCGGAGATGGGCGGCGTTCACGAATCGCTTGAGGCCGTCGGGACCGCCGTAGAGCTGCCTTACGGCGAAGAGATCGACGCCGTCGTAGCCCCAGCCGTGATCGCCGGGGAACTCGGCAACCGGCATCAATTCGACGTGGGTGACGCCGAGGCCCTCAAGGTACTCCAGCCGCTCGATGGCGGACTCGAGGGTTCCACCGGGAGTGAAGGTGCCCACATGCAGCTCGTAAATGATGCCGGAGGCGAGGGGAGGAGCGTGCCATTCGGCATCGGTCCATGAGAATGCGTTTTGATCGTAGAGGCGCGAAGGACCTTGAACTCCGCCGGGTTGCCATGGGCTGCGCGGATCGGGGTAGGGGGTCGGGTCATCGTCGAGAAGGAAGGCGTAGTCGGAACCGTTGTCGGCCTCGTTCACAGTGGCTTGCCACGAGCCCCGGTCGTCGGGACCCGACATGGGATACACGAGGTCGCCAACCTTGACGGAGACCTTTTCTACCTTCGGCGCCCAGAGAGTGAACTCATGCATGGATATCTGTCTCCAGGGTCAGCAACGCAACGGGGAAATCATGCAGCAGCTGGTCGATTTCGACGCTGCCGCCATTGATGATGGCTCCGGTGAAGCGATTCTTCCAGCGGCCCTGGGGCAGCGGCAGCCTGGTTCTTCTCCACGCGCCGTCGAGTTTTACGATGAGACGAGGCACGACGGCGATGACCGAGTGGCCGCGCAGATAAGCGATGACGTGATCGCACTTCGATCCCTCTGCGAGCAGCGGCGTGTAGGCAGCTTCCGCGCCGAACCACTCCGGATGCTCGCGGCGCAGCAGGAGGGATTGATGGATGGTCCAGAGCTTGGGCAGGCCTTCATCGGCTCGCTGCATGATTTGTTTTGCGATGCCGTTGTCCGAGAGCTGCTGCATCTCGGTGAGGAGCGTGCGGCGCAGGACATAATCCACGGGACGGCGGTTGTCGGGATCGACGAGGCTGAGGTCCCAGAGCTCGGAGCCCTGGTAGAGATCGGGCACGCCGGGCGCGGTGTACTTGAGCAACGTCTGGGCGAGCGAGTTGACTCTGCCGGCGTTGATGACCCTGGCTACGAACTCTTCGAGCTTTTGCAGGAACGGTGGATGCGCGAGGGTCTTTTCGATGAAGCTGTTCAGGGCGTCCTCGAACTCCTTGTTGTTAGCGACCCAGGAAGTGTGCTGCTTGGCCTCGCGCATAGCCTTAATCATGTAACCCTGGGCGCGTTCGACAGGGAGGGGCCAGGCTCCGATGAGCGTCTGGTAGTAGAAGTACTCGGTGTTGCGGTCGGGGAATTCTGCGCCGGCGGCGGTTTTTGTCCGGAACTCACTGTTGATCCGGGACCAGCGCTGGAGTGCGGAGGCGAAGCGGCTGGGGAGCTCCGAAACGACGGCGAGGCGGGCGCGGACGTCGTCACTGCGCTTGGTGTCGTGGGTCGAGAGCGTGGTCATGGTAAGAGGACGGGTAGCCTGCATCTTTGCGCAGTAGCTGTGAAACCCGTTGACGGTGAGGCCGTCGCGTCCGGGATCGCTGCCGACTTCGTTCATGCCGATGAGGCGATTGAAGCAGTAGAAAGCGGTGTCTTCGACGCCCTTGGCCATGACGGGACTGGTGAATTGCTGGAAGCGCTCGAGGAACTCCGTCTCCTGCTTGCCCGCGACAATGGCGGTCAACACATCGCGCAGGAAGTCGAAGAGGCCGCTGTCGATGTCTTGACGTTTCAGTTTTGCGCACTCGGCTGCATGGGCGATGTGAGTCTTGTCCTCTTCGGTGATCTCTTCGCGCGCGGGAACGACGTAGGTTCGGTAGATCTTGAAGCAGGCGGCCACCTCGCGGATCGCACGGCGTATCTCGGCGCGGGTGTAGTCGCGCCGGTTACGATTGTTTTCGCAGATTTCGACGAAGAGGGAGGTGAGCCGATTGACATCGCTGCCCAATGCTTCCTGGGCGACGGCAATTTTCTTTTCGTGCGCGATCGTTTCAAAGTCGCCGGGCTGAGTGGTGAACTCGGTGTAGATGCTGCGTAATTCGGCAAGGCCCTCGCGCTGCAGGAGCACACCGTTCGCAACGTTGAGGAAGTCGTAGCCAGTGGTGCCTTCAATGGGCCAGCTTTCACGAAGGAACTCGCCGGGTTCGAGAATTTTCTCGCCGACGATCCAGGCGTCGGGCGCCTTCTCGCGAAGACGACGAAAATATTCGAGAGGATCGCGCAGGCCGTCGGGATGATCGATGCGCACGCCGTCGAGCACGCCGCGGCGCAGCCAGTCGAGTACCAGCGCGTGGGTTTCTTCGAAGACGTGCTCGCGCTCCACGCGCAGCCCGATGAGCGTGTTGACGTCGAAGAATCGTCGATAGCCGAGTTGCTGGTCGGCGGTTTTCCAATAGGCGAGGCGATAGACCTGCTGGTTGAGGAAGTCGTCGAGGGCATCGAGGTTCGCGTTCAGCTCGGCGACGGCGCGGTCGATCATCTTGCGGACGTTGGGCTCCTCGGCGCAGAGGCGGTTAAGCAATCCAAAGAGCACTACCTTGTCGCGGTGGCGCGCGAGTATGGTTCTGCGATCCACATATTCCGGCGAAGGCAGGCGGCCAAAGGACGCGGCAAGGAAGCTGAGAGTGTCCGACTTTGCATACTCCGCCGCACGGGTGAGGATGGCAGGCAGCGAGGCAGGCGTGACCGGCAGCGTTTGCCCGGCGCATTCGACGCGGAAATAATTGGCTTGACTCGTGACCTTAATGCCGCCGTCCTGAAGGACCCGGCCATATTGATCGGCGAGGATAGGCACGAGGACCTTGTCGCGCAACCGCTCCTCCTGAGAACGCCAGTCGATGTCGAAGTAGGAGGCGTAGCGGCTCAAGGGCCCGTTCTCGAGCACGTCCCACCAATAGCGGTTCTCCTTGCCGAGCGACATGTGATTGGGCACGATGTCGAGCACCTGGCCCAGGCCGAGCTCGCCGAGCTTTGCGCAGAAGCGCTCATGTGCGGCGGCGCCGCCCAACTCGTCGTTCACGCGTTGAGGGTCAACAACGTCGTAGCCGTGGGTGCTCCCGGGTGCCGCTTGCAGGTAGGGAGAGCTGTAGATGTGCGAGATTCCGAGCGAATGCAGGTAGTCGGCGATAGCTGCCGCATCGTCGAAGGTGAAGTCTTTGTGAAGCTGCAGTCTGTAGGTCGCGCCGGGGATGCGTCGAGTCATCGTCTAACCAATCATGAAACGGGTTCCGCGGGCCAGCGGGAGATAGCAGTATGGTTTAGAGAGCCATAGCGAGGTACAGGTTGTATCTGCTGCGTGTTTGCGGGCAGGGGGGGCCCCGCGGTCCATGTATTGGGATAATATTCAGGGTGCAAACAAATTGATCTGTGAAACCTACTAAGGAGATCCCTTGCGCTTTTCTCGAAACGCTCTTTTCCTTTTGCTGGCGGTGCTTGGGGTTACAGTCACCGCTCAGACCAGCCAGGCACAGGGGCAGACAGCCGCAAACCCCTTGATACCGCCTGCTCCACATGCCAAGACGATACATCTGAAGCATGTGCTGGTGATCGGGCAGACGAAGGGCTTTGAGCACGATTCTGTTTCGCCGGCGATGGCTGCCATTTACAACATGGGCAAAGAGAGCGGCCTATGGGACACGATGCTGCGAACGGATACTGAGCTGCTGACGAAGAAAGAGCTGAAGAATAATGCGAAAAACCTGAACTACTTCGACCTGATCGTGTTTGCGAGCACAACCGGCGAGCTGGAGATGGACGCCAGCCAGAAGGCGGACATGATGTCGTTCATCAAAGAGGATGGCAAAGGATTCGTTGGAATTCATGCCGCGCTTGATACGAACTACACGTGGCCGGAGTATGGAGAGATGATTGGCGGTTGGTTCGACCAGCATCCCTGGATGACCTTCAATGCGCCGATTATCAATGAAGACCCAAGTTTCCCGGCGGTTCGCCACTTTCCGAATGAGTTTGTGAAGTACGACGAGATTTACCAGCCAAAGGAGTGGTCGCGCAGCAACGTGAATGTGCTGCTGAGCCTCGATGCGAGCAGGCTCGATTACGCAAACAATCCGCGTATTCACCGGGCCGATCACGATTTCGCGGTGGCCTGGAGCAAGATGTACGGCAAGGGTCGCGTCTTCTACTCGACGCTTGGCCACACGGAAGAGGCGTGGGAAGATCCGGACATTCGCAAGATGTACTTTGAAGCGATCAAGTGGGCGCTGGGAATGACCGATGGAAGCACTGCGTCTCACCCGAAGCCGGCTGCGCCAGCGCAGGGACACTGAGTCGGGTGCAACACATTCGATGAGAAGGGATAGAGAGAGCGCTCGATGAAAAGGATTGGGATGGGCCTGGTTGGCCCCGGATTTGTTGCTGCGCACCACATCGATGCGGTGCGGCGGCTGGGTGATGTGGATGTCGTGGCTATCGCCGGTTCGTCTCAGGCGTCCGCGGAGAAGAAGGCGAAGGATTACAAGGTTGAGCGCGCGTACGGCGACTTCCATGCGCTGATTGCCGATCCGGATGTGCAGGTGATCCACAACACGACGCCGAATTATCTGCACCTGCCGGTGGTGATGGCGGCGCTGGCGGCCGGAAAGCATGTGATTTCCGACAAGCCCTTGGCGATGAATACCGAGGAAGGCCGCAAGATGAGGGACGCTGCGGTTGCGGCGAAGGTAGCTCATGTCGTCACCTTCAACTATCGCGGAAATCCACTGGTGCAGCAGGCGCGGGGCATGATCGCGCGCGGGGAAACCGGCGGCGTGAATTTTGTGCACGGCTCCTACCTTCAGGATTGGATGACCGATCCGAACGTTTACTCGTGGAGGTCTGACCCGGCGAAGGGCGGAGCCACTTCGGCGCTTGGCGATATCGGTTCGCATTGGTGCGATCTCGCGGAGCATATCTCCGGATTGAAGATCGCCTCGGTGCTGGCCGATCTTACGACCGTTATTCCTGTCCGCCATTCTTCGGGAGCATCGGCCGAGGCCTTCGCGGCCAAGGGTGGAGGGGAGCGGACGCCGGTGAAGGTAGAATCGGAAGACCTGGCGAGCATCCTGCTGCGGTTTGAGAACGGCGCGAAGGGGTGCTTCTCGGTGGGACAGGTCTTGCCCGGCCACAAGAACGATCTGCAGGTCGAGGTGAACGGAGCCGCGTGCTCGTTGAAATGGAAGCAGGAGCAGCAGAACGAGCTTTGGATCGGGCGGCACAACCAGCCAAATGCCGTGATGGCGAAGGACCCATCGCTAGTGTCGCCGGAGGTGCTCCGTTATGTGCATTTGCCGGGCGGGCACCAGGAGGCGTGGGCAGATGCATTCTTCAATCTGCTCAGCGATGCGTACGGATGGATTCGTGAGGGAGCGGCGCCCGGCGCGAAGCCGGAGATGCTGCCTACTTTTGAAGATGGTTACCGCTCTGCGTGCCTTGTCGAGGCAATGATGAGAAGCCATGTGGCGGGAGGTGCGTGGGCAGAGGTGAAGCATGTTGCAAACAAATAGAGGACCGATCGCATGAGACTGGGAGTATTTACGCCGCTGCTGTCGAAGTTGCCGCTGGAACAAGTGCTGGCGAAGCTGAAGGCTGTCGATATCAGTACAGTCGAGCTGGGGACTGGGAATTATCCCGGCAACGCGCATTGCAACCTGTCGATGCTTGATGACTCGGCGGCCTTGGAGGAGTTCAAGCACAAGGTGAACGACCACGGCGCGAGCATCAGCGCTCTGAGCTGCCACGGGAATCCGCTGCATCCTGACCCGGCGCAGGCCAAGCAGGCGCAAGAAGTGAACCGCAAGACGATACTGCTGGCGGAGAAACTGGGCGTGCCTGTGGTGGTGGATTTTTCGGGATGTCCGGGCGACTCGCCCAACGCGAAGGCACCCAACTGGGTGACCTGCCCGTGGCCGCCGGAATATCTCGATGTGCTGGCGTGGCAATGGGATGAGGTGGTGGCTCCATACTGGGTGGAGCGCGCGAAGTTTGCCGAGGACCACGGCGTGAGGATTGCCATCGAGATGCATCCGGGCTTCGTGGCCTACAGCCCGGAGACGATGCTCAAACTGAGGGCCATTGCGGGCCCGGCGATTGGCTGCAACTACGATCCCAGCCACATGTTCTGGCAGGGCATCGACCCGATTGCGGCGGTGCGCGTTCTGGGCGACGTGATCTTTCACGTTCATGCCAAGGACACGCAGCTCTACCCGGCAAATCTGCCGCGCACGGGCGTCCTAGACACCAAGCCCTACACCGATGAGCGGAATCGCGGCTGGATCTTTCGCACCTGCGGCTACGGCCACGGCGCGGAGTGGTGGAAGGAGTTTGTGTCCACACTGCGGATGTTCGGCTACGACAATGTGCTATCCATTGAACATGAAGACAGCCTGCTCTCGCCCGAAGAGGGCCTTACCAGGGCTGCGCAGTTTCTCAACGAGATCGTCATCAAGGAGAAGCCAGCAGCCGCATGGTGGGTTTAGAGCGACGGATGCTGCTCCAGCCAAAAGGTGATGCTCAGTTACAATCCTCCAAAAGCGACGGGTCCGGAATCATGAATCGCAGAAGTTTCATTTCGTCGGCAGGCGTGCTACTGGCGAGCAGTTCACTCCATGCCGCGATGCCTTTTCAGGCGAAGAAGGGAAGCCCTCTTCCGGCTCAGCCGGCAGGAAAGGCCGATCACACGCTCCGCATCGATTCCTGCTCGCTGGAGATTGGACCGGGCGTAACCGTAGAGACGATTGGGTATAACGGCAAGGTTCCGGGGCCGCTGCTGCGGCTGCGCGAAGGTGTACCGGTGACGATTGACGTGACTAACGCGAGCGACGATCCGGACATCGTGCACTGGCATGGCCTGGCAATTGACTCTCTGAATGACGGCGCGATGGAAGAGGGCTCGCCAATGATTTCCGCCGGTAGCACGCACCGGTATACGTTCACTCCAAAGCCCGCGGGAACGCGGTGGTATCACACCCATGCGGCGGCCTACGACAATCTCAAGCTGGGCACCTACAGTGGACAGTTTGGGTTTCTGCTGATCGAAGGAAAGGATCAGCCGGCGCACTACGATCAGGAGATTAACCTCGCCATTCATCATTGGGAACCCTCGTTCGTACCGATGGTGGAAACGATGCGCGAGGAGTCCTCCAATGTGCCGCTTACCACCGGCTCCGATGTCGGATATAAGTACGCCACGATCAATGCTCACATGCTGGGCGCCGGCGAGCCGATCCGCGTGAAGCAGGGCGAGCGGGTACTGATGCGGCTGCTGAATGCGAGCGCGACGGAGAACGTGGTGCTGGCGCTGCCCGGTCATACATTCATGGTCATGGCGACTGACGGCAACCCGGTTCCGAACCCGAAGAAGGTCGAGGTGCTGTCGCTCGCCGTTGCCGAACGCGTCGATGCGATTGTCGAGATGAACTCGCCCGGCGTGTGGGTGCTCGGGTCGACGCTCGAGAAGGCGCGCGAGATGGGGCTGGGAATCGTGGTTGAGTACGCAGGCAAGACGGGCACACCGGTGTGGAAGGATCCTGCGCCTGTCGACTGGGACTATACGCAGTTCGCCAGCTCGGCGGCGCCGACGCAGACAGCCGATGAGACGTTCATCCTGACCTTTCGCGATAACGGCCCGAAACGCGACGCCAAGTTCGATACCTGGACGATCAACAACAAGTCGTGGCCGGAGATAGAGCCTTTGATGGTGCAGCAGGGAAAACGTTACCGGCTGGTCTTTCGCAATGGCAGCGGCGACCAGCATCCGATCCACCTACATCGGCATACCTTTGAAGTAACGCAGATCGGCAAGAAGCAGATGAGCGGCCTGATGAAGGATGTGATCAACGTGATGCCGCTGGATACGGTGCAGGTGGACTTTGTCGCGAACAATCCCGGCGATACACTGATGCACTGTCATCAGCAGCTGCACATGGATTACGGGTTCATGCAGCTGATCAAGTACTCGGGATAGTGCGAGCAGAAGTACCTGACGGGGCAGTTCAGCTCAACTGGATGAGAGTGTTCAACACGGATGAAGAGATTTCAAAATGCAGCGCTTCTGGCGGCGATAGCCGGATTATTTACCTTTCAGGCCACGCCCGGCAATGCGGCGTCTGATTCCCAAACCAGCCAGCAAGCGGCACCTACCCCAGCCAGTCCGGGTGCCGAGGCCTATGCGAGCCACTGCGCCATTTGTCACGGCGATCGGCGCGAGGGCATCCTGCCAGCGTTTCCGCCGCTTCTGGGCATAGGACGCCAGCTCACGGATGCGCAGATTACAGAGCTGATCCACACAGGCAAGGGCCGCATGCCTGGGTTCCCGAAGGTGCAGGGCGAGGAGCTGACGGAATTGCTGCGGTTCCTGTCGAGCCCGGATATGTCCGCTCCCCAGACATCCGGCGCGCAGGCGACGAATGCCGGAGGCAATACCTCACCGGCGCATCCGGCAGGGTTATCCGAGGCGGGTGGCGCGCTCTTCCGCCAGAACTGCGCCTTCTGCCATGGCCGCGATGCCATGGGTGGGGAAACCGGCCCGGATCTGACCCAGTCGAGGCTGGTGCGAACGGATCGCGGAGGCGACAGGATCTCGGAGGTAATCCGCGACGGACGGCCCGAAAAGAAGATGCCGGCCTTCAATTTTTCCAGCCAGGAGCTCCTCAGCCTGGCGGCTTTCATTCACGCACAGGAGGCGGCTGCGGTTTCCAAGAAGGGCGGACGGCGCGGCGTTGAGGTTGCGGATCTGCAGACCGGCAATGTAGAGAAGGGCAAAGAGTACTTCGACGGAGCGGGAGGCTGCGTGAAGTGCCACTCGGCCACGGGCGATCTTGCGGGCATCGCATCACGCTTTGAGGGGCTGCAGCTGGAGGAGCAGATGCTGTATCCGAGGGATGTGAAGAACCAGGTGACGGTGACTCTACCCTCGGGTGAAAAATTGACGGGAACCCTGGAGTATCAGGATGAATTCACTATTGGCATGCGCGACGACGACAAGACGTATCACTCATGGCCGGTGGGCAAGGTGAAGTTCAAGGTCGATTCGCCGGTGGATGCGCACGTCGAACTCTTCAGTAAGTACACCGATGACGATATCCATAACCTGATGGCATATCTGCAGACGCTGCGCTAATTCGTTCACGAGAGGGTTACCTGCTGAAGATGAGGTTGCTGAAATGCTTATGGGGCTCATGGGTTTTTGCCGGGATCGCGCTCTCTCTGCCGATTGTTAAGGTGCCTCCGCTTGTGGCTCAGAATCTGGACTCGGCCCAGATACTGAAGCCTACGCCGGACAGCTGGCCGCTGTATCACGGCGACTACTCGGGCAGGCGGCATAGTGCACTGACGCAGATCACTCCGCAGAATGTTCATAGCCTGACGATGGCGTGGGCATTCCAGACGAACCAGACGGCAGACATCAAATCGACGCCACTGTTGGTGGATGGCGTGCTGTACTTCACGGTCCCGGACAACATCTGGGCGGTCGATGCGATATCGGGACACCAGATATGGCATTACAACAAGCCGACGACGCAAGGCTTGCATATCGGCCACCGCGGTGTGGCGATGTATAAGGGGTGGTTGTACTTCACCACACCCGATGCTCACCTGATTTCTTTGAACGCGAAAGACGGAAAGGTGCGATGGAACGAGGTGGTCGCGGACGTGAACCAGGGCTACTGGACGACGATGGCTCCGCTGGTGGTGGGAGACCATGTGATCGTCGGCGTGTCGGGAGATTTCGATAACCTGACCGGCTATCTGCGCTCCTACGATGCCGAAACGGGCAAGGTGCAGTGGCAGTGGAACAGCACCTCTCCGGTGGGGACTCCGAGCATGTCAACCGGCGGCATGACGTGGATGACGGGCACGTACGATCCAGTGCTCAACCTGGTGTACTGGGGCACGGGCAATCCAACGCCGGTGCTGAACGGTTCGACGCGGCCCGGCGATAATCCCTATACATGCTCCATTGTGGCGATCAACCCGGACACGGGGAAGCTGGTGTGGGGATTTCAGGTCTCGCCTCACGATACCCACGACTGGGACGCCGTCGAGACGCCGGTGCTGGTGGATGCGGTTTTTCGTGGCAAGCCGCGGAAGCTGTTGATGCAGAGCTCGCGCAACGGCTATTTCTTCGTGCTGGACCGCACGAACGGTGAGAGTCTGCTGACAACCCCGTTTGGACCGGTCAACTGGAGTCTGGGAACCGACAAGCAGGGGCGGCCGATTCCGAATCCGGGGAAGGAACCCGCACCCGACGGACGCCTGATTGCGCCCGATGAGGGCGGCATGACGAATTATCGCGCGCCCAGCTTCGATCCGAAGACGGGCCTGTTTATCGTCGATGCTCATCCCAGCTACAGCATCTATTTCGCCAAGCCGGCCGACGGCAACTACGGATGGGCAGGCGCGGATTATGGGCTATGGGGCAAGGGCGTGATCGAGGCCATCGATTACCAGACAGGGAAAATTCGCTGGAGCCATGAGGTAGGCCGGGGCGGTTCAGGCGCCGGTGTTTTGACGACGGATTCGGGATTGACCTTTACGGGCGATGCCTACGGAAACGTCCTGGCGCTGGACACAAGCAACGGCAAGACGCTGTGGCATGCGGGAACGGGGTCACCGATGCTGAGCTCTCCGATCACCTACGAACTGGATGGGCTGCAGTACATGATCACCAGCAGCGGAGGCGTGTTGTTTGCGTGGACGCTGCCGGAGAGTCTCGCTGGCTCGATGACTGCCGCTGCACGCTCGCACCAGCCACGTTGAAGAAATCTGGCGACAGCGGTCCATCGTTCAAGCGATACTTCACTGGATCAATCAGCGCGATCACTCTATCCGATGCCCACAACTACGCCGACCGAGAAAACACCCAATACTGTCCGATATGAACGCTTCCTCATTTTTGTCGCAGGCCTGGGAGGCCTGCTGTACGGAATTGACGTTGGCATTATCGCCGCCGCCCTCCTTTACCTGAACAAGACGATCAACCTCACGGTCGAGCAGACGTCGTTTATTGTCGCGGCTGTGCTGGGCGGGGGCATGTGCTCGTCGCTGGTGGCCGGGATGCTGGCCGACTGGCTGGGCCGCAAGAAGATGATGATCATCAGCGGTCTGCTCTTTGTGGCGAGCGTCGGACTGATCGTGATCTCGCAGGGATTCGTGCCGCTGTTTCTCGGACGCCTGCTGCAGGGGTTGAGCGGCGGCGTGATCGCCGTGGTTGTGCCTCTTTATCTGGCGGAGTGCCTTGGCCCGAATAACCGCGGCAAGGGAACGGCGATCTTTCAATTCATGCTCACGTTCGGCATTGTGCTCGCGGCGCTGACCGGCTGGTTTTATACGCGCGGAGCAGAATCGGCAATCACGGCCGCGGCGGGGAATTCCGCGCTGATTCTGGTGGCGGAGAATCACGCCTGGCGGGGTATGTTTCTGTCGATCGTCTATCCGGGATTAGTTTTCTTCGTGGGCTCGTTCTTCCTGAGCGAGACTCCGCGGTGGCTCTTTCGCCACGGAAGACCAGAGGATGCGCTCACAGCCCTGCGGCGCTCTTCTCCCGAAGAGGAAGCGCAGCGGCAGTTTTATGAAATGCAGGCGCTGGCACAGGAGAACGAGCGGGTGGCCGGCGCGCATGGCACAGGATCGCTGCTGCAGAGGAAGTATGTTGTTCCGTTCATCCTGGCCTGCGTGATCCTGTCGTGCAACCAGACGACCGGCATCAACTCGATCCTTCCCTTCCTGGTGATCATTCTGAAACAGGCGGGCATGACGGTGAGCCACGCAACAGAAGGCGATGTGGTGGTCAAGGTGCTGCAATGCGCGATGACGCTCGTAGGCATTGCTCTTGTGGACCGCAAGGGCCGGAGATTTCTGCTGAAGCTCGGAACCGGAGGTATCGTAGTGGCGCTCGGTGCCGTAGCGATTATCTTTCATGCTTCAGAGGCGCAGCGCACCGATGTGAAAGCCCAGGTGGAACACGCCGTGCATGGGAACGTGCTCGATCTGCGGGTGGACGAGAGCACGTTTGGGCAGGAGCAAGCTGGAGCGAAGGTTCTGACTGTGCTCTATTCCTACGGGAAGGGCGATAAGCTGGCGACTGTCCTCAGCGCGGATGAGGAGCCTGTCCTGCATATCAGCCCTGATCCGGATGCGGCGAGTGCACCTCTGGCGATCGAGCGCGCGCTTTACGGACCCGTGCCGACGGAGACAACCGGTTGGCTGGTCACGGCCTGCCTGTGTCTTTTCATCGCCTCTTATGCGCTTGGCCCGGGAGTTGTCGTATGGCTCATGCTGTCGGAGCTTATGCCGACGCGCATTCGATCGGTTGGCATGGGCATCGCGCTGCTGCTGAACCAAGGCGTGTCGGCGCTCATCGCCGCGGTGTTTCTGCCGGTGGCGGGACGATTCGGCTACTACGCGATGTTTGCTTTCTGGGCGGCGTGCACGGTTATCTACTTTTTGACGGCGGCACTCTTCCTGCCAGAGACCAAGGGCAAGACGCTGGAGGAAATCGAGCAACACTTTGAAGGCAAGAGCGAGGGACTGCAGACAGCAGGCAGCGCTTGAGAATTCGTTATTGGGAAAGAGCTTCCAGGGTCAGCACTTGAAAAGGCGCGAGGTAAAAGGTGTGGAGTTCGCCGGCGTTGAGCTCGATTTCAGGCTGCGAGGCATCGCCGGTCCACGGGCTTCGCGCCCGATAACGCCGCGGGGCGTTGGCCGGGAGTTCGAAAGCAGAGGCGATGTCGAGGATGAAGTCCTGCGTCTTGGAATCCGGGTTACGCAGGGTCAGGATCGCCTTTTGCGGCGACCACGAAGCCCAGCCATAAATCTGAAGCCAGCGCGGATCTCCTCCGATCCAGTGCGTGTCGACGAGGACCGATGCGTTGCGCCGCGACCACTTTGCGGCCTCGGCGAGCATGTCCCAGTCGGCGGGTTTCAGCAGAGCGGGAGTGATGTAGAGCTCCTGCAACTGCGTGCCTGAGCCGAAGTACGAGTGCACTTCGTTGGCGAAGTCGCGGCCGGGATCGGTGGAGAGATGCGGCGCCTGCTTCGCGTAGACGATGCCGTGCAACATGAGCGAATTGAGGGGAAAGAGCCGGCCGCCCTTCACGACTTCGTCATAGGTGTCGGCGTCGCGGTAGGTGATCCAGCGCTCGCGGTCGGAGCCGACTCCGGCAAAGTCGGTGTCGTCACCGCCGCGCCAGATGGAGTCGGCATAGAAAAGCCAGAAAGGCGATGGGTAGGTTCCGGTGGTGAGATTGATGAACAGGTCGGGCTTGAGGCGGCGAAGGTCGCCGATGAGATGAAGCGCGGCGTCGAAGTCGCTGCTGAAGGCGCTTCCCTTGACGACCTGATCGACATTCCCGGTGCCGTCGAATTTGAACTGATTGACGCCATAGCGCGTGACCATTTCCGCCGCTGCTTCATGAAAGCGGGCGTAGTATTTCGGACCTGACAAAGCCAGACCGCCGTTGACGATTTCGTAGCCGTCCCTCTTTGCCGTGGCCAGACGCTCCCGCTTGGCGGGGCCGTATCCACCCCACGGCGAGAGCCAGACGCCGGGTGCGGTGCCGTATTCGGCCGCGGCCCTTTTCAGCGGCTCGAATCCGTCTTTGAAGTCGCTTCGTATCTTCCAGAGGTCATTGTGGTCGTCCCATCCGTCGTCAAAGAGGAAGGAATCGAGGGTCACGGAGCGCTTCTTGTTCAGCTCTGTCCCCATCGCGTGAATGCGGTCAAGGGCGTCCTGCTGGGTGTAAAGCGTAAAGAAGCCGATGTCGAACCAACTGTTGTAGTGGAGAAATGTCCTGTAGGGGTGGGCGCGCTCGCGCTCCAGATAGGCGAGAAAGGCGCGACGCATCTGCCCCTCGGGTGCGATGCCGACGACCGCTGAGTATTGGGCCGACTGCCCAGCCCCGAGCGGTACTCCACTTTGCAGCTCACAGACGGCGTGATCGGCTACAACGCTGCTGTGCGACAGAGGCTGCTCGAAACCCAGGAAATAGTTGCCAGTGACGAGAGGGCTGCCTTTCACGATGCCCGCCACGGAGACATCGGGAGCGCGCGTGTCGATCATGATGATGTCGCTTAGATCGACGGGCGTTACTCCGGCGGTGATTGTGAGCAACTGCCGGATGTATCTGGAGCCGTCGCGGAGAATGAGCGACCAGTCTGCGTGGAAGTGTCCGAGCGGGTCGGTGAGCCGGTAGTGAACGGCGATCCCGGACAAACCGTCAGAGTAGCGCGACGCGCCTCGTTCCGGTGTGAGACGTTCGACACGAGCCCGACCATCGAGGGTCAGGTCAGCGGCTCGGAGCACGCGGCCATCTTTCATCTCGAGTGAGAAGGGTCCGCTTAAATCGACGGATGTCTTGTTGTTCAGGTCATGGATGACAGCACCGATCAGGTGTCCGTCATGAATCTGCCACTCCGCTGCAATCTCACGGTTGGCGAGCGTGCCGCCGTTGAGCGCGTTGACGGCGACGGTCGGCTGGTCCGCGTCTTGCTGAGCAGTCGTCTGCGCGGAGAGGTTACGGCAAATCAAGCAGAACATCAGGGACATTAGAGTAGGTGCGGTTATGCGAACGAGAAATGGCCACCTGCCGGCAATCATGAATTCCCCCGATGGATAATCAGCAGCACGACTCATTGCATACTAATCGCGATGAGTGCCGGGAAGCAGTCGCAGGGCATTCTCGCGGTAGATTTTTCGAAGGACGTCGTCGGGAAGAGAGATTCCATAGATCATCCAGCGCCCCTGCCGGGAAGCGTGGGACGGATATGCGAAGTACTCATCTGCGGTTTCGAGGAAGCGATAGTGGAGGCGGTACATTTCGATCTCGGGCAACAGGTCGGTGCCGAAGAGGATCCGGTCTGCGTGCTTCAGAAAGAAATCGCGCGCCGTGTAGGGCTGGCGGCCAAGTTCCGCGATACGGGCGCTGATGTCGACCGAGACATTCGGATGGGCCTCCAGCATGGCACAGACGGTTGCGAGATCTTCGGGACCCTCGCCCAGATGCGCGGCGACGAATCGTGTGCGCGGGTGCCGGGCGAAGACGGAGTTGCGCTGGTCGATGAGCTCGCGCCGGGAAAACTGCGCGCTGTGAAAACTCCAGTCCGGGTGGGCGGCGAGTTCTTCGTAGCGCTCGTTGAAGCGATCGATCGGCTCGAAGAACGCAAGAGGATCAGCGGTATGGAACATGACGGGCAAGTCGAGTTCGCGGGCTTTATCGAAGAGAGGGTCGAGACGCTCGTCGTCCACGCGAAGCAGATTGCTGTTGCTGTCACGAACCGTGAGGCCGAGGTCTTTCCAGATCTTAAAGCCGACGGCTCCGTGTTCGACGAGGCGTTCGAGATAATCGACCGACTTTTGAAAGAAGCCGGGACTGTCGATGCCGCTCCAGTCCATCCATCCGATGGTGCTGAAGCGATCTTTCGATGCAGACGCAAATTTTCCTAGGATTTCGAAGGCTTCGGAGCCGACTTTCATCGTGATGTTGACGAGCCGTTCGATTCCGCACTCGTCCATGATGCTAAGTACGGCGCCAGGGTCAAGCGAATCGAGGTGATTGTGGTAGTCGATAGCGGGGAAGCGGGGACGAGCGACTTCGTGAACGGTTGTTTTCAGCGTGGAACGTGGCTCGAAGTCACTGAGCGGCAGGCTCACCTGCGCCTTCGCGGTGACCATGGCGACGAACGCGTCTTTGTTCGGGATGGGGTTGGGCGTTTCTGTTTTGTCTTTGTTCACGGTGCGCTCCCTGGTCATTCTATTCACTCTATGACCTGAAGCGAGCTAGTAGAATTGCCTGATTAGCGGGTCGGTTGCATGGCGGATGGTTCATAGATTGCGGTCATTGCTGGAAACCCGGAATTTTCGGCGTCATTGGGGAGCCCTCGTAGAGATCGTTGCCCTGGTGAGCGTGTCGATCCTGACCGCAGCTGCTCAGGAGGCTTCTCCCCAACACGAGGGCGGAGTTGTGATTCAGGGCAACGTCCTCGACTCGGCGCACAAGCTGGTTGCCGGGGCCTCGGTACGGCTTGAGCTGAAGGGCGCACCGGGCGCGGTCGTGACAAGGACGAATGCAGCCGGGGTTTTCGTTTTCCCGGCCCTTGGAACCGGCAGCTATGTAGTCATCGCGGAAAAGTCAAGGGTACGCAGTCGCGCGATTGCCGTAGCTGCGTCATCTCCGGGAGAGCAGAAGGTCGAGCTGGTTCTTGAAATCGCTGAGGCGGATTCTGGTGCTTCGCCGGCTCCGGCCCAGGCAATGGAGTTTGCTGATAAGCCGAACTTTACTGTTGCGGGAGTGACGGACTGGACGGCGGTGGGCGGGCACGGGTCGGATACCATCCTGCGGACCAGCGAATCGCTGGCACGGGAAACTCTCACGCTGAAACCGGAGAGCGCGAATTCGCCCGGCGGCGCGAGTGCAGCGAATGAATCTGAAAGCAAGCTGCGGGCGGCGCTTGCCGGCGCTCCCGGGAGTTTCGAAGCGAATCATCAGCTCGGCGAATTCTATCTTCATACTGGCCGATATCGGGAGGCGCTCCCGCTGCTGCAGGCTGCGTATCAGATCGATCCTGCCAATGCCGGCAACGAGTACGATCTGGCGCTGGCCCACAAAGAGACTGGCGATTTTTCGCAGGCACGGGAGGACGTTCAGAAATTACTGGCGCACAAAGAGAGTGCAGACTTGCATCGCTTGCAGGGTGAGCTCGACGAGAAGCTGGGCGATCCGCTGGCCGCTGTTCACGAATACGAGCAGGCGGTTCGTCTGAATCCGAGTGAACAGAATTATTTTGAGTGGGGCTCCGAGCTGCTGCTGCATCGGGCTGTGTGGCAGGCGGTGGAGGTTTTCGGAAATGGCGCGAAGGCCTATCCGAATTCCGGCAGGATGCAGGCTGCGCTTGGTTCGGCTCTCTTTGCCGGTGCCCGCTATGAAGAGGCGGCCGCGAGCTTGTGCAAGGCTTCCGACTTGAATCCGGCGGATCTGCAGCCGTACATGTTCTTGGGCGAGATACAAGTGGCTGCGCCTACTCCGCTGCCGTGCGTGCAGCAGAAGCTGGCGCGATTTGCAGAGGAGCAGCCGGGGAATTCGCTTGCGAATTATTTTTATGCGATGGCCATCTGGAAACGGGAGGAGCCGCCGAACCAGCGGGACGTAGAGAAGGTCGAAGCCCTGCTTGATAAAGCCGTGGCGATCGACGCGAAGTGCGGGGACGCTTACCTGCAACTTGGGGTTCTCTATTCTTCTCGACGGGATTATGACAAGGCCATCGGCTATTACTCCAAGGCGATTGAAGTGAATCCGCAGCTGGGCGAGGCGCACTATCGGCTGGGTGTGGCTTATGATCGGATCGGCGAACCGGCAAAGGCGAAGCAGGAGTTCCAGCTTCACGATGAGATCGAGAAGCAGCAAGCGGCTGCTGTCGAACAGCAGCGCCGGGAAGTGAAGCAGTTCCTGGTGGTGTTGCAGGGGCAGCCGACTCATCCGGTGACCAACTAAAGATTCTGCCGGTCGGAGGTCTTCCATGTTGAGAGCAGTGGCCATTATGCTTATTTCTGCGATGACAATGCAGGCGAGCGATCTACCCAGCAAGAAATACCTGAGCCTGGCAGCGGTCAAGACGATGGCTGCCGCTTCGGAAGCGAAGGCCAAAGAGCTGAACGTCAGCGTGACGATCTGCATTGTCGATGAGAGCGGCAATCTGCTGTTTCTTGAAAAGGGCGATACCGCATCGTTGAACACGATTCAGTTTGCGCAGAAGAAAGCCCGGCATGCCGCCTTCTATGGAAGCCCGTCAAAAAACGCGGCGGACACGGTGAAAAATGGCAGTGTCGAGGCGCTTGCGTTTCCGGAGTTTTTTCCTAATCAGGGAGGACTGCCGATCAAACTGGATGGCCAGATCCTCGGCGGGATTTCGGCGAGCGGCGCGAAATCTGAGATTGACGAACAAATCGCGCAAGCTGGTCTCGACGCGCTGTTGAAGAAGTAAGGCTCGCTACTTCGAGTTCTTGACGATGCCATCGCCTTCACGGACAGTGAGAATCTGATTTGCCTTCACCTGCGTGAATCGCTCGATCTTCTGCGTCGTCGGCCACTTAACCTCGATCACATCCACGGTATCGACCTTGCCAAGGCCGAAGTGCAGGCGCAGGTCGCTTTGCGACATCACGCTCGTGCCGCTGTGAACCTCGTCCATCTGCGCATGTTTGCCGGTAATCACACGCACGCGCGCCCCGATGGCGGTGCGATTGCACTTGGTGCCGACCAGCTTGATCTTGATCCAGTTCTGCTTGTTGCCTCCGTCGTTGCGGAGAAGCGAGGGCGGATCGTTCATGTTCAGGATCAGCGCGTCTATGTCGCCGTCATTGTCGTAGTCTCCGAAGGCGGCACCGCGGCTGGAAAAATGCTCGTTGATGCCGGGTCCCATTTCCGGCGATACGTCTTTGAATCGGCCGTTGCCGAGGTTCCGGTAAACCAGCCGCGGATTTTTGTAGGTCTGGCCGAAGCTGTAGTTGTCAATCTCCGGATAGACGTGTCCGTTGATCTGAATGATGTCGGGCCAGCCATCGTTGTCGTAGTCGACGAAGCCGCAGCCCCATGCGACGTAACGATTGTTGATGCCGACGCCGGAGGCGAAGGTGATATCGCTGAAGGTTCCGTCGCCATTGTTGTGGTAGAGGTTGCAGGTGTCGTCGGCGAAGTTGGTTTTGAAGATGTCGAACCAGCCGTCGCAGTCGTAGTCGGCAACGGCGACACCCATTCCAGCCTGCTCGTGCCCGTTTTCGCCGTAGGCGCAACCGGCCATCACGGCGATATCGGTGAAGGTGCCGTCGTGATTGTTCTGGAAGAGAATGCTGGGTTCGGAGTCCACGGCGACATAGATATCGGGCCAGCCGTCGTTGTCGAAATCGTAAGAGACAGCGGTGATGGAGTAGCGTGGGCCGGGCTTGAGAATTCCGGACTTTTCGGAGACATCGGTGAAGGTGCCGTCTCCGTTGTTGTGGTAGAGGATGTTCGTGTCGCCGGGAAGGCCACGCGGGCCGCACATGGTGGGCACGCCCTTCCACTGGCAGAAATTCGTTTTGTCGGGCGGCGGAATTGTTGCCGGATCGAGCTTGATGTAGTTGCAGACGAATAGATCGAGATGCCCGTCGCGGTCGTAGTCGAGGAACGTGCAGCCCGCGCCCCAGCGAACCTGTTTCTGGTCAAGGCCGGCTTTGTGGGTGACATCGGTAAAGGTGCCGTCTCCGTTGTTGCGAAAAAGAATATTGTGGCCCCAGAAGCAGCAAAACAGATCGTCCCAGCCATCATTGTCGTAGTCGCCTACGCAGACGCCGGTTTGCCAACCGGTGCGCCCCAGTCCTGACTTTTCGGTGACGTCGGTGAAGGTGCCGTCGCGGTTGTTCCTGTAGAGGTGAGAGGTTGGGGCCCTTCCGGGCGGCCAATGCGAATCGAGCCGGTCGCCGTTCGTGAGGTAGATGTCCAGCCATCCGTCCTGGTCGTAGTCGAAAAAGGCCAATCCGCTCCCCTTGGCCTCAATGATGACCCGCTTGTGGTCGACACCGCCCCACACGTTCGGGATGGTGAGCCCGGCCTGCTGCGCCACATCGACAAACTGGACTGGAGATGGTGTGGGAGGGGACACCGCGGCTTGCAGGAGGGCCGGATCTTTCCATTTCCAGAGTGGAGTTGCAAGAGCGTCCGTGAGGGAACTGCCGAGCACGAAGAGAGAGGAGCCGAGGAAACGCCGACGCGGAAAATTCATGGATTGCGATGATTATAAAGACAGGAGATTGGGGTGGGACAGGGCTGAGCATCTCGCGACGTCTCGGTGGCCTCGCGTTATTTGCTCGGCACCTTCGGGAACGGGTGAGGAACGATTCCTGCGCCTTCTTTGACGGCGATGATCTGATCGATGGGCACATTCGCCAGCTTGTCGACCTGTCCGCTTGGCCATGTGATCACGAGCGATTCGATCTTCGATCGCTTGCCGAGGCCGAACTGAATGCGCGGATCGCTCGCTGACATATAGCTCGTTCCGCCCTCAGCCTGCTTGACCTGCGTAAATCCTTCCGAAGTCAGTTTCAGTACAGAGCCCGTACCGTCGCGATTGGATTTGGTGCCGATCAACAGGACCTCGAGCCAGTGATTGGCATTGCCTCCGTCATTGCGCAGGAGCTCCGGGTAATCGCCGCGAACATTGACGGCAATGTCGAAGTCGCCGTCGTTGTCGAAGTCGGCGGTGGCAAGGCCGCGTCCGGCGACAGGGCGGATGAAGTCAGGACCGAGAGAGTCAGAAGCCTTCTCGAAATGGCCCTTGCCCTGATTGCGGAACATCAGGAGGGGTTCTTTGTAGGAGACCTCGCTGTGGTAAAGGTTCACGTTGTCCAGCATGGCGCCGTTCAATTGCAGGATGTCGACCCAGCCGTCGTTGTCGTAATCGATGAATTTGGCGGCGATTCCGCTCAGCAGAATTGCCTTGTTGCCGATACCGGAGGCGAAGGTGTTATCGGTGAAAGTCTCGTCTCCGTTGTTGTGATAGAGGCGGTTCAACTCGAGATCAAGATGAGTGATGTAGACGTCGAGCAGACCGTCGCCATCCACGTCCGCGGCGTCGATGCCCATGCCTGCTTCGTAATGCCCGTCTTCGCTGACCGCGATTCCGGAGATCAGCGAGACGTCTCTGAAAGTGCCGTCGTGATTATTGAGGAAGAGAAAATTAGGCCAAGTGTCATTGGCGATGGCGATGTCGGGCCAGCCGTCGTTGTTGAAGTCGGCGAGTACGACTCCCATGCCCTTCGACTCGGGTTTGCCAACGCCTGACTTGTCGCTCACATCGGTGAAGGTGCCGTTGTGATTGTTGTGGTAGAGCTTCGTTTTCTGGCCCTTATAGTTGTTTGGATTGCAGTAGGAGCGATAGCCCGGCTTGCGCTCTCCGCACCAGAGATTGTTCTGCGGGGTCCAATCAATGTAATTGGTAACTACGAGATCGAGATACCCATCCTTGTCGTAGTCAAACCATCCGGCGCTGGTGGACCATCCGCCTTCGTCGGCAACGCCGGCTTTGGCGGTAACGTCGGTGAAGGTGCCGTCGTGATTGTTGTGGTAGAGAATGGCGCGGCCATAACCCGTCACGTAAAGATCCGGCCAACCGTCGTTGTCGAAGTCTCCGACAGCAACTCCCTGCCCATAGTGGCCTTCGCCGCCCACGCCGGCCTTCTCGGTGACGTCGGTAAAAGTGCCGTCGCCGTTGTTGTGATAAAGCGCCGAGCGCAATGGGTGAGGAGGCTTGTAGATATCGGTGGCGGCAGACTGAACGAAGAAGAGGTCCATCAGGCCGTCCTGATCGTAGTCGATCCATGCGACACCCGTGCCCATGGTTTCGAGATAGTACTTCTCGTCGGTTTGCGTGGAGTCCTGAAGAAAGGTGATTCCGGCGGCCTTGCGAATGTCGGTGTAGCGGACGGTTATCCTGTCGGGGATGGGCGGGTCGGGTGCTTTTGCGGGCTGTTGAGCGGCAGCTCGCCAGTAGCTGGATACACCGATCAGAAAAATTGCTGTGCCGCGACAGACTCGGGGAGCGAAGCGCCAATTGTGTCTGGATTGCCGCACCGTCGTCAGAGGGTCCTGTCTGCGAGGGACAGCGCCATTTGAAGCAATTGCTGTCTGCTGGCGATCGTCATCGGTTCGTTGGCCGCGGATGCAGTCTGGGGAGCCTGCGCCAGAGTTTGTTCAATCCGGTTCACGTCGAGGCCACCGCTGACGTCGCTGTTCTTGAAACGATTCAGGACTTCTTTGGCTTTGTCGATCTGTCCTGTCTGAAAATAGAAAACACCGAGAGTTGAATAGCTGCCGGGCCATTCCGGGAGCATATCCACGGCGCGTTCGAATTGCTGAGCGGCTTCGGCAGTATTCCCCTCCAGAGCGGAAGAGATTCCCAAACCCCACAGAATTTTTCCCGATGCTGGAATGCGGGCCTGACCTTTCAAGAGCGTCTGCTTCGCAGCGGCGACGTTATTCGCGCGAAACTCGAGGAGCGCAAGCGCGAGATAGTCCTGATCGTTGTCCGGATTGCGGCTGATAGCGTTTTGATAAATCTCTGTAGCGCGGGTCGTGTCACCGAGATGCGCATAGATATCGCCGAGCAAAGCCAGGTAGGCATCGTCTTTGCGTCCGTCTTCTGAAACCTGGTCGGCAGCGTTGAGCGCTTGGGAATAAAGGCGCTTCCGGAAGTAAGCATCCGCAAGGTCGAACTTTACTTCGTCCGAGCCAGGATTCGCTTGCAGAGCAGCCTGGAAGTGCTGGATCGCGTTGTCGTACATATGGTAGCGAGCGAGCAATACACCAACTCCGGTCATCGTCCTGAAATCGCCCACACTCAGCTTGTCGAGCTCCGCGATGGTGTTTCTGGCTTCATCCACCTTTCCGGTTTTCAGATAAGCCTCGGCCAATAGATATAAATTTTCAGGTTGGTCAGGATGCTTCCTGATCTCATCGGTGAGTCCCGTTATGTCCAATTGCTGCCGGGCCTGAGGCGCGAGCTTTGAGCGATTGTCCAGGTAGTCAAATAAGTGCTCGTAGGGATATGGACCGGGGGCAGCATTCTTGGAGAGCGTCTGAAATACGCGCAAATCCCGGTCGGCGGCCGTCGTGTCGTGCAGACTTCTCTCCACCATCGCTAGCTTGTAGTATCCGGTCGCCGGGTCGCGGCTCACTCGAACGTATTTCCTGAGCAACTCGGCCGCTTCCGCAAAGTTCTTGCTGGTGATTCGGATGTTGGCCAGTTCGAGAAGAGCCTCCGGGTAATTGGGATTCGAGTGGAGTATCTGCTGAAATCTGGCTTCCGCTTCCACGGTATCTCCCTGCCGTTCGGCGATGTAACCGAGATTGAAGAGGCAGGAATTACTGTGAGGGTCCAACTCGAGACCTTTCTGAAAGTATTTCTTTGCCTCATCGAAGCGTCCCAGATTGCGATACGAGAGTCCCATGAAGACGTAAGAACGCGGCGATGGATCGATGGCAATCAGCTTCTGAAACTCCTCGATCGCCTTGTCCACCTTGCCCGACATGAAATAACTCTCGCCCAGGGCAGCCTGAAGGTCGGCGCGCTGGGGGGCAATCTTCAGGCCTGACTCCAGGAGCGGGATTGCATCCTCGTAATAGCTCTGCGACATGCTGACCTGGGCCATCTGGAAGATGACGTCGGTATTGTCAGGAGCGATCTTGTGCGCCCGAATCAGCAGATCGAGGGCGTCGAGAGGTCGCGACTGATCGGCGTAGACCTGTGCCAGCAAGAAGAGAGTTTCGGGGGATTCGGGCTTCAATTTGAGTGCCCGGGTGAGTGCGAGCTCTGCCTTGGGATATTCGCCGTCGCGAAGATATGCCTGTCCCAGGTTGTAAAGAATCTCGAAGGTCTCAGGCTGCAAGGCGTCTGCCTTTTCCAGCTCGAGTTGCGCTGTTTTGTATTGCTTTTCAGACGCGAGCATTATGCCAAGTGTGAAATGCACCTGGACGTTGTTCTTGTTCTGCGCGGAGAGCTCGGTTGCCAGCCGCAAGGCATCCGCAGTTCGTTTGCTCTGAAAGTAAGCGCGGATCAGGTTGAACGTCGTTGCGAGATTGGCCGGACGCACGCGTTCGAAGTGCGGAATGGCTTCCGCAGTCGATCCCCTGGCCATCAGGAGCACGCCCAGGTTATAGTTCGCATCCCCATTTTGCGGGTCAACGTGCAGAACAGTGCGGAACTCTTTCTCCGCCAGGTCAATTTTCTTCTGAGCAACGTAGACATTTCCGAGATTGTTGCGAGTCTTGGCGGAGTTGGGAGCAAGCTTCAGGGCGTGCTCGAATGCTTCAAGGGCGCCGGAGTAGTCCTGTTGGTCGCTCTCGATAATCCCCAGCAGGTTGTAACCGTCTACGCTCGAAGGGTTTCGCTGTAGTTCCTGCTGTATTTTGGCCTTAGCCTCTTCAAGATGACCTTGCTGAACGAGCGCTTCAATTTGCTGATAATTTGCCGAGATCTTTGAGGATTGCTGCCGGGAAGATTGCTGTGTGGCGTGCGCCTGGAAAACTATGAGAAACACAAGCGGGGCGATAATGCAGGTGCGAGTAAACATCTTCCCGACGCCGCTTCCAGAGCCCATCAAGGCGGTCATTGTAGCATTTCGAGTGCCTGCCTCGCCCCTGTATTCTGCGGTTGAATACGCAGCAGTTCCTGCAAAGCTTCTCTTGCTCTTTCCTTATCGCCCCGCATTACGTAGAGACGGGCAAGATTGACGTATGACTGATCAAAGTTTGGAGCAAGGCGAATGCAGGTCCTGAATTGTTCCTCTGCCTTTGAATAATCCTGCTGGTGGACGTATAGAACGCCGAGGTTGTTCAGCGCCTCGGGATAGATGGGACGCAGCTCGATCGCTTTCTGTAGATAGTTCGAAGCTTGCTGTGCCTGCTCCTGCTGGGCATAGAGCATGCCGAGACTGTAATTGACTTCGGGGTCGTCGGGCTGCAGTTCGAGCGCGTGACTCAGGTTTTTCTGAGCCTTCTCAAAAGATCCCTGCCGGCGGTAGACGTTCCCGAGGTTGAGGAGTGCGATCGCATAGCCGGGTCTCAGGCTCAACGACTGCTGAAAATCCTGCACGGCTTCCTCCGGGTGGCCTTCCTGGGCGGCGATCATTCCGAGATTGTTCCATGCCTCCGGATAATTCGGTCGCAGCTTGACAGTCTGTTCGAGATAGCGGCGCGCCTGCTGAAAATCATTTCTACGCAGGTTGAGCGTGCCCAGGTTGTAGTACGCCTCGGGATCGTCGGGCTTCGCGGCGACGACCTCCTGAAATGACTCGGCTGCCTGCTCCAGATAACCGTGCTGGAACATGGCGACGCCATAGGTAAAGTCGTTCCGCTGAAACGCGTCGTGGTAGAGCATGCCGGCAAAAGGAATCGCTTTTCGGGCGCGGTCAGCTGCCGTGGCGGGGGGGGACTTTATGTCTTCGAGAAGGCGCTGAGGATTGATCGTGCCCTGATACACCTTGACGATCATGCCATCTTTGTCCAGCAGGAAGGAGGTGGGGATTGCCAGGTCCCTGCGCCGGTCAAAGAGATACCGGTAGACGATGTTGTAAACCCCAGCTACGCCTTCTGTCGCAAAAAGGACGGGGAAAGAAAGCTTTTCCCGCACCGCGAACGATCGCGCATCTTGCATCGCGGTCGCGTCGTCGATGTTTACGGCGACAATTTCAAGCTGGCTTGCGGCGAGTTCCAACCGGTTGAGATGGAGAAGTTTCAGCTGGTCGTGGCAAAGCGGCGCCGTTGTCGCCCAGAAGTTGAGCAAGACAAAGCTACCCCGGAACGACCGGAGTTCTCGTGTGTTGTCGGACAGGTCGGGCAGGGAAAATTCCGGTGCTTTCAAGGGCTCAATAAGCCATGTTTCTACCTGGGATGGCAGCGGTTCGGGTGTCGCCGGTGGTCTTGGCTGAGCGTATGTGATCGCTGACGGCGCGAAGGGTTTCGCTGTGAATGTAGCCGAGCCCTCTTCGATCTCGATCCGGTGATTTATTGGCAGGTCTTCGAACTTCTGGGAGAGCCCGCCTGGCCAGCGGATTGTGGCACGGATGACTTCTTCCGGCTTTCCAACTCCAAAAAATACTTCTTTGGAGTGCTGGGCCAGAAATCCGGATCCTGCCTGCAGATACTTCGTCTGGCGAAGGCTCCCGACTTCGACCGTAATGGCAGCTCCAATGGCGTCGCGATTGCTCTTTTGCCCCCGCAAGCGAAAGGCGATCGAATGCCCAAGGTCCTTCATTGCGTTGTGCAAGATGCGCAACTGGGGGGCGTTCCGATTTTTCAAGATGACTTCCGGGCGTCCGTCATGATCGAGATCGGCTAGAACAAAAGAGCGGCTGTCTTCGGGAAAGTCCAACCCTGCAACGCCCGAAACTTCCGAAAATGTGCCATCGCGATTATTCGCGAACATCACATTTCTCTCGTAGCCATTCCAGGAGTGATCCGACCGGATCAATTCGTTGATGGCATTCCAACCATGTTCGTAGGCCAGCGAGGGTGTCGCGTCCTCGGGCGATTTGGCCACCACCTGTCGCCAGAAAAAGCTTGCGAGATCGCTGCGGTCAAAATCGGTACGTACGGGCGCCGAAATGTACCCGTTAGCGACGTAGAGGTCAGGGTAGCCATCGTGATCGAAGTCCCAGAGGTCTGATGACCATGACCAACGGCCCATTTCGACTCCCGCTTGCGGGCTGATGTTTTGAAACTTCCCGTTCCCCAGGTTTCGATAGAGCGCATTGCCCCGCGCATGCCTCCGGTAAAGCGCGCGGATATCTTCCGGGGCTTTTTCGTGAAAGCGCGTTTGCTGTGAAACTCTCTGGCCCGCAGCCGACCACATATTGGCGACGTAAATGTCCTGGTTACCGTTGTTATCGAAGTCGGACCAGCACGCGCTCATTCCGGCTCCAGCGCCGTCGACTCCGGCTTCGGCTGAGACAGCGGTGAAGGTGCCGTCGCCATTGTTACGGTACAGGTTACTGCGCCCGAAGTCGTTAGCTACGCAGAGATCGGGCAAGCCGTTGCCCATGTAGTCACCCCAGGCGCAGGCGAAACTGTAGCGGTCGTTCTCGGTATTCAATCCTGCCGCTTCGGTTCTGTCTACAAAAGAGGCGTTGCCTTCGTTGTGCAGGAGAAAATTCGCCGGGCCATTCCGGGAGTCATAATAAGGCACCGGATAGTGATACTGGTCGAGGCCGAGATAGTAAGAATAGAGGCAGAAGTAGATGTCGAGGCGTCCGTCGCGATCGTAGTCGGCGATGGCGGCGTGCGTGAACGTTCCCTGAGGAGGACGCGCGAACGTGAAGGCATCGCGCTTGATCGAGAAAGTCCCATTCCCTTGATTCAGGAAGAGCAGTGGGCCGCTTCCGCAAACCACAAGAAGATCCTGGCGGCCCTTGTTTTCAAAGTCGGCAAACAACGCGCAAGCGGTGGCGTCGAGTACTCCTACGCCGGATGTTTCCGTCACGTCTTCAAAGGTCCCGTCACCGCGGTTGCGATAAAGCCGGTTCGGGAGTCCCGCCGGTTGGCAGACATAGAGATCATCGAATCCGTCATTGTCGAAATCTCCTGCCGCCACGCCGTTGTTGCCGTAAACGTCGATACCGCACGCGCCGTCAAGGACCGTACGCCAATAATCGGAGCCGCGTAGCATCTGCTTGGAGTACGATTCCGTTCCGCCGAGAGCCTGGGAGGTAACGTCAATGAAGATGCGCCCGCTTGCAGCGGCAACGGTTTCTTCGTCAGCTTCCCACCTCCGGGCTTTCCACTCCCCCGATTCGTCGCACGACCACTCGGTGCGCCAGGAACCAACCCGCTCCTGACGCCGCTCATCGTTAAGAACGGCAACGAGGTCATATCGGATGTCAGCACGAACAGCCAGCGGGCTGCCGGGCATTTCTTCGATACCAGTGATTTCGAATTCGGCGGTTTCCACGCGTAAGACCGGTCCCAGCCAGGCCTTGATTTCCTGAAGGAATCTCTCGCGCCCGGGAACGACATTTGCCGCAAACTTTCTTCTTACGACATCGATCCCGTAACCGGTGCGCAGAGTGATCTCCTTCGAAGGAGCAAGCGATGAGGCTTCGAGCGACTGGTGTAGCGACTTGGCAAGGGCCGAAAGATCGTGGACCGATACCTTCAGGGCGGTGCTCAATTGCTTGAGAAGCGACTCAATTTCGAAGGCATATTTCTCCGTAAGGTACCCATCGGAACCGGGAGCGACAAGACGGAGGACATCTTCCAAGGGAGATTTCGCCGGATAGTGGGGAGTCAGACGAATATCGCTGAAAGGGAAAGCAGGGGGACTCTGGTTCGGAAAGACTTTCGGTGATGCAAGGAGAAGCGAGGCGCCATGAAAAGGCGCGGGACGAAGGAGAAGAGGCGCCAAACCCATATTCTTGAGGAGTGTCCGCCGGGAAAGGAGGTGGTTTTCGTTTTTGGGACGCGACATCCTTAAGGGTTCCGTGTAGTCGGCAGAAGGTGTCTGCATGCTAGCACCAGGGCCAGATCAAGCCAAATGAACCCAATTAATCGCAGAAACCTCCCCGAGACTTCCGTTGCACCAAAAGATTTACCAACATCTCCACCTTTTGGTTGACAAGGGTGGTTCTTCTGTACTAATTTCCTCCCGATAGTCATGTAACCGGTTACTCGACCACTGTAGTGGGAAGGTTATGTAACCGGTTACCAAAACGCAGTCAGCGTTTACCGAATAGAAAAAGCATGACCAGTCTCGCCACGGTGCAATGACGATGGCGAGACAAAACGGAGGTAATTGAGATGGGGCTTGATCGCAAAAACGTCAGATGGTTCAGATCCCTCGGATACATAACCGTTGCAAGTTTGTGCTTCCTTCTCGTGCAAAGCCGGAGCGCACTCGGCCAGGTAGACCAAGGATCAGTCACCGGCGTGGTTCAGGACGCCACCGGCGCAGTGGTCGCGAATGCCAAAGTGACGCTGCTCAATGCGGACATCGGCTTGTCGCTGGAGACTACGACGACCAACGGTGGGGAATATACTTTCACACCGGTCAGAATCGGGCACTACTCCGTGACCGTTACGGCTGCGGGTTTTTCTACAACAACGCAGCAGAATTTGCAGGTGAACGTATCGCAGAATCTTCGTGTCGACATTCAGCTTAAGCCTGGGTCGGCGACGCAAACCGTTGAGGTGACGGCGGCGCCGCCGCAGCTGCAGACCGAAGATGCGGCGACCGGGCAAGTGGTCGACACGCAGAGCGTGAATAATCTGCCTCTCAATGGCCGCAATTTCACTTTTCTCGCGCAGATTTCAGCCGGCGTGAATACTCCGCAGGCTGACACGCGGGGCAATGCTGCCAACGGCGCCTTCTCCGCGAACGGTCTGCGCCCGGCGCAGAACAATTATCTGCTCGACGGCATCGACAACAACTCCGACAACGTCGACTTCCTCAATGGAACAAATTTTGTCGTTCTGCCGCCGCCGGACGCGATCGCGGAATTCAAGGTCGAGACTTCCGACTTCAGCGCCCAGCAGGGCCGTGCCGCGGGCGCCATCCTCAACGCTACAACCAAGTCCGGCACCAACCAGATCCACGGAGCAGTCTGGGAGTTCTTCCGCAACAATGTGCTTGACGCTGCCGACTGGTTTGAAGACAACGCGGGCATCAAGAAAGGCGAGCTCCGCTGGAATCAGTTCGGAGCTTCCATCGGCGGCCCGATCATCAAGAACAAGATCTTCTATTTCGGCGATTATCAAGGTTTCCGGCGGGTGCAGGGCAATACGCAGTCCGGAATCAGCGTGCCGACTGCCTTGCAGCGCAGCAGCGGATACACGAATCTCTCCGAACTCATTACCGCAAATGCCTCGAGCACGCCGCGAACGGACGCCCTCGGGCGATCCATACCCGTTGGTGTTGTGCTCGATCCGACAACGACGCGTCCAGTTGGAACGACTGGTCAATGGGTTCGTGATCCCTTCGGCCTCTCTACCTGCAGCGGATCGACGATTTCGCTGGCTAACTGCCCGGGTCTGAATCAGATTCCTGCCGGCAGCATCGATCCCAACGCGGTCAAGCTGCTGAATCTCTTCCCGGCGCCGACGAATAGCTCTGTTTATTCCAACTTCACATCCAGTCCCAATCTGACCCAATTCAATAACCAGTTCGACGTCCGCGGCGATTTCGATTTGTCGGACAAAAATCAGGTATTCGCGCGTGCCAGTTATTGGGATAACCCGCAGTACATTCCGGGACCTTTTGGAGGTATTGCGGACGGCGGCGGCTTCCAGGAGGGCGTTCAGACAGCCAAATCTTTCCAGGGCGTGGCAGTTTACACCCACGTGTTTTCGCCGAGCACGGTCAACGTAGCCAGATTTGGCTGGAGCCACCTGCACACCTCGCGCTTCGGCCCTGAGTCCACCAACTATGGCATCCCAGAGCAATACGGAATCCAAGGTATCCAGCAGTCGGATGAAAACGGAGGCCTTCCCGCTTTCGGATTTGGCGGATTGCAGACCCTGGGCAGCAACAGCTTCCTGCCTTCTAACGAAACCACGCAAACCACCCAGATCACGGATGACTTTTCGAAGGTCTACCAGGCCCACAGCTTCAAGATGGGTTTCGAATACCAGCACGTGAGGTTCGATACCACCCAGCCGGCCTGGTCGCATGGTCAGTTCGACTACAACGGTAGCTTTACGGACATTCCGAGCAATAACAGCAGCACTACAGGTATAGGACAGTTCATTCTGACTCCCACCCCGAATCCTACGACGGGCCAAACTTTTGGGGGCTCTGACCAGGTCTACGCGTCCAACATAAGTACGACCTATGATCTCAGACATTATTTCGCTGCTTACTTCCAGGACGATTGGAAGGTAAGTCCGAAGCTGACGCTCAATTTGGGACTGCGCTACGATTGGTTCGGACCTACCGAGGAAACCAACGGTGGCCAGGCGAACTGGGTGCCAAACGGCCCCCCGAACGGCGGCGCGACGTACCTCATCCCAGCGACTGGAAAGGATAACAGGACTCTTTCGACAGCAAACGCTTCGAATGGCCTTTGCACCCCGCAGGCCGGCGCAACCGGGTCGGCCAATTGCCCGGTGGGTACTACCCCTCAGGGCTTCACCGATCTTTTGGCGAAAGATGGAATCACTCTTGAGGAAACCAACAAGTACGGTCAGGGCTTATCCAAGCAACAAAACTATAACTTTGCGCCCCGCTTTGGACTTGCCTATCAACTGACGCCGAGGTTGGTAATTCGAACTGGTGCGGGTCTCTTCTACAACGCCTTCGAGAACATCGGGTACGGACCGAATATCGGTGAAAATTATCCCTTCGTGTATAACTTCGACTACGTGACCAGGACGAACACTGGTACTCTCCCTGGCTACAGCACAGTAGCGCCCGTAAGCTTCGGTACTCCGTTTGCCAACTGTCCAACTGCAGGAGGTAGTCCTCAAACAGGAAACGGAGTCGCCACCTTTGAGGCTGGGTTCTCCTGTACCCAGTTCAGCCCGGCTCTGGTAAATGGTTCGGGATTGGGCCTGGAGGGAATTCAGTTCAAATACGTAACGCCGAAGACTGTAGAATTTAACCTTACCGTACAGTACGCGATCACTCACTCGATGTCGGCACAGGTCGCGTATGTCATGACCAATGCCAACAACCTCGCGGTCATTCTTGGCGGCAATCCGGTGACAGCACTCCTTCCGTACAATGTGAGCACCACAAGCACAGGTGGTCTACCCGGGGGGGCTCAATTCCCGGATTTCGGCGGTGGCGATTGGACGCAAACGATTGGGGCCAGTAACTACAATGGCCTGCAGGCGAAGTTGGAACAGACATTGTCGAACGGCCTGAATTTCCTTGCCACCTACACGTTTTCCAGGGTCTTCACCGACGCTCCCGATCTGCTGAATGGCGGCAGTACCAATTTCGGTCGCGCGCCGTATGTGCCCGGCTTTGGTCTACGTGGCGACTGGGCACTGGCCCCCGCCAACATCACTAACGTCTTCCACTTCAGCGGTGGGTATGAATTGCCGTTCGGCAAGAACAAGGCCTATGCACATGACCTGAACAAGTTCGCGAATGCCTTTGTCGGAGGCTGGAGCCTCAATTGGCTCCTCACGCTCCAGGGCGGCCAGCCGCTCAGTTTCACGTGCCCGACTTCGTCAACAGCCGGCGGCACCGGAAGCCTGGGTTGCTACGATGTGAGCGTTCCGGGCGAAAGCCAGAAACTTGGCATCAAGGTGAGACCGGACTCGAGCGGAACCCTGACTCCCTACTGGGTAAACAATGCGGCAGCCTTCCAGCAGCCTTGCCAATTGGGGAGCGGCAACGTTCCGATCCCAGGTTCACCGGCCGGCTGCGTCCCACTAACCGGATTCGCGGCTCTCGGTGATAAGCCACAAATAGTGCCTGAGGGTCCCGGCTTCCATCGGCTCGACTTCTCCACCTTCAAGAACATTCCTCTCACAGAGCGTTTCCATATGGAGTTTCGGGCCGAGTTCTTCAACATCTTCAACCACCCGAACTTCAACGCCCCGGGGTTCGGCGGCAACGGCGTTGTGTCAATTCCGAACTCAACCAACTTCAACAACACGAACTTCGGCGCGATTGGATCGACTCGCGATGCGCCGTTCGATCCGCGGCAAATCCAGTTCGCTCTGAAACTGTATTACTAGGTCAGAATAGAAACACCCCGGCGAGTCCCCGCTGTTCGGCGACAACCCGGGGTGTTCTTCTGTGTAGCGCTTCGCCCCCGCGGCCCGCGCCAGAGTAGAGACACCAGAGGTAGAATGGTGAGCATGAAGTCGGGGATTCGGCTGGCGATTCTTTCTTCACTTCTGGTTTGCGCGGTATTCGCCTCCGCCGAAGACGATGAGAATCAAAAGCTGGACCGCCAGTTTCAATCTGCCGTCGCGCAATATAATGCAGGACAATTCGCCGAGGCAGCCGCCCAACTCGAGAGCCTTTTGCCTCATGCTCCAAAGAGCTTTGAAATCCACGAACTCCTCGGGTTGGCTTACACTGCACAATCGCAGGATGCGAAGGCTCTCGAACATCTCGAGATAGCGGTCCGATTGAAACCGGATTCGGCAGCGGCCAGAACGAATCTGGCGGCAAGCCTGATACACGCAGGAAAGCCTGATCTGGCTGGGGAACAGTTCCGAAAGGCGCTTGAACTGGAACCTCGGGACTATGACTCCAACCACAATCTGGGCGAGTTCTACATCCAAATTGGAAAGATCGCGGATGCGACTCCTTTTCTCGAACAGGCGCAGCGGATCAAACCTTCCTCCTACGAGAACGGCTACGATTTGGCACTGGCGTATTCTCTTACCGGTCGGCTGGCTCAGGCGCGGCAGGTAGTTCAAAGCCTCCTTGAACAAAAGAACACGGCGGAGCTGCACAACCTTCTCGCCCAGATCGAGGAGAAAGATGGGAAGTATCTGGCAGCGGTGAACGAGTTTGAGATTGCCGCTCACATGGACCCAAGCGAGCAGAACCTGTTTGATTGGGGAAGCGAGCTTCTTCTCCACCGGACGTACGAGCCGGCGATCGCTGTGTTTCAGCAGGGTACCCAGCGTTACTCGAATTCTCCCCGGATGATCGTTGGGCTGGGAATGGCTTTGTACGCGCGGGGCAAATACGATGAGGCGGTCAGGGCCCTGCTCACGGCAGCAGACCTGGACCCTGCAGACGCTCGCTGCTATCTATTTCTTTCCAAGGCCTACGACAGCTCGCCAAACCAAGCGGTCGACGTGATCCAGAGATTCCGGCGTTATACGGAGTTACAGCCCGGCAATGCGCTCGCCCAGTACTATTACGCCATGAGTCTTTGGAAGGGTAAGCGGACGGAAGACTCCAGCCTTGATATTCAGATGATTGAATCGCTGCTGAAGAAGTCGATCGCGCTTGACGAGAGGCTACCCGAGGCCCATGTGCAGCTCGGCAATCTCTATGCCGATCAACACGAATATGCAAAGTCTATCCCGGAGTACCTGCGCGCGCTGGAGCTGAATCCGAATTTGCCGGATGCACACTATCGGCTGGGGCAGGATTATGTTCACGTCGGGCAAAAAGACCAGGCGCAGAAGGAGTTCGAGGTTTACCAGCGGCTCAGTGCGCAACAAATGGCCGAAGTCGACAAAGAACGCGCGGAAGTGCAGCAGTTCGTGGTATCCGCGAAGGCTGCGCCTGCCGCCAAGCCATGATCACCCCGCTGCCGCGACTGCATGAAACGATGGTGAGACAAAAAAGTGAAATCTGAGGCAGTCATACCCGCGCGGAGAGCTACTCCACAGGAGATCGCCCGGCAGCTTGGCGGGAGCAGGCGCGACTTCCTGCGCAGCGCCGCAGGAGTAGCACTGGGAACTGCGTTGATGGGGGGCAGCCCCTTCGTTCGCGGCGTGCGTGCGGCGAAGAAGCGCAAGGTGATCGTGATTACCTTTGGAGGGGGCGCACGCGATCAGGAGACATTTGCGCCGGAGGGGCAGGAGAACATTCCGCACATGCTGCGTGAACTGATCCCGCAGGCGAGCTTTTTTACGCAGGTGACCAATCACGGAATACTTGGCCACTATGTGGCGACGGCGAGCCTGGCAACCGGAGTCTACGAAACGCTCAATAATTTTTCCGCCGTGCCGCCTGAACATCCCACCGTTTTCGAGTACTTCCGCAAGGACTTGAATCGTCCTGCGTCAGACGCGTGGGTTGTGGCGCCCAGCAATGGGTTCAACCGGATCGGCGAGAGCGATTATCGCTCTTTTGGTCCGGGAACGGGAGCGAGAGTGGTGCTGCCAAAGCATCTGCTGAACGCGGCAACGTCGGGGACGACTACCGACTATGAACATCTGCTGCGCGACAATTACGAAACGCCGTTATATACGCCGCAGCTTGTGGGCGGCGACTTTGAGTTGCAGCAGCTGGAAATGATCCTGAAGCTTTCGGTCGATGACTTCAAGGCGCATGCGCTGACCGTGTCGAGCCCAGATGAGCTCTCGATGTACATCGCAAAGCGCCTGATGCAGGAGCAGTCGCCCAGCCTTCTATGGATCACGATGCACGATATCGATATCGCGCATTCGGGCGCGTACTCACTCTACGTTGAGGCCATCCGGCGTACGGATCGCCTCTGTGCCGAGCTATGGAAGGCGGTGCAAGGCGAGCCCGAATACGCCGGCAACACGACACTCTTTGTTCTTCCCGATTTTGGACGGGATGCCGATCAAGACTCCGGCGGGAACGGATTTCAGCATCATCGCACGGGCGACCCGGCCTCGCGCACGACGTGGATGATGGCGATGGGGGCGGGGGTTCGGGAAGGCGTGGTTTATGACAGTCCGATGCAGTCGATCGATCTTGTACCTACCCTTGGAGCAGTGATGGGATTTTCTACGTCACTTTCACAAGGCAGACCGATCAAAGAGTTGGTTTAGGAGTTGGTTTAGGCCATGCTTCCACGCGATCTTACGGCCCAACAATTTGCTGCGTATCCTCCTGAAGCGAGGAAGCTGGCGGTGGCTCACCTGGACGCGTTGCAGCAGCTTCCCCTCAGCTTCGAACCGAGCCTGCTGCGGGAGGTGATCGACTACGATTTCAAATTCCCGGCAGAGCGCGCGGCCATCGACAAGGAACTCGACACTCTCAGCTCTTTGTCTGTTGTTCAGGTTAAAGAGTGGTTTCAGGCGTTCTCGCAATTTTCGCTTTCCTCGAAACTGGAACAGTTCGATTGGGTCAACCAGCCGGCCCAGTTTGTCGAGCAGCTATCGGCGTACCTCTGGACCACACACCAACTCGATGCATTTCGAGAGGCGGCGACGGCATACGGGAATCGGCTGCAGGCGGCTGCTCCGCCGGAGCCAGTTTCTGAGCGCAGACTTGGGATTGCGGTAATCGGGCAGGGCGTAGCGGCCTACGAGGCTCCACTGTTTCGCAACCTGCGTCCGCACGGCACATACTTTGGGCAGATCAAGCCGGACAACGGACTGGAACTGCTGCTGTCGGCAGTCTCGGCCCGGGCAGAAAAACATCCGGTTGCTTACGGCCACTGGTATGTCGACGGTGGGCAGCCAGCCGATCACAGCCCCTCGCTCACATGCGTGTCATATCAGGCGCTGGAACCGGTACGCGGGGCCCTGCTGAAGAATATCCAGGCGGAAATCAAGCGCCCGGGGATGGGACCCGAAGAACTCCGCAGCCATCTTGCACGGCTGTCACCTTCGGAGCTTGGTATGAACAAGGCGGGAGACCCGGTGCTCGACCGCTTTCAGGTCAAGCTGCTTACGGAGGGTTCGGGAACCCAAATATTCAGCACGACATTTGCCCAATGGACGGGACGCGAGGTCCTGCGGCGGGCCCAACCGAGCACCTTACTGGTGCGCTATGCACCCCGGCAGCGGCAAAGGCCGATGAATGAGCTGCTGACCGGCAACCAGAGCAATCCGGAACTCGATTACACAGGCTCGCTGATCGACGCGGATATGGGAGCCTACTACCAGTGGATCAACCAGCAGCGGCTCCCGGGATCGGAGCGATCTGCGTTCGTGGTGTGGTTTGAAGGGCACACCGAGGCACTCGCGATTGGCCCGTCGCTGCCTCAGGGCTCAGCGTCGAATTCGGCGATGGATCTCGGGCAGCTGGTTTCGTTGGCTGCCGGCTAGATGCCGTCGAAACATTTATCGAGGCAGCATCGGGGAGTAGATTGACAGCGGATTGCGCGGAGCCATATGGTCAATTGGCGGGTGTAATCGGTTACTTCCCCGGCGATGCCGGAAGTTATAGACGAGGAGCAAGGCGTGGATCGACGGGATTTTCTGGTGCAGACAGGAACGATGCTAGCGGGCGCAACCTTAGCGCCCAAATCGCTGGCGATGGCGGCAGAGGGGCAGCCCGGCGGCGCACAGCAGGGACGCCTTGTGCTGCCGATCAATCGCAACTGGCGTTACAGCCCGAAGGTGGTGGACGGCGGGCATGCCGTCGCGTTTGACGACTCCGCTTTCGATCAGGTCGTCGTGCCTCACACCAACCGACGGCTGCCCTGGCACAGCTTCGACGAGAAATCGTACGAGTTTGTCTCTCTCTATCGCCGCTCGTTCAAGTTGCCCGCCGAAGCCAGGGGCAAGCGCGTCTTCGTCGATTTTGAAGGTGTGATGACGGCGTCCACCGTATGGATCAATGGCCAGAACCTTGGCGAATACAAAGGCGGCTACACGCTATTTTCTTTCGAACTCACGCCGAACATCAACTGGGATGGAGACAACCTACTCGCCGTCGATGTCGACTCAACGGAGCGCGCGGATATTCCGCCATTTGGCTACGAGATCGACTACCTGACGTTTGGCGGCCTCTATCGCGAAGTCGCGCTGCGCATCGTCCCCACTACGTATCTTGAAAACATCTTCGCGATGCCGAAGGACGTACTCAGTAACCACCCCAGCCTTGAGGTTCGCTGCTTTCTGGATGGGCCGGCTGCATCCTGGAGTAGCCCGCGGATGCTTGAAGTCGAGTTACTCGATGGTGATCGCGTGGTGAGCAAAGCCTCGCAGAAAGTCGCAGCGCAGGCGCCGACACCCCAGGAACCGGCGTTGCAGGCTGTTACCCTGACCAATCTCGGGGCAATTCGCCTGTGGGATCTGAAGCATCCTGAGCTTTACACCATCCGGGTGCGGCTGCTCGAGCAGGGCAAGATGGTCGATGAAGATACGCGCAGGTTCGGCTTCCGCGAGGCGATGTTCACCGACCAGGGATTTTCGCTGAACGGCAAGGTCATCAAGCTGCGCGGGCTGGATCGCCACCAGACGTTTCCGTTCGTAGGGCAGGCGATGCCCGGTCGTGTTCAGCGCCGCGACGCCCTGATTCTGCGCAATCAGCTCAAGTGCAATATCGTGCGAACGTCGCATTATCCGCAATCGCGTCACTTCCTCAACGCCTGCGATGAGATCGGCCTGCTGGTTCTCGAGGAGATTCCCGGATGGCAGCACATTGGCGATCTGGCCTGGCAGGATATCTCGGTCGACAATGTGAGGCGCATGGTTCGCCGCGACTGGAACCATCCGTCCGTCATTTTGTGGGGCGTGCGCATCAACGAGTCACGCGACAACCATGACTTTTACGTGCGCACCAACGCCATGGCTCACTCGCTCGACCCCAGCCGCCAAACCGGAGGCATCCGCTATTTCCAGGAGTCGGAGTTTCTTGAAGACGTCTTCACGATGAATGATTTCGGTTGGCCGCTGCTGCCTCCGAACCATCCGAAGTATCTCAACACGGAGTTCGTCGGACATACGTATCCCACCAAGACCATCGACAGCCTGGAGAGGTTGCGCGAGCACACGATTCGCCACGCGCGCGTGCACGATCAGCTTGCGTCGAACCCGCAGTATGCGGGCGGCATCGGCTGGTGCGCCTTCGACTACAACACGCATTCGAACTTTGGCTCCGGCGATCGCATCTGCTACCACGGGGTCAGCGACATTTTCCGCGAGCCCAAGCCGGCTGCGGGTTTCTACAAATCGCAGTGCGATCCGGAGGACGAGATCGTTCTCGAGCCAGCATTCCATTGGGCGCGCAATGATGAATCGATCGGCTTTACCGTTGCCTTCGTTTCATCGAATTGCGATCACCTGAAGTTCTGGGTTGACGACGGCAAGGGCTATCGGCTGGTGAACGAGGGCGATCCGGACCGCAAGCAGTTTCCTCATCTGCGCTACGCGCCATTTTCTGTGCCTCTGGGCGAGCAACTGCGCGACTGGGGCGACCTGCGCATTGATGGCTATATTGGCGGAAAGTTGGTCATCAGCAAGAAGTATTCCGGGAAGGGAATTGATCAGCAGTTCCTGCTGCTGCCCGACGATGCCGAGCTGTTTGCCGACGGAGCCGACGCAACGCGTGTCGTCCTGCGCGTCAACGACGAGTACGGACAGGTTCGGCCCTTCGCAAACGACCCTATTGCCTTTCAGCTCGACGGCCCCGCCGAACTAGTCGGCGACAACCCTTTCGCATTGATTGGGGGGACGGGTGCCATCTGGATACGAGCCAAAGAGCAGCCCGGCACGGTCACATTGCGAGGTACGCATCCGATTCTGGGCGTACAGCAGGTGACGTTCCGGCTTGTCCCGACGGCTCCCGAACGGGCTTGAGCAGGCCTTACTGATTTTTCGGGGATAGCGCCATGGATTCCTCGGCGATTCTGGCCCTTTCGGGCATCTCACAGCTATGCGGCCGCTGTCCCGGGCCGCGGTTGGTCGCAGCGAATTTTGTACAAGCCAAAAGTGCCATGACTGCTCTAGCATCATTTGTCTCCAGCATCAGCGAAGTAGTGGGCTGACGCAGGAACCAAGATATAGACCGCTGGACCGGAGCATCCCGCAATGGAATTTCATATCTCCCGAGCTATCAGAGACAAACTCAATACCGACGAGCTGCTGTTCAGCTATAGCGGAAATGTTGTTTTCGGCAACGTAGCTGCAAGTCGCAAGCTCGCAAGTCAGCTCAATGAGTCTCAGGGACCAGAAGCCGATCCGGCGAAGACGATCAACGCAGGCGCTTTGTTTGCCATGGGTCTGATCGACGAACTCAATCATGCGCTGGCCTCCCGGTATCGCAAGGAGATCGATCCGGCTGTACTCTCGGACGCAATCCGGTGGTTCGCGGCGAAGATCGAACCGGCCAATCTGGAACGCCTGCTGCTCACCTTTGTCGAGCATTTTCCCAACGTAGCGGTCTATCGAGGCGAAGTGACCGCTACGGAATGGCTCAACGGTGCAACCGAAGACCTGCCGAATCGCGAAGCCGCTCTTGAAGAACTCATGCTGCTGTGGCTTGCGAACCTGAATCCCGCCTTTGCCGCGTTTCGGGAATTGTTCGAAGACAAGGAGCTGCAGCAGCGAACTGTCTACAAGGAAGTGACTGCGGCTCTGCCGGATTATCTGGGGACACGGCCGCCGGTGGATCCAGAGGTAGGAAGCCTGTTCGATGCGCTGCGCGCGCCGATGCTTGCCTCCCCGGATTCGCTTACGGGACAGCTGGACTTCATTCGCGAAAAATGGTCGAAGTATCTCGGAGAGGACCTGCGCCGGGTGCTGCTGGCGATCGATGTTCTGCGGGAAGAAGATATTGCCATCTGGCTGCGCTTTCACCCGCCGGGACCCGACTGGCATCGCCATGGGGCGCCTGGATGGGGAGGCGCCGGCTTCGTGGGGGACGAGTTCGTCGGGTTCGATGAGGATTTCGCCGGTCCGGGGCGCCGATACGCCGCCGATTACCAGGCTCCTCTGCATGAGTACGAAGCGTTCAGCGCCGACCAGGCCTGGATGCCCAACGTGGTGCTGATCGCAAAAAGCACCTATGTGTGGCTGGAGCAGTTGTCGAAGAAATATGGACGGCACATTCATCGCCTGGACCAGATTCCTGACGAAGAACTAAGGCTGCTTGCGGACAAGGGCATTACCGGCCTGTGGCTCATCGGCCTCTGGGAGAGAAGCATCGCTTCGAGGACCATCAAACGCTTGCGAGGCCATAGCGATGCCGTGGCCTCTGCCTACTCGCTCAAGGAGTACCACATTGCCGAAGATCTCGGCGGCCCGACCGCATACGCGAACCTGCGCGACAGGACATCGGCGTTCGGCATCAGGTTGGCGAGCGACATGGTGCCAAACCACATGGGGATCGACTCGCCGTGGGTGATCGAACATCCTGACTGGTTTATCTACCGCTGGGAGAGCCCGTTCCCGGTCTATAGCTTTACCGGCCCTGACTTATCGCCGGACAGCCAGGTCGAGATCAAAATTGAGGACCACTATTACGACCAGACTGACGCCGCCGTGGCCTTCCGCCTGCGCAACCATCGCGATGGAACCACCCGCTACATCTATCACGGCAACGACGGCACCAGCTTCGCCTGGAACGATACGGCGCAGCTCGATTACCTGAAAGCCGAAGTCCGCGAGCACGTGATTCAGACCATTCTTCACGTCGCGCGGCAGTTTCCCATCATCCGCTTTGACGCGGCGATGGTGCTTGCCAGGCGTCATATCCAGCGCCTCTGGTACCCGCTGCCGGGAACCGGCGGTTCGATTCCCTCGCGCGCCGAAAACGCCATGTCGCAGGAGGAATTCGACGCCCTGATGCCGCACGAGTTCTGGCGCGAGGTTGTCGACCGCGTCGCCGCCGAGGTTCCCGGAACGCTCCTGCTTGCCGAAGCCTTCTGGCTGCTTGAGGGGTACTTCGTCCGCACACTCGGCATGCATCGCGTATATAACAGCGCGTTCATGGTGATGCTGCGCGACGAGGAGAACGCCAAATACCGGTCGTATCTGAAAAAGACCATCGAATTCGATCCGGACATCCTGAAGCGTTATGTCAATTTCATGAGCAATCCCGACGAGCGCACCGCCATCGATCAGTTCGGCGATGGGGACAAATACTTTGGTGTGTGCACGATGCTGGCCACGCTGCCGGGTCTGCCGATGTTTGGCCACGGGCAGATCGAGGGCTTCACCGAACGCTACGGCATGGAGTTCAAGCGGGCGCGCATGGACGAGCATCCAAATGAGGGCCTGGTTGCCCGCCATCAACATGACATCGCGCCGCTTCTGAAGAATCGCAAGCTCTTTGCCGAGAGCGCCAACTTCGTCCTTTACGATTTCTGGACCGACCACGGAACGGTCGACGAGAATGTCTTTGCCTATTCCAACCGCTGGCACGATCAGCGCGCCATTATTCTTTACAACAATCGCTATGGGAATACGCGTGGGACCATCCATTTCTCGGCAGCGTCGATGGAAAAGGGAAGCGGCGGGTTGCAGCAACGAAGCCTGACGCAGGGGCTCGCATTGCCCGTAGATGACTCGGTCATTCTTGCATTTCGCGACATGGCGCGCGGCCTTGAGTATCTCCGCCGCTCCACGGAGCTAAATCACCAGGGTTTGAGTATCGAGTTGCGCGGCTTTCAATATATGGTGCTGCTCGATTGGCGCGAGCTGCGATCGTCCGCGGATCAACCCTGGGATACGCTGTGCGACTCGCTCGGCGGCAGGGGTGTTCACAGCGTCGACGAAGCCCTATTAAAGCTCCGCCTGCGTCCGCTGCATGAGGCATTTCGACAGGCAATCAGTCCCGGGAACGTCCACTTGTTCGCGGAAATCGCGGGTGAGCCTGTACGAAAAATCGTCGAGGACAACGGCAGCGGTAACAGCAAAGAGAAGACTAAGGAGCCCAGGAGCATGGCCTCCGCAGGCAGCGATAATGGATCAGTGAAACGGGAGGCTCGGGATACGAATGAGAAGTTGCTTGAAGAGCAAACCTCCGACATTCCCGGGCCATGCGTCAGTTTGGGCACAGTCGATCCCCGCCTCGGAGGGTTTATCGAGAGCTGCCAACGCTGTTTCGAAAGAGCCGCAGAATACCTGCCTGGCGAAATCGGGCGTGGGACGGAAAGCCAGACTCCGGTTTCTGCCGACCCGAAGCTGGATTACAGGAACTCATGCGAAGCGCTGACCGTAGCCGCTCTCCGTCTGCCCTGCATGGAACGGATTTTCTCGACGGCGTGGCCGCCCGCGGTTCGCGACTTTCTGCCCAGCAATGAACCGGGGGTTCACATGCAGCAGACGTGGGCTCCTGTGCTGGCGTGGATTGTCCTGTGCAGCTTTCCCAAAGCGGATATCAGGACTTCTTTGTTCGATAAGCTGCAAATGCGTTCCGCTCTCGCGGACATCTTTTCGTCTATCGGACTGGAAGGCGAAAATACGTGGCGAGCGGCTGCTCGAGTACGCATCCTGCTGTGGCAGGAGGACACGCCGTCGGCCTCGATAGATTCGGAAGAGTTCTGGGCCGATTCGGACGTCAGATGGCTTGCGGGTGTCAACGAGGCATCGGACAAAATATACTTCAACAAAGAACAGTTTGAGGAATTGCTCAGCTGGCTGCAACTGCCTGCGCTGCTGGAGATCGCACAACAGGAAGCGGAGGAGTCGCGCTCGATCGGTGAGCTTGAAGATGCTGTGTCAAATGCGTGCCAGGCGGCCAAGGACGCAGGTTACGAACTGGGGAGTTTTCTTAGCCTGATGCGGGGCGAGCCCCGCGAAACTCCGCGCTCAATCGCTCCGCCCACTGCAGAGGTCGCGCGGAAAATCTTGAGATGAGCGACGGTGTACGGATGGACAAGTGGCTGTGGGCGGCCAGATTTTTCAAGACGCGGGCGCTGGCGGCGAAGGCGTGCGAACTCGGCAGGATTGCAGCGAAGGGACAACCAGCCAAGGCTTCCCGGGAAGTGCGCGTGGGCGATCTGCTGCAGGTGAAGAACGAGGGCGGCGATTTCCAGGTGGAAGTGCTGCTTTTGAGCGAGATGCGCGGCCCGGCGTCGGTTGCGCAGACGCTCTATCGTGAGACAGAGGCGAGTCGAGAGCTACGACTGAAGCTGGCGGAAGCGCAAAGAGCAATGCCGCATTTCGAGGCATCCCGGGAGGGACGACCGTCGAAGCGCGACCGGCGTGACCTCGCTCGGCTGCGAGGCAGATAATCATTGGTGCGGCAAACTCACTGCATAGAGATACCAGGCCGCGTGAGGCAGCCATTCTTCGGTCCAGCGCCAGTCATCGTCAGATCCGGTAACTGCATAGCCTTCATTGAAGGCGATACCGTCCTCGTCACCGGTGGCAGCTGTTATACCGTTGACGATTCCGCCGGGAGCGCTGGTGTATTTGTACGAACGGAAGAACATATACGGCGCGTTGCCGTGTCCGCTGCCCATTAACATGCTTGCGTCAAAGGGATTTCGCCCGAGGATCCAGTGCAGCTGGTTCCAGGCATAGTTTTCTAACTGCGCCTGGAAGGCGGGATCATCCTTGAAGAGAGGCGCTGCCAGACGCGCAGCAGCGGCGAGAGAGGCCAGGCGCGCGTTCTCGCCCTGCCACCAGGGAGCAGCCTCAGTGTCGTGCGGGAAGAAAAAGGCTGCGCGCACTGAACCGTCGCCCATCCGGACTAGCTGCCGTGAATAGCCGAAGGGGTTGTTCACCTCCGCGGTTACGCTCAGTTCGAAACGCAGCGAGCGCGCTACCGCATCCCGCACGAGTTTTTGTTGAGCGGAAGTAGCGATGCCTGAATAGTCGATAAGGCTGATGATGGGAAGGCCCGCATCGGACGGATGAAAAAATGGCCGGGTTCCGTCGTCGGCACGCCAATAGTCGCGGTACTTGTCGGTCGAAATGAGGCGAGCCATCAGCCGGTTGGCGCGCCGATCGGCTGCGGCGCGATATTTCTCGTTGTGCGTCGCCCGATACAGCTCGGTTGCAGCCATCAGAGTACAGTAGTCGTCGAGGATGTTCTCCTTGCCATCGTTCAGCAATTCACGATTGTGAGCTTCGAGAAACGCGAAAGCGTCCTCTGCTGTCTTCAGATAATCAGCCCGCGTGAACTCGCCGTCGACGGGCATGGTGCTGGCCAGCGCGAGCGCGGCGATGGCCATGCCGCCTCCTGCCCGGAAGCTAGCTTCGTAGGCGTGGGGGCCTTCCGCGACGCCGATGTGCTCGGTGGAATCAGAGGCGTTCTTCTTGATCTGGGTCCGCCAGTTTGGATTTCCGATCACACGATCCTTCGCCAGCTTCTCCTTGCCGGGCGCGGTGATCGACTCAAAAAAAGAGCCTCCGGGCCGCTTGATGCGTACAAGGAAGTCCGCGCCAAAGAGCCCTTCGTCGAGCATGCGACGCCTGTACTCGCTGAAGTTGTCGTCCTGCCGGGCCTCGAGCACTCGATAGCTCTTTAGCAGCGACCAGACCACGAGCGGCACCTGCTGGGGATTGAAGTACGAAGTCGGGTTCTGATGGGAGAGGTGGATACCGTAGTCGCCGGTCGCATCGTACCAGCCGCCTCGCACGTCGACGAAGCCGCTGCCGTCGGGTAGGGCAAGATGACGATCGGCGCGGTCGATGTCGCCGCTTCCCCGCTGGCCCTTGAAGTAGAAGATCACGTCGGAAAGGGTGCTGCGCTCGAGCAGATTGTCGTCAATCAGGAATTCGCAGGAACTGATCTCTCCAGAGATGGATTTCGCAGTGAGCGTGTAGTGGCCGGGTTTTTCCCAGTTTGTAAAATCAGCAAGCCAAAAGGTGCGGCCGCCCCAGCGATCTACCTGTCCCGCTGCCTTAAAAGATCCGGTCAATACGGACTTGCCGGTTGCGGAGTCGATGAGGGCGAAGGTTTGCGGAGGGTCCTGCTGCGCGCTTTTCTCGTCTGCGACGACCAGCGCCTGTTTTGGAGCCTTCGTTTCATATCCGACGTGGTCAACCACCATGTGCAGCTGGGCGAAAGCCGCCGAGGCGAATAGCGCAAAGGAGCAGGAAGCAAGAAGTTGCGTGATCGTACGTCTAATTTGGAGCCTCTCTCACAAATTATTTGCGAACAGTGAATGATTGCATATAGGCTGAGTTCGGTCGCCGGTGCATAACGCCGGGCATGGAGGGCTATTGCAGAAACCTGTTTTGCGGAAGCATCTGGATTTGCCTTGTACTTTACCTCGCCACCGAAAGCTCCCCGCGATCAGGCCTCTGTTGCTGCTAGCTCTTATGATGACGTTCGTGCTCGTGTGGAACGCGCCATGTGAGGCAGTAAAGCCCGTTGTGACCGCATATGTTTTTACCGAGGGTGCCCCCCTCGCGCCAAGCCAGGTGGACGGGCGGAAGCTCACGCGCGTGAATTACGCCTTCGCGAATATCGCACAAGGTCGCATCGTGGAAGGCTCCGCAGCAGATGCTGGCAACCTAGCTGCGCTCAACGCGCTCAAGCGAGATAACCCGCAGCTTACCGTTCTGGTATCGGTGGGAGGATGGCTGTGGTCGGGAGGCTTCTCCGACATGGCGCTTACGAAAGAGAGCCGCGCCATCTTCATCGACAGTGTGACCGCGTTCGTGACGCGGTATGACCTCGATGGCCTGGATATCGATTGGGAGTTTCCGGGCATGGCGGGCTTTACCCAAAGGTTCCGGCCCGAGGACAAGCAGAATTACACGCTGCTGCTGAAGGAATTGCGCGCGAGATTCGACAGCATGAAGCGGGAAAGGCATCGCAGGCTCTATATCACTGTCGCCACAGGAGCGACGAGCGACTTCCTCGAGCATACGGAGATGGGCGAGGTGCAGAAGTACGTCGACACTGTGAACCTAATGGCGTACGACTACTACGAGCCCGGCGACCAGAAGATTACCGGGAATCATGCGCCGCTCTTCACTGACCCTGCCGATCCGAGAGGGATTTCCGCCGACCGGTCGGTACGGGAGTACGAACAGGCGGGCGTACCTGCGGAGAAGATTGTGCTCGGAGTACCGTTCTACGGGCACGTGTGGGGCAAGGTGCCCGCGTTGAATAATGGACTCTTTCAGCCGGGCGAGCGAGTGCCCAATGCGTTTGCGAAGTACGGAGACGTGACAGGCACCATGCTGGACCACGGTTACACCCGCTATTGGGATGCGCCGGCGTCGGTTCCTTATCTCTACAACGCGGAGAAAAAGATTTTCGTATCCTACGAAGATCCGGAATCGCTTGCGCTCAAGTGCAAGTACGTCCGCGATCATCATCTTGCAGGCATGATGTTCTGGGATTACTCGGGTGATCCCTCGGGCGCCCTGCTGAGCGCTATCGATGCGGGCTTGAAGATTGCCTCGGACGCACACGGGACTCAACAGGCAAGCCAGCGATGAGCGCCGCACCTGCAGTTGCATCTACGCCTGCGGCAGCGGGAAGCACCACGTCGCGTGTTGCTTCGATCGATATCTTTCGCGGCTTGACGATGCTGGTGATGATCTTCGTCAACGATGTGGGAGAGGTGAAGGGGTTGCCATGGTGGACCCATCACGCACACGCGCAACAGGACGTCATGACCTATGTGGATATGGTCTTCCCGTTCTTTCTCTTCATCGTCGGCATGTCGATGCCGCTGGCGATCGAGCGGCGGCTCAGACAGAACCCGTCGCATCTGGCCCTCTGGCTGCACGTGGGACTGCGAGCGGCGGGGCTGATCGTTCTCGGGCTGATCCTGGCGAATGCCGATAAGGTAGATCCCGCGCGCGTGGGGATATCGGGGGCTGCGTGGGCTCTGCTCGGGTTGACCGGCGGGATCTTTTTCTGGCTCGTGCCGAGCCGTGACCCTCGCTACGCCCGGGTCTATCGCGCCCTGCGCATCGTGGGGCTGATTCTGCTGGTTATCGTCTTCGCGATCTTCCGGCGCACGGCGGAAAGCGGGAATGCTGGATGGATCGACGGCTCTTATCCGGAGATTCTCGGGCTGATCGGCTACACGTATTTTGCAATTGCGCTGCTGTACATTCCTACTCGACGCTGGTTGTGGGCGCCTCTGGTGTGGTTTGCAGCTCTCACCGCGTTCTGTGCGTTGCTGACAGCCCATCACATTCACGTTGAGGGACGAATACCGCTGTACTTTTGGCCATTCAGTTCCGGAGCCTGGGCTTCGATTACGATGGCGGGCGTCGTAACCTCGACGATTTTTCTGGGCACGCATCGCTGGACGCGGCTTCGGGACAAAATGGTTCTTGCTCTCGCTTTCGCCATGGCGATGCTGGCGGCCGCTGGATTGCTCGCCCCGCTGGGCATCTCAAAAATTCGCGCGACACCAACCTGGTGCCTGGCGAGCGAAGGCGCGAGTGTGCTGGCTTTCATGCTGCTTTACTGGATCTGCGACGTGAAATCTCGAACACGCTGGGCTGCCTTTGTAAAACCTGCGGGCGAGAACACGTTGCTGACATATCTCCTGCCGGACTTCTACGCATATCTCACGGCTCTCCTCGGCTTCACGTATTTTGAGACGCACTTTCACGCAGGAATGGCGGGCGTGGCGCGCTCGGCGGTTTTCACGCTTCTCATCCTGGCGGTTGCCTCCGTGCTCACTCGCTGGCGGGTTCGTCTCCATCTGTAGGGGCGATATCGGTGCGAAGAACTCGCCGATCATGCAAAAATGAATAACAAGCAGTCATGACAAACAACAGCATTCCAGAAATTTCCTCCTCCGCCCCTGACGCTCCGTCTGAATCCGTCACAGAACCCACCGAATCGACGGAGTCTACAGAATCCTTTGGAACGCTCCTCGCACAATTTGAGCAGAGCCACACACACACGAAAGAAAACGGCACAAAGCAGTTGGAGGGCACCGTCGTGTCCGTCTCCGCCGAGTCGGTGTTCGTGGATATCGGATACAAGACGGAGGGGATTCTGCCGCGCGCAGCCTTCGACAACAACGCCGAAGGAATCGAGAGTGGTCAGAAAATCTCGGTCTCCGTGAAGGGTCGCAACGAGGAGGGCTATTACGAGCTTTCCCGACTCAAACTGGCGCCAGTGAAAGATTGGGCGTCCCTGGAAGAAGCCTTCGCGCAGAAGGCCGCCATTGTGGGCAGGGTGACGGGAGTCGTGAAGGGTGGACTCAGCGTCGATGTGGGCGTGCGTGCTTTTATGCCGGCTTCGCGCAGCGGCGTTCGCGATGCCGCCGAGATGGAGAAGCTCGTCGACCAGGAGATTACCTGCCGGATCATCAAGCTCGACGTGACTGATGAGGACGTCGTCGTTGACCGCCGCGTGATTGTCGAGGAAGAGGCACGTTCTCGCGAGGCGAACCGTTATTCGGAGGTGAAGGAGGGCGATGTGGTCATTGGCACGGTTCGCAGCCTCGCTGCCTACGGGGCCTTCGTCGATCTGGGCGGAGTCGATGGACTGCTGCACGTCAGCGATATTGCCTGGAGCCGGGTGAATCAGCCCGAGGATGTGCTGTCCGTTGGTCAGGAGCTACAGGTCAAGATTCTGAAGGTCGACGCTGACACCAGGCGCATTTCCCTCGGCCTCAAACAGCTTCAACCGGAGCCCTGGGATTCCGCGGCCGACAAATACAAGGTGGGCCAAAGGATCACTGGTGCCGTCACGCGCCTCACGGACTTCGGAGCCTTTGTGGAATTGGAGCCGGGGATCGAAGGGCTCATTCATGTTTCCGAGATGTCGTGGGTGAAGAAGGTCCGGAAGCCGGGCGATATTCTCAAGCAGGGAGATACAGTAGACGCGGTCGTTCTGTCGGTGAATCAGGCTGAGCGACGCATCTCTCTCGGGCTCAAGCAGGCTCTCGGCGATCCATGGACTGACGTGTCTCTGAGATTTCCGGTGGGTTCGGCAATCGAAGGCCCGGTTGTGCGCCTGATGAAGTTCGGCGCCTTCGTGCAGCTCACAGAAGGCGTGGAGGGTCTCGTTCACGTCAGCGAAATCAGCGCCGAGAAGCATATCAACCATCCGCAGGATGTCTTGAGGGCCGGTCAGGTGGTGAAGGCCCAGGTGCTGGCCATCGACAGGGAGAAACGCCAGATCAAGCTGAGCATGAAGCAGCTTGTCCCGACCAGCATTGACGAGTATCTCGATGAGCACAACGAAGGCGACGTGGTCTCCGGCCGCCTGGTCGAGCAGTCATCGGGTCTCGCGATCGTTGAACTCGGTGAAGGTGTGCGGGCGATCTCCCGGTCTGCGACAAGCGCTCCTGCCGCAGCAGAGAAGAAGGATGAAGCCAAGCCGGATTTGTCGTCACTTACCTCGATGTTGCAGGCCTGCTGGAAGGGAAATGCAGCGCCTGTCAAATCCGAAACTCTTCAGGTTGGCCAGGTGCGTAGCTTCCGCATCGTGAAGCTCGATCGCGAAGCAAAGAAGATCGAGGTGGCGCTGGCCTGATTTCTTCCGCCGCAGGCAAGGTTGGCTACTCAGGCCGACTTCAGCGGCCACGAAATCTGGCCCTTGCCGCGATACGCCAGATTGGCGATCTGGCCGGCACGGGCTGCGGCGACTCCGGCTTCCACGGGCGCGTTGGGATCCTTGCGCGATTTGACGCACTCAAAAAAATTCTGCATGTGCGAGATGGTTCCATCGCGAAAGCTCTCTTCCTTGAGGACGGGATTCTGATTGCCCTGCACGCCCTCTCGATAAACGCCGAATCCGCTGCGATTGATCTTCAGGGTCGCTTCCGTCCCACGAAATTCAAGGCCGCCGTCATCGATCGAGGAGCTCATCATGCCCTCGTAGACCACGTCGAAGCCGGGATAGCGGAACGCTGCCTGCACCGTGTCGGGACACTCCCATTCCTCGAAAACATATTTGTCGGCGAGCATCTGCGCATCGCGAGGCTGATCCACTTTCATGGCCCAGTGGGCCACATCGATCCAGTGGGTGAACAGGTCGGTCATGGCCCCGCCGCCAAAGTTCCAGAACCAGCGCCAACGGTAGAACTTTTCTTCGCTGAAGGGCTGATCGGGAGCGCCACCGAGCCAGAGCTTCCAATCGAGGGCTTGGATATCTACAGGCTTGTTCCCGCCGCCTCGGCCATAATTCTGCCACCAGTAGGTTCTCACCTGGGTGACGCGCCCGAGGCTCTCTCCCTGAATCAAATCGACGGCATCTCGAAAGTGATGCCAGCTGCGCTGCTGCATGCCGCATTGCAGAATCTGTTTGCCGGAGCGAACGGCGTGGGTGAGCACGGCGCCTTCTTCGATCGTGTGGGTGACCGGCTTTTCCAGGTAGACGTCTTTGCCGGCGGCGAGAGAATCGACGGCCATGCGAACATGCCAGTGATCCGGGGACGCGATCAACACGGCATCGATATCCTTCTCGAGCACCTCGTGATAATCGACGTGGGTCGTCGCGACACCGTTGGATCTCTCTTTGACGGCATCACGGCGCGGAGCGTATACGTCGCTCACAGCAACAATCTGGCAGGGGCCGACCTTGTCGGCACAATCGAGCAACCATTGCATGCGGCCTCCCGCTCCAATGACTCCGATGCGAAGAATGTCGTTCGCACCAAGCACTCTGGTGGAGGCGAGGGCGGTGAGTCCGCCTGCGATGAGAAAGCTGCGGCGATTGGGCTGATAGGTCATGGCGCTCCTGTCCGATTGTTCCCGTCGCTCATTATCAATGAAAGTTACGATCTCCGAACACCGAAGACGTGGAAACTGCTCATTTGACGATACTTCACTGTCGAAGAAGGTAGGAGCATCGACGGCAAGCTTGGCGCTGTCTACAGAGAGGTGTTAGTCCTGGGCCATAGTTGAAGGGTTTCGGAAAAGAGCCGAGGGGAGTAGACGGCTAGTGAAAATCATGCGACCGAACATCTACAGCACTGACGGCGAGATGCTTGACGGCGGATGCCTTCACGGATACCACTCCGTCCTGATTCTGTAGCGTGCCTTCGACCAGCAGGAACTTCCCGGTTGTCACCACCACACGATTTCGTTCGTACAGATCAGGATGGATGATTGCATTGGAAATCCCGCTCTCGTCTTCGAGGCTAAGGAAGACAAAACCACTGGCAGTGCCGGGACGCTGACGTGCAATCACACAGCCTGCAATCCGAGCATGGACGCCATTTTGCATTGCGTGCAGATCAGCAGCCCTGATGATTCCCATTCTGTTGAGCCCCACGCGGTGATAGGACATCGGGTGCGGCCCAACTGTCAGCCCTGTCCCCCGAAAGTCAGCCACCAGACGCTCTTCCGTATTCATGGCAGCGAGTGGTGCTGATGTGTCGGCCTCGTAAGCATCAGGAGCATTTTCAAATAGTGGTCCTACGGCCTGGCCAGCACGTTCCGCGCGCCACAGAGCCGTGCGACGATGATGCTTCTCGCCAGTCCAGTTCAGTGCGCCAGTTTTGGCGAGCAAGGTTAACTCAGCTTTGCGTATCTCAGGCACTCGACGTTGCAGATCGTATTCCGAGGCGAATGGGCCATCTGTCTCTCTGGCGTGAGCAATTTCTTTGCCTCTCTGTTCGCGCAACCCTCGGGCATATCGGAATCCGAGCCTCAGGGCGAACGGGTCTGAGAATTTTCCGCATTCAGCATCGCTCAGTTGTTCAAGCGTACAGAGCCAGTCCGAACGCTGCACATCGATGGGCAGAACCTTCAAGCCGTGACGCTTCGCATCGCTGATAAGCGTGGCGGGCGAGTAGAACCCCATGGGCTGATTGTTGAGCATCGCGCAAGTGAACGCCGCAAGATAGTGCTGCTTGATGTAGGCGCTGGCATATGCGATGAGCGCGAAGCTGGCAGCATGAGACTCAGGAAATCCATAGAGAGCAAACGAACTGATGGCCTGAACAATTTGCTCCTGCGCTTCCGGTGCGACGTTATTCTCCGTCATTCCCTTGCGCAGCTTTACTTCCAGCGCTTTCATCTTGTCGCGTGAACGGCGCATTCCCACTGCCCGGCGCAACTCTTCCGCTTCGCCGCCGGTAAAGTTTGCTACCACCATCGCAATGCGAATCAGCTGCTCTTGAAAGAGCGGCACTCCCAACGTGCGTTCTAACACTGGAATGAGCAGGGGATGAGGGTAAGTAATTTCCTGCTTGTGCTGCCTGCGCAGCATGTAGGGATTCATCATCTTGCCCACGATTGGCCCGGGACGAATGATGGCCACCTGCACCACCAGGTCGTAAAACTTCTCTGGACGATTTCGGGGAAGAGCGGACATCTGTGCTCTGCTCTCCACCTGAAACATACCTACGGTGTCTGCTTGCTGGAGTGTTTTATAAACGTCACCATCATGGGGTAGTTGGGCCAGATCGAGAGGCTTGCCGTAATGCCGCGGCACAAGCTCCACGCAATCTTTCATCACTGCCATCATGCCGAGCCCAAGCAGATCAACCTTGATGATCTTCATATCCGCGCAGTCTTCCTTGTCCCACTGCACGACAGTGCGACCGGGCATTGACGCGCGCTCCAAAGGTACGACGGAATCGAGATGCCCCTGGCAAATCACCATTCCGCCCGAATGCTGGCTCAGGTTTCGTGGCAGGTCCTGCATCCGCTGGCAAAGCTCAAGGTATTTCGCGATCCGTGGATGCTGCACATCGAAGGAAGCTGCGCGAAAGCTGTTTTCGAGCGTATCGTTCGGCCCTCTCCACTCCCACGCGCCGACCAGTGAAGTGAGCCTGCCCAGCGTGTCGCTGTCGAAGCCGAGAACCTTGCCGGCTTCGCGTGATGCGGATTTGCCGCGGTAGGTGGTCACATTGGCTGTCATGGCTGCGCCAAGCTCGCCATAACGCTGATAGACGTACTGAATAGCCCGCTCTCGCTCTGTGTCGCTGGGTAGGTCGAGATCAATGTCGGGCCACTCGCCGCGCTCTTCCGAAAGGAATCGTTCAAAGAGCAAGCCCATGCCAACCGGATCAATCGCGGTGATTTCGAGTGCATAGCAGACAACACTGTTCGCGGCTGAGCCTCTGCCCTGCACCAGCACACCGTTGCTTTTGCAGAACTTCACGATATCCCAGACGATCAGGAAATAGCCTGCAAGCCCCAGCTGCTCGATCAAGCGAAGTTCGCGCTCGGCCTGTTTCTGCGCTCTGGCGTAGAGGTCTGCATCGTTTTTGGGGAAATAACGACAACGGATGCCGTTGCCGACTTGCCGGCGCAGAAATGAGTCCATCGTCTGCCCATCTGGAACTGGATAAGTTGGGAACTGATAGCCCAGATCATTCATCTCGAATTGGAGGCGAGACGATAGCTCTCTGGTATTGGCAATCGCTTCCGGATAGTCGTAGAAAAGTTGCCGTATCTCCTTGGCAGAGCGCAGATGCCGTTCGGTGTTCAGCGCCAGCAGGCGGCCGGCAGTATCGAGTGTCTTTTTGTGCCGGATGCAGGTGAAGACATCCATCACCTCACGCTCGCACGCTGTTGCATGACTGACTCCACCCGTTGCCAGCAGGGGCAGGTTTAAGGATCGTGCGATGCTGACGGCGGCACGGTTGCGGTGCTCTTCCTCGCGGTTGAAGTGACGCTGCAATTCGAGGTAGACATTTCGTTGGCCGAAGATATTCACCAGATTCTCAACTGTCTTCAGCGCGGCGTCATATCCGCCCGTCGACAAAGCGGCGGCAAGTGGGCCTTCGTCACCCCCGGTGAGGCACACCAAGCCCTTGCGGTACTGCTCCACTTCCTTCTGTATAGCTGCACCCTCCGCCTTGGTGCCTTCACGCATCTTGTAGCGGGTAATGAGATGGCAGAGATTCTGGTATCCAGTACGAGACTTCACCAGCAAGGGCAGGCGTACTGGTTCAATTGGGTGCAGGTGGGGCAGGTATGCAGGTGGACGTAACCGCCGGCCCAGATCGCAGACGGCTATCTCCGCCCCGATGTGCGCTCGCACTCCCAGCTTCTGACCGGTGGTGTGGAACCGCGGCGCTCCATATACGCCGTTGCGATCGAGCAACGCCATTGCGGGCATTCCCAGATCGGCAGCACAGGCCATCAGGAATTCAGGCAGGGAGGCGCCTTCAAGAAAGCTGAAAGCCGAACGCGTGTGTAGCTCTATGTAATCAGTCATACGTTCCCTGCATGTACCAGCAGTTTGAGCGTGGGTCGCGCGCGATCCGGCATGTCTGCCCTGTCTTGTCGCCGGTCAGCCTCACATCCCATTCTTCACGGCTCCAATTGGATTCAGACCACCATTGACCGCTGAGCCGCCAAGGGCCTGCACGTTCTGTGACGTTGTACTGTTGCCTATTCCAAAACACTTGTGTTGGTGAGACTCCATTGAGTGCAACGCCGATCGCCTGAGGCGGCCTGCATACGCGAAGTGCCGCTGGCAGGAATGCAGGTTGTTGTTCTTTGAGCTTAGGGGCCGGTGGAGAGAAGCGAGCCATGCGAAACGCATCGGGGCGATGCTGGTCGAGCAGTTCCGGTGAACCTACCCGCTCATCACCCAGCAGCTTGCGTAGACGCGCGAGCAATACCTCCAAACGTCCTGGCTCAGGTGCCTGGGGAAGGAAGAGGCCGTGCTGAGCGCGGTGAGGTTTTGCAGACTGTGCGTGAAGTTCAAGCGCGACGATGGCTGCTTTAGGCGGGTGGGCTTCCAGATCAAGCTGCAACAGTTTGAGCAGGGTGCGTGCATCTTGCAAGGGCAGCGCAGGACGGATGATGCGCTGATGGGTGTGGAACTTCCCGTCTACATCACGTTCGAGTTTGAGGATGACTTGCAGCGAAGCAATTGCGCGCGAATGAGACAGCACTCGTGTTAGAAGCTGGTCAATCATCCGCGCCAATAAAAACAGGAGAGGCTCGAGCATCTCGACCGGATGATCCAGCTCTACACTTTCCACAAGTTCAGACTCAAAACTCGTCTCTACTGGAATCATCAGGTGGGGCCATTCCCCACGAGCGAGCGCGTGCAGACGCTTTCCAGACTGCCCTATGCGGGCTATCAGATCTGTTTCAGAGAGCGCAGCGACTTCTGCACAGGTGCGGATTCCCCACGAGCTGAACATATCCGTCTGCTCCGGCTCAAGCTCAAGAACCTGCAAAAGGAGTGGCCCTAATGCCTTCGCTTCGTTCTCGGGTGGAACGATGGACACGCCTGTTCTTCCACGCGCCAGGCACACAGCGGCATGGAAGTTTTCCGACACAGCGATATTCGCCAGGAATCCAGCTGCCATGATCCTCTGGCGCAATTTGTTTGCGAGTTGGGCAGCATCACCAAACAGGCTGCTCATGCCCTGAATGTCGAGAACGTATGTGCCGGGATGTGTCGCAATGGCTTCAATACGCGGGGAGAAGAAACAGGCTATCGTATGAAGAATCGCCAGTGCTGTGTCTTCGCATTCCAGTATGCGATGCATGACGGCTGCAGCCGTAAACGATTCGGCCTGCAAACGGCTCATGGCCGTCTGAATACCTAATGCACGGGCTTGCTTGTTTGTGGCGAAGACGATCTCCTGTGGTGGTTCACCGTCGAGTAACACCATAGGCTGCTTGCGGAGTTCCGGCTGCCGATGCGCTACTGCCTGCACATGGAAGTCTGGTGTGTGCAGAGCGGCATACATCAGCGCACCCTTGTCCATTCTGTTTGAGCGTGCAAGTCTGCTCGTGCTGGTGGCTTCTTCTGCACACATGCGGAACCTTCATTGCGATTCCGCTCCTGTATCAGCGTGTAGCGCTGGCCCTCGAAGAGTGACGTTTCGCCGTCGGCACTCCATGCTTCAGCCTGAGCAGGCTCACAGCGCAACACGAGCGCGGCGCAACTGCTGGCACATGGGGATTGCGTTAGCAGGATGAGTGCGGTGCGCGCTTGTTCAGTTGCGAGCCGGAAGCGATACCACGAAGCCAGTGGAATACGCATCGTCTGCTGTGGCAGAAGATCTCCCATATCGAGCACGATGGCAGCGAAGCCACCAGTCTGCAGCAACAGATCCGTGGCCTTGAGAGCCTGTTCCAGACGCGACCACGGTTTCTCAGATGTGGACCGTATGGGCTTACTGGGCGCGGGCCGTGATTCGGTTTGCATCGCTTCCGCAAACCCGTTCAGAAAGTATTCGCCGCGTCGAGCGGGCAGACGATCGTACGCTACCTGCTCATTTCGCTGCACTCGCGTTAACGGCTCTGCACATACTGGCTCACTCAGCGGTCGATTGCTTCTGCCGGGTGTGCCGATGGCCTTATCTCGTAGCAGACCACCTTCACCTTTGAAGAGCAACGACACAGCACTGTCCATTCCGCGAGTTTCGTTGCGCGGGTGTTTACTACCTCCGCCATGAGGAACGGATTGTCGCTTCAGGGCTGGCGGTGAAGGCTGATTTCTCTGCGCTGGTGGATCAGCTCGCGGCTCAGTCGAGATGGCCCTGGTGCGAAGCCAAAGCAGTCTCTCCAAGACCACCCCTGCCGCTGCCGCTGATTCCGGGGACAACGCATCGTGAACGTCCACCCAGGCACAAGCTGCTCCGGATTGAGTGATGCCTGCAACGATGGAGAGCGCAAAGGTGGTTCTACCGGTAGCAGTCGCTCCACTAATTTCAGTAATGCTTCCGCGTGGTATGCCACCCTCCAGAATCGCGTCTGCTTCGGCTATTCCAGTGGAGAAGAGTACCAGTGCTTGTTTAGTTTTGAGTGAAAATGCAGCAGGGACGCGGCCTGAAAGCGTGGCCTCTATCTGGGCGCGAAGACTTGGTGCCGTAGCCATGGGTCAAAAGTCAGCATAGGCGAAAATAAGACGAAAGTCATCTCCCAAGGGAAATAATTAAGCGAATCTGCACGAGGACGTGTGCACCTGTGGCCTAATTTGTTAGGTAGATACCTGGAAGCGGTCTTCCTCGCCGACGACTTTCTGAGACGATCCCTCGATCTTCAAGGCCGTAGACACGGGATCAGCTATCTGCTTTCCGAAGAGGGAAGCCCCATCGTTTTGTTTATACGATCCATCCCACGCGAACCTCAAAACGCTCTGCCAGTCTGCAAACACCTTTTTCGACAAATTTAGGCATGAGCTTACTGTGCTCAAGAGCAGACGAATATCGCTTCGGCACGTCGCGTTGTGTATGTACTCGAAATCAAGTTGCGCCTTTGTCGGCTTGATGAAGGATTCATAGAAGGATTCCAGCTCATGCTCCGGGATGCCAAGCAGTAGTTCTTCTTCGTGGCGAAAGGCGAGTGTGGCCGCACCCGTGATGCCCGGACGAACGGTCATTTGAAGCGCCTCATGGTGCGGCAATTTCGGCCGCGGTCCTACAAGGCTCATGTCGCCTTTGACCACGTTCCAGAATTGGGGGAGCTCGTCGAGCTTATAGCGACGCAGGAAAGAGCCGACCCTGGTGATTCTTGAATCACCTATGACGGTGATATCCGATCCGGGACTTTCTTCGACGCGCATGGAGCGAAACTTATAAAGCGTGAACTCCCGGCCATTCCGCCCCATGCGTCGCTGACGGAACAGGACCGGCCCCGGAGAGCTCAACCCTACGAGCAGGCTCACCAACACCAGAACTGGAAGACAAAGCAGCAGAGCCGATATTGCGATAAAGCAGTCGAAGCAACGGCGCTGTTTAGAGGTTACCCACCGGCTGGCCATCTGCACCAGCATGAGGTTCGAAGCGGGCACTGGTATCTGAGAAGCGGTTTGATCTCGACATGTATCAGATACGTAGACTTTATAATCTTCGTCGATACAGGTTGCGTTATCGACGGAAGCCAACTCACCGAACGACAGTGCACTCATAGGGGGGAAAACTCCAGAGTTCGAAAAAGTAGCGAGCAGGAAACGTACTGCACTTCAGTGGGGGAATATCCCGTCTTACCATTCGTTTACAGAGAAATCTTTCCTATGTACAGAGAAATCGTTCTTGTGCTAACTAACTCTCCGGATGATTTTCTCATCCAAATATGAATTTCAGATCACACAGAGTTACATTCCGGATTCCCCTAAACTCTAATGCTCCATTTCGGGTTTGTGAAGCGTTCTACTAAACTCAGGTTCCCAGGATTACTCAGACAGAAGATGGCTGGGCGATAAGAACCACCATCCAGTATCATGATTCCAGGCGGGTTTTACTTTGCATGATTAATTGGCGAGCGTGGCCATTGCTTCTCATCACACTGACAGCGGGAGCGACAGCCAGCTCTCAGAGTGTTCCGACCAATATACAGGATCAAAACACCAGCGTCGATTGTTCGGACCCGATGGAGGCCGGCTCTTCTGCGTGCACCCAGCAAAATCAGGGCCCAATACTGTCGGACCGAACGACGCAGCGGAACAACACGAATGAGGTGTCGCCGCTGGGCGGGGGGTCGACAAATCCCACGTACAGGGACAATGACGATCTGACAATGCGTCTGAGGAACAGGAATCAACAAACAAGAACTCCTCCAGAGCCGCTTTCCGAGTTTCAGAAATTCGTCGCGTCCACCACCGGACAAGTGCTGCCTGTCTTCGGAGAAGATCTGTTCCGTAATGTGCCCTCCACCTTTGCGCCGCTCGATCTGACACCCGTGCCACCGGATTACGCAATAGGCCCAGGAGATGAGATACGCATCCGTGTATGGGGGCAGGTGAATTTCAGGGCCGATCTGAGGGTGGATCGATCCGGAGAGATTTATATTCCACAGGTGGGGGCTATTCATCTAGCCGGCCTGCGTTTCTCCGATGTCGATCAGCACCTCCGCTCCGCGATCGGGAGAATTTATCGCAATTTCGATCTGACTGCCGACCTGGGAAGCATACGCTCAGTTCAGGTCTATGTGACCGGCCAGGCCCGGCGGCCCGGCGTCTACACCGTAAGTTCGTTGAGCACGCTGGCAGACGCGCTGTTCGCGAGCGGTGGCCCAACAGTCGTTGGGAGTTTGCGGCATATTCAACTGCGCAGAGAGGGAGCAACAGTCACCGACCTGGACCTCTACGCGCTTCTGCTTCGTGGAGACAAATCGAAGGATGTGAAGCTGCTCCCCGGCGATGTGATCTATATTCCGCCTGTTGGCCGCGAAGTGGCCATCACCGGCAGTGTCAGGAATCCCGCCATTTACGAGTTGATTGAAAACGAGACCATCGGCGACGCTTTGAAGGACGCGGGCGGCGCGTCGGCCATAGCCTCTGATTCCCGGATTTCCCTGGACCGCATCGTAGAGCATCAAAGCCGGAGAACGATGGAAACAGCATTCGATACCGCGGGTTTGGCGACGCCCCTGGTAGACGGAGATATCGTCCGCATCCTGTCGATCGTTCCCATGTACGAGAAAACGGTCACCCTGCGGGGAAACACCGCCAACCCGGGAAGGTTCGAGTGGCATGCGGGAATGCGGTTGAGCGACCTTATTCCCGATCGTGATTCGTTGATCACCCGCAATTATTGGTGGAGGCGGACGCAACTCGGCTTGCCTGGTCCGGAATTCGAGCCGCTGGAGAGATTTCCAACGCTCTTCCAGCCGACGCGGCCTTATGAACTGAACCGCCCGCAGCGCCTTCCGGTTACGCCGCGCACCGGTGTCAATCCTGCGTACCCGGGCCAGCCGAATGCCGGCATAGCGCAGCCGCAGGGAGAACAACCGGTTCCCACCAATCAATACGGACAGGAAAACCAGCAGTCAACCTATGATCAGCAGTACGGTCAGGACTACTATAACCAGGACAACAGCCAGGACTACTACTACAATCAGAACTACCCGCAAGACCAGAGCGGCGTCCGCAACACTTACCCCGCGAACCAACGGGCAAATCAGCAGGCAGCCAATGCCGCTCTTGGAGCACAGTCCGTAAATACACAAAACACGACCTCGGGAGCGCCGCGCAACGACGTGCGCCTGAGCGCTCCGGAGATCGACTGGGACTATGCCGTGATCGAGCGCATGGACAAGAACACGTTGAAGACTTCGTTGATACCGTTCGATCCCGGCAGGCTCGTCCTTCAGCACGATCCTTCACAAAATCTCGAGTTGCAGGCCGGCGACGTGGTCACGATCTTCTCCCAGGCGGATATCCACGTGCCTCTGATGCAGCAGACAAAATTCGTCCGTCTCGAAGGAGAGTTTGCCCATTCGGGTATTTACAGCGTGCAGGCGGGCGAGACTCTGCGCGATCTTGTGCGGCGCGCTGGAGGGCTGACGCCGAGCGCCTACCTCTATGGTTCGGAGTTCACGCGCGAATCCACGCGCATCGCACAACAGCAGCGAATTCAGGAGTACGTACGCAACCTCGAGCTGCAGATCCAGCGCGGCACCCTCGCCGTCGCCGCCCAGGCAGTCACGCCGCAGGATATTGCCAGCGCCACAGCCAGCCAGGCCAGTGAACAGGAGCTGATCGCGCGCCTGCAGCAGATCCGGGCGACCGGCCGCATCGTTCTCGAACTGCAGTCCAGAAGCACCGGCGTAGATAGTCTTCCCGATATCGCGCTCGAGGATGGAGACCGCTTCGCGGTGCCTCCCGCGCCAGCCACGGTAAATGTGGTGGGCTCTGTGTACGATCAAAATTCGTTTCTTTACAGCGGCCAACGGCGCGCGGGAGCCTATCTGCATCTGGCCGGCGGCGCGGACCGCAACGCCGATATGAAGCACGCGTTTATTATTCGCGCCGATGGTTCGGTGATAAGCCGCGTCAGCGCGAATGGGCTCTGGGGAAACACTTTCGATGCTTTAGCTATGAATCCCGGCGACACGATCGTAGTGCCTGAGAAGACCATCACACCCAACGCGCTGCGTGGATTCCTTAACTGGTCGCAGTTATTCTCACAACTTGCGCTCGGTGCAGCTGCCATTAGCGTGATCCACCAATAGCGAACCGAATGAAGCGAATGACGATTCAGACAGACATGGCCATCGTGTCGACCACGAACGGAAGCATCGATGGCTTCGCCTACAACCCCACTAACCTTATCCTCGACATTTCCAGCTACTTCGCCCGAAAGCGGTTGAGTGCCGAAATGGCCGTTTCGACGACTGGCTAGCTGATGTGAGTGAGGACCCTGGTTGCGATAGTTGCGGGGGACTGCCTCCATCACCCAAAGTGGGACGTGATGCGCGAATGTGCCAGAAGCCCGGTCGGACAAAGACGACACCCATGTATCTGCGTCAAAACCTTGCCTCTCCCAGAAGGCGAACCAGACGAAATCCAATTCCCGAATTAGACATCGGCCGGTCGAGACGATTCGATCGTTATCCTGGTATCGACAGAGATTCTTACACGCAGTCGATGAGACTTTTTCGGGACGGCAAAGAATCGAGTAAATTTGAGTGGCCTGGATGACCACAATGAACAATTCTCGAGTAGGGGCTGTCATTTTAGCTGCAGGCAAGTCCAGGCGCATGGGAGAAGCCAAGCAGCTCCTTCGCCTCGGCGAGAGTACTGTTTTGGGGCAGACGCTTGCGAACCTTCACGGCGCCGGAGTGGATGAGATCGTTCTCGTTCTCGGCTTTTCCGCGCAGACTATTTTGCAGCAGCTTCCAGTCTCTGCAACTGAGGATCTCAAGGTTGTGGTCAACGAGGACTACGAGCACGGAATGGCGAGTTCGTTGCGAGAGGGACTTTCTTCGCTTGATCCGCAGACTGACGCCGCACTCGTTGTCCTGGCGGACCAGCCCTTCATTCGCCCGGAAACCCTCGATCGGATCATCGATCGACACCGTCGCACCAATGCGCAGATTGTGATTCCCTTATACAAGGGCTTCCGTGGCAACCCTGTTCTCCTGCACCGTTCTGTCTTTCCCGAGATTATGGCTCTCGATGGAGATATAGGCTGCCGGGCGATCTTTGGGAGTCACCTGGAGGGAATCGTCAAGGTGGAGGTGAATGATGTGGGAATTCTGCTCGACATCGACAACAAGGACGACTATGAGCGATTGCGACGCTTTGGCGAATCCGGTCAAGATGAGTGTGCATTGATTGAAGCAGTCGATCGTGAAGCAGGGAATCTTTGATCAGGAAATGCTGTCGGTCTCGCACTGACGAATCACAGCATCTGCGAGCGAGGCGTGGTTGGTCAGGCTGACTTCCTTCAGATGCAGGCTGACGTTGCCACCGCGGCGAAGCGCCACTATCTGACTCATGACGCTCAAAGCAATCTCCTCGGGAGTTGATGCGCCCAGGTCGAGGCCGGCGGGCGCCCAGACGGTCGCGATTTTTTCTTCCGGAAGTCCGCCCTCGCGAAGATACTCAAGCACTAACCTTGCCCGGTGGCGGCTGGCAATCAATGCAACGTATGCTGCGTTGCCCTCGAGTGCCTTTTGCAGCCAAAGATGATCCCTCTTGTGCTGCGTGGCAATCGCGACGAAGGATTTCGGTCCGATGGGAGTTTCGGTGAGATCGAAGTCTTCCGTGACGATCTTCTCCGCATGCGGGAAAGCAGCGCGATCAGCGGCAGGATCGTTGACGGTGATCTTAAAGCCCATCAAGTGTCCCAGCACAGCAAGTGTTTCGGCGATGCGGCCGTGGCCCACGATGAGAAGTTCGGGTTGGGGCAGAACAGGTTCAATAAATATATCCATGGTCCCTCCGCAAGGCATACCCACGCCCAGTTGCTCATCGCTCATGTCCACGGTAATCAGCCGGGGCTTCTCGGTTTCGATACACTTCAGGGCTTCGCTTCTCACCGCGCTCTCGGCGCAGCCTCCGCCCACCCATCCCAGCAGGAGTTTGCCCAGTGGATCGATAATGGCCTTGGAGCCGCGCTGGGCCGACGACGAGCCCTCAACCCGAACCACTGTGGCAATAGCGAAAGACTTGCCCTGGGAGGCGAGTTCCGCCGCTTTGCGATACAGATCAGAGAACATATGAAAATGAGGATATGCTTTCGTCGCCAGACGCTTCAAATGTGGGTGATTAGCTGATCCGGAAAGTGCGGAATATGCCACGCTGGCCTGCAATCTCGTGCATGGCGGCCGGCCCAACGATCACCCCGGCCACGATGCTGGCAACTGCGAAGGGTTTGCCCTTCGCAAGCAGCTCGCAACCTTACTCAGGAATTGCTTGGGGTTGGATCGGGCGCGGTTGCGCACAGCCAGTGGTGATCAGGGGGGCGATAAAGGGTCTCCAGGATGGTCGAGCCGCTGGTACGCATCAGGCCAACGTCATGGCCACTCGGCTATTTTTGAGCCCGGGCTTCTTTCACCATCTTTAAGAACCTGTGCGCCAGTTCATGGATCCATGCCTCGCGCCGTCGCACGATCGCTTCTTCAGGAATCAACTCTGATCCGATGCCAAGCGCAGTGGCTCCTGCCAGAATAAACTTGGCAGCGGTTTGTTGATTCACTCCGCCCGAAGCGATCAACGGCACGTGGGCGAAGGGCACCTTCAGGGCCTTGATATAACTGGCACCGCCAACCTGTGCGCAGGGAAAGATCTTGATGAAGTCAGCCCCGGCCTTCCATGCCTGGATCACCTCAGAGGCAGTCAAAACGCCGGGAAAAACGACTACTTCATTCTTCAACGCGAACTCCACAACATCCAGAACAAGCCCAGGGCTTGTCAGGAACCTCGCCCCAGCGTCCAGGCAACGACGGGCGGTCTCCTGATCCAGGACAGTTCCCGCACCGACGACCATGTCCGGATGGCGCTTTACCAGGTCGGTAATGACAGTGGTTGCGCCGGGACACGTCAGCGTGATTTCCGCGACGGGGATGCCGGCGTTATAGACGGTCTCAGCGGCGTATTCGGCGTACTCCGGCTTAGATACTCGAACAGCCGCGATTATCCCAATTCCCTCAATGCAAGCCCGAACTTCTTCCCTTTTCATCGATCTGACCTGCCAGGTTGATTTTTACGCGATTCTTGTCGTTTGTGGCCAGAGGGTCCTGGAAGTGTTGGCTCCCTAATCCGCAGTTGGCAGCCATGTGAACTGGCGCAAGTAGGCTTCATGCATACACATATTGAGCTTGACGAGCGCACGTTCCCGCTTCTTCGCCTTACGGGGCAGGCTAGTTTTTTGTGACTCCCAACTTAACACACAAGAACAGTCCGAGAAACGTCTACTGAATACCTTCCCAGGGAAGGCGTTCCTGCCTGTTTGGGTGCTAGTTCACTGAAATCAGACCATTCATTCAGATGACGGCTTGAGAATTGCCCCGGGGCAGCTTTTCCGCCAGACGGTTCCTTACTCACTTATGAATTCTTATGCGTCGCTCCCTTAATCTCTTTAATGTGATTGCGCAGCGCCGAAAATAGTAGCAAATGACCAAAAGATAGCCTTAGGGATGGCGAAAAAACAAGCAGTAGCGGATATTCACTCCAAATACACTTCAGAGTGATAAGCCATGACATTATCTCTGCGAGCCTTTCTCAATCATTTCCGCGAACGCAGGCTGGCCCAGTATCGTGAGCTTCTGTGAGCAATAGAGAAATCCGGGTGGCATCCTCTCTGGCGCTGATGTGTGTTTTGTTTACGGCGGCCTGTGGTCGAAAGAGCAATGACCAGTCAGCGGAAGCGCCGCCGCCAACTTCCATAGAGCACGAGGACGACGTCAACGTGATCCACGTCGATCGTTCGGATCGTTTCCCGCTGGTTGCGGCTGTCGCACATGAAGCGACGTCGGCTCTTAACGGGACCTGCACCGTGAATCCGGATGTATCACGGGAGATTCCCGTGGTTTCGATCGCCTCAGGCCGCGTGGTTGCAGTCCACGTCCGGCTTGGCGATTACGTAAAAAAGGGTCAGCTCGTCATGGAGGTGCAGAGCACCGACATTTCCGGCGCATACGACCAATACCTCAAGGCGGTCAGTGACGAGCATCTGGCCAATACTCAATTGGAGCGGTCGAAAATTCTTTATGACAAAGGCGCGATCGCCAGGAGCCAGGTCGAAATTGCTCAGGACACCGAGGACGATGCCAAGGCCGACCTCATCGCCACTGAACAGCAACTGCGTGTGCTCGGTGTCGACAAGGATCATCCGGGCGCAACGGTCAAGGTCTATTCCCCGGCTTCAGGATTCATCGTCCAGCAGAACGTGACCGAGGCGGGAACGGCAGGCGTTACCTACTCCGGCTCTGCAAATGCGTTCACTATAGCCGATCTTTCCCATGTTTGGATCATCTGCGATGTGTATGAGAACGACCTTTCTACGGTACATCTGGGGCAAAGCGCCGAAATACGGCTCAATGCATATCCGGACCGCGTGCTCACCGGAACGATTGGAGACATCGGCGCAATCCTCGATCCATCGATCCGTACCGGCAAGGTGCGTATCCAGGTTGAGAATCCGGGCTATCTGATGCGGATTGGCATGTTTGCGACAGCAACCCTGCACGGAAAGAAGCCTGAGACTTATGCTGCCGTACCCGCGTCCGCCATCCTCCATCTGCATGACCGCGATTGGGTCTACGTTCCGGCTGGGGATGGCAAGTTCCGCCGCCTGGGTATACAGGGCGGCAACATGCTCCCCGGGAAGATGCAGGAGGTCACTTCCGGACTGAATGTCGGGCAGCAGGTAGTGTCGAACGCCCTCGAACTGCAAAACTCGGCGGAGCAGTAATGATTCGTGGGCTGGTCGATTTCGCTCTCAACAACCGCTGGCTTGTGCTCGGCGCCTCCATCCTTCTTTTTGCATGGGGGATTGTCTCCTTCCACAACCTTCCCGTGGAGGCGTATCCGGACGTAGCCAATAACTATGTTGAGGTGATCACGCAGTGGCCGGGCCGAGCCGCGGAAGAAGTCGAGCAACAGGTCACTATCCCGATTGAAATTCAGATGGCGGGCATTCCGCATATGTCCCATCTACGCTCGTTTTCTCTAGCCGGTCTCTCCGACGTCATGATGGTCTTCGACGACGACTCGGTGAATGACTGGAACCGGGAGAAAGTTCTTGAGCGGCTTTCCCAAGTTACTTTGCCAGCCGGGTTGACGCCTCAGATGGGAACCGACTGGAGTCCGGTTGGGCAGATTTTCTGGTACACGGTGGTAAGCACCAATCCCCAGTACGACAACATGGAATTGAAGTCGATCGAAGACTGGATGCTGGAGAAGCAGTTCAAGTCGGTCCCCGGCGTAGTGGATGTGTCGAGCTTCGGTGGTATGACACGCGAATACCAGGTGCGCGTCGATCCAAACAAGCTTATCTCCTATGGTTTGAGTATCGGCCAGGTAGAGCAGCAGCTTGCCAGCAACAACACCAATGCCGGCGGTGCCTTCATTGAAGAAGGCCAGCAGCAGGTGAACGTCCGCGAAGTCGGACTTGTCACCAGTGTTGCGGACGTTGAAAACACCGTGCTCAAGACCCAGACCGGAACGGCGCTGCGTGTCAAAGACATTGCCACCGTGGTGCAGGGGCCAAAGATCCGCCTCGGGCAGATCGGCAAAGCGATCCACCGGGTTGACGGCAAGGTCATCGATAACGACGACACCGTCGAGGGCATCGTGCTGCTGCAAAAGGGCGACGACTCGGACAAGACCTTGGAAGGCATCCACGCGAAGGTTGAGGAGCTGAACGGGGTCGAAGCCAAGCCGGCCGAACCAGGCGGGTTCTTTAAGGACGGATCCTTTTACAAGAGGGCGACACCGGCCGTAGCTGCCAAGCCTGGCCTGCTGCCGCCTGGAGTGAAGGTCGTTCCGTTTCTCGACCGGAGCGACCTGCTCCGCTACACCACCCACACGGTGCTGCACAACCTTGCCGAAGGCATTATTCTCGTCGTCATCATTCTGTTCTTCTTCCTGGGCAATGTACGCGGCGCGCTAATCGTTTCGGTCACTATTCCCTTCGCGCTTCTGTTCGCATCGATCTGCCTGGATCTACGACACATTCCGGCAAATCTGCTGTCTCTGGGCGCACTCGATTTTGGCATGGTGGTGGATGGCGCGGTCGTCATGGTCGAGAACATTGTTCGCCACCTGAACCGGCGAAACGATCATCATGCCACGATCATCGAGCAGATACGCGAGGCGTCGCACGAAGTACAGCGGCCAGTCTTCTATGCAATCGGCATCATCATCACCGCATATTTGCCCATCTTCACGCTGCAGGCGGTCGAGGGCCGCCTGTTTCGGCCGATGGCCTGGACCGTCGCCTTCGCACTGCTAGGCGCGCTGCTGTTCTCCATGGTGCTGGCTCCGGTTCTGTCGAGCTTCCTCTTCGCCAAGGGCGCGAAAGAGTGGCACAACCCGCTTATGGCGTGGCTTACCAACCGCTATCGTCATGCGGCGACCTGGGCAATTGAACACCGTTACGTGACCGTGGGTGGAGCGGTCCTGGCGATTTGTCTGACTGCATTTCTGGCATTCAGCGGCGTGATCGGATCGGAGTTTCTGCCACACCTTGATGAAGGCGCAATCTGGGTGCGCGGCACGCTTGCTCCGAGCACCGGACCGAGCGAGGGCGTGGCAGTGGTTAACAAAGCGCGAGCGATCCTGTCGACGTTTCCGGAAGTAACGAAAGTCGTCAGCCAGGTGGGCAGGCCCGACGATGGCACCGATACCACCGGCTTCTTCAATACGGAATATTTCGTTGACCTGAAGCCGAAGGGCGAGTGGCGTCCGGTGTTTCACGAGGACAAAGAAGAGCTGATCGGGGCGATGAACCGCGAACTGGAGAAGATGCCGGGGGTGATCTGGAATTTTTCGCAGCCGATTTCCGATAACGTTGAAGAGGCGGTCAGCGGAGTGAAGGGCGAACTGGCAGTCAAGATTTACGGCGACGATCTCAAGACGCTGGAAGGGATCGGCGACCAGGTTGTTGGCATCATGAGCAAGGTGAACGGCGTAGCCGACCTTGGACTTTTTCGGGTGATTGGCCAGCCGAACCTGAACTACTCGGTGAACCGTGAGGCTGCGGCGCGTTTCGGCATCAATGTGGCCGATGTGCAGGATGCGATCCAGACGGCTGTGGGTGGGAACGCGGTGAGCCAGGTGCTGCGGGGAGAAGCCCGCTACGACCTTGTAGTCCGCTACCTGCCGCAATATCGAAATACGCAGGAAGCCATCGATAACATTCGGCTACTGTCACCGTCCGGCGAACGAGTTTCACTGGCACAGCTGACAACGGTAAAGACCGAGGACGGCGCCGAAGAGATCTATCGCGAAGGCGGCCAACGGTATGTGGCCATTAAGTACAGCGTGCGCGGCCGCGACCTCGGCAGTACGGTGGAAGAAGCAATACAGAAGGTGGACGCGCAGGTTAAGCTCCCGCCGGGTTACAAATTTGACTGGGCAGGAGAATACGAAAGCCAGAAGCGCTCTTCCAAGCGGCTGATGTTGGTGCTTCCGATTACCATTGTCCTGATTTTTGTGATCCTCTACTCGATGTTCCATTCGGGCAAGTGGGCGTTACTGATTATGGGGAATGTGGCAATGGCTCCGCTTGGGGGCATGCTCGCGCTACTGCTGACACACACGAACTTCAGCGTGTCTTCGGGTGTGGGATTTCTGGCGCTGTTCGGCGTTTCCGTCCAGACCGGCGTCATCATGCTGGAATACATCAATCAACTTCGCGTGCGCGGGCACCCGATCGAAGAGTCCGCCGTAGAGGGCGCGGTGCTGAGACTGAGGCCCATCATGATGACCATGCTGGTGGCGACCCTAGGATTGTTGCCGGCAGCGACCTCGCACGGAATCGGTTCGGACTCGCAGCGGCCTTTCGCCATCGTGATTGTAGGCGGGTTGATCGCGGCGCTGGCCATCAACGTCTTCCTACTGCCGACGCTTTATGTCTGGGTGGCGGGCGAGGGTGACGTGCTGCCAACGCCGGAGATGGAGTTCGAAAACTGATGAAGAAGTCTCGCCTTCCTTCTCTGAAAACCACCAATCGCAAGGCTCCGCGCGTTACGGTCGCGTCGTTGCCTGCGCCGCGAATTGCAGGGCTCCTATTCGCGATGCTGGCAACGGCCTCCGCTGCCTGGGCGCAGGCTGCGCCATCTGCTCCGCTAACTTTACAGGAGGTCGTCAGCCTGGCGCGGGCAAAAAACCCAACCCTGCTCGCCGCGTATCAAAACCTGCTTTCAGTCAAAGCGCAGGAAATTCAGGCTGGACTTCGAGTAAATCCAACCCTAACTGGAGTTGGTACTGACGTCACGCTCTCCGCAAACAATCCGGCTGCTCCATACGGCTACAGCGTGCAGGTTTCGCGGCTTTTCGAGCGCGGCCAGAAACGCCGGTGGAGGCTGGACAGCGCCCGCTCTACAACGGATCAGACGAGAGACCAGTACACCCTACAGGAACAGCAGACGATCCTCTCGGTGAAGCAGGCGTTTACAAACATGCTGCTGGCCAAAGCGACCTTAAAGCTGGCCCAGGATAATCTGAAGGACTTCCATCACGAACTCGATATAAACAAAGCTCGCTACGATGCGGGCGACATCGGCAAGCTCGATTACGAGCGGCTGGAACTGCAGCTTGCGCAGTTTGAAAGCGACGAGACAAATGCCGAACTCAACGTAAAGCAAAGCAGCTATCAGTTGCAGACGTTAATCGGCATAGAGCGCGTCAGCGATACGTTTGACATTGCGGGAAACATTCTTCCCCCGCTGTTGACCCCGACGCTGAACGATCTTGAGCAGCGCGCTCTCGCAGCGCGACCTGATTACAAGGCGGCCCAGGAGGCGATTCGCGTGGCGGATGCCAACGTGAAGCTTGCCTACGCCAATGGCACCACAGACCCGACGCTCGAGTGCGAATACGACCGCGCCGGCACGTATAATTCGGCTGGCTTCAATATCAGCATCCCGCTTCGTATCTTTGACCGCAATCAGGGAAACAAGGAAACAAGCAAATACCTGGCACAGGCGAGCAGGTTTTCCGAGATTGCAGCTCGCGCCCAAGTATATTCGGACGTCGATCAGGCATGGGCGGGATACGATGCTTCAAAGACATTGTCTGACCGCTACAACGGGCACTATCTGGGTGTAGCTAAAGATGTGTTGTCAATCGCGCAGTTCGCATATGAGCACGGCGGACTCGCTCTGCTCGATTACCTCAACGCTCTTCAGGATGATCGCACCACGACTCTCAATGCGCTGAACGCCTATGCTCAAACCTGGATGGCCATCCATCAGCTCAGCTTTGCTACAGCGACAGAGGTCGCGCCTTAGGGTGGAGAGGCGAAATGCGCGCAGGTCGCATTTGTACGGATGTTACATCGTTTCGGAGCCCGGGGAACCAGTCAGCGTTGAACACATTATCTTTGTTAAGAACTTCTTCGACGACCTGTGGCGCAAGGCGCCGCAGAGCAGCAAGTAATAGACTGAAAGCGAACCGACTAACTTGCTGGAAGATCCTTCCGGTTTCCTGCATTCAGACTCGAGTTGCTGGTTAGATCGTCACCCGCAATCCAAAGGGTGTGAGTTTCTTCGATGTACCGGTTTGCTGTCCGAGTGCATTTGGCGATTTATCAGCAACCGGGCACGACCCAGCATCGGGCCGGTAGCCCAAGCAGGTCGTCAGGTCTGTATCGTTCGCAGCCTATCGAATCCCGAATCATCTGGCGCCCGCTAAAAAAGGGGACGCAAGGTCGGAAAAACGAAACGCGGCAAGGGAACAAAGATCATGGCGGTTGCAGATCGTAATGGGCTGCCAGTTTCTGTTTGCGCAGAGAGTGCCACTCCCCACGAAGTGAAGCTAGCCATGTCTACCTTGCTACAGATGGTTATTCCTGACGTCCCGCAGAACTTGATCGGTGACAACGCCTACGGCTCCGACCGCCTCGACGCAGAACAGAGGTTCTACGGAATTGAACTCATTGGTAATTTTGCTAGCGTGTTCACTGTCAGATTTGCCAGTTGCCGAATCCGTGATGCGGGCATAAAGTGACGGACACACGCATAGCTCCTGCGCTGCTCCACATCGCCGGAACCGAAGGAATTCGACTTAGGATGGACGTCGGCTGAAGCGATACCGACGAGGGTGGAAAATCGAGAGGCTGTTTGCCTGGTTACAGAACTTCCGGCGTCTGGTCGTTAGATATGAACGTCACGCCGAAAACTTTCTCGGGATGCTCCAACTTGCCTCGTCTCTGATTTTACTGAGGCATTTATGAGATGGGTTCTAGACAGATTTCGCGCACTTAGGGGTTTCCCTAGTTGTTCTCAGGGCTTCCTTTGCGCGAGAGTACCACAAGCCGACATGAGTTCCGGCAGCGATCTTGAGGGAAGTTCCTATCGAATCCCGACTCATCGGAAGGAGGTCTTTGTTCGGTCTTAAGCAAAAGCACGAATTGATTGATATAACAGACATCCATTGAGCTTCAGAAGTGGGGGATGCAAGGCTATTTCATTTACCCACTTGAGTGCGAAGCAGCGACAATGCTTCGAACGGTTGGTGTTTCGAGGCGCAGCAAATGGATACATAATTGCTCCAAGCCAGGCATTTCCTTCGTGGAAAAAATGTGTGACACCGCTGGATCTGGTTCATTAGATTAGCGATAGCGGTTTGTGATCACACTGAGGCGCGCTAAACCCGTTACTGGGTAGTTCCTAGATAGGTAGAATTTGCATGAGAAGAAGTAATATTTGCTTTTATATTGTTACCAACTCGTACTTTCAGTCCCCGTCAAAGGAGATGCGTCAAATCGTTCATGACCATCTACTGTAGCCTTGCGTTCGCGCATGCTGCCGCGATAACTTATAGATATGCTGCGGCAGCTTAAGATATGCTGCCGCGATAATCTAAGATATGCTGCGGCAGCCTAAGATAGCCGTTACTAGCGAGGAATAGGCTTCTCAAATACTGGACGGTTTTAGACAATAAGTCTTGTAGGCGACTATTCTTCGCGAGAGACAATCGGGGACTGGGCGATCTGGCGGATTGACAGATGGCAGTCTCGATCTCAAAACCCACTACAGTAACCTACTCTTACCTCTGTTGCCTTTAGCTCATTCCCGGGCCCCTTGTCTGCCGATTACCAGATTACAGAAGGCTAATCCGAGCGGGACAGTAGGACAAACAAAACTAACCTCACGAGGGAAACGGTGAC
>Ga0210398_10000036_pt1 | contig 161856 bp, 141 predicted proteins | sample IncBWC4OmetaG_FD_161047 | JGI IMG/M metagenome (GOLD analysis project Ga0210398, IMG submission 161047) | Forest soil microbial communities from Barre Woods Harvard Forest LTER site, Petersham, Massachusetts, United States - Inc-BW-C-4-O | ecosystem: Environmental > Terrestrial > Soil >... | reverse complement strand
TCGACGCAAGCCTGCAACGAGAAGCGCTGTTCGACACGCCGGCGCGCGGCGTCACCGAAGCTGCGGCGCAGATCGGGGTTTTGCGCCAGCCGCAGGATCGCTGCCGCCAAGGCGCGCGGATCGCGCATTGGCACCAGAAGCCCGGTTTCGTTATCGGCGACGGCGTCGATATTGCCGCCGACCGCCGTCGCCACGGCAGGCAGGCGCGCGGCCATCGCTTCCAGGAGCGCGTTGGAAAAGCCCTCCTGATGCGACGGCAGAACGAAAATGTCGCAGGCTGAGAGCATTTCCTCGACGTCGGGCCGTTCGCCGAGCCACATTATATTGTCCGCCATGCCGAAGTGCTGCGCCAAGCCTTTAAGCTCGCTGCCGATGCCGTCATCGCGGCCGATCGCCAGAAGCCGCCAGGCTTTGGGCAGGCGATCCTTGATCGGCGCCAGCGCCTCGATCAAATCGCGATGGCCTTTGTAAGCGATCAGATTGGCAATGACCGAGACGACAAGCGCGTCGCCTGGAATCTGCAAGAGGGCGCGCGTCTGCGCGCGGCTATTGGTAAAGACCGGCGACGGCATTTCAATGCCGTTATAGATGAGCGCAAGCTTGCGCCGATCGTCGACTTCCGTTGTCAGCTGATCGATCACGGCTTGCGAATTGCCGAGAATGCCGAAAGTCCGTCCGTGCAGATAGCGCTCCACGGCGCCGAGCAGCGGGTATTTGGCGCGGTAATCGGTCAGCGACCGGCGGCTCATCAGCCGGCGCCGGTGCCCGGCAAGCTCGGCGGCCAATGAGCCGAACAGATAAGGGCGCGGCAGGAAGAAATGCACGACCGCCGGGCGCTCGCGGCGCAGCCAACGAGCGAGACTAAGCGTCGCCATGGGCCAATGCAGAATGGGCCAATGCAGCGCGCCCTGGCGCAGCGGCCCGTCGATGCGGACGCCGAGAGCGGCGATCTCCGCCTCGAGTGGCCCTCCCCGCTCCATGAGATAGAGCACCACATTAAGACCGCGCCGCTGCAGCGCCGGCAGGATCCGCGCGATGTGGCGCTCGGTGCCCCCGACATCGAGCCGCGAGGTCACAATCGCGACACGCAACGATCCGCTGTTCAAATGGACGATCCCGGCTTTGGCGTGGCGTCACACCCGATTGGCGGCCGCAAGCAGCGACACTGTCTCGCCGATGCCGCGATGGATGTCGCCGGCAAAGGCAAAGCCGCGGGCGCGGAAGCGGTCGCATGATACTTCGTAGGACAACTGGTTCATGATCGGGCTGTTCACGAACGACAATTGCAGATGCGGCACGAATTCGCGGATGCATTCGACGATGTCGCGCACCGTGGCGTTGAGCGTAAGCACATTATAGACGCGGCCGTCGAACAGATCGTTCTTGATGACGAAGGCCACGGCGCGAACGGCATCAAACAGATCGAGATAAGGCCGCTTCTGATCGTAGGCGCTCTGCCAGATCGAGAGCCGCTGCCGCATCACCGCCTGCCAGCAGAATTTGTTGACGGCGGTGTGGTAACGCATGCCGGCCGATGCGCCGAAAATGGTGCCGAAGCGGAACACGACGGCGCGCAGGCGACCGTTCTTGGCGAGCCGCTGCACCAGTTCCTCTTCCTTGAGCTTGGTCGTGGCATAGGGGCTCTGCGGCTTGAGCTCGTCCATCGTGCAGTCCTCCGACACCAGCTCGTTTTGCGTGCCATAAACACTGGTCGACGACGGATGAACGAGCCGGGCGCCGGCGTCCTGGCAGGCTGCGGCGATCAAGGTCGTCGCTTCGAAATTATTGGCTTCGAGCTCCGCCGCCCGATCAAAGGTGCCGGCGGCGTCGGTGATGGCGGCGAGGTGGACCACGGTATGCGCGCCTTCGACCACAGGCCGCAGATCGATGGTGCGGACGTCGCCTTCAACGAAGCGATAGCGTCCGAGCGACGGCAGATCGAACAGCGAGGCATAGCGCTGCGTCATCATATTATCGACCATGACGATTTCAGCGTGCGGAAAATGCAGCGGCAATTGCCGCACAAGCGCCGAGCCGATATGCCCGAGCGCGCCGGTCACTACGATCTTCATGAATTTGCCTTTCGGAACGCCAGGAACTTGGAATAGTCGCGCAGATAGTCGTCTTCCTCGAACGGCCGGTCGCACAGGACCATCACCACTGATTTGTCGTGTCGAAAGAAAATGTTGTTCCAGATGGCCGGCGGCACGCACAGCGCAAGGTTGTTGCGGTTGAGGTGAAACGTCCTTTTTTGACGGCCATCGTCGCAGACGATCTCGACCGCGCCATGGACGCAGAGCATGAATTGCGTGCAACGAATATGCGCGTGCTCGCCGCGCAACGCGTCGAGCGGCGCCGTCACCGTGAACACCCGCGTGATCGGAAAGGCGATATGCGCCGCGACCTGCGCCACGACGACCTCGCCATCATCGCGGCTATAGCGCGGCAATTCGATCAGCCGCACGGCGCCGACATCGCGGAGCGACGGCATCGACGGGCGGATCTTCTCAGATTCGTGCATGATCGCGCTCAGGCTGCCCTTCGGGCTTTTGCTCTGCCAGCGTCCGCTGAAAATAATCGGCAATACCGGCCTTGAGATCGAAGCGCGGGTGCCAACCGGCACGCTGCTGAAACAGCCGCGAATTGCCGATGAAATTCCGCCTTTCGATCGGTTGCAGATCGGGCGGCTCGGCGATGCGGCGGATTTCGCCGCGGCGGCCGACATATTCCAATGCCGCCTCTGCAACCAAGCCGTAGGCTTGCGCCAGCGTCTTACCCTCGCCCGAGGCAATGACATAGGACGTCCCGTCGCACAGGCCGGGCCTGCCGATCGCGAGACGAAACGCCTCGACGACGTCTTCGAGGTGCGTGAAATCGCGCACATAGCCGCCGTCGCCGTAGAGCGTCAGCGGCTCGCCCGCAATGGCGCGATTGATCATGATGTTGAGGATACCGCGATTGGCGTTTGTCGATGCGCCGCCATAGCCGTAGACGTTGGAGAGACGCAGTGTACAGGCGCGCATCGCGCCGCGCACCGTCGCCCGGCGCAGGATCGTCTCGCATATTTGCTTGTGCCGGTCATAGACCGAAAACGGATCGTCGGGCACGGCTTCATCGACTGGAAGTTTCGGCTGCGCGCCGGCCACCGTCACCGTGCTGGCGAAGATCACCGGCATGGAAGCCGAAACCATAGCCCCGGCTTCCGCGAGCGCGCGGATTGGTGCGATGTTGACGGCTTCATCGCCCTGCGGATCGGCCTCCGCGGCGCGCAAGTCGGTGCGCGACGACAGATGCACCACCGCGTCCGCGCCGTCGAGCAATTGCGACCAGACGCCGGGATTGCACAGATCGGCCGCGATGTAATCGATTGGCGCGCTGCCGGGCACCTCGAGACGCGAGGCCCGTGGCGCGCGGGAGACGAGGCGCAACGCGTGACCATCGCGCGATAGGCGCTTGGCGAGCGCGGTGCCGATATAGCCTTGCGCGCCGGTGACGACGACGATGCTCACCCGGCACTCCGCCGGTAGAACAGGAAATTGCTGGTATGGGCGATGCGCAGCTCGGCGGGGAAATTGTCCATCTGCAGCGGGCCATATTGGCCTAGCACTTTGGCGTCGCATTCGGCGCGCAGCGCAAGCCGATAACCCGTCTGCTCCACTGCGGCGACGAATTCCGACGCATCGAAGAACCAATGCGGGATGCGACTCGCATAATAATGCTGCGTGCTGACATAAGTCTTGAAATCGCCGGCAAAAATATCGGCGAGGCTTAGGAAGCGCCCACCATAACCGGCGAGCTGCGTCAGCATGCCGCGCCAGTCCTCAATATATTGCAGCACGCTCGCCCCATGTACAATGTCAAAGCGCTTCCCAGCCGGCAGCATGCTCTGGAAAGTTGGAGCATTGCGGCCGAAAAAGATCTCCCGGCCGACCGCCGCAATGCTCTCGACATCGACGACAGTATAGTCGACGCGCGCCACCGCTTCCGGCATGGTCCTGATCAGCACCATATAGCCGGTGCCGAGCCCGCCGCCGAAATCGAGAATGCCGACGCGCTCCTGCTCGGTCAGAAGCGTAGCGGTCAGGCTCGGCAAAAGAGCATTGCGCTGGCGCAGCGCATAGTCGATCGCGTTGCCCGCTTCTGCCTGCGCCAGCGTTTCGCGCGCCGCGGCAATGCTGCGGTCGCGCCACAGCGGCCCGTCGAAACCCGGGCCCGCTGCCGGCGCTTCGGCAAAAGAGCCGTAGACACCCTCCCAAACCCGGAAATTCAAATCAGCACTCATGGGGCGGAACATCTTCGAACTGCGGCAAACGATCAGATGCAATATCGCGAAGCCGCGGATAAGCGGCGTCGTGCGCAGAAACGACGGGCGCTGCGACCGGCCAGCGGATGCCGATATCCGGATCGCTCCACAGCAAGCCGCCTTCATCGGAATGATCGTAAATCCGGCTCACCATATAATGCAGATCGGCGGTGTCGCTGAGCACGCAAAAACCATGTGCAAAGCCCGGCGCCATATACATCTGACAGACCCCTTCGTCGCTTAATTCGGCACCGAACCAACGGCCGAAGGTTTGGGAGCCGCGGCGCAAATCGACGGCGACATCGAAGACCCTTCCGCGCATCACCGTGACAAGCTGGGCCTGCGGGCGGCGAACCTGAAAATGCAGGCCGCGTAGGATGCCTCTATACGATCGCGAATGGTTCTCTTGGACGAAATCATCGGCAATGCCGGCGTCGCGATAGCGCGGTCGTGAGAAGGACTCGAGAAAGTAGCCGCGTTCGTCGCGGAAATAGCGCGGTTCGATCAACAACAAGCCCGATAGGCCGATCGGTTCAATACGCATGGACTGCGCTGGGGCAGGCAGTTAGGGCGTACTGCTGAGAAACCGAACCTGGATTTTCACGTTGCCGAACCAGAGTTCCGGAACACGTATTCATCGCAGCCGGAACCCAAAAGCCCTGTCGAATAAGGTTGCACTTTGCTGCGGACATGCTCGAAACCAAGGCGCGCCATTTCCTGAGCCACTTCGGCGGGCGTGATTGATTCGTAGGGATAACCACCAAGCCAATCGTGAACGTCATGGACATAGCTCATGCCGCGCCTCCCGCGATACGTCGCAATAAAGGCCCTGAAATCGCGACCCGTCGCGGCAAAAGCGCAGCGCATCACCGCCATGTAGAGGCGGCGAGCGACAGATTGGGCCGGAGCAGCAGCCCGGCAGTACCAACGCTTTTCGAGCTTCCAGAGACGGCACAACCGGGTTTTCCGATAGAGCGCAAAAACGAGCAGACCACCGGGCGATACCCGGCTTGCCGCGTGTCTCAGCGCCTCGTGCATTGCTCCGGTGTGATGCAGAACGCCCCACGAATAAACCACATCGAAAGTTCCGAGCCCGACAAAATAATTCCGATCGAGGATCGAGCCGCGCTCCACAAGCCAGTCGCCATCGTTCGGGAAAAAACGATGCTTCAAGATCGTCGTGCTCTCCACCGACTGCGGATCATAATCGAACGAGCGGACCGCAGCTCCGAGTCGCCGCGCTGACAGCGAACTCAAACCACTCCCCGATCCTATGTCGAGGAAGCTGAGCCCATCGATGCGGTCGCGGCCCAACAGCCATTGCAGCGACTTCTCCGCCTCGGCAACCCGAATGTCGTCAATTTCGTCAAGAAACGACTTCCAATTCTCGCCGAAGCCGAAGCGTTCCACGCCGAAGGCAGCCACCATCGACGACACGTCACCCGGCGCGCGCTCAAGCGCCGGCGGGTTTCCAAGCTTACGCTCTTCCACCATGCTAGTCCTTTCCTAGACCGGGAACTGCCAGGAACGGCTGAAGGAACGCCGCAAATGCTTTGCCCGTCAGCGTGTCTTCGATGCCCGCAAGCTCTTTGCGAAACTGCTCCAAATACTCGCCGGAGGCGCCATGACCGGCGAGCTTCTTGAATAGATTCCGCCGCTCGAAGGGTACTGAGTAACGGCGCCGCTGCTTCAGCCACATCAGTAATCCTGGCGTATTCTCGCGAAGGAAATGCCGTAGCTTACCCACCGGACCGTAGTTATGCCGCAAGAAGCCCCCATACCAGGCTTGGAAACTCTGCCGCAGCTTCTCGGCGACCTCATCAGGATTTACGCCATCGGAATCTGCCGCGGCCTTGGAAAGAAGCTCGACTATCGCGGTGAAATCCGTCGAGAAGCGGCTGCGCACCAGATGATGGACCCAATCCTTGGAAAACGAAGTGCGCATCGTCGTCCAATACTGACGCATATAGCCGATCACCGTCGGATCAGAACGCGCCCTCCCGAAGCTCAACGTACGCAGGCCGCCAAACCATTCATGCAGCATCAGATCGCTGAGATTGAGCTCGACCAGTTCCCGCCAAATAGATTCGAGAACGGGAGCACGATAGACGCCGTAATAAGCCCAGGAATACTGCCCCCCAGCCATCATCCGCTCTGTGACCGAAGACTGGCCCAAGTCCAGCGAACGATCCTCCGCAGCGTAGCGAAATGAAAATTTGTTGAAGGCTCCGACGAGACCAGGATTGGGGCTCCCCGTCGGAGCGAATACCGAAAAGCCCGCGATACCGCCGCCGCAGCACACATATTCCGGCGCATTATCGAGAAAATCGATACTTCTTTCGATTCCTCCGGCGATAAGAAAATCGTCGTTGTCCGCATACATGACATATGGAGTTCGTACCCGCTGCAGCGCGTCGTGCATCTTTGCAAAATAGCAGCGGAAGTCGACATCGTCCGGATATTGGACATATTCGATGTCCAGGTGCGGGTAGATTTTTTTGGAATCGGTCAGCAACCGCGCAAGCGCCGGCCGCACTTGCCCGTCTGGGAGCAGAAAGCGATACGGCATGCGCAACGCATTTGCGTGCCATAGAAAGCGCAAGGTGAATAGTTGCCGACCCCTGAGCGGCATCAGAATTGTCAAACGGGGCGACATTGCAGAGATTGCATCTCGTTTCTTTGGCAGCTACGCGGTTGAATCCAAACGGCTATCGGTCGCCCTTCTGGGCAACACATGCGACGTATGGCGACATAAACTGTGTCGGCCCGATACTCGCCCCGACTCCTTCCAGCATCCAGACTCCGGCAGTAGCGGCAACGGCCAGTCCGCGCACCGCTCTCTCGAAAAATTTTGGTCTCAGATTGGGAAGATTGAGGATGGCAAAATTGGCCGATAACAGGTACCCGCTGCGGAGAATCGACAAGTCGCATTTTTCATGAGCGGCCCGAAGCGCCGCGCAATCCAAAGCTATGTGCTTATTGTACACCGCGCGATCGAGACAACGTTGCACGAGACCGATAAGACCCGTCAGGTTAGGGATCGTGGTAATGATTATCCCACCAGGCTTTGCAAACGCCGCGCAGGCTTGAACGGCATTTGAGGTATCGGCGAAGTGCTCGACAAGTCCCATCGAGAGCACGACATCAAAACGGGACCGAAGCTCGTCGGGCGGATCGAACATATCCGCCTGAAAGACCTCGCCATCACATTGTGCACGTTGCAAGAGCGCCCGAGCACGCGCGCAGCCAATATCGGAATAATCAACGCCAGCGACGGAAAGGTTGTGCACTTTGGCGAAATACGGCAGCCATTTCGATTGGGCGCAGCCGATTTCGATGACGCTCCTCGGTGCCACCGTCCGCAGAATTCCAGAAAAGAACTCATGGAGCGCGATATTGCCCCGATTCGCGAGACTTCGATCGCCTGGATCGAAAAGCTTCGGCGACCCAGCCGCCCCCCAAATCTGCTCCCAATATGAAGTATCGGTTAGCGACAATCGACTCTCTTGGTTGTTCATCGAAAACAGCTACGCTGCCGCCTGGAGCATAATCCGGAAGAGTGGGAACCGATTTTCCGAACAGACCATGATCCAACACAAAATCTAGTGCCACACTTTCATTCGGCGCGCCGCCCGCACCACCGGAGCAACCAAGGGATAAACCCACTGCGCCGCATTGCGCACGCTTGGATTAAACCAGGGCCTACGGTACTTTTCGATCACGGCGCGCCACATCTCAGCGCTGATCTCTTTGCGATCGGCGCTTGAGTTCATAGCAGAGAGCGCATCCTGAATCTTGGCCAGCAAAAGCCCCAGGGCGTCGGCGGCGGACCAAGTCGGAGCCTGTGTTCCCAGCGTCCGCAGGGCACTCTCAAGCTGGCCATCTTGCTGCGCTATTTTCAAGGCTACAAAGACCTGATCGCAGACTGCAGCGACATCCAACCCCTCGAATTCATAATAGCGGGGAAATTTGGCGACGTCGCGGAAGTCCGCGCGGGTTCCGCATTCCGAAGCCAACACGGAGACGATAGCATCCCGGTATGCCGCTTCATCGTGAACACGTTCAAGGTCGAGAACAAGATCGGAATAGCCGACCGCGGCAAGATTGCTGAGTGTCCAAGAGAACAAGTGCCAACGCAGCAGCCGCTCGATTACGTCCGGTTCAGGCGACGCCACCAGCGCCATGTATTGCACGGCCGAGCCCCAGCGCTGCGCACGGTCACCGGCGGGCCACGGCAGAACCGGAACGCGCCAGACTTCTGGCACGAGGCGATAGAGCGGATGCGCGCCGCTGATACCCAATTCCATTAGTGGAAAGGTCAAATGGCCCCACTCTCCACCCTCGAACAACGGGCGGACGAACGAGCCGAACTGACTCAACGGGTCGCGGAATTGCGCGATATGAAAACCACCAAAAGCACCACGCAATGCGCCGGCGCGGCCCCGCGAATGGATCTCACATAACACCGGCCGCTTTCCTCGCAACTGCGCAAAATCCATCAGCGCGGCCAGATAATCACCGAGCGACGAAGGCAGAGTTCCGTCCCTAGGCAGGTAGTCTCTAAAAGATGGAAACATGGGATAGAGGTGCATGACGTCATCCCACGCGACCACAAATTCATCAAAATCGTCCCGATCGAGAAAGTGATGATTGACGTTCCATTTCTGGGCAGCCTTGAAGCGCGCAATATCGCGCTTGCCATAATGGCTGAAGACGTCGATGATCGCCTCGTTAAAGCACATCAGCGAATCGTCGCGGCGCAACACGTTGAAGAAATAGGTACTGCCGCTTCTCGGCGAAGCGTGAACGAAGATTGGCGTCAAATTATCCGGCATCGCCGAACCACGTCCGTTATCTGCGGAAGACACTGCTGAATCTGCGGAAGACACTGCTGACGTTGCCTGCCAGATAGACCAGCGGCGCAAAGGGCAGCACCAACAATACCAGAGCCTTGGCCGAAACACTCTCGAGCGATCCAAATACTTTCGCGAAAGGCTGGCCTGACACCCATGTCACGACAGGCAGCATAACCGCCGCCTTCAGGAACGGAACCGGCGCCCGCCATAAATTCTCAATCTCGTTGTTCAGAACCCAAAGGTTATAATAAAGCCGTCCGGGCGCCGTTCGCTTGAGGTTGGCACGGTCACTGACATTGACGCCGCGCGCGTGACTTTCATCCACGTAATAGATTCGAAAAACCTCGTTGACGTAACGGCGCTTGTAAAGCTTCGCCAGTTGCAGTCCTAGAACGCCTTCCGGAAGCCATTGGGTCCCCTCGATCTCAGGGAACAGATATTGCCGCAAGATGTCGGTTCGCGAAACGCCGCATTTCTCGCCACGCACCTTGTAAAGGTAATGCAATTCGCGCAGATCGGAATCCATTGGGCTCCTGGGAAATTGATCGCCGACAATCGTTCCGTGCTGATCGCAGCACAATCCTCCGAGACCCGAGAATGACGCGCGCTGCGCTTCGGGAATGCTGTTCCACAGCTGGCGAATCTTTTCGAGAGCGTCGGGCACCAGAGCGTCGTCAGAATCTAGCGTGACGAACAGAAATCCACACGATTCTTGGACCGCGCGATTGTGCGCGATGTGCTTGCCGCGATTTTTCTGTTTGAAGTATCGAACCGGAAAATCCGTAACCTCAGCCCAACCGGCTATCAATTCAGATGTATTATCCTCGGAGCCATCATCAATTACGAGCCATTCGAAATCCCGGCATGTCTGCGTGCGCAGGGTGTCGTACACACGGTGCAATGTGTGAGCGCGATTATAGGTCGCAGTAAAAATCGTGAAGTAAGGCGTCGCCGGCACCGCGGCACCGGAGCCACACAGGCTGTTATCATCTTGTTGTGGCGACACCACCATGGCGTCCAAGCGTCGATCAGATTTCACGATTGCAACAAAAGAGCCTGAGTAAGGCAATGACCCTATCGACCTCGGCGTCGGTTAGTTCCGGATACATCGGCAGCGACAGGATTTTACCGACAACAGTCTCTGTCAGCGGCAGCCCTCCCTTCGGCAACACGCATTTCTCCGCGTAGCCACGCTGCAAATGCACGGGTTCCGCGTAATGTACGGCCGAGCCGATCTGGTCGGCGCGCAGATCCGCCATCAGCCGCCCACGATCGTCGCAGCGCATCACGTAGAGATGGTAGACATGCGTCGCGCCGGTTCGCGCCGCTGGCAGCACGAGCGGCAGCCCGGCAAGGCCGCGGTTATAGCGAGCTGCGATCGCGGCGCGCCGCGCATTGTCGGCATCGAGATGCGGAAGCTTGGCGGCGAGGATCGCCGCCTGCATCGGATCGAGCCGCGAATTGCGGCCGACCTCGCGGGTCTTGCGCATCTCGTCCCAGCCATATTGGCGCAACCGCCGCAGCCGCGCAGCGATCTCGGCGTCGGACGTAATCACCATGCCGCCGTCGCCGATCGCGCCCAGATTCTTAGTCGGATAGAAGCTGAAACAACCGGCGTCGCCCATGCTACCGAGCCGACGCGAGCCGTAACAGCCGCCGGTCGCCTGCGCGCAGTCCTCGATCACGCGAAGCTTGCGCGCGCGGCCCAGCGCAAGGATCGGATTTATGTCGGCGGCCTGACCGTAAAGGTGAACCGGCACGATCGCCTTGGTGCGCGGCGTAATCGCGACTTCAATCTTTGCGGAGTCGATCGTGTAAAAAGCCTGGTCGATATCGACCAGAACCGGCGTCGCGCCGCAGGCGAGCACTGCCGCCGCCGTCGCGACCGCGGTATGGGAGACCGTGATGACCTCATCGCCAGGGCCGATGCCGAACGCCCGCATGGCAAGCTCGAGCGCATCGGTGCCGCTCGCCACGCCAATGCCGTGGCCCGCGCCGCAATATTGCGCGAAGGCGTGCTCGAAGGCTTCGACCTCTTCGCCAAGCACAAAAGCGCCGGAATCCAACACGCGCTCGATTGCCGCCTGAATCGTTTTCTGACGCGTACGGTATTGCGCGGCCGGAGAGGCCCAGGGAATCGGACTCCTGACCGCGGCCGGAACTGCTCGGATGCTCATGACTCGAACTTCACGTCCGGAACATAAACGAGCCACTGGCCGCCCGCAGCGATGAACGACTGCTCCTTTTCGCGGATTTCAGCCGCGTGGTTCCAAGCGAACAGCAATGCGCAATCCGGATATCTATTGGCGAATTCGGCATAGGGCTTCACCGGGATGTGGACACCCGGCGACAGCTTGCCTTGCTTGATCGGCGTGGTGTCGGAGATGAATTCGACATGCGTGGGCGTGATGCCGCAGTAATTGGTCACAGTCGTACTCTTCGAGGTCGCGCCGTAGCCGACCACCCGCTTGCCCTCGCGGCGCAAGGCGTCGAGCGCGCGCATCAGCCCGTCACGGGATTTTTCGCAATTCGCCTTGAACCGTATATAGGTATCGGCGCGATCGAGACCTTGCGCGCTTTCTTTGCCGAGTTGCTCGGCGACGCGCAGCGCGACCGGGCGCCCACCTTTGGGCGCGAACACATAACGCATCGAGCCGCCATGCGTTCCTTGCGGCATCACATCGACGAGCTCGAGGCCGTGCGGCGCGAACGCGCGCTGCACCGACATCGCCGAAAAGATAAAGACGTGCTCATCGTAGATCTGGTCGTAAGATGTTTTTGCGATCATGTCGCCGAGATAGGGATCTTCGAAGATAAAGACGCCGTCCGACTTGAGCAGGCGCCTGACGCCCTCGCCGACGCCGTTGATATCGGGAATGTGGCACATCACATTGGCCGCGAGGATCGCATCGGCCCGGCCATGCTGCCCGACAATCTCATCGGCGAGCGCCGGATTGAAGAACTTGCTCACAGTATCGATGCCGTGCTGGCGGGCCACGTCGGCCACATTCGACGACGGCTCGATGCCAAGATGCCGCATGCCGCGCTCCTTGAAATGGCGCAGCATGATGCCGTCATTGCTGCCGAGCTCAACGACGAACGGATCGGAGCGGCCCACCAACACTTCGCCGATGACAAAATTGGCATAGCGCTCGAAATGCGCCTGCATGTAGCGCGACGTGCTCGAATAGAACGCATAGTGCTCGTGGAACATCTTGTCCGGGTCCGGCTGTTCCACGATCTGGAACATTTTGCAGGCGCCGCAGAATGCCGGCGCCAACTCAAAGAAATATTCGTCCGCGACTTCATTTTGCTTCAGGAAGCCGTTGGCGATCGGCATCCGGCCGAACGTCATGAAGGCCTGAATAGGCGCTCCGCAGACTCGGCATTTTGTCGATAGTTTCTGGTCGGGCATGGGTGTGATCGCCTCGATGAAATGTCGATGTCTTTAGGACGCGGCCAGCGTCGGTCCGTCGACCAGTGATTGCGCTTCGGCCAAGGCATAAAGTCTGCTCCGCCGCGCCATAAGCTCGCTCCAGGTCCCGGCCTCGACGACGCGGCCGGCGTCCAGGAAGCAAATGGCGTCCGCCGTCCGCACCGCTGCAAGGCGATGCGCAACGATCAGGATGCCCATCTCCCTGCGCAAATTTTCAATGGTGCTTAGCAGTTCGGCTTCGGACTCCGTGTCGAGCGCGCTCATCGCCTCGTCCATCAAAAGGAGGATCGGATTGGTCAGCAATGCGCGCGCGATGCCGAGGCGCTGGCGCTGGCCGCCGGACAGTTTGACGCCCTGATCGCCGATAATGGTGTCAAAGCCTTCGGGCCAAGCCTGGATGAAATCGTAGGCATGTGCGCGGCGTGCCGCCGTCTCGATTTCGGCGGACGATGCATTGGGTTTCACGAGCGTAAGATTGTCACGGATCGAGGCGTGAAACAGGATGGTTTCCTGCGGCACATAGCCGATGGCGCGGCGCCAAGCTCGCACCGGCGCGTCAGCAAAGTCGTAATTGCCGAGCCGGACCGAGCCGGCATTAGCATCGACGAGGCCGAGCAGCGTATGCACCAGCGTCGACTTGCCCGCGCCCGAGCGACCGACCACCGCAAGTAGACCCGGAATCGGCAGTGTCAGGTTGATCTGATCGAGCACCAGCCGCTCGCCTAAGGTGACCTTGAGATTGCGTACCGCAAGCGCCGTCGGAAGCGCGACGGCGAGCGCCGTGCCGGGATCCTCCTGCCGCTCGGCTTCGGCTTCAGCCGCGCCTTGCAGACGATCAATCACCTCGACGGCATGCAGATTGCCGGTGAGATAATGCATTTGCGCCTGCACCGCCGTCAGGCGCGGGAACAGCCGTCCGAACAACGCCAGCACGATGACGATATTGCCGGCGGGCACGCCCATGCCTTCGCCGGTAAGAATGAGAATAACGGCAAGGCCGACGAGACCGACGAATTCGAGCACGCCGCGCACGGTGCCGGGCGAGGCGCTGGCCAAGGTATTGGCGTCTTCGAGTTGTTGCACCAGCGGTTCGATTAGCGTCGATGCCCGGTCATCGATGCCGCTCGCCTTGATGAATTTTGCGCCTGCGAATTGTTCGCTCAGCGCCGACTGCAATTCGGCATCGAGCGGCGCCAGACTTCGTCCGGCCTCGTAGGCCTTCTGGTACAATCGGACCAGGCCGAGGGCCGCAATGCTGGCGCAGAGGATGAGGCACAAGGTGACCTGCCAGGCGATCAAAAGCGACAGAACCAGATAGATCGCCGCGACGACAAGGCTACCGACAAGCGACAGCGCAATCGTGAAGGCCCGCCCCAGTCGCTCGCTCTCGGTGACAATGGCACTTGTCATCTCGCCGGCCTTGCGCGCAGCGATGAAGCTCCATTTCGCGCGCATGAAGGCAGAGAACATTTCGAGCTGGCGGCGGCCCTGATAGTGCCGGGCGAGTTTCACGCTCCACCAGTTCAGCGTGATCGTGAGGGCGCCCTGCAGTCCGGTGATCACGACGATCACCGCGAGAATCGGCAGCGGCTCTCTGGCGCCGATAAATGCGAGGCTCCTATAGACGAGGCCAGTGACCAGACCCTGACTACTGCCAGCGGCAACGCCGACGCGGCTCAATAGCGGCAACAGCAAAATGACCGAAACACCCTCGCTCAGGCCGACCAGCGCGGTCCAGACCACGAGCACCGGCAAGCGCCAGCCGAGCCGAGCCATCAAGTCGTCGAACAGTTTCAGATGCAGATTCATCAGCGAGCGTAGAACAGGAGCTGAGCCAGGCGTTTGCGGAGTGCCCACGGCAGCACTTCGCCCGCCTTCGTCAAACTTCGGTTGACGAGGGTAAAAATGCAGCGGTCACGCGACAATTCTGGCTCATAGAGCTTTCGCTGCGCAGCGAAGCGTTCGCACACCCAGTTATAAAACACGATGTCGTGGGCGTTGCGCTCCTCGATGATCCGAAGCAGACGTGGTGCGATATTGAAAGCGCGCAGCCGTTCTTTGGTTGGATTCTTGTATTCGGTCTGCAGCCTCCGCATCGGCCAGCCGTAGGCCCGACGCAGCAATAACGCCATTTCTGTAATCTGCTCAAGCGGAGCGATCGACAGAAAATGATCCTCGACGTTGCATTTTGCCATCTCCAGATGACGCGCCTCGACTGGGGCACCCGAGACCAGAGCGCCGCGCGGGCCGGCCGGCGCATCAAGGTCGGGACTGCCGCTGATCATCCGCACCTGATAGTCGTTGAAGATGATGTCGCCACCACTCTCGACATAATCTTCGAATGTAATCGGCTTGCCATCCTTGAGATAAGGATCGCCGGTCTGAGCGCGGAAATAGAAATAAGAGAGAATTCGCTCGACCGGGTGGCGAACGATGGCGATATATTTTGCGGGACGGCCGAAGATACGGTCCACGCCCATCGGGACATGGCCGGTGAAGTAGCGAATGCGGCCGGTGTCGCAATCGCGCAGCATGCGCTCGCAGGATGCGTAAGTCAGAAGATCCAGCCCGCCGTAGACCTGGTCGTCCTTAGACACAGTCTCGAATATCTCGTCAGAGCGAAAAGCGTGTTTGACCATGCTGCTCAAGGTGGTGCCGCCGGTCTTGGCGATGTGCAGATGGATGAGCAGGTCGGGCACGGCCGGCCGGCCGTGGAGACCGCGTGCAGCGTCGGACTGGCGGCCATTCCGGCTATTGCTGTGCGGCACCGTTACTCCCGCGAGGCGATAAAAAAATCAGAACCAATTGCGACTGCTGTCCGCATGGGCGACCGAAAGGAATGGCGCAGCATATTCGTCGAAGGATTTCCGCGAGAGAGTATCTTCGATCGCCGCGAATTCAGCACGCGCACGCACGACGTCGGAAGCCGATGCACCGGCCGCCGCGAGGCGCGACAGTAGTGCGGAGTAGCCCCGGCGCGCGACGAGCCGCGGGCGATTCTGCGCAAGGCTTGCCAAAGCGGGCCAAGTTTTACGCACGTATCTCTTGAGCCCGACTGAAAATCCGTAGTTGGTCCACAAAAACCAGCGAAAATTATCTTCAAGCATCGTGCGCACGACCTCAACAATGGCGGCCCGATCTGTCCCATCAGCGGCAGCAGCCGCGGACGAAATGCGCTCAACTAGGGCATGCGCATCGACGGTGAACCGGCTGCGCAACAGCTCGCCCGCCCAATCTCGATCCGACAAGTAAGTGATCGAGCTCCCAAGCTGGCGGTAATAGCCGATAACCGCCGGATTCACGCGAATTTTACCCAAGGTTGCTGTCCTGAGCGCGTAAAACACCTCGTGTAGCATCAAATCGGAGAAATCGATCTCAGCTGCTTCCCGCGCGATCGTAGCAAGCGTTTCGGTCCGATAAACTGCGTTGTAGATGCCGAGATCGAGCTCGCTCTGCCGAATCCTGTCGGCCACAGCAGGCGAGGAACGATCTTCCCTGAAATATTGCGAATGAATCCGGCTTACCTTGCCGTAAAGGCCGCCGTAACGACTGCCGCCGCGGGAATGAACGGCAAACGCAGTCAACCAGCCGCGCGCGCAGACGAAATCGGGATGAGAATCCAGAAAATCGACAGCCCATTGGGCTGCGTCGAGACCCACAAAGTCATCGTTATCCAGTAACATCGCATAAGGCGTCCGCACGCGGGACAATATGTCGGCCACCTTGGTGAGATATTTGCTCAAGCTCGAGTCGTTCGGATAACGAATATATTCGATATCGAGCGCCGGAAAATACGTGCTGCTGTTTTCAAGGTAACGCGCGACCTCGTTTTTGACTTGACCGTCGGCGAATAGAAACCGGTGCGGCACACGTAGCTTGTTGCCGTGCCACAGCGTCCGCAGCGTGAACAGATATCGCCCCTTCAGCGGCAGGACGAAGGTGAGGCGCGGAGCCATCCCAACGGTTCGCAGAACTATTGCTTCAAGCCGGCTTGGCGCAGCGTGTGCCCGACTTTGATTTTGATCGGCGCCAGCCAGCGCTTGTAAAAGGAGAGCGGAATTCGTTCCTGCGGGCCGCTCGGGAAAGCAACGAGAAATGTATCGCTGACGCCGCTTGGAAGCAGGTCGAAAGCCGGGCTGATGGGGGGCAGCAATCCCTCCTCGACACGGACGATCGTGAGCCCGCAATTGAATGGAAGACTAGTGAGGGACACTTTGCGGCCGCTTGTCGCGTCACCAATCGCTGCCAACATATCGCGGTAAAGATCCGGCTGCTGGGTATCGTGGATACAGATGATGCCGAACTGACGCATTTTCGGCAGAAGAGTTTCTAGATCCCTTCTCACATTGACGTAGTCGTGGGCGCCGTCATGCATGACCATGTCGATGAAATCGGGCGCACTGGGAAGCGACATCGATGACGGCTCGAGCGTCAGCCGCCACTGCTCGTCCTGATACGGCAACAGGCATTTGTGGCGGCGAAAGTCCTGATCGTAGCTATGGACGATGCCGCCAGTCTTCTTAACGGCGGCGCGGAGCGCACCGGTGGTCTGGCCGGTACCGATGTCGACAATGACCTTCGCTTTGATGCCGATCGCAATCGAATAAAGGATCAACAGGTAATGCGCGGAGCCTTTACCGCGATCGAAGCGAGCGAATAATTCCTCCGTGGAGAAGGGCTGATGATTGGCAATGAGTCCCGCCCCATCGTTCTGCATGATCTTTTATCCTCAACTGGACCGGCTAGAGAACGACCGAGGAACGGCACGTCGAAGATCCGTCCGGCTTAATCGCGACGCCGATTTTCCACGCTACCGCAGTCCGGGTGAAACGAGGTCACCCGAACTCCGCAACACGACACGCGCCGCCACACGCGGCTTCTGAGCACGGCCCTGGAAATCGGCAGAACGATTTCCGGAAATGCCCTGCTCCTCGCAAAAGTCCTACGCGGCTGCCACCAGATCGGCGTCCAGCACCACACGAACTTTGCGGCCGAGCAGGTCGAGCAAGATCGCGATGCGCTCGCGATCCGCCATGCCCTCGAACAGGCCGAGACAAGATGAGAACGCACCGTCGAGCACGCGCACCGTCTCGCCCGGACGGAAGTTCGGCCGGAAATCAAGCTTGATAAAGCCGTTGTCTTCGCGCTCGCGGAGCACGGCAACGACCGCATCCGGCACCGCGGCCGGCTCGTCGCCATTGCAAACCAGCCTCGCGACGCCGACGGTCGAATAGATCGAACGCCAGCGCTGCGCCGAAATATCGACGGCGACGAACACATAGCGCGGGAACAGCGGCGCGGCGACGGTATCGACCTTGCGCGCGTGCCGGCGCCGTTTCAGATAGCGCGGAAAATAGGCTTCGAAACCTTGGCGGTTGAGATTGGCCACCGCCTTGGCTTCGGCATTCGGCTGGGTGTGCGCGACGAACCAGTGGGGGTTGAGAGGTAGGTCGATATCTTGCGTCATGCCGCACTCTCCGTCCGGGGCGTCAAGCGAAGGCCAAGCAGCGCCGGAACCAGCACGCGCTCGGCGCCGAACTGATCCGCAAGCGCGGCGACGAATTCGCGCGTCGCCTGCAGATCGGTCACCATCAGCGCGTCGCAACCGCCGGGCACCGCGGCGACGGTTTTCACCACCGGTGTGCCGACGAACCTGTCGACCGCGGCTTTGCCGTCCACCACCGCGACAATGGCGATGCCCTGTTCGAGCGCGCAGATCGTCGCGATCTCCGCCAAATCGGAGACGCCGGCAAGCGCGATGCGATTCCAGCCACGCGCATGCGCCGCTTTCAGCACGCTGGCACAATCCTCCCGCGCGTGGCGGAAGAACGAAAACGACGAGGACAGATATTCGACGGTGAGCCGGGATTTCTCGGCGAAGCCGTGGGGCGTGAGGTAATAGGCGTAACGGCGCGCCGGCGCCTGGCCGATTTTCAGCAGGCCCTTTTTCACGCAGCGCTTGAGATAGGCGTTGACCAGGCCGAGCGCGATGCCGAGATCGGAGGCAAGCTTGCGCTGCGACTGGGCGCCGTCGCGCTCGACAGACTCAAGAAGTCCGAGCACGATCCTGGCGTTATCCGGTTCGTCGTCGCGCGCCACTTGGGGCATCACCCAACCCTCCCCGTGCCGGCAACAAGTACATCGTTCACAACATGAACGTCAAGCTTAATGTTCAGAGCATGAACGTGAGTAAGCTATTGTATTATAATGATAAAATTATTTAACCGTGCCACATTTTAGAACCTTAGAACCGCTCGCGGGCGCGCTTGGCGCGGTCTATACGTTCAATGGCCGGGATAAGGCGTCGAGGGACTGGGGACATTTGTTTGACTGATCTTCGCACAGAGCCGCTATCAACGGAGCGAAACCGGCCGCGGCTGCTTTACGTCACGGCGGAGGACTGGGCGTTCCTGTCGCATCGTCTGCCGATGGCGCGCGCGGCGCGCGATGCCGGCTTCGATGTGCATGTGGCGACGCGGGTGCAAAACGGCCGAGCGGCGATCGAAGCCGAGGGCTTCACGCTGCATGCGATCCCGTTCGCGCGCGGCAGTCTCGCACCGCTCGCGACGCTGATGACACTCGCGGCGCTGCGCCGCGTGAATAGCGACGTAGCGCCCGACGTCACGCACCATGTCGCATTGCAATCCACCATACTCGGATTGGTCGCGACGCTCGGCCGCCGCACCGTCTGCGTCAATGCCTTCATCGGGCTCGGTTATGCGTTCACGTCGGCGTGCGCCAAGGCGCGCGCCTTGCGGCTCGCGATCGGCGCGGTGCTGCGTCCGTTGGTCGATCGCGACGGCAGTATCGCACTGGTGCAGAACGCCGAGGACATGGCGGCATTGATCTCGCTAGGCATCCCGAAGCGCCGCATCGCGCTGATCTCGGGATCCGGCGTCGATGTCAATCGCTTTACGCCGCTGCCCGAGCAGCCGCCGCCACTGACTTTTGGCTTCGTCGGACGGCTCCTCGACGATAAAGGCGTGCGCACCTTGGTCGAAGCGTTTCGCTTGCTGCGCGGGCGCGGATCGGATGCACGGCTGCTGATCGCCGGAACGCCGGACCCGGCCAATCCTGCCTCCGTTACCGAAGTTGAAGCGCAATCCTGGAACAAAGAACCAGGCATCACCTGGCTCGGCCATGTCGGCGACGTCGCGGGCCTGTGGGCGCGCGCGCATGTCGCGGTCCTGCCGTCGCGCCGCGAAGGCCTGCCGCTGTCGCTGATGGAAGCGGCTGCCTGCGGCCGCGCCATGATCGCAAGCGACGTGCCGGGCTGCCGCGAAGTCGTCATCCACGAACAGACCGGTCTGCGCTTTCCCGTCGACAACGCGCCAGCGCTTGCGGCGGCGATGGAGCGGCTTGCCGACGCGCCCGACTTGCGCGCGCGTTATGGCGCGGCGGCGAGGCAATTGGCGGAGCAGAAATTCGCCTCCGACCTGATCGGCCGGCAAACCGTCGAGCTTTATCGGCGCCTGCTCGCCGCGCAATAAGGCGAAGGCTCAGTCCTTCGTCGGCTGTTCGCGCTCGCGCAATGCCATTTCGCGCAATGCCATGCCGCCGAGCACGCCGACGCCGAAGACATAGAGCCAGCCATTGGAGAAATCGAACAAATGCGAATGCGCGGTGGAAGAGACGATATTCTCCACCACCACGACCGGGCCGATCCAGGCGACAAGACTATCGCCGCGAAACAACAGAAAGTGGGCGATCCACATCGCCCAGAGCACAAGCGCGCCGATTGCCCCGATCTGGATCGCAACGGCAAAAGTCTGATTGTGCGGATTGTCGGCAACGACCGCGTCGGCGCCGCTGGCCCCCGCCGTCACCTTGCGAAATTGCGCGGCGATCGTGCCGGTGCCATGGCCGAAGATCGGCGCCGACGACATGATCTCGATCGACTCTTTGAAGAACGCCATATGCAAACCGATCGATGTTATTTGATTGCTGGCGCGGTATTGCGCAATCTCGTGGAAGGAGCCGTGCACGCGGTCGCGTAGGCCGGGCGAGAAGGCCCACAGCACACCGCCAAGCACGGCAGCGACCAGGCAGGCAGAAAAGATTCCTTTCCAGCGCCATAGCCGCCAGCCCAAGAAAAGTATGAGCACCGGCGCGGCAAGGAGCGCAATCCGGCTGACGACGACAAAGGCAAAATTGGCGATGAACAGAGCCGCAAGCACAAGACAGCCAAACGCGGTGCCCGGGCTCTTGCCGCCGCGATAAGCGGCATAGCCGAGAACGCCGAAGGCGCAGACGAGAAAGGCCGAGCCTTGGTAAAGGTCGTCATGCACCGGAACGCCGGCGACATGGCCGCGCCATGTTAGTCCTGGCGTCAAAATCAAAATGTAAGACACAATCAGCACGGCTGTTTCAGAGACGAGAAAGCCGCAGATGACCCGGATACCGTTCTCAGAGCGGCGGAATTGCGCCAGCAGCAACGGGATGATCAGGAGCCGGCTGAAACTGTCCAAACCTTTGTAACGCGCCACCCAATCGACATCCGCCCACAACATGCCGATCAAGCCGAGACACCACAGCAGAACCGGAAGGCCGCCCGCCGGCGTCATGAGCTCGCGTTTGACCGCCGCCATGTCCAGTGTCGGCAGCACGGCAAGAAGCCAGGCGACGATGAGGATGCCGGCAAGCGACGTCGACCACGGCAGCGCCAGTGCAACCCCGACGGCAAGCCAGTCGGCGAGCCATTGCAAGGCCGCGTGGTCGAAGCGGGCATTGGTGGCAGGCATATTGGTGGGCTTGTTGGTAGACTTGGCCGTCATCCGCCAAGCCTTACGCGGTTTCCGCGGCTTCGATCAACATCATAAGGAAATCCGCCGTGAAATGGCCCCGCCGAATTTCTATGCTAGAGCCTGCAAGCGAACCAGGGACCCGATGAAGGCGGCCCGGAATGCTGGATGACGCGATCACAATACCGGCGGCGATCGTCGTGAGCGCGATGCTCATGTGCATAGCGCTGATCATTTTCCTGCGTCCGGTGTTCAAGCGTTACGCGCTCGCCCGCCCCAATGCGCGCTCTTCGCACCGGATCCCGACGCGGCAGGGCGGCGGCATTGCCGTGGTCGCCGCGACGATCGTGGTCTCTGTCGGCATATTGTACACGGCGTCGGACGAAGCCGGCACCATTCCGCTTGCCATCGTGTTTTCCGCCGTCGTTCTGATCGCGATCGTCGGCACCGTCGCCGACATTCACCCAGACTATGTCGTGCCGCGATTCCTGCTGCAGGCGATCGCGGTCGCCGCCGTGATTTTCAGTTTGCCCGACGAGCTGCGCGTTGCGCCGTTGCTGCCATGGTGGGTCGAGCGCGCGCTGCTGATTTTCGGCGGCCTGTGGTTCGTCAATCTCGTGAACTTCATGGACGGGCTCGACTGGATGACGGTCGCCGAAGTCGTGCCGGTCAGTGCGGCGGTGGCGGCGATCGGGCTTCAGGACATGCTGCCGCCCTGGGCCATCGTCGTCAGTCTCGCGCTATGCGGCGCGATGATCGGCTTTGCACTTTTCAACCGCCCGGTGGCGCGGCTCTTCCTCGGCGATGTCGGCAGCCTGCCAATCGGACTCATGCTCGGCTGGCTGCTGGTTCTCGTCGCCGGCAATGGCGCGCCGGCAGCTGCGGTCCTGCTGCCGCTCTATTACCTCGCCGATGCAACCATCACGCTTTTGCGCCGCGTCTTCAACGGCGAGAAAGTGTGGCAGCCGCATCGCTCGCATTTCTATCAGCGCGCGACGGATCATGGCCTCACCGTCATTGCGATCGTGCGGCGCGTCTTTGCCGTCAATCTGCTGCTCGCGGCGCTGGCGCTCGCGACGGTGCTGCGGCCAAGCCGTGAGCTCGATATCGGCGCGCTGATCGCGGGCGCCGCACTGGTGGCCTGGCTGTTGCTGAGTTTTGTCCGCGGCCGCCGGCCGTAGAGCATGATCCGGAAAAGCATGCCCTTGGACTTGATCCGAGGGCATGCTTTTCCGAAAAGATCATGCTCAATGAAACCGCGCGGCAATCACCCCGCGGCGGCGGGCGGCCGGTTGCGCTGATCGAAGCGGCGGTCGAAGACATGTTCGGCGATGCGGTTCTTCAGCATTTCGAGAGAGCCGCCGGCGATCAGGAAGCCGCGCGTCCGCCGCATGCAATATTCGACCAAGGTCTCGCGGCTATAGCCGAGCGCACCCATGATCTGCACCGCTTCGTTCGCGGCCTCGAAGCCGGCCTGATTGCAGGCGGCCTTGGCGACCGCGGTCTCGTAGGCCGACGGCAGGCCGCGATCGGCATTGGCTGCGGCGCGAAACAACAAAAGCTCGGCACTATCGAGCTTGATCGCCATGTCGGCGAACTTCCATTGCAGGCCCTGGAATTCGCACAGCGGCCGGCCGAACTGCCCGCGCTTCTTCGCATAGTCGCGCGCGGCGTTGAAGGCATAGCGGCCGAGCGCCAGCGAGCGCGCGGTATTGCCGAGCCGTTCGACATTGAAGCCCGCCATCTGCTTCTTGAAGCCGCCGGGGCCGAGCAGCACGTTCCCCGCCGGAATACTGCAATCCTTGAAAGTGAGCTCGCTCCATTCCTCGCCGCTCATGAAGGCCTGCGGTGCACCGACGGAAAAACCCGGCGTGCCGCATTCGACGAGAACCGAGCCGATGCCGTCGAGCCCCGGTCCGAAACGCACATAGACCAGAAAGACATGCGCGTCGGGACTGAAGGTCGCGAACACTTTGCTGCCGTTGATGACGTAGTGGGAGCCGTCGGCGCGCGCGCTGGTTTTCAGATCGGTGACGGCCGAGCCCGCGTCTGGCTCGGTCATGCCGAGAGACATGACGACGCGGCCTGACAAAAGGTCGTCGAGCCAGCGCGCCTTCTGTGCTTGAGTGCCATATTCGGCGAAGGTACGGATCGGCCCGAAATTGCCGAATTGCACGACATCGGCGCTGCGCGGACAGACGGCCGCGACTTCCATGATGGCGACCACGGCATCCATCAGCGTGCCGCCCGGCCCGCCTTCGCTCTGCGGCAGCGTGATGCCCATCAGGCCTTGCTTTGCCATCAGCGCCGCCACATCGAACGGATAACCCGGCGCATGCGCGCGCCTGAGTGCATCCTTGGCGAGATGCGCGCTGGCGAAGCGCCGCACCTCTTGTGCAAATCGCTGCTGCTCCGGCGTGAAATCGAAATTCATGGCACCCTCCGGTCTCGGCCGGCTCTTTTACCAGCCGCCCCTCGCGTTCCGGTCTATTGGCGAGTTCTGTTTAGAAGCTTAGTCTCAAGCCGCATCTGTCATCGGGCTGCAATACTATCGTGCGCCTGCTTTTAACACATCATGTCACATGTCATAGCATCACTGGCTTGCAGCACTGGATCTTTGGGAGGCGGAGCAATGCGCAAACGGTTTCAGACTTGGCTTCAGTCTTGGATTGCGGGTTTGTTTGTCGTCGCGCTCACGGCGATCGTGCCGCACGCGACGGCAAAAGCGGCCGATGTCATTTGCTACAATTGTCCGCCGCAATGGGCCGACTTCGCCACCATGCTCAAGGAGATCAAAGCCGATCTCGGCTATGACATTCCCTTCGACAACAAGAATTCCGGCCAGGCGATGTCGCAGATCATCGCCGAGAAGGCGAACCCGGTCGCCGACGTCGTCTATTGGGGCGTCAATTTCGGCATGAAAGCGAAAGCCGCGGGCGATCTGATCGAGGCCTATAAGCCGAAGCTGTCCGAACAGGTCCCCGACGGCCTGAAGGATCCCGACGGCTATTGGACGACCATTCATTCCGGCACACTCGGCCTTTTCGTCAACAAGGACGCGCTCGGCGGCGCACCAGTGCCGGCATGCTGGAAGGATTTGTTGAAGCCGCAATATAAAGGCATGGTCGGCTATCTCGATCCGTCCTCCGCCGCGGTGGGTTATGTCGGCGCGGTGGCGGTCAACACAGCACTCGGCGGCAGCGACGGTGATATGACGCCGGCGGTCGATTTCTTCAAAGAGCTGCACCAGAACCAGCCGATCGTGCCGAAGCAGACGTCCTATGCGCGCGTCGTGTCGGGCGAAATCCCGATCCTGTTCGATTACGACTTCAACGCCTACCGCGCCAAATACAGCGAGAACGGCCATTTTGAATTCGTCATTCCCTGCGAAGGCACGGTCGTCTTCCCCTATGTGACGTCGCTGGTGAAAAACGCGCCGGATAAAGAGAAGGCACAAAAGGTGCTGGACTATTTCCTGTCCGATAAGGGCCAGGCGCTGTGGGCCAATGCCTATTTGCGTCCGTCGCGGCCGATCGAACTGCCGCCCGCCATCAAGGCCAAATTCCTGCCTGACAGCGAATACGCCCGCGCCAAGAGCGTGGACTGGGCCAAGATGGAGTCGCTGCAGAGCGGCTTCACCGAGCGCTATCTCGCTCTCGCGCATTGATGCATTTTGTGGTCCGGCGCGTCTCGCCGAGCCACACTCGCTCATGAGCAAGAAGACGTTCATTGTCCTTTGCTTTGTGCCGCTCGCCATTCTGGTCACGGCCTTCTTCGTGCTGCCGATGGCGCGGCTCGTCGTGGTCGGCGCAAGCGGCAGCAAAGGCTTGACCGCCTATGCCGCCATTCTGCTCGATCCGCGTTACCGCTCGACCTTGATCAATACCGTGCTACTGGCGGCGGCGACCACCGCCGCCACGCTCGTGATCGCGACCATCAGCGGCATCTTTCTGCAGCGCCATCGTTTCGCCGGACGCGCCTTTCTGATCGCGATGCTGACGTTCCCGCTGGCTTTTCCCGGCGTCGTCGTCGGCTTCATGATCATTCTTCTCGCCGGCCGGCAGGGCCTGATCGGCCAGATCACGCTCGCACTGTTCAACGACAAGCAGGTATTCGCCTATTCGCTGCAGGGCCTGTTTCTCGGCTACCTCTATTTCTCCATTCCGCGCGTCATCCTCACCATCATGGCGGCGGTGGAGAAACTCGATCCGTCGCTCGAAGAAGCCGCCCGCGCGCTCGGCGCCGGGCCGTGGCGCATCATCCGCGACGTCGTGCTGCCGGCGCTGACGCCCGCCTTCATTGCCTCGGGCGCGATCGCCTTCGCCACCGCGATGGGCGCTTTCGGCACCGCCTTTACGCTCGCGACCGACATCGACGTGCTGCCGATGCTGATCTACACCGAGTTCACGCTATCGGCGAATTTCGCTGTTGCCGCGGCGCTGTCGGTGAGCTTGGGCCTCGTCACCTGGGCCATTCTCGCACTCGCCCGCACTTTCGGCGGCAACACCGTAGCGGCAGCCGGATGAAGACGACCCGCGACCGCGTGATCTTCGCCGCGCAGCTTTTGTTCACGCTGCTGGTCGCGGCATTCCTGATCGTGCCCGCGGTGCTGTCGATGATGGCGGGCGTCACCGTCAATTATTTCCTCGGCATCAAATCCGGACTTACGCTGCAATGGATAGCTCAGGTCTGGGGCCTCTATGACGACACCATCTTCCGTTCGTTTCTGATCGCGTTCTCGGCGCTCGCCATCACCCTCGTGGTTGGCGTTCCCGCGGCTTACGCGCTGCATCTGCGCAACGACCGGCTGTCGCGCGCGGTCGAAGAGATCATCACCTTGCCGCTCGCCATTCCCGGCCTCGCCATCGCGCTCGGGCTGCTCCTCACCTACCAGAGCTTCAGCGACTTCCGCCGTTCCTGGCTGTTCATTCTGGCCGGCCACGCGATCTTCACTCTGCCCTTCATGGTGCGCTCGGTGATGGCGGTGTTCGCTGCCATCGACGTGAAGACGCTCGACGAAGGCGCGTCCTCGCTCGGCGCCTCGCCGTGGCGGCGCTTCCGCGACGTCATCGTGCCCAATGCACGGCCCGGCATTCTCGCAGGTTCTTTGATGGTGGTGACGCTGTCGCTCGGCGAGTTCAATCTGACCTGGATGCTGCACACGCCGCTGACCAAAACGCTGCCGGTCGGGCTTGCCGACAGCTATGCCTCGATGCGGCTTGAAGTGGCGTCGGCCTATACGCTGGTCTTTTTTGTTATGATCATTCCGCTGTTGACGGCGATGCAGATCTTTGCCGGCACTCGCGGCGGTCCGACAGGGATGCGGTGATGAGCGATCGGCAAAACGGACAGAACGCGGCGCGGGGATCGGGCCAACAATCCAGCCACGGTGTCGCGCTCGGCATCGAGGCCTGCGGCAAGACCTTTTCCGACGGCACGCGTGCGCTCGAACCGGTGACGCTTCATGTCGCGCGCGGCGAGACCTTGGTGCTGCTCGGTCCGTCCGGCTGCGGCAAGACCACGCTGCTTCGCATCATTGCCGGGCTCGAGACGCCGGACACCGGCGGCCGACTCCTGTTCAACGACGCCGACGTGACGGGGGTGCCGATCGAACGGCGCAATGTCGGCATGGTGTTTCAATCCTACGCGCTGTTTCCCAATATGGATGTCAGCGACAATATCGGCTACGGCCTGAAAATCCGCGGCATTCCCAACGGCGAGCGCAAAGGGCGCATCGCCGAACTGGTGAAACTGACCGGCATCGAAGGGCTCGAACATCGCCGTATCGATCAGCTCTCCGGTGGCCAGCGCCAGCGCGTGGCGCTGGCGCGGGCGGTGGCGGCGCGGCCGAGCGTGCTCCTCCTCGACGAGCCGCTGACCGCGCTCGACGCGGCGCTGCGCGACCGGCTGCGCGGCGAACTCAACCGGCTGCTTCGCACCCTTGGCATCACCGCGATCTATGTGACGCACGACCAGGCTGAAGCCATGGCGCTTGGCGACCGCATCGTCGTCATGCGCAAGGGCGCCATCGCTCAGATCGGCACGCCGCGCGAGATTTATTTTGCGCCCGCCAACCGCTTCGTCGCCGAATTCGTCGGCGCCGCCAATATCGTCGAGGCGCAATGCGACGCCGGCGCGCTGATGCTGCCCGGCGGCAAGCTGCCGCTTACGCAAGGCGCCGTTAATGGCCAAGCTGGCAGCACGGTCTTCGCGATGATCCGCCCCGAGTCGATCTGCATCGTCGCGCCCGACGGCGCGGCACTTGCGGGCCAGGTGGACAGCGTCAGTTTTGTCGGCGACCGGCAGCGCGCCTGGATCGGCGGCGTCGCCGCCAAGGCCATCACCGTCGACGTACCGAACTCCACGGCGATCAAGGCTGGCGACCGCGTCGGCCTGGCGATCGATCCGGCCGCGATCCGCCTGCTTCCGGAAGACGCGCCGTGAGCACGCGTCCGCTCCTGATCGCGCAAATTTCCGATCTGCACATCAAACAGCGGGGCGAGCTTGCCTATCGGCGGGTCGACACCGCAGCGGCGCTGACCCGCGCCATCGCAACACTAAACCGATTCACGCCTCGGCTGGATCTACTGGTGATCTCCGGCGATCTCGTCGATACGCCGCTCGCCGCCGAATACGATCATCTGAAAGAGCTGCTGGCGCCACTCGATCTGCCGTTCGCCGCCATTCCCGGCAACCACGACAGCCGCGACCTGATGCGCGCGGCGCTGCCCGGCCTCGGCTATGCGCAGTCAAGCGGCGCGCTCCATTCCGTCCGCAAAGTCGGCGATGTCGATATCGTGCTTCTGGATTCGACCGTGCCCGGCGCGGCGCATGGCGAGCTCGACAGCGCGGGCCTTGAATGGCTCGACACCGTGCTCAGCGCATCAACCACACGGCCGGCGCTGCTGTTCCTGCACCATCCGCCGTTCATAACCGGCATCACGCATATGGATGTTCAGAACCTGCGCAATGCGGCTGATCTCGCCGCGCTCATCAGAAAACATCCGCGCGCGCGGCTGGTCGCCGCCGGGCATGTTCATCGCGCCACGCTGACGGCTTTCGCCGGCATTGCCGCAACGATTTGCCCGGCGCCCAATCATGCCGTCGCGCTCGACCTCGACGCGCATCTGCCGCCGTCGTTCAACATCGAGCCGCCGGCCTTTCATCTGCATACCTGGTTTCCGGGCGACAGCTTTGGCGCCGTCGTCACCCACAGCGTGCCGATCGGCGATTTCGACGGCCCCTATCCGTTTCATGGTGACGATGGCCGGTTGCTCTAAGCCGTTCTTCGTGAATGTCCACTTAGGAAGCTGACATCGCCGGCCGTAGAAAGCGTGGTTGCTGTCACCACACGTAACGCAGCGTTCCCGTGCCGGCATAAGTCTGCGAGCCGGAGGCGAACTCGCCATCAAACTTGGCGAGCAGCGACCAGTTTGGCGCGAAGAACAGTTGCGCGCCGGCGGAGGTGAGCGCGGAATCGTGCGGAATCGGCGCGCCGTTCACGGTGAAGTTCGAGCCGGGCAGCGCCTCGAACACCGCGTTCAGCGCCGGAGTGCTGACGAAATCGTGCGCCCAGGCAAGCCGCATCCGCAGGATCAGCGGCATTGAGCTCAATGTCGTAAAATTATCGAAGCGCGCGCCAAGCTCGGTGCGGGTGTCGTTTGCGGTCATGGAATTGTAGGCAAGCGCAAAGTCGCCTCCGGTCTCGCTGTAGGCTGGCGTGTGAAACCATTGCGTCTGCAACGCCGCGTACGGTGTGACTCCCGCGCGGCCGCCAGGCGCTGCGAGCCCGTAACGGTTGCCAGCCTCCAGGCGCAACGCGTAGCTCTGCCCATGAAAGTTCGCGTCGAGTTGTTCGGTGAGAACGCTGCGGCTGGTCGCGAACGAATTGCTGCCGAAGGCGAGTTCGCCGGAGACGTAGGTCGACCCGAAATTTGTCCGGCCATAGGCGCCGGCCTGGAAAGAGTTGCTGCGCCCGGTGCCAAGCGCGTTGGCCAATCCCCAATTCAAGCCGCCGCCGGCGAGCGCAAAACCGAAAAGCGCATCGGGCGTCGGCCGATATTCCATGCCGCCCGCATAGCCGGCGGAGGTGGTGGTGACATCGGTCGACCCGACTGTCGAATTGCCAGCGGTGAGGCTGCGGGCGCCGTAGCCGGCGCCCCAGCCAGACCAGCGCTGGTCGAAGGTCCGCTGGTCGAGCGTCGGTGGCGGCGCCTTGGTCGGCAGCGGCGCATAATCGAACAGCCGGCCTTTGCCGCCTGTGCCGCCATTACAACCATTGCCGCCGGTGCCACTGTTACCGTCAGGGCACCCGTTGCCGCCGGGGGTCCCTGTGCCGGTGCCGGGATTGCCACCCGTGCCGCCAGTACCTCCAGTGCCGCCGCCGGGATTGCCACCCGCGCCGCCGGTACCGTTGGTACCTCCCGTGCCACCGGCGCCGGCATTTCCGCCGTTGCTTCCGTTGCCTCCCGTGCCACCAAAGTGACCGCCGTTGCCGCCCGTGCCTCCTGTGCCGGTGCCGGGATTGCCACCCGAACCGCCGGTGCCACCGGTACCTCCAGTGCCGGCGCCGGCATTTCCGCCGTTGCCTCCCGTGCCACCGAAGTGACCACCGTTGCCGCCCGTGCCACCGGTGCCTCCTGTGCCGGTACCTCCGGTACCTCCCGTGCCACCAAAGTGACCGCCGTTGCCGCCCGTGCCTCCTGTGCCGGTGCCGGGATTGCCACCCGCACCGCCGGTACCTCCAGTGCCTCCCGTGCCAACGCCGGCATTTCCGCCCGCGCCTCCCGTGCCACCGGTACCAAAGAAACCGCCGTTACCGCCCGCACCTCCGGTGCCTCCGGTGCCGACGCCGGCATTTCCGCCCGCGCCGCCCGCGCCACCGTTACCAAAGAGGAAGCCGCCGTTGCCGCCCGCACCTCCGGTGCCGACGCCGGCGTTTCCACCGGCACCACCCGTGCCGCCGGTACCAAAGAAACCGCTGTTGCCGCCCGCGCCTCCGTTGCCGCCAGCACCCTGGTCCTGCAGCAGCCGCAGAAATCCACTCGTCTGATGGAACGCGCCGCGCTCGGCACCGGTCCCGACCTCGCCGTCGAGCTGGCTCAGTCCGCCAACTTCAAAGAAGTCGCCCGGAACTTCGCCTCCGCTGTTGAAGAAATTGTTGAGTCCGTTGGCGACGTTCTGTTGGTTGATGTTGTGGCCGTTGAAGAGAGAAGCCGCTGAAGCCGGCGCGGCGCCCATTCCGATCAGTGCGGCGGCAAAACTTGCCGTCAGCAGCAGACGTCGCCTGCGCCAACTGCTGTGTGACATTGCTTGCATTGGAGCACTATGAGGCACGGCTTGCTTGAGGGTCCGCCGAAGGACTAATTTGCGTTGCGTGAACAGAAACCGCGTTGGCTATAATGTCTTGAAGTGTGTGGGGGGCAAACCGGCAAAGTGCACGATGTCTGGAATTTGTGGTTCCGTGCCCCTACGGCAACACCGCATCCCGAGCAAGCCAATCGTAATCCACGTTGGCTAGTCGTGATTTGAGACAAACATCTCATGATGTGTCATTTGACGCATCCCGCATTTCGCAAATGCACGTTCTCATCACTCCGGCTTGCCGCCGGACATTTGCACGATCTTGGAATATTTCGCCTGCTCGCTTGCGATATCGGCGGCGTAGGCTTGCGGCGTTGACGGCAGCGGCTCGCTGCCTTCGAAGCGCAAGCGGCTTTTGATATCGTCTTCGGCCAGGGCGGCATTGAGCGCCGCGTTGAGCTTGGCAATGATGGGCGTCGGCGTGCCGCCCGGCGCGAGCAGGCCGTAGTGCAATTCGGCCGCGTAGTCCGGCAATCCGGCTTCTGCAACGGTCGGCAGATCGGGAAATGAAGGCGAACGCGCCGATCCCGTCACGGCAAGCGCGCGCACATTCCCCGCTTTCACGAAACCAACAGCGCTCGTGATCGGGCAGAACATCAACGGCACCTGGCCGCCGATCAGATCGGTGAGCGCCGGCGCCACGCCCTTGTACGGCACCGGATTGATCTTGATGCCAGCCATCGTCGCGAACAGCATGGCGGAAAGATGCGTCGAGGTGCCGATCCCGGTCGAGGCGAAATCGAGCTTGCCGGGCTCTTGCTTCGCCAGCGCGATCAGTTCGGCAATATTCTGTGCCGACAGCGAAGGAGTCGCCAGCACCAGATTCGGGCTCTTGGCGATCAGCCCGATCGGCGAAAAATCCTTCACCGGATCATAGGCGGTGTCTGGATAAAGCTGCGGATTGATGGCGAGCGAGCTCGTCGCGATCAACAGCGTATAGCCGTCCGGCGTGCTGCGTGCGACGTCGCGGGTGCCGATCGTAGAGCCGGCGCCGCCGCGGTTCTCAATCACGATGGGCTGGCCGAGCGTCACGCTCATCTTGGCGGCGACCATGCGCGCCAGCACGTCGTTGCCGCCGCCCGCCGGATAGGGAACGATCAGTGTGATCGGCCGCGCCGGATAATCGTCGGCGGCCGCAAATCCGGCCAAAGCCACAAGTCCGGCCAAAGCAGCAAGCCCGACAGCAAGGACCCATAACAGCAATCCGGCTCGCCGCAGCACTTCGCGCGTCCTCAACTTCCGCGTCCTTTCGATCTGCGTCTTCACGCCAATCAAATGGAGGTCGGCGTGCAGGTCAAGCATGCAACTCGGTAACTTGCGCCTATGCAGGCCGCCGATCTAAAATCACGCACCATTGCGTGCAAAGAACGCGCAAGGAGGGAGTGACACATCATGCTGAGCCCCGAAGCAAACGCGCGTCTGACCCGCGTAGGACCCGGAACCCCATGCGGCGAGCTTATGCGCCGCTATTGGATCCCGATCGCACCGCTGGCACAGCTCCGCGAGAATCCCGTCCGCAAGGTGCGCGTTCTCGGCGAAGACCTCGTCCTCTACCAGGACCGCCGCGGCAACTTCGGACTGATCGGCGACAGGTGTCTTCACCGTCTCGTCGACATGCAATTCGGCATTCCGGACGATTGCGGACTGCGCTGCCCTTATCACGGCTGGCTCTATGGCGCCGACGGCGAATGTCTCGACCGCCCGATGGAAAACAAGGGTGCAATCAAGGCCAAGCTGAAAGCCTATCCAGCGCGCGAATTGGGCGGCCTGATCTTCGCTTATATGGGTCCGTTGCCCGCTCCGGCGCTGCCGCGCTGGGATCTGTTCGTTTGGCCGAATGCCGTGCGGCAGATTGCCATCAACGTCATCGACTGCAATTGGCTGCAATGTCAGGAAAACACCGGCGATCCGACGCACAGCGTTTGGGCGCACGGCCATCTGTTCCGGTACATTTTGGAGAGGGACGGCCGTCTCGCCGAACGCGCCGCGAGCCTCGACCATACGCTCCATACGCGCACCAAATGGGGTAACGGCATCAAGGAAGTTTACGCGCGGCCGACACAACACGGCTTCGAGAAGGGCATCGCCTATTCAAAGGAGCTTGGCGCTGAGGCCGATCACGTGCGGCGGCATTCGACGGTGATCTTTCCCTTTTTCACGCAGACCGGCAAGGCAGGCGCACCGCGCAGCGAATTCCAGATCCGCGTGCCGATGGACGACACGCACACTTACCACATCTGCTATCAGGTCTACGCGGCGCCCCACGGCATCAAGGCGCCGCATCAGGACTACGTGCCGTGGTACGAGCCGCCGATGTACGACGCGAGCGGGCGTCCGATCCTCGATTACGTCCTCGCGCAGGATGCACTCGTCTGGGTCGCGCAAGGGCCGATCACCGACAGGTCGAAGGAGGTCCTCGGACGCACCGATGTTCCGATCGCGCTGCTGCGCCGCCAGCTCGACGAGCAGATAACACGCGTCGAAGACGGCAAGGAGCCGATGAACGTCTTCCGCGATGATACCGGCGTCATGCTTCACGGCAGCGGCGCGGCGCCCGGTGATTGGACTTCGCCGGATTGGGCGACGCGGCAGCTTTTCCTGAGCCAGGGTTTTCGGAAAATGTACCACAAGGGCTTCGCCAACGATGACGCCGATCGCTACGGTCCCGCGATCGAGCTCGTCAAGGAACTGCATCGGAGCATCGAAGAAGCCGAAATCGCAACGCGCGGCAATGCGCGCTCGGCGACGCTTCAAGCGGACGCCGTCGTCGAGTCCTCCTGACCGGTCAGAGCATGATCCCGAAAAGTGGATACCGGTTTTCGGAAAAGATCATGCTCCAACAGAGAATCCAAAGTCGGCGTTCCACAGCGCCTCGAGCCGCCGCATCTGATTGGCCGAGAAGGGCGGCGCGCCGGAGACCGCGGCGATCTCTTCAAGCTGGGCTTGTGTCGAGAAGCCGCCAAGCGCGGTCGCCACGCCGTCGTGCATCAATGCGAAGCGAAACGCCGCTTGGGCGAGCGTGCATCCGTTCTCGCGCGACAAGAAAGTCAGCTCGCGGGCCATGCGGCGAAGCCGCAGCGAAGCGGGCGATTCAAGATCGTAAACACGCGCCAATTCATGTCTTGGCAGTCCGGCGACGCTATCGTCGGTCAGAAAGCCGCTTGCGAGCGGACTGTAGACCGCGGCCGCGGCGCCGCGCGCATGTGCGGAGCTGATCACGTCGCCAAAGTCCTTCTCCAGCGTCAGCCCGTTCGGCCGCCCCCGTCCGGCCGTGGGATTGAACAGCGTATACGGCACGTTGATGAGGTCAAACACGCCGGTGTCGAGGAGTTGCCGCACCTCCGCGCCGTCATTGCCGCGGCAAATGAAGCCTGCATATTTGATCTTGCCGGAGCGCTTGAGGCGCTCGATGCCATCGAGCACGCCGCCCGGCTGCAGGAAATGATCGAGCGACAACTGCGTATAGCTGCGGCCCTCAAGCTTCGGCCCGGTGCGTGAGGGGCCGTTATGGATTTGCAGCATGTCGACATAATCGACACCAAGCCGCCGCAAGCTTTCCTCGGCCGAGCGCACGATATGGCCGGCCACATCACCGAGATTGCCTTTGCGGATTTCAACCTTGGTGTTGAGAACCGGACGGACACCGAGCGTCTTCAGCGCGCGGCCGAGATGGGTTTCGGCGATTCCATCACCGTAGTCGGGCGCGTTGTCAAAGTAGGTAATGCCGAGCTCGAGCGCGCGGCCGACAATTGCGAGCTGCTCGTCAGGACGGCCCCGTACCATCAGGCCCGCATTGCCGCCGCAGCCGAAGGCGATCTCCGAAACGACGAGGCCGCTCTTGCCGATAGTCCTGTATTGCACGTCACGGCTCCCGAGGCTCTCTGCGGACGAACACGCGTTGCCGGACGTCACCGACGGCGGTTGACGTCGCTCTTGCCAATGGCCGATGATTCAGGACGCCCAGCACGACAAGCATAATCACGATCGGGAGGAGAGGCGAATGATAAGGGCGAGCAGTTTATCGCGGCATGCGCGATTCATCTTGTTGCGTGTGGTGTATGGCATCGCCCTCGCCGTTTGCACCTTGATCGGGCCGGCCGGCGCGCAGACGGATGTCGCGCATTATCCAGACCGGCCGGTCCTCATTATCGTGCCCTATCCGCCCGGCGGGGGCACCGACATCCTCGCGCGCGTCCTTGCCGATAAATTGCAGGCGCGACTGAACCAACCGGTTGTCGTCGAGAACCGTCCGGGTGCGAGCGGCAATGTCGGCTCGGAGGCCGTGTTCCGCGCCAAGCCCGATGGCTACACGCTGCTGTTCTCGGCGCAGCCGCCGCTCGTCGCCAACGAGAGTCTTTACACGAAGCTCAACTTCGATCCCGACGCGCTGGTGTCCGTTTCCGTGGCGGCGGCGGCAAACATCGTGCTCCTGGTCAACTCCAAGGTCCCCGTCAATACCCTGCAGCAGTTCATCGACTACGCCAGAGCAAATCCCGGCAAGCTGAACTATGCCTCGCAGGGCATCGGCAGTTCCGGCCACCTGACCGGCGAGTTGTTCAGCATGATGGCCGGGGTGAAGATGATTCACGTTCCCTATGCGGGCACCAATCCGGCCGTGACCGATTTGATTGCCGGTCACGTCGATCTGATGTTCGGTGAGATGGCCACCGGCGGTCCATACCTTCCCGACGGCAGATTGAAATTGCTGGGCTTGGGCGGAGACAAACGCTTCTCCGCATATCCGGATATACCCACTATTTCCGAGGCATTGCCCGGCTTTTTTGCCAAGGTTTGGCAGGGCATGGTGGCGCCGCCCGGCACGCCCGACGCAATCACCGGCAAGTTGTCGGTCGCCATCAACGACGTGCTGAAAATGCCCGATGTCACGGACCGGCTGGATAAATGGTACATGACCGCCGTCGGCGGCGCGCCGGAGGATATGGATCGCTTCCTCAAAGCCGAGCGCGAACGCTGGGGCAATGTGATCCGTGCGAGCGGCACGAAGATCGAATGAAAACGGCGCTGGCGCCGTATCGCGCGTCACACTTTTGCTTGGTTCACGCAGCAAAGCGACCGCCATCGAGGGGTCATAACGCAATTTACTGCCGATGATGAGGGCACCTGGATGATCACTACACTTTCTATGCTCCATCAGGCCGACCGCCTGTGCGGTCAATTCGCGGCCGCCTTGCACAATTGCGAATTGCAGATTTACGGGACACTCGGCGCTCTTCTGGTGCTCGGCGTTCTGTTGTTCCCGCCCAGAAACGATCCCGATCAAGTCTGAAGCATCCTCACCCGCATCGCAAACGGAACCACGCCCGGCCTCGTGCGTTATTTGCACGACATCGAACAACCGGGAGTGCGGATATGCTGAACCTTGTTGTTACTCTATTGATTATTGCGCTTATCGCCGGCGTTCTCGGCTTTGGCGGTATTGCAGGCGCCGCGGTCGGCATTGCCAAGATCGTATTCTTTGTGGCGCTGGTGTTGTTTCTGGTCTCGCTGCTCGCTGGCGGTATGCGCGGCGGTTTCCGCCGCGGCCTATAACGGCGCGCGCAAGCGGCGTCTTATAAGTGCAGGTGACTTATATGTGCAGCGGCCGTGCGGAGGTCACTTCCGCACGGCCGAATTATTTAGCTCGCGGGATGACTGAAATGTGCCGTCAAAGCTTGCGGTCGGCAAGCGGCGGCAAAAATTTCTCGGTATAGACCGACGCCGGATCCGGTTCGGATGAAAGCTTATAGGCGTCGGCGATCGAGTCGATAGTGAATTGCAGCTTCTTCGGCTCGACCACGCTCAAGCCCTTATCGACGACATGCTTGGTCTTGGTCAGATCGAGCGCCAGCCCGAGCCGCACTTTCTCGATATCCATCTTCATCATCGGATCGTGCGCCTGCATCAGCGCCAGCGCCGCGTCGGGATCGGCGATCGTGTCCTTGGTGCCGTGATTGAGCGCGGCGACAACGCCTTTTACGGTTTCCGGATTATTGTCGGCGAACTGCTTGGTGGTGACCAAAGCGAGCCCGTACATATCGGCGCCGAAGTCGGAATATTTCAGCACGAAGAGATCGCTCATCTTAAAGCCGACTTCTAACGCAGCAGGAACATTGGAGTTGGTAAACCCGCCGGTGCCGTCGACATCGCCGCGCTTGAGCATCGGCCCGAACAGCTGCGGCTGCACATTGACCCAATCGACATCGACGTCGGGCGCGTGTGCGGCCTTGAGCAGAATTGAGATCGTGTCGTGGACGGCGGTGCCGGGGCCCCCGGCGATCTTCTTGCCGTTGAGATCGGCGGCCTTGCGGATGCCGGCATCGGCGCGCGTGATCAGCGCCAGTGGCGTGTCGTCGAAGCTGATATAGACGGCGATCAGTGGCGACGACGGATTCATCGCGTTGAAGCGGATCATCGACGGCAGATCGACCCAGCCGAATTGATAGGCGCCACTCGCGACGCTAACCGCGACATTGGTGGCGCCTTTGCCGGCATCGATGGTGTCGACGGTGACGCCTTCCTTCGCGAAGTAGCCGTTCTTCTGCGCAATGAAAAACGGCGCATGCGTGCCCTGGATGATCCAGTCCATCATCAGTTTGACGTCTTTGCTCCCGGCGCGCGCGCTCGTCCAAGTGCTCGTCCAGGCGATGGCAGCCAGCAGCGCGAGGCACACGCCGCCGAGGACCATGGCGTGCCGTCGCAACACATCCACAACCATTGCTTTCGCTCCTTACAATTCGCGTGACTGCGACTTTGCAAGAAGCGTGCCCTGCACCCCGCGGCATACCGCCATGGCATGACGATTGCACAGAACGAGTGTCACGCGTCCTACTGGGCGTTTGCAGCCGAGGAAGTGCCTGTTTGATGATCAAACTGCATCGTCATTGTTATTCGCCACATAAACTTCATAAATCCGAACGGCACACGTTTCGCAACTGTATGGCGGCCGCGTGACTACGCAACCGCGGATGAAAAACTTCGTCGAGCTGTTTCAAGTGTCGCTGCGCTACGGCGAGGACGGCGACGGCACGCTTGCTTTGCACGACACGACGCTGCGTGTCGACGCCGGCGAATTCGTCGCGGTGGTCGGCCCGTCTGGTTGCGGCAAGTCGACCCTGATGAAAGTGGTCACCGGGCTGTGGCCGCCGACCAAAGGCGGCGTCATTGTCGACAGCAAGGAAGTCGATGGGCCTCTCTCGATCACCGGCATGGCATTTCAGAATCCGACCCTGCTGCCGTGGCGCACCACGCTCGATAACGTCATGCTGCCTTTGGAGATCGCGCAGCCGCATGCGTCGCGGTTGCGCCGCGAGCGCGCGATGTATGAAGGCAAGGTGCGCGATCTTCTGACGCTGGTCGGACTGAAGGGCTTTGAGGACAAATTTCCCTGGCAATTGTCCGGCGGCATGCAGCAGCGCGCCTCGATCTGCCGCGCGCTCATTCACGATCCAAAACTGCTCATGCTCGACGAACCGTTCGGCGCGCTCGATATGTTCACGCGCGAGGAATTATGGCTCGCCATGCAGGATTTGTGGCTGGCGCGCCGTCCGACCGTGATTCTGGTGACACACGATCTGCGCGAAGCGGTTTTCCTCGCCGACCGCATCCTGGTGATGAGCGCCCGCCCCGGCCGCATCGTCGCCGAGCGCGTCGTCGATCTGCCGCGGCCGCGGACGCTGTCGATGACCTATGAACCTTATGCGGTCGGCCTGGTGCAGGAGCTGCGCGACCATATCAGTTCGGCGCGGGTGGCCGCATGAGGATCGCATGAGTGAGATCGCAGTGCCCGCCGCAGCTTCGGCGCCAGCGCCGCGGCGCCGGCCGAAACTGTCGCGCAAAAAGATCTTCCGCCGCGTCTTGCCGTGGCTGGTCATCGCCGCGCTGTTTCTGCTCTGGCAGGCCTTCGTCGACGGCTTCAGGATCGCGTCGTTCGTCCTGCCTTCGCCCAGCGAGATTTTTTCGGCCGGCTGGCAATGGCGCGGCATCATCCTGCAGAACGCATGGCTCACTTTTGTCGAGACTTCGATCGGATTTTTCTTCGCCATCGTATTCGGCCTGTCGGCCGGCATCGCGGTCGGCTCGTCGTCGCTGATCTATGACGGCTTCTATCCGGCTCTGATCGGCTTCAACACCATTCCCAAAGTCGCGGTGGTGCCCATCCTGATCATCTGGTTCGGCGTCGGCGCCATTCCGGCAGTGATCACTGCGTTCCTGCTGTCGTTCTTTCCGATCCTGGTCAATGTCGCAACCGGCATCGCCACCGTCGAACCGGAGCTGCAAGATGTGCTGCGCGCGCTCGGCGCCAGCAAATGGCAGATGATCCGCAAGGTCGGCCTGCCGCGGGCGATGCCTTACTTCTTTGCTTCGCTAAAGGTCGCCATCACCGTCGCCTTCGTTGGCTCGATCATCGCCGAGACGGTCGGCTCCAACGGCGGCATCGGCAATTTCATGCTGGTCGCGTCGTCACGCTTCGAAGTGCCGCTGGCCTTCGCCGGCCTTCTCGTCACCGGAGCCATGGGCATCGGCATGTACGCGGTCGCAAGCGCCATCGAATGGCGTATGACCAAATGGGCCGTGCGCGGCGGCATGGATTTGGGCGGACGCTCCTAACGCATGTCCCGGTAAGCCCCAGCGGTCTTGATGTCCCCTTCCTGGCGTATAATCGGCATCCCGAAGCTACATTGAATTGGTCGAAAATGACCCAAGGCGGACATTGGGTTTCTCTCCGTTCACAAAGGGGGCCTTTTGGATGAAAAACTGAGGTCCCGTTGCGACACTCATTGACATGTATGCACTGAGGTAACCGATATTGAACGATTTCAGGACCGCTCTCGCACTCTCCTGCTCAAACTTCCGAAATCATTCATTTAGCTAACGTTGTTAGAATCGGTCATGCGGCGCGTAAATTATCGCGTCGGATTGGAGGCCATGGTGCATACGGATACTGCATCGGGGGATGCGCCGGACGCTGCCCATCAAAGCGGTATATTAGAAGCACCGGCTGAAAAGTCATTTGATCGCATGCTCCGGCTGGCTGAGACGGCGTTGTGCACGCCCATCGTTTTAATGTCCTTCGGCGGTCGTCATCACCAATGGCTCCAATCAAGCAAGCGGCTCGATCCCGTGACCGATCCGAGATTCACGTTGCTCTGTGACTATGCGTTCGAGAAAAATGACTTTTGTGTCGTATCAAACACACTCGAACATCCGGCTTTTCACGACAATCCTCTTGTTGTCGGTGAGCCAAATATTCGTTCATATGCTAGTGTCCCTTTGCGGAGGCAGAACGGCCTCAAGGTCGGCGCCATTTGTGCTGTCGACCACAAAGAGCGCGACTTTACAAAAGATCAGCTCGATCTGCTCGGCGATCTTGCGCAGCTCATGGTGGAGCAGATTGAGCTTCGTCAGATCGCGACAACCGATAGTCTCACTGGCGCTCTTACGCGACGGGCATTCGAGGCCGAGGTCACCCGTGAGTACCGACGAAATAGTCGCTATCAGCGAGATCTAAGCGTGATTGTGGTCGACGTAGATCACTTTAAAAAAATCAACGATAATTATGGCCACGCAGCGGGCGATCTGGTGCTCAAGAACGTCGTCTTACAAATCAAGCAGAACTTGAGGGAGATGGATTTTCTTGGTCGCCTGGGCGGAGAGGAGTTTGTCGTCGGCTTGCCGGAAACCGGCCTTGACGGCGCGTCAATAGCGGCTGAACGGTTGCGTGAAACGATTGCCAGCATGGCGATGGTCTCGAATGGCGACAGAATTGGTGTGACTGCAAGTTTTGGTATTGCCGCTTTAAGTCGAGCTGATCGCGATTGGAAAGAGATGGTGGCTAGGGCCGACGTGGCGCTTTATCGAGCAAAGCAAGAGGGTCGGAACCGATGCATTTGCCACCAGCCTGAGTTGGAGCTTTTCTAAATCAACTAGTGACAATAGAGGGCCTGATGAGATCGCGACAATATCGCCGAACCGAATGAAATCGTCGGCTACAATAAAACGCTCCCCTGTCGCGTCAGGCGAACGCTCCGCAGCGGGTTTGCAAGATCGCACACCGCATATGAGTGAACGCATTGGTGCTTCGCATAACATCTATTGCGGCTCGATGCCGGCGTCGCGGATCACCGCCGACCATTTGGTCTCCTCGCGATCGATCACCGCGGCGTGCTCCGCGGGCGTGGTCGGCGCCGGCTCGCCGCCTTCATTGATGATGCGCTTCTTCACGTCTGCATCGGCGAGCGCGGCGCGCAATTCCTTGTTCAGACGGTCGACGATCAGTTTCGGCGTGCCGGCAGGCGCGAGCAGCCCATAAGTCAAGGTGGCGTCGAAGCCGGGTAAGCCGGATTCCGCGAGCGTCGGCAGTTCCGGCATCAGCGTCGAATGCCTGGTGGAGGTCACTGCGAGCGCGCGAATGAGGCCGCTGTCGAGCGCCGCCCGCGACACCGGGATCGGGTTGAAGCCGACTTTGACAAAGCCGCCCATCATGTCCGTGATCAGCGGGTTCGAGCCTTTTTCGACGATCTGCTCGACTTTCACGCCGGCCTGCTGCGCGAACAGGATCGAGGCCAGATAATTGACGGTGCCGGCGCCGGGTGTCGCGACCTGCACTGGCTCCTTGGCGCTCTTCATCATCGCGATCAATTCGCCGACATTGTGCGCCGGAAAATCCCTATAGACGAGAAGCAATGCCGGCGCCGACGCAATCAGTCCGATCGGCGCAAAATCCTTGCGCGCATCGTAGCCGACATTCTGGTAGAGATGTGGGCCGGTGGCGAGCGTCGACGTATAGCCGAGGATGATCGTGTAGCCGTCCGGTGTGGCGTGCGCGACTTCACGGGTGCCGACGGTGCCGCTGCCGCCGGCATTACGGTTCTCGACGACGATGCGCTGGCCGAGCGCCGCGCTCATCTTGTCGGCGACCGCGCGCGCCATGATGTCGTTGGTGCCGCCCGGCGGCAGCGGAATGACAAGCGCGATCGGGCGGTTCGGATAATCGTCGTCCGCTTTTGCCTGCACCAACACAGCGGCGACGGCCACTATTGCCGCAAGCAGCGCCACAAGTCGCGTCGTGTGCCTCGTCAAGCGCGCCTCCCATTTATTCCCGCATATAGCAGTGTTTGAGCGCCGGTCGGTTGCCGCGATTAGTAAAAAAATAAGCCTAGTGAAAAAATAACGCTTTTGGAACGATTTACCAAACATTCGGCGCTACACCTCGGCCGGTCTAGGGGCTGGGATTATGCGCTATCTCGATTTGCGGCTTCGCAGCAAGGCCGCGAAGTCACGAAATAAGGCACGAAACACGCCACGAAAGTCATTCCGTTTCAGCCTGCGCTGGCGCATCGCTTTGCTGGGCATCGGCGGGCTTTTGCTCATCGGCATGGTTTATTTCGTCGGCTCGCAGATCGAGAACAGGAAACAAGAGATCGCCGATCAGAGTGCTGCGCTGGCAACCGACGTCGCCGCCCTGTCCCAGGACATGCTGCAGGCCAAGCAGATCGCCACCGAATTTCTGCTGAGGCATAGCCAGGCTGCGATCGACAGGCACGCGGCGATCATTGTTCACGCCCGCGGGCTGGTTGCTGCCATCGGCAAGCTGGTCGCATCGCTCGATTCGGCGGATCCCCTGCGGCAGGCGGACGCCTTCGGCGCCGGCATCAACATGTACGCCACCCGCTTCCAGAGCGTCGCGTCCGGCCAGAAGAACCTTGGCTTCGACGAAAACGAGGGGCTACAGGGCAAATTGCGCGACGCCGTTCACAAGGCTGAATCGCGGCTAGGCCAAATTGACGAACCCCGCTTGACCGTCCTGATGCTGATGATGCGCCGGCATGAAAAGGATTACATGCTGCGCGACGATGAAACTTATGGAACAGAGCTGCGCAAACGCGTAACCGAGTTCGAAAAGCTGCTCACCACCACGGCGATCCCAGACGACACAAGGGCCGAGCTCAAGGGCCTCGTCGAAGCCTATCAGCAAAGCTTCATGGGCTTCATGGTTCAGCAAGATTCGGTGCAGGAAGACGTTACTGATCTGATGACGATTTACGACCGGCTGCGGCCGAGTCTCGTCAAAGTCCAGGAAGCCGCCGAAAAGCGCTACGCCGAAGCGCAATTGTCGGCCGCACAGCTGCGGCAGAATTTGCTTTACGGCACGGCTTTCCTGACAGTGCTGATCGGTCTTCTCGCACTTTATCTCGGACGCAACATTTCCCGGCCGATTATCCTGATGGTCAAGGCGATGCAGCGGCTCAGCGCGGGAGACGTTGAGTCCGAGCCGCCGAAGGTCGATCGCAACGACGAACTGGGCGAAATGGCCAAAGCCTTATCGGTGCTCCGCGAGGCCGCCAAGGAAAAGATGCGCCTCGAACAGGAGACCGCAGAACAGCGCAAACGGGCCGAGGAGCAACGACAGCGGGCGGAGCGCGATCGTCAGCGCCACAGCGATGAACAAACGCGCGCCACCGAGGAGCGGGTCCGGGCCGCAGACGAGCAGCGCCAGATTATCGCGCTCCTCGCCGGCGGATTGAAGGGCCTGGCTGATGGTGATCTGACGATTCGCCTGGACGACGGCTTGACCGCCGACTATCAGCGGATCAGAGACGATTTCAACGGCGCGCTCGGGCAGCTTCAGGAAACGGTCCGCGATATCGCCGTTGCGACGAGCGAAGTTGCAACCGCCACCGGCGAGATCTCGGGAAGCACGAGCGATCTGTCGCGGCGGACCGAAGAGCAGGCTGCGAGCCTCGTACAGACTTCAGCGGCACTCGAACAGATTTCCGCGACCGTCAAGAAGAATGCCGAGAACGCGCAGGCAGCCAACAGGTCGGCCGACAGCGCCTCCGAGCTGGCCGACCGCAGCGGTCAGGTCGTCGTCCGGGCGGTTGAGGCGATGGCCGGAATCGAGAAGTCCTCGCGCAAAATTTCCGACATCATCAGCGTGATCGACGAGATCGCGCGGCAGACCAATCTTCTGGCGTTGAACGCTGCGATAGAAGCCGCACGTGCCGGCGAGGCCGGCCGCGGCTTCGCCGTTGTGGCGACCGAGGTGCGCAGCCTTGCGCAGCGCTCCTCTGAGGCAGCCAAGGATATCAAAAATCTGATTGCGGCTTCGAGCGGGCAAGTCAAGGATGGCGTCGATCTCGTCAACGAGGCCGGTCGCTCGCTCACTGAGATTGTGGCCACCATCAAGAACGTCGCGGCGCTGGTCGCTGACGTCGCTGGCGCCTGCGCCGAGCAGGCGGTCGGCATCGAGCAGGTGAACAAGGCCGTCACGCAAATGGACGAGGTCACCCACCAGAACTCTGCTCTCGTCGAGCAAAATGTAGCCACCGCCCGGACGCTGGAGCAACAAGCCAAAGCCATGAGTGGACGCGTCGCCTTCTTCAATCTCCACGGCAGCGCCGAAAATGCGGACGCACCGCCCAACGAAAGCGAACAGCTATTCGCAGCCGCTTCATGAAGGGGCCCGGCACCGGCCGCGGTGGCGCGTTCGATCCGTAATCCGCAAGCCATTCGCTGCGGTCGTCCGATGTCGTCGTCGCAGGTTATTCGGCGTTTATGCGGCTCGCCTGGGCGAAGATTTCCCCGCCGTCTTGAGAAGAATTAATGATTATAACGGCGCGTCTTGGTCCATAATCCTGTGGGGGCGCTCTTCATCGATTGCGAAGAGCATGGGCCGGGTCGGGTTACTTATTGTCCTGTCGATTGCTGTCGCTGCCGGGCTTGTCTTTGGTTTGATCCCGGACATCGATTTGTCGATCGCGAGCTTCTTCTTCGGGCTCGGCCAAGCCGGCAGCAGCATGCCGGAAATTTGGATCGAACCGACAGTTCTGGCCATACGCAAAATCGGATTCTGGACCGAGATCGTACTGATCGCCCTTCCAGTGGCCGCGCTTGCGATCAAACTGATCCTGCCGCGCAGAAAAATGCTCGTTCCGGGCAGCGCCATCGTATTTCTGTTGGCGAGCTTGATGCTCGGCCCGGGCCTCCTGGTGAATGTCGGGCTGAAAAATCATTGGGGGCGGCCACGGCCTGGACGCATCGAGCAATTCGGTGGCGACGAGAAATTCGTGCCGTGGTGGCAGCCAAACGGCGGCTGTCAGAAGAATTGCTCTTTTGTCTCCGGCGAAGCATCCGCCGCTTTTTGGACCCTCGCCCCTGCTGCGCTAGCGCCGCCGCAATGGCAGCCGCTGGCCTACGGCGTGGCATCGGTCTTCGGTGCCACTATCTCGTTGTCGCGCATCGCGACGGGAGGGCATTTCCTGTCCGATACCATCTTTGCCGGCGTCTTCACGCTCCTCACCGTCTGGCTGACATATGCCCTGGTCTATCGCTGGAAACGAACGCGGCTCAAGGACGACGTGATCGAAGACGCACTGGAGCGCTTTGCGATCTCAGTTCATGTGGCGCTGGGGCGACTGGTCAGGCCATTCGGCACGCGGGCCGGCAACCAAATGGCGGACGCCGACGCGCGCGCCGGCAAGCCGCGGCGCAAGCACTATGCGCAAGGCGTTCAATCCGCTTTTTTCGATGGCGCCGCATCGCGCGACGCGACATAAGCGAGACCAGCGGCGCCGAGCGAGCCGCCGATGAGAATGCCGATCGGCATGAACGTAAAAAACACCAGCATGCCGGAATAGCCTTCAAAGTCGGTGGTGTGAAACACTTGCGTCCAGATCAGGCCGCAGACCACGCCGAGCACGCCGCCCAAAATCGCGCCGAGGAAAAAACCGACGAGCGCAAGGCCGACTACTTTCATGAGATCACCTGTTGCGAGGCGCGCCGCACTCGAGCATTTCGAATGAGCATGATCTTTTCGGAAAACCGGTTTCCACTTTTCCGGATCATGTTCAAACGCTAATCGATTTGCGGAATGCCGGCCTTGGTGATGATGTCGCGATATTTGGCGATCTCGTCGGCGATGAACTTCTTCGATTGATCCGGCGGCAGGTAATAGGTCTCGGCGCCTTGCTGCTGAAACCGCGCCCGCACGTCGGGATCGGCCAAAGCATTCTTCACCTCGTCATTGAGTTTGTTGACGATCGCTTCGGGCGTGCCCTTGGGCGCCGACAGCGCAAACCATCCCGAGACCAGATAGTCCGGCAGCCCCGCTTCCTTGACCGTCGGCGTGTCCGGCAGAATATCGAGCCGGTCGGTGCCGGCGACGGCAAGCGCCTTGCCGCCATTGGCGTTCAGCGCCGCGGCAACGTTCGGGTACCACTGAAAGCCGAGCGGCACATCGCCGGCGATCATGTCGGGAACGTATTGGCCGATATTCTTGTAAGGCACATGCGTCATCTGCACGCCGGTGAGCTGGCTGAAGAACTCGCCGGCAAGATGTTGCGAGCTGCCGATGCCGACCGATCCGTAATTCAGGCCGGGATTCTTTTTGCCGTAAGCAATCAGTTCCTGCAGCGTGTTGACCGGCAATTTGTTGCTGGCCGCGACCACGATGGTGAATTTGGCGAACGGCGAGACGACCTCGAAGTCTTTTTGCGGGTCGTAGCCAAGCTGTTTGTACAGCGTGACATTGGCGGCCATCGGACCCGAGCCGCTGCCGACCAGCGTGTAGCCGTCAGGCGTTGCTTTCGCGACATCGGCGGTGCCGTTATTGCCGCCGGCGCCGGGCCGGTTCTCGACCACGATGGTCTGGCCCATCGATTTGGCCATTCGCGCGAACAGGATGCGGCTGACGACATCGCTGGCGCTGCCGGCGGCAAACGGGACGATCGCGGTGATCTGGCGATTGGGATAATCGGGGATACTTTGTGACGCGCTTTGCGCCTGGGCAACACCGCTGCCGACCGAACCCAAAGCCAGCGCCAACACGACGCCAACCAAGCTTAAACCCCGTATTTTCTGCATTTCCAGCGTCCTCCGCGGCCGCAGCAAAGCAAATTCCAACCTGCCTTCCAAGCCGCAAACGCCGTTCCGCGGCGGTCGGCGCTGCCGCAATTTGCCGCAAATGGCGCACAATCCGTCCCCAAAGCCGCCCCCTTCGGCCGCCATGTCGGGACGGTCGAGGGATTCTTAACTGCCCATTAACCATGTGGACGGCACCTGTTCGGGCGCCGTCCTAGGCATGTGTTTTGGGCACGTGGTGCGAACGGGGGGCGCGGTGCGGTCGATCATTGCGTGCGGGCTCATTCTGCTCGGCCTGAACGGCACCGCGCACGAGCCGGAATACGGCGCGCTGTTTTCCGAACGCTTCGCCTCCGTTACCGACACATCCGCATCTTCAGTCGTACAAATCAATTCCTCGACCAGCCGGTCCGACAAGCTCACCGTCGCGTCGCTGCAGCCGCGCGCTTTGGCGCTCGAGATTTTCCGGCCGACCGCGGCCGACATGCAATTGCGGCTCGCCTCGGCGAATCCCGATTTCAACACCACCATGCTTTCGACCGACAATCGCGGCACCGAAGTGTCGCTCGACGATCTCTGTCAGGCTTTGTTCAACTCGGCACAGGATAACGACATTCCGGTGCAGTTCTTTGCCAATCTGATCTGGCAGGAGAGCCGGCTCAAAGTCGACGATGTCAGCAAGAAAGGCGCGATGGGGATCGCGCAATTCATGCCGTCTGTCGCCGCCGAAAAGGGCCTCGACGATCCGTTCGACCCGATGCAGGCGCTGCCGGCCTCGGCGCGCTTGCTGCACGAGTTGCGCAGCGAATTCGGCAATCTCGGCCTCGTCGCCGCCGCCTACAATGCCGGCCCGGGCCGCGTCACCCGATGGCTTGAGCGTCGCGTCAGCCTGCCGCGCGAGACCCGCAATTACGTCGTCCGCGTCACCGGCCTGTCGGTCGACGCCTGGCGGACCATGCGGGTGAGCAACGATGCGCTGACCTTCGTGCAGCACCTGCCCTGCCGCAGCATGCCGGCCTTCGCCAACGTCGAGCAGCAGCAGCAGGCGCAGACCGCGGTCAAGGTCGAACAGGTCAAGCTCGACGTTTCCGAAGGCAAATCCGACGATCCCGACATCACCGGCTCGCTCGACATGCCGGAGCCAGCCGCCGACACCAAGGCTGCGTCCAAATCCGCGCGCGCGCGCGACAAGCACGATGCGCATCGCACCGAGCGCAAAGCCGACCACCATGGCGGCAAGCGCGAGGTCGAGCGCACCCCGCATGCCGCGCCCGAGAAGCGCCGCGTCTGATCATCGCCGTTTGACGACAAATCTGGACGACTCAGGTTTCTCATAAAATAACGAATCGAATTCCGTTTTCGGATGAATAGCGGACAACGGACGGACGCGCCTCAAGGTCCGCCTGTGACCCAACGCAGACATGTGAGTAGCCGCCCGTTCACGTTCTCGCCGGCCGGCGCGTCGGTCTATCAGCTCGGCACCTTCGGTACGGCCCGGAAAGAATTGAAGGTGCTGACGCAGGCACGATGACCGCGCTTGGCACTTAGCAGACGTTCGGCGGTGATAGCTTGAACGTTCGTTAATGGCGCAAAGCAGACATCACTCCGGTTGAACAATATCGGCTTTTGCAGACAAGCCGGACAGGATGAGGACGCGCCTTAAGCCGCCGCTGCCCGGGCCGTCCCGGTACGCCGCATGGCGAGCGCCACGATGCGCTGCAAGAGGTCCGGATAGCTGACCCCGATATGTTTGGCGTCGTGGGCGATTTCCTCGCTTTCGGCGATTTCCGGATTGGGATTGGCCTCCAGGAAATACGGCGTGCCGTCGGCGGCGAGGCGGAAATCGATGCGGGCATAGCCGTCGAGCTCGAGCGTGCGGTAGATCCGCTTCGCCATGTTCTGGATGCGGGCGACGAGCTCCGGCGGCAGATCCTTGGCCGGGCCATGTTTGATGCCGCGGCGTTCCTGATAATCGGTATCGTGTTTGACCTTCTCGGTGGCGATGTGCCAGTCGCCGTCGGCCATGTTGTCGAAGCGCAATTCCCAGATCGGCAGCGCCAAGAGCCGCTCGTTGCCGACGATGCCGACATAGATTTCGCGGCCTTCGATATATTGCTCGGCGATGGCGGCGGTGCCAATGCGCTCGTGAATGAAATTGACGCGCTCGGCCAGTTTTTCGTCACTGTCGACGACGGAGGCCTGCGAGATGCCCATGGAGGCATCCTCGTTGACGCTCTTGACGATGAGCGGCAGCGCCAGACGAGACGGTCGCTTGACCTTGCGGTGCATCGGAAACACGGCGAAGTCCGGCACCGGAATGCGGTGATAGTGTACCAGTGTCTTCGACAGATCCTTGCCGCGCGCCAGCATCAGGCCGCGCGGATTGCAGCCGGTATAGGGCATGTGCATCAGTTCCAGATAGCTGACGACATTCTGGTCGTAGATCGCCTCGCCGCGAAACTGCTCGAGCAAAGTGAAAACCACGTCCGGCTTGAACGTGTCGATCTCCTCGCGGATCGGCTTGAGCTCGTCATGCACGCCGAGCGGACGCACCTCGTGGCCAGCGGCGCGCAAGGTCGTGACGACATCGTATTCCGTCTTCCAGACATTGATCTCCGCCTCGGTGTAACCCTTGCTCGATTCAGGCGGGATCAAATCCGGATGCATGATCACCAGGACGCGAAGCGGCTTCATAGCGCGATCCACCTTCGCCGTGACGGACCTAAAAGTGCATGCATGGTTTTTGCGGTCAACAAGACGGTGAATTCCATGAGCAGTTGTCGTTCGGAGCCGACGGCGCGCAAATTGAGCTCGCGGCACCTCTGGATCATGTCCTCAAGCACAACATCGAATGTGAGCTGATATTCGCCCGTCCACTTCGCCACCAATTCCCGTACTTTGGCCCGATTCCGCCTAATGAACGATGAAGCGGCCTCGGAATGCCGATGTTTCGGGTCTTCCGAGAACAGCCGGCGCAGGTCGCGGTCGTAGGTTTTCGGTGTATCAACGAGGTAAAGCGCGCGCTTCTTCTTATAATATTCACCAAGAGTCTGGGTGAGCCTGAAGGCCGGATCGACCTTTTCACGGCGCGTGAGCATCGGCCGCTTGCCGGCGATATCCTGCATCAGCTCGTCGACATATTCGAGCTTCTTGAGCGCCGGCCAGCCCGCGTAACGGCTGCGCCAATGCGAGCGCGGCCGCAGCCACACCGCGAAGGTCTCGGCGAAATCTTCGTCCGGATGGCTCTGCGCATACCACATCCGCAAATGTTGCACGTGATGGCGGCTCGCCGGATTGGGCCGGTAGTAGCGTGGATAACGCTTCGACGACGGACCAAACAATTGTTGCCAGCGCCGGCGGCGGTGCAACTGATAAGCATGCGCCATGACGTGACCGGCCTCGTGCCGCATGATCCGCATGCATTCCGACCAAGTGCCGCCCTCGACGTCGAAGATCAATTTTTTCTCAAGCCGCATCAGGCGCGGATGCGCCAGATAAAACGGAATAGCGATTCCGGGGGTGTTTTCCGGGCTGAACCATTCGCTCGAAATCCAGGCATGCGGCCGCACGCGGATGTCGTGCTCGTCGAGCTCGGCATAAAGCGTGTGCAGGCATCTCGCGAGCCACGTGCCCTCGACCGTCACCTTGAGGTCCTTGATGCGGACGTTCAGCAACTCATCGTCAGACAGCGATGTCCAGAAATATTTCTTACGCGGCATGGTCGTCAAAACCGGGACAGATCACGGTGCCGATGGTGTCACGGGCAGCCCCTGGCGACAACCGGCAACGCTCTTGGTATCAAGACTCTTGGTATCAAGGGTCCTGGTATCAAAGCCGGCATTCAAAATGGCGACAAGCCCGCGCCGGGGGGCCGGTATCTAGGGAATGGAAGCGGCAGGAGAAGTGGCGTGACAGGTGGCAAAAATGACGATCCGGCGTTTCTGTATTTTCCGACCAATTACCGCTGGTCGATGGGGCTATTGATCTGCCTGTCCGGGGCGCCCTGGGCCGGGATCGAGATCGACGAGGTCAATCGGGTCGGCCGAGCGCTCGCCGACAAGGTCGGCGACGACACCGCCTGGTTCAATGAGTGGACCCGCATGGGCGACAAGATCGAGGCCAGAGGCCGTGAGGCTTTGCGCTTAGGCCACAAGCTCACGGCGGCGTCGTGTTTCATGCGCGCCAGCCGCTACTATCAGACCGGCGAGCGTTTCATCCAGCCGCGCTCGCAGCACAGCATGGACGTCTACGCCAAGTCGGTGCGCATCTTTAAGGAAGCCGCCGCGTTGATGCATCGCCCGCGCATCGAGCCGGTCGAAATTCCCTACGAGAACACGACCCTGCCGGGCCTCTTGGTGCATCCCGATCCCGAAGTCGCCGGCAAAAAACCGGCACCGGCCATGGTGTTTTTCGACGGCTTCGACGTCACCAAAGAGATCCAATACGGCTACGGCATTCCCGACCTCGCCGCGCGCGGTATCGGCTGTTTGATCGTCGACGGGCCCGGCAACGGCGAGAGCGTGCGCTTTCGCAATCTGCCGCTGATCGCGGAGACCGAGCGCTATGCGACGCCGGTTTATGACTATCTCGCCGCGCGCCCCGAATTCGACGCCGAGCGCATCGGCGTCATGGCGCTGTCGCTCGGCGGCTATTACGCGCCGCGCGCGGCCTCGCTTGAGCCGCGCTATGCCTGCTGCGTCGCCTGGGGCGCGCAGTGGGACTATCACGACATCTGGGCGCGCCGCCTCGAAGCGCTCGATACCGGAAAAGTCTTGTCGCTCTCGGTGCCGCCGGAGCATCTGCAATGGGTGCTGGGCGTCAACGACCGCGCTGCGGCGCTGAAAAAGCTCGAAGGCTTCCGCCTCGACGGCATCGTACAGAAAATGAAATGCCCGTTTTTGCTGCTGCATGGTGCCGGCGACGAACAGATTCCGCTGCCGCTTGCCGAGAAGCTCTACGCCGCCGTCGGCTCGAAACAAAAAGAGCTGAAAGTGTTCACGCGCGAGGAAGGCGGCTTCCACCACTGCCAAGTGGATAACGTGACCATCGGCGTCCATTACATGTGGGATTGGATTGGCGATGTGTTGAAGGCTTGAAGAAGTCTATGCAAGATTTGATTGCATCATCATGCCCGCGCTTGTCGCGGGCATCCACGTCTTGGGCGCCGTGCTGACAAGAAGACGTGGATGGCGGGAACAAGTCCGGCCATGATGGCCTAGGCCGCCAACATCTTCTGCACTTCGCTGACCAGTTCGCGAAGATGGATCGGCTTGGACAGCACCTTGGCGTGCTTGGGCGCGGTCGAATCCGAATTCAGCGCCACCGCGGCAAAGCCGGTGATGAACATGATCTTGATGTCGGGGTCGAGCTCGGCGGCGCGGCGGGCGAGCTCGATGCCGTCCATTTCCGGCATGACGATATCGGTCAACAACAGCTCGAAGGGCTCTTCGCGCAGCCGTTGATAGGCGGATAGGCCGTTATCGTAGGAAATAACGTCGAAACCGGCGTTTTGCAGCGCCTTCACCAGGAAGCGGCGCATGTCGATATCGTCTTCCGCGAGAAGAATCTTGGTCATCGGCGTGTTCATGGCAATCGTTTCCGGCTGGCGCGCCGGCCCCCACACATTCCCATAAGCCGGATGTCCGGTAAACATGGAGTGAAAACCAGCCTTAATCCGGCTCTGAACTGAGTTGAAATTTGCAGCCATGTTCGCGGCCCTATGCGTCGCCGAGCCGTATTGGCAAGCGTTTGCGGCTATGGACAATAAGGCAATAGACAATGAACCTATGGACAATGGGCGGCGGTTAGGGGACGGTGGCTCCTGGGCCGCGAGTCTCAAGGTTAGCCCCGCTTTAGCCCTCTTGGTCAGCCCTCTTGGTCAGCCCTCTTGGTCAGCCCTCTTGGCGTCATGGACATCGAAGACGAATTCGATCCGCCATTTGAAGCGCTCGAGCCCGCGGAAATCCGCGGGCCGCTCCTTTTTAATTCACCCCATAGCGGGCGGATCTATCCGCAAGCCTTCCTTGAGGCTTCGCGGCTAGAGCTCACGACGCTGCGCCGCTCCGAGGATTCCTTTGTCGGCGAACTGATCGAGGGCGTGGTCGGCCGCGGCCATCCGGTGATGCGGGCGCATTTCCCGCGCTGCTATGTCGACGTCAACCGCGAGCCCTACGAGCTCGATCCGCGCATGTTCGACGGCCGGCTGCCGTCCTTCGCCAATACCCGCTCGATGCGGGTCGCCGGCGGGCTCGGCACCGTGGCGCGCGTGGTCGGCGACGCCCAGGAAATCTACGATCAGCGCATTTCGGTTGCGGAAGCGATGCGCCGGATCGACGGGCTCTATAAGCCCTATCACCGCTCGCTGCGCCGCATGTTCATGCGGCTGCACCACGAATTCGGCGCCGCCATTTTGGTCGATTGCCACTCCATGCCGTCGAGCACCGGCGGCAGGGACGAACGGCCGCGCGCCGATCTCGTGCTCGGCGACCGTTACGGCACGAGCTGCGTGCCGCTGGTGGCCGAAACCATCGAGCACTGCCTGCGCGAATTCGGCTATGTGGTGAGCCGCAACAAGCCCTATGCCGGCGGCTTCATCACTGAGCATTACGGCAATCCGGCCACGGGGCTTCACGCCATCCAGCTGGAGATCAACCGGGCGCTCTATATGGACGAGCGGCGCTATGAGCGCTCGGCGTCGTTCGCACGGCTCGCCGCCGAGTTCGAGATTTTGGCCGATCGCCTCGCGGCCATCCCTGCCGAAGAGTTACGGCCTTACCGCGCGGCGGCGGAATAGGCGTTGAGGACTTCCTAACCGGCCGCCGTTCACAACAGCCGTGAAAAGTTCGGCGGAAGACGACCGAAAGAAAAAGGGCCGCTCACCTTGCGGGAGCGGCCCAAGTCTAGGGAGGAAACGCCCAAGGAGGGCGACGGTAACGGGAGAGAGCCTCTCGCTACCGCACTGCAACAACATACACCGCGTCGCACAAAACGCAAGTGTTGTTGACCTATTTACCCCGGGTTTTCCCGATGAAATTGCCGCATAACGGGCAAAAGCAGCTGGCCAAATTTTTCGCCGTTCCGGAACGTGAGAAATGTTATTAGATTTCAATCGCTTAGTCACGAGTTCCAGATCTGCTCAAAAATACGTCATCAGGCGGCCGCTCAACGCCGAAGGGGCATGTCGCTTTTGCATGGCGATTAACCAATCGTCGTGACCCATGTGCAACGCGGTAACACGGGCAACACGGTGATTTGCCGTTCCTCCAGGGCATGATCCCGAAAAGTGGCAACCGGTTTTCGGAAAAGATCGTGCTGCAACGAAAAATCTAGACCTTGATCCGATTCAATTGGATCAAGGTCTGGAGCTTCGATACTCGATCCACTGAGAGCGATTTGATGACAGCCATTGATTTCACGGCATTCGTGGACGAACTCGCCACCATTTCCGGCGAAACCATCCGGCCGTTTTTCCGCAGCGCCATTGGCGTTGAGAGCTTGGGCGTCGAGAACAAGAGCCGCTCCGGTGGTTTTGATCCGGTCACCGCCGCCGACCGCGCCGCCGAAGTGGCGATGCGCACGCTGATCAAGCGCACCTTTCCCGAGCACGGCGTCGTCGGCGAGGAATTCGAGGCCGACCGGCCCGACGCCGAATATGTCTGGGTGCTCGATCCGATCGACGGCACCAAATCCTTCATCAGCGGCATGCCGGTCTGGGGTACGCTGATCGCGCTGACCCGCCGTGGCGAACCGATCTACGGCATGATGCACCAGCCGTTCACCCGCGAGCATTTCTCCGGCGACGGCCGCGGCGCGCGTTATCGCGGGCCGGCCGGCGATCGCGATCTGCGAGTGCGGCCCTGTACCTCGCTGCGGGATGCGGTGCTGTGCACGACCTCGCCGCTGTTGATGAACGAGGCCGATCGGGCCTGTTTCACCCGGGTCGAGAAGGACGTGCGGCTGTCGCGCTATGGCGGCGACTGTTACGCCTATTGCGTGCTCGCCGCCGGCCATGTCGATCTCGTCATCGAGACCGAATTGAAGCCCTATGACGTTCTCGCCTTGATCCCGATCATCGAGGGCGCCGGCGGTGTCATCACCACCTGGGAGAACGGCCCGGCGCACAAAGGCGGCCGCATTGTCGCCGCCGGCGACAAGCAGGTGCACGCCGAAGCGCTGGCGCTGCTCAACGGGTGACGCGCACTCAGTAGAGCGGCGTGCCCGGCACGAACGCGTCGAACGCTGCCCAGAACTGCGAGCGGAAGCGGTCCTGCTCCATCAGGATCTCGTGCTGGGCGCCGACAATGACCAGATGCGAGCCGGCGCGCAGCATGGTGGCAAAATCCTCGATCGCGGATGTCGACACCACCTGATCGCCGCCGCCGGCGACGATCAGCATCGGCTGGCGGATTTGCGCCGGGTAACTGCGTTGCTGCAACTCCGCCATGGCGCGGAAGGCGGAATCGAGCCAGGCCACCGTCGGCGCGCCCAAGGCCAGCGCCGGCTCGGCCTCGAGCACGGCCGCGTTGCGCGCGTAGCGCACCGGATCGGAGGTCAGGATATTGCCGAGAAACGGCCGCGACTCGACGATGCTGGTATCGGCCTTGGGCACATACATCGAGCCGAAGCCGGCCCAGCGCATGGCCCGCACGATGATGGCGCCCGCTCCCTTCGAATAATCGACGCCGCCGAGCGCGATCAGCGGCGAAGTCAGCACCATGCGGTCGAACCAGCGATGGCCCCGATGCGCGGCGCGGATCAGGATCGTGGCGCCGGTCGAATGGCCGAGCGCGAAAATCGGCGGCGGGCAATCCGGCAGCACGACTTCGCGCATGAAGGTTTCGAGATCGACGTCGTAATCGGAAAAGTCGCGCACATAGCCCTTGCGACGGTCGCTTAGCATGCGGTCGGACAGCCCCTGGCCACGCCAATCGAGCGTCGCGACCGCAAAGCCCCGCGCCCGCAGATCGCGGACCGTCTCGAAATATTTTTCGATCCATTCGCTGCGGCCCTGGAAAATGCACACCGTGCCGCGGCGTCCGGCCGGCGGCTGCCAGCGCGCATAGCGCAAGTTCACCCCGTCCGGCGTTTTGATCGCGCCGACGACGTGATTGTCCGGAACCGGATTGGCAGGAATGGAAACGAGTTTCATCGGGATTAGGGCTGAGGCGGCTGTCCGCTTATAACAGTCCGCGATTGCCGCTCAACCAAACAGCGACGCATTGGCGCTTATTTGCGGAGGATATCGCGGGGTTTCCTACCCGGGTATTCCGCTCCTGTTCCACCTCTTGCGGCGCCTCGCCGCCGTTCCCACATGTTTCTTTGTGCAGGGCCAATAGGGCTGCACATTCATAGGCTTGGTCCATACGGGCAAGTCATCCGCATGTCGCTTCACAAGGAGGATATGCCATGCGAACTTTCGATCTAGCTCCCCTTTATCGTTCCACCGTCGGCTTCGACCGGCTGTTTTCGTTGCTCGACCAGGGCAGCGACGGCGCGGCTCCCGGTTATCCGCCCTATAATATCGAGCGGACCGGCGACAATGCTTATCGCGTGTCGGTAGCGGTTGCGGGCTTTGAAGCGCCCGAACTTACGGTCGTCGCCAAAGAGAACACGCTCACCATCCGCGGCGAGAAAAACGCCAAGGATGAAGGGAAGCGCGGTGACGTGCTCTATCAGGGCATCGCTGCTCGCACCTTCGAGCGCGTGTTCCAGCTCGCCGACTTCGTTCTGGTGAAGGGCGCGAGCCTCGAAAACGGTCTCCTGCACGTCGACCTCGTGCGCGAAATCCCCGAGGCGAAAAAGCCGCGCTCGATCCCGATCAGCGTGCAGGGCCAAGGACAGGACCAAGGCTCGGCCGTCATCGAGGACCAGAAGGCCGCCTAAGCGGTCCGACGGAAGCGGACGTGAGGGCGCGATCCGGAAAGGATCACGCTCAAGCAGTAAAGGGAGCGCTCCGGCTTGCCGGGGCGCTTTTCATTTCTGAGCCTGATCCGAAATTCAATCGTTGATCGGCGGCGGCGCCAGCGATTTGGCGGGCTTTGCCGCAACAGTTGCCGGCGCGGCTGTCGCAGGCCCCCCGGCGGGAGCGGACGACCCTGTGACTTCAGGTTTCGCGTCCGGCTTGTCCGGCGATTTCGTCTCGGCGGCCAGCGTGTTCGACTTGCTGTCGGTTGCCGGCTTCGCCGCAATCGCTTTGGCGTCGTCTAGCGGTTTGCGCGAGGCGAGTTCCGGCGGCCGCGGCCGCGGCAAGGGCGGCAGCACAGTAACGCTGGCGCGCGTCAGCGGATGCGCGGTGGATGGCCGGCCCAGCATCTCGTCGTCGAGCGGCCCCGATGGCGCATCGTAATCGGCCGGCTGGCCGTAAGGCTGCGCCATGCCGTCGGGCCCCATGCCGTAAGGCATCATCCCGACCTGCGGCCCGTAAGATCCCGGACCCGGCACAATGCGATTGACGTCGCGGATGGCGCCGGAACGCGCATCGACGACCACGCGCATCAAGATGCCGCGGAAATCGGTGGCCCGCACCACATAGGTGGAGCCTTCACGCATCGGCGGCGCCAGCGGATCGAAGCCCGCCCGGCGCACATTCCGCGCGATTTCATAGGGCGGCACGAAACCGACCGACGGCAAGGGCGCGAATTGTGAAGAAGATGTTGCGGAGACCTGCGCATGACCGGAACCGGTCAAAAGCGCAATGCACAAAGCGGACGCGGCAAACACGCTCACACGCACGTTTCGGGCTCCTCCCCCTGACTTCCCCAAGGTTTGGCTCAACGCCAAGGTTAGCTCAAACGCCCGTATGAAGTTAACTTAAATTGGGGCGACATTGGGAGCGGCCTTTGGGCGCAATTCAGAACTCTTTGCATAACTCGACAAAACGGACGACGTCCTCGTCCGTGGTGGCGAAGCATGTAACCAGCCGGACCAGAACATTGCCGGCGCCGACGTCCAAACTGTCGCTCGAGCGCACATAATAGCTGGCGCCGGCGGCGCGAAGCTTGGCATCGAGCCCATGCGGCAACACGGCGAAGACGAGATTGGCCTCGACCGGCCAGACCGGCTTGATGCCGATCGCGGTCAGCTGTGTCGCGAGGAGATCGGCCTTGGCATTGGCGTGGCGCGCCAGCGTCAGCCAGTAATCATCGGCGAGAAAAGCCAGCATTTGCGCGGCGATGAAACGATGTTTCGACAGCAAATGCCCGGCGCGCTTACGCCGCTCGCCGAGATAAGCGGCTCGCGTTGGATCAAAGACAATCACGGCTTCGGCGGCCATGGCCCCGCCCTTGGTCGCCCCGAACGACAGGACGTCGACGCCGGATCGCCAGGTCATCTGCGCTGGCGTTGCGTTGAGCCGCACCAGAGCATTGGCGAAACGCGCGCCGTCCATATGCAGCGCCAATGAATGTCCATGCGCGATCTCGGCCAAGGCCGCAATTTCGCCGGCCCGGTAAATGGTTCCGGCCTCGCTCGCTTGCGTGATCGACAGCGCCGCGGGGATCATCTGGTGCGGACGATGGCCGCCATACCCGGCGAGCGCATTTTTCAGCGTCGCCGGCGCGATCTTGCCGCCGTCGTCAGGGAGGCCGACGAGCCTTAACCCGCCGCCGAAGAATTCGACCGCGCCACATTCGTCGGTCGCGATGTGAGATTGCGCATGGCACAGCACGACGCCCCAGGGCGGCGAGACATGCGCCAGGGCCAGCGCATTGGCCGCCGTACCGGTCGGCACCAGAAACACCGCGACCTCGCGCTCGAAAATCGCGGAAAAGCGGCGCTCGACCGCCTTGGTCCAATCGTCATTGCCGTAGCCCAGCGCATAGCCGGCATTGGCCGCCGTCAACGCATCCAAGATTGCGGGCGCCACGGGCGCGGTATTGTCACTGGCAAAATTCACGTCGACGGGGCCGCTGATGATTTCCAGGCTGTTGGACTACCACTGTCCGCGGCACCGTCGCTAGTACGCGCACCGCCGGAAATCGGCTCCTTCACTTTACCGCCTTGCAATCGTAAGCGTCGCCCTGAAACACGCTCAAGCGCGGCGCCTTGTTGTAAAACGACCCGGCGTCCGGTCCATCGGCCGGGGGATTGGCGTTGTCCATGAAAAAGACCTCGTCTTTATCCAGATCCCCCCTGATCCAACAGGACTCCTCTTTCCGTAGAATTGTTGCGAAATATTTCCCGTCTTTCAGACGCTTAAGCTGCTCCTTATCAAGCCAAATCCGATAAATGATTTTGCTCGTGTCCTCGGTGGGGCTAGTGCCACCCTGAGTAAGCGGCACCAGACTGAACAGCGTTCGTCCGCGGCCATCACTTGCGCCGATTTTGACTCTTATTCCGCCACTGTAATGCGAGCTGCAGTCGAATAATGCCTGTTCATGTGAAACATCCGTCCAATTTTTTGGATATTGGGCGCGCTGCTGCTCGCATTCATCAGGGCTCACTGCGACCGCCGCTGTCGTGGCGAAAATGAGCAAAGATAATGCCAGGATCAGGCGCATTTCACTCTCCAGCGGAATGAACCGACCACGGCAGGCTTGCCTATTCGCACGAGCCGATGAGGAAGATATGAACGCCAGCCTGATACGTCGCGACGATATTCACCTTATCGCAGAACTCGGACGTCGGCTTTAATGATAACCGATGTCGGATCGGACCTTGCCGCGGAACACCCAATATGACCAAGCCGTGTAGGTCAAAATGACCGGCAGCAGGAACAGCGTGCCGATCAACAGGAAAGCCTGGGTGCTCGGCGAGGCGGCCGCCTGGTCGAGGGTGAAATGCCCAGGCACGATCATCGGCCACAGGCTAATCGCGATGCCGATATAGGACATGACGAACAGGCCGAGAGACGCAAAGAACGCCGCGTATTCCGACCTGTCGTTGAGCGACCGCCACACGTACCAGATCAGGCCCGCAGTGATCAGCGGCACCGGCGCAAGATAAACGATATTGGGAAAGGAGAACCAGCGCGCGGCGATACCGGCATTCGCATAGGGCGTCCATAGACTGACAATGCCGATGCCGAGCACGGTGCCGATCAGGCAGCGCCGGCCGAGCGCGCGCGCCCAATCCTGCAACGCACCTTCGGTCTTGATGATCAGCCAGCCTGAGCCAAGCAGTGCATAGCCGAACACCAGCGCGATGCCAGCAAAAACCGAAAATGGCGTGAAGCAGTCGAACGAACTGCCGACGAACTGCCGGCCCTGCACGTTGAACCCCTGGATGAACGCGCCCAGCACCACGCCCTGCGCGAACGCGGCCAGCGTGGAACCCGCGGCGAAACCGTGATCCCAGAAGGTGCGGTGTTCGGCGTCGCGATAGCGAAACTCGAACGACAGCCCGCGAAAAATCAAGGCCAGCAGCATCAACAGGATCGGGAAGTAGACCGCGGGGATGATGATGGCGAAGGCGACGGGAAACGCTGCCAGCAGGCCCATGCCGCCAAGAATGAGCCAGGTCTCATTGCCGTCCCAGATCGGCGCGATCGAGTTCATGATCAGGCCGCGGGCGTCGCGATCGGGCGCGAAATTGTAGAGCATGCCGACGCCGAGATCGAAGCCATCGAGCGCGACATACAAGAAAACGCCGATCGCAAGGATCCCCGTCCAGATCGGCACCAGGTCGAGCGGTTGCATCATCCGGCTCCTTCGCGCGACGCCGCCAGAGCAGCTTCGATCGGCGATTTCGGATGACCGCTGGCAATGAGCGGCGCCTCATCCGATGCAGAGGGTCCGCGACGGACGATCCCGAACATAACCGAGACGCCGACCGGATAAATCACCAGATAAACAACGACGTATAACAAGAGCGACAGCAGCACATTGGCGCCGGTCAGCGACGGCGAGACGGAGTCTGCCGTCCGCATCAGGCCGTAGATCGTCCACGGCTGCCGCCCGACTTCGGTCGTGGTCCAGCCGGCAATGACGGCGAGGAAGCCGAGGCAGATCGTGAACTCGCACAGCCGCAGATACCACTGTGTCTGATCGAGCCGCTTGCGCGCCAGCAAGAACAGGCCGAGCGCAACCATGCCCAGCATGGCAAGGCCGATCCCGACCATGATGCGGAAGGCGAAATAGACGATGGCGACCGGCGGGCGCTGGTCGGCCGGAAAATCCTTCAGGCCTTTGACCGCGCCGTTCCAGGAATGGGTGAGATAGAGGCTGCCGAGCTTGGGGATGGCGATCTCGTCAAGATTGCGCTCCGCGCTCTGGTCGGGCCAGCCGATGATCGAAGCGGGAACGCCCTGCCCGCCGTCCCATAGCCCTTCGATCGCGGCAAGCTTGGCCGGCTGGTGTTCGAGCGTATTGAGCCCATGCGCATCACCGAGCACGATCTGCAACGGCACGAAGATCGCCAAAAAACACAGCGCAAGCCGCATCATGGTGCGGCCTTCGGCCGGCGATTGGCCGCGCCGCATCGTATAGGCGCCAACACCGAGCACGACGAAGGCCGTCGTCACGTAGAAGGCGCTCACCGTATGGGCGAACCGGAACGGAAACGACGGACTAAAGACGATCTCAAACCAGTCCTTGGGGAAATAGCGGCCGTCGACAACTTCATAGCCGACCGGCGTCTGCATCCAGCTATTGGTGGCCAGAATCCAGAACGCCGAGAGCAGTGTGCCGCCCGCCACCATGATGGCGGCAAAGAAATGCATGAACGGCGGCACCAGCTTTCGCCCGAACAACAGCACGCCGAGAAATGACGCTTCGAGGAAGAACGCGGTGAGGCCCTCATAGGCCAGGAGCGGCGAGATCACATTGCTGGCGGCGTCGGAAAAGCGGCTCCAATTGGTGCCGAACTGAAACGGCATGACGATGCCGGTGACGACGCCCATGCCGAAAGAGATGGCGAAGATCCGCAACCAGAATTGCGAGAGATTGAGAAAAACCGGGCGCTTGGTCAGCGTATAGGCGCCTTCGAGAAAGGCGATGAAGGACGCAAGCCCCACGGTGAATGCCGGCAACAGAATGTGCCAGCCGACGACCCAGGCAAATTGCAGACGGGATAAAAGTTCCGGATCAAGCTGCATCGTCGGGATTCCCCGGTGACAATGCGAATGACGGCAGGAACACTAACACTACTTCTTGTCGACTGCGATACCGCCGGCGAATGACACCACCATGTCTCCGAAGGCCAGCGATCAACAAATCAGCCGAGGTTTCGCGAGATTTCTCGCCAGATTTTTTGACAGATTTCTCGGCGACAGCCTCGCAACCATTGCGCTTGCGCGCATCCCATGATCCACTTGGCCAGCGAGAAATCGTAAAATCCGTGGCGGAGCGGCGGGAACGGGGAGAGCCTCGCCGGGGCTGTTTCCGTCACGCTTCGGGCTCGGCACAGGCGTCTGCGCGCTTGTACTTCAGCCTGGAATTTGCCATCTTCTGTTTAGGACAGTATTGCTGTCCCAATTGTTGACCGCAAAGCGCGAGCCTCCGGCCTTTGGGAGGCAGCTGCGCGAAAAGGTCTGCCGCCGGGACGAGGGCGCGTCGGACGGCGGCAAGAACAAGCAGCCATTGGCCGGCATGTGGCGGAAGACATGCGGCACAAAGGTTGCCTCCGAGATTGAAGGGCTCGCCCGTGCCGCAGGATGCCTTTGCGCAGGACAGCGCAATCCTGTGCAAGGGCGAGTTGCGTCACAGTCCGAAAGACCGGCGGTCTTTCGGACAAGGTGAAGAACGCGGCGAGGAACGCGAGTGGGATGAAGGACGCGGTTGACATGGTGGACGCGTCGACAGCTTTCGGCCTGTTCGATCCGGCGCAGGAAAAGGATTCCTGCGGCGTCGGCTTCATTGCCGACATCAAGGGCCGCAAATCGCACAAGATCGTCGAAGACGCGCTGACCATCCTGCTCAATCTCGAGCATCGCGGCGCGGTTGGCGCCGACCCGCGCGCCGGCGACGGCGCCGGCATTCTGATCCAGATTCCGAACAAGTTCCTGGCCAAGAAGACGGCCGAGCTTGGCTTCACGCTGCCGGAACCCGGCCATTATGGCGTCGGCGCCCTGTTCATGCCGCATGACGAGGCTTGGCGCCGCGACGTGATGGAGGCCTATGCCGCCGTTGCCGAGAAAGAAGGCATGAAGCTTCTCGGCTGGCGCAACGTGCCGACCAACAATTCGACGCTGGGCGTCTCGGTGAAGCCGACCGAGCCGGTGCACATGCAGGTCTTTCTCGGCCGCGGTCCGAAGATCACGTCGGAGGACGAGTTCGAGCGGCGGCTCTATATCCTGCGCAAGACGATCTCCGGGGCGCTCTACGGCAAGCGCGAGCGCAGCGTCTCCCATTACTATCCGGTATCGATCTCCTGCCGCACCCTGATCTACAAGGGCATGTTCCTCGCCGACCAGCTTGGCACCTATTATCCCGATCTGCACGACCCGGATTTCGCCAGCGCGCTCGCTCTGGTGCACCAGCGCTTCTCCACCAACACCTTCCCGGCTTGGTCGCTGGCGCATCCCTACCGCATGGTCGCCCATAACGGCGAGATCAACACGCTGCGCGGCAACAACAATTGGATGGCGGCGCGGCAGGCTTCGGTGGCGTCGCCGCATTTCGGCGACGACATCAAGAAGCTGTGGCCGATCTCTTATGAAGGCCAGTCCGACACCGCCTGTTTCGACAATGCGCTCGAATTCCTGGTGATGGGCGGCTACTCGCTCGCGCATGCGATGATGATGCTCATCCCCGAAGCGTGGGCGGGCAATCAGCTGATGAGCGAGAAGCGCCGCAATTTCTACGAATACAACGCGGCGCTGATGGAGCCGTGGGACGGTCCGGCGGCAATCGCCTTCACCAATGGCAAGCAGATCGGCGCAACGCTCGACCGCAACGGCTTGCGCCCGGCGCGCTATCTCGTCACCCGCGACGATCGCATCATCATGGCGTCGGAGAACGGCGTATTGCCGGTGCCGGAGGAAGACATCGTCACCAAGTGGCGGCTGCAGCCGGGCAAGATGCTCCTAGTCGACCTGGAAAAAGGCCGGCTCATTCCCGACGAAGAGATCAAGTCGCAACTCGCCGACCTGCATCCCTACGGCGAATGGCTCAAGAACACGCAGATCGTGCTTGAGGAGCTGCCGGTGACGCCGGAAGCGGCGCCAATTTCGAACCTCGCTTTGCTCGATCGCCAGCAGATGTTCGGCTACACCCAGGAAGATCTGAAACTCCTGATGGCGCCGATGGCGTCGACCGGCGAAGAGGCGGTCGGCTCCATGGGCAACGACACGCCGATCTCGGCTTTGTCCGAGAAGGCGAAGCCCCTGTTCACCTATTTCAAGCAGAACTTCGCGCAGGTCACCAACCCGCCGATCGATCCGATCCGCGAGGAACTGGTGATGAGCCTCGTCTCCATCATCGGCCCGCGCCCGAACCTGTTCGATCTCGAAGGCACCTCGAAGACCAAGCGTCTCGAAGTGCATCAGCCGATCCTGACCAACGCCAATCTCGAAAAGATCCGCGCTATTTCCGAGATCGGCGAGAGCCATTTCAAGTCGCGCACGCTCGACACCACTTGGCCGGCGGATACCGGCGCAGCCGGCATGGAAGCCGCCATCGCCGAGCTTTGCGCCAATGCCGATGGCGCGGTGCGCGACGGCATCAACATCATCATTCTCTCCGACCGTCGCGCCGGCGCCGACCGGATTCCGATCCCGTCGCTGCTCGCCTGCGCGGCCGTGCATCATCACCTCATTCGCGAAGGCTTGCGCACCTCGGTCGGCATCGTCGTCGAATCCGGCGAGCCGCGCGAAGTGCATCACTTCGCCTGCCTCGCCGGTTACGGCGCCGAAGCGATCAATCCCTATCTCGCCTTCGAGACGCTCTCCGCCATCAAGAGCGAGCTGCCGCAGAAGCTCGACGACAAGGAACTGGTCAAGCGCTACATCAAGTCGATCGACAAGGGACTGCTCAAGGTAATGTCGAAAATGGGCATCTCCACCTATCAGTCCTATTGCGGCGCGCAGATCTTCGACGCCATCGGGCTGAAGTCGGAATTCGTCGCGCGCTATTTCACCGGCACCGCGACCCGCATCGAGGGCGTCGGCCTTGCTGAAATCGCCGAAGAGGCGGTGCAGCGGCATGGCGACGCTTTCGGCGACGCGCCGATCTATCGCAACATGCTCGACGTCGGCGGCGACTATGCCTTCCGCGTGCGCGGCGAGGATCACGTCTGGACCGCGGCGACGGTGTCGGCCCTGCAGCACGCGGTGCGCGGCAATTCGCTCGAAAAGTACCGCCAGTTCGCCGAGATCATCAACGATCAGACGTCGCGGCTGCTCACCATCCGCGGCCTGTTCCGCATCAAGTCGGCGGCGGAAGACGGGCGCAAGCCGGTGCCGCTCGACGAGGTCGAACCGGCCAAAGACATCGTCAAGCGCTTCTCGACCGGCGCCATGTCATTCGGCTCGATTTCGCGCGAGGCCCATACCACGCTCGCCATCGCCATGAACCGGATCGGCGGCAAGTCGAATACCGGCGAGGGCGGCGAGGAATCCGACCGCTTCAAGCCGCTGCCGAACGGCGATTCCATGCGCTCGGCGATCAAGCAGGTCGCATCCGGACGGTTCGGCGTCACGGCGGAATATCTTGTCAATTCCGACATGATGCAGATCAAGATCGCCCAAGGCGCCAAGCCGGGCGAAGGCGGTCAATTGCCCGGCCACAAGGTCGACAAGACCATCGCCAAGGTGCGGCACTCGACGCCCGGCGTCGGCCTCATTTCGCCGCCGCCGCATCACGATATTTACTCGATCGAAGACCTGGCGCAGTTGATCTTTGACCTGAAGAACGTCAATCCGGACGGCGACGTGTCGGTGAAGCTCGTCTCCGAAGTCGGCGTCGGCACCGTCGCCGCCGGCGTGTCGAAGGCGCGCTCCGACCACGTGACGATTGCCGGCTATGAAGGCGGCACCGGCGCGGCGCCGCTGACCTCGGTCAAACATGCCGGCTCGCCCTGGGAAATCGGGCTTGCCGAGACGCATCAGACGCTGGTCGCTAACCGGCTGCGCGGCCGCATCTGCGTGCAGGTCGACGGCGGCATCCGGACCGGCCGCGACGTCGTGGTCGGCGCGCTGCTGGGCGCCGACGAATTCGGCTTCGCCACCGCGCCGCTGATCGCCGCCGGCTGCATCATGATGCGCAAGTGTCATCTTAACACCTGCCCGGTCGGCGTCGCGACCCAGGACCCGGTGCTGCGCAAGCGCTTCACCGGCCAGCCCGAGCACGTCATCAACTATTTCTTCTTCGTCGCCGAGGAAGTCCGCGAGCTGATGGCCGAATTGGGCTACCGCACCTTCAACGAGATGATCGGCCAGATGCAGATGTTCGACCGGCAAAAGCTGATCGCGCACGGCAAGGCCAACGGTCTCGATTTCTCAAAGCTGTTCACCAAGCCGGAAGTGCCGGCCGAGGTCGCGATCTTCAACAGCGAAGAACAGGACCACAAGATCGGCAACATTCTCGACCGCAAGCTGATCGCGCAATCGCAAGCGGCGCTGGACAACCGCACGCCGGCGCATATGAGTTTTCCGATCAAGAACGTCGACCGCACCGTCGGCGCCATGCTCTCGGGCGAAATCGCCAAGCGCTACGGCCATGACGGCCTGCCGCATGACACCATCGTGGCGCGGTTCAAGGGCACCGCCGGGCAGAGTTTTGGCGCCTTCCTCGCCCGCGGCGTTACCTTTGAACTTCACGGCGACGCCAATGACTATGTCGGCAAGGGCCTCTCCGGCGGCCGCCTCGTGGTGCGCCCGCCCGATGAATCCGGGATCATCCCCGAGGAATCGATCATCGTCGGCAATACTGTGCTGTACGGCGCCATCGAGGGCGAATGTTATTTCCGCGGCGTCGCCGGCGAGCGCTTCGCCGTGCGCAATTCCGGCGCCATCGCCGTCATCGAAGGTGCCGGCGACCATTGCTGCGAATATATGACCGGCGGCATCGTGGTGGTGCTCGGCGCGACCGGCCGCAACTTCGCCGCCGGCATGTCGGGCGGCATCGCCTATGTGCTCGACGACGACGGCACCTTTGCGTCGCGGTGCAATCTTGCCATGGTCGATCTCGAGCCGATGCCGGGCGAGGAAGACATCAATGCCAAGGTCTTCCACCAGACCCGCGACCTCGAAGCCCACGGCCTGGTCGACATCATGTCGGACATGAGCAGCTTCGACGGCCACCGGCTGCACCACCTGATCACGCGGCACGAGCGCTTTACCGGCTCGACAGTTGCGGCCAAGATTTTGGCCGAGTGGAAAACGTGGTATCCGAAATTCAAGAAGGTCATGCCGGTCGAGTACCGCCGCGCTCTCAACGAGATGAAAGCGGCGGCCATCGCCGCGGAATGATTCTTCTTAGTTCGTCGTCTCGAGAGAGTTTGCGCCTTGGGTAAGATCACCGGCTTCCTGGAATACCAACGCGAAGATCGCGACTACGAGCCGGTCGCCGAGCGCTTGCGCCATTGGCGCGAATTCGTGCTGCCGCTGCCGGAGACGGATTACGTCACCCAGGCCGCGCGCTGCATGAATTGCGGCGTGCCTTATTGCCAGGGCACCGGCTCTGTCGCGCCCGGCACGCCGGGCTGCCCGGTCAACAACCAAATCCCGGACTGGAACGACCTCGTCTATCACGGCGATTGGGAAGAGGCCGCGCGCAACCTGCATTCGACCAATAATTTCCCGGAAGTTACCGGCCGCGTTTGCCCGGCGCCGTGCGAAGCCTCCTGCACGCTCAATATCGACGAGAACCCGGTTACCATCAAATCGATCGAATGTGCCATCGCCGACCGCGGCATCGCCGCGGGGCTTAAGCCGGAAAAGCCGGCGAAGAAGACTGGCAAAAAGGTTGCGATCGTCGGCTCAGGACCCGCGGGGCTTGCCTGTGCGCAGCAATTGGCGCGCGCCGGCCACGAAGTTCATGTCTACGAGCGCTGGGCCAAGGCCGGCGGGCTACTCCGCTATGGCATCCCCGACTTCAAGATGGAAAAGATTCACATCGACCGCCGCGTCGTGCAGATGGAGGCGGAAGGCGTCGTGTTTCATTACGGCGCCGATGTCGGCGTCAACCTGCCCGCCGACAAGCTGATCAAGGAGCATGACGCCGTGGTGCTGACCGGCGGCGCCGAGAAGGGCCGCGACCTGCCGGTGCCCGGCCGCGAGCTCAAGGGCATTCATTTCGCCATGGATTTCCTGCCGCAGCAGAACCGCCGTGTCTCCGGCGAGAAGGCGAATGGCGCCGAACCGAGCACAGCGCCGAGCGCTGAGCCCATTTTGGCCAAGGGCAAGCATGTCGTCGTCATCGGCGGCGGCGACACCGGCTCCGACTGCATCGGCACCTCGTTCCGCCAAGGCGCGCTGTCGGTGACCAATTTCGAGATCATGCCGCAGCCGCCCGAGCACGAGAACAAGGCGCTGACCTGGCCGAACTGGCCGTTGAAGCTGCGCACGTCGTCGAGCCACGAAGAAGGCGCCGCGCGCGACTTCGCGGTGGCGACGACGAAGCTCTCAGGCGAGAACGGCGCCGTGAAGACCCTGCATTGCGTGCGGCTCGACAGCAAAATGCAGCCGGTGCCCGACACCGAGTTTGAGATCAATGCCGACCTCGTTCTGCTCGCCATGGGCTTCGTGCATCCGGTGCACGAGGGCATGATCAAGAGCCTCGGGCTCGAGCTCGATCAGCGCGGCAATGTTGCCGCCTCGACCGACGACTACAAGACCTCGCTCGACAAGGTCTTTGTCGCCGGCGACATGCGGCGCGGGCAATCCCTTGTCGTCTGGGCGATCCGAGAAGGCCGCCAGGCCGCGCACGCGGTCGACACCTTCCTGATGGGATCGAGCACCCTGCCGCGGTGAGCGCGGAGGGTGGGCTTCGCACTTGCCACCGGTAGACTTGCCAGTAGACTTGCCGCTGATTTCGACTGACTCCGGTTAATGGTCCATGGCGGACATCGATAGCGCCGCAAGGCCTCGCATTCGTCCTATATGGATGCGTCGCACGCTGGAGTCGCCTCTACCGGATAAGTCGACTATGATTGCAATATGAGACCCAATTTGACCGGACCGGCAAGACTGGTCTGCGTAGTCCGAGCTTTTCGCCGCTAGGGGATTAAGCGGGTGAAGAAACGATCAATCACACGATCAATCACTCTTGCCTTGTGCTGCTCTTTGCTCTGCTCGCCGTGCCACGCGGCGACATTTATCGGCATCCTGTGGCCATTGTTTGGGCCGCTTGCGGCGCCTGGGCTGACTCAATTCGTCGCCGACCTTCAAGCAATGCCCGATGTCGAAGTGGAGACCTATTGGCATTCGTCATGGTCGTCGCTGGTTGACGATATCAACCATCAGCCTGATGGAACGCACATACTTGTCATCGGCTACAGCCTGGGTGCCAACAATGCAGTGCTGGTGGCAAACAACACCAACTACATCGATTCGATCATTGCGCTGCAACCTTCAATATTTACTCAGAAAACGAGCCTGACCGGTAAAGTGGGAAGAATGGTCGAGATTTATGATCCAAATCCATTGATGACTTTTGGTGGAATGGGATCGCAGAAAATCGAAGGCCCGAATATCGAATACATCACGAATAACGACACGCATATCGGAGCGCCCTACAGTTCGCAATTCCGCGACTTGGTGAGAAGCGAGATCGCCAGGCTTGCCGCGCTACCGGATCCAAACACAGCGCCGGCAAAAATGCCTGAAGCATCCAATGCTGCCAGAAGCACCGATGCTCTGTCGCTGCGTAAACGGCTGCCGGCGAACTAGAGCATGATCCGGAAAAGCATGCCCTTGGACTTGATCCGAGGGTGGAAACCGGTTCTCCGACATCGCCGCTTCGTATCCGATTGGCAGCTTTTGACCCGGAGAGAACATTTATTGCCAGTGAGCGCGCTGACGCCCAATTTCTGGGCCAATTCCTCAAATTCGCGAACTCGAATCCGGCACTTCAGCCATCATCTCAAATCGTTCTAATGTCCGTTCAATTTATAGACTCTCTCCAGCAATATCCTTACAGCCCCCTCCGTGGCGCGGGTCGCTTTTGCGGAATAGGCCACATGAGCACCTTTGCCCAGGCAATCGTCCGCATATGTGAAGGGCTTATGTGTCGCCATATTGATGATGGTCCCGACTGATTCTTCCTTCAGGACGCAATGCGTCGTCTGCGCGTACGGCACGACGGCGGGATGAGACGGAAGCGACGGATAATCATAGGCGTGCCCCGCATTAGCGAATTCGGTCATCTGGACATCCTTGGCCGTCCGTTTGAGGCGCTCAAAATAGGCTCGGCAAGGAGTGATTTCGACCCAGTCGTCGGACTTTCCGTGAAAGATACGGATTGGGTGGTCGGTCACCGCCGTATCGTCGATGTAGGTCGTGATGCAGGGCGCATATAACGCAATATAGACCGCAGGATCGATCCCGCTCGGGTTCCACATCTTTTGGAATCGTTTGAGGGCCGCATAAAGAGTCGCTTGGCCCCCGCGTGAGAATCCCATGACGGCAATTCGACCCGGATCTATCCGCGGATCTGCGGCTAACACCGCAAGACTGCGATACAAGTCGAGAACCATATTTAATCGTCCGAGCTGGGACTGATCGGCAACAGTGCTGACGATCCCTCGCCCGGTAAATGAATCAATTGCAAAAGTGGATATGCCCATCGACGCAAATACTTTCTCCCATGCGGCGATGTTCTCCTCAATTCCACCTGAGCCGTGGACGAGGATCACCAGCGGAAGACGTCCAGAGCCTCGAGCGACCCGCAAAGTTCCGGAAATCGTAGTGGGCTTTCCAGAGGATTCGCCTTTCAGAAATTGTTCGTCCGATATAGTCAGGGTCTGTATCGGAATTGTTTCGATGCGCCCGCCAATATCATGAGAAAGAACGTTCGTCGCTAACGCTGACTGAGCGCCGGCGACCGCGAACGCCGCAAGTGCGCGGACGAAGAATCGCATCATACTAACCGTCCTAACCAACGAATTGCTCGATCAAACGGCACATTGGTGACGCGTAAGATGTTTCCATTGTCTCACCAAATTGCAGCACTGCATATGTTGGCTGCGCCGGTGGTGACGAGAGCATCGCTGTTTGAAATGAGAATCGGAAAACGCTCGCGCCGCGGAGGCTTCAGAACCCGCCGCCGACATCCTTCGGCGGCCGCGGTGCGCCATCGAGCGAAGCGCCCGACGAGCGGCGCTGTTTGGCGGCGCTTTGATCTGTCGCGGCCTTGCTCTTCGCGTCGGCAGCCTTGGCGTTGGCAGCTTTGGCGTCGGGCTGCTTTTTCGTATCGGCGCCTTTCTTCGCCGGCGGCGGAGCCGGCTGTTCGGGTCCCGGCAGCGGCCCAGTGTCGGCCGTCGCCGCGTTGGCGCCGGGGCCGCGGCGCGGCCAACTGAAATCGTCGGCGCGACCGGTCGGCGCCGCGATCGCGTCGCCTCGCGTCAGCACTTTGGACGCAACCGGATCGGTCGAGGTGATCTGCGCCGGGCGGCCACCGCCGAGAAGATCGCCGCCGCCTTCGCCGCCGCTCGCCGCAAGCGGCACGACTGGGCCGACATCGGGATGCGTGCCGACCGCCACCGCGGGCTTCGGCGCCGCGGAATCCGGACCGGGCAGGGCCACCGGCATGACCCCTTTGGACATGAGGCGGCGCAGATCCTGATCGACATAGCTTGCAAGCTTCACCGCGCCGGCTTTGGTGAAATGCACGCCGTCGGGCGTGCGCAGCTTGCGGGTCTGGCCCTCGAAATCCGGCCCTTGCACCGTGTAGCGGCCCTGGTCGTCGACGAAGCCGTCCCAGATATCGACATAGGTGATGCCGGCCTTGTCCGCCCGCTCGCGATAGAGTTCGTCGAGATAGGCCATGTCGCTGGTGGACTTGGTGCCGCGGAGCGACGGCAGCCCGACCCAGAGGATCGGCACGCCCCGCGCTTTGAGCGCATTGATCATCTCGTCGATGCGCTTGCCATAGACCTCGGCCCATTTGTCGCTGTGGAAATCGAACGTGCCGCCCGTCGGTGCCGACGGTGCGTTGCTCGGCGGCGGCGCGCCGCCCTCGCTGTCCGCGGCTGTCGCGGGCTGCGGCGCACTTTGCGCGCCTGGCGCGGTTGCGGATCCGGCTGCCGGCGCCGGAGATTGGGCCGGTGCGGGAGACTGAGCCGCGGACTTGGCCTGACCTTGCGCCTGGTTCGGCGCCGGACCTTGCGCTTGCGGCGGGGTCTGCGGTGCCGCGGCAGCTTGGCCCGGCACTTGCGCTTCCGGTGGCTTAGCTGGCGGCACCGGCTTCAGCGGCAGGCGATCCTTGAGCGGGATGCGGTCGTTCAGGCCGAGCATGATGACGATGGCATTCGGCCTTTCGCCGGCCAGCGTATCTTTCAGCGCCGACGGCCAGTCGAGCGTATCGTTCTTGGCGTCATAGCGGATGAGGCCGGATGTCGGCCTGATCTTGCGCACCACACCCATATCCGGCTGGTCGGAATAGGTCTCGTCGAGGCCATAGGCCAGCCAATCGGCGAGCGAATCGCCGATGACCACGATGTCGGTCGACGGCGGATTATCGAGTTTGCGCGGCGGCGGCGCTTTGGAATAGTCGGCGGGCGGCGGCGCCGGCCGCATGAAGCGATCGCCGAACGGGAAAGAAAAATCCTCGCGCGGCTGCGGTTGCTGATAGCGCTGACCGTAATAGCCGCCTTCGTTGTTGTAATAGCGGTCGCCGAAGAACTGCGCCTGCGCCGTTCCAGCCAGCGCGGACAGCCCGGCGACAAAAGCCGGCGCAGCCGCGACCCGCAACACTTGTAGCCATTTGGTCGAACGCAACGTCATCGGCTGTTCCAATCCGGAACCTTATATATGCTCAATATACGATGGCGCAGGCCCGGTCCGCGAGCCCATTACGCCAAATATCGAGGCTCCGGATATCAGGATACCGCGTTCGCAGCCAAAGCATCGCCGACAAAAGTGTCGGTTTCGCGGTATTTTTGCTTTGCGCATGTCCTTGTCGGAAAACCGGTGCCCACTTTTTCCGGGACATGCGCTATTGCTGGCGCAGGCGGTCGAGCACTTCGCTCGAGGCAAAACCGTCCGGAATCTGCCCGACCGAGGCCTGAAAGCTGCGGATGGCGATGCGGGTCTGCGGGCCCAAGAGCCCGTCGGGCGGGCCGATATTAAAGCCGTGCTGCGCCAGGAGCTGCTGCAATTCGTAGCGTTCGTCGGTCGTCAGCACGCGCTCATCGCGCGGCCAGCTCTGCACGAAAGGCGGCCCGCCGCGCATGCGGTCGGCGAGATAGCCGATCGCCAGCGCATAGGCTTCGGCCGGGTTGTATTTCATGATGACGTGGAAATTTTGCAGCATCAGAAAAGCCGGTCCGCGCGCGCCCGCTGGCACCAGCAGATAGGCCTTGTCCTCGGGATGCGGGAACGTGCCGTTATTGGCGCGGCGCACGCCGAGACTTTGCCACTGGTGCAAGGTCATCTGTTTGGAACGGTCGGCCAGCATGTAATCGAAATTCTGCGGCAGCACGACTTCATAGCCCCAGGTCTCGCCGGGGACCCAGCCGTCGGTTTTCAGATTGTTGGCGGTCGAGGCGATGACGTCCGGCACCGAATCGACGACGTCGCGGTGGCCGTCGCCGTCGAAATCCACCGCATAGCGCTTGAACGTCGTCGGCATGAATTGGGTCGGGCCGAACGCGCCGGCCCAGGAGCCGATCAGATGTTCGGGCGGCACGTCGCCGCGCTGCAGGATCTCCAGCGTCGAGAGAAATTCCTCGCGGAAATAATCGCGGCGGCGGCCGACACAGGCAAGCGTCGCGGTCGAGCGGATCACCGGGCGGGTGCCGCCCAGCGTACCGTAATCGGATTCGACGCCCCAGATCGCGGCGACGATGGCGGGATCGACGCCGTAAGTGCGCTGCATGGCGGCAAAGACCGGCGCATATTGGGTGAGCAGCGCGCGGCCGCGGGCGATGCGGTCGTCGCTCACCAAGAGATCGAGATAGTCCCACGGCGCCTTGGTGAATTCGGGCTGTGCGTCGAGCAAATCCATGATGTGCAGGTCCGGCGTCAGGCCTGAGGTGAAGCGATCGTAATTCTCGCGCGTGATGCCGCGCCGCGCCGCATCGGGCCACATATTGGCGATGCAATTGTTGAAATCGGCCGCCGCCGCGCGGATCGCATCCGCTGTCATCAGCGGATTGCCGGATGCGCCGGACTGGCCGCTCCAAGGCGTCTCGTCGGGCGAACCGGGAACCGGACTTGCCGCCGGGGGTTGAAACAGGTGGCTCAGCCAATTGTCAGGCTTGTCCTGCGCCAAAGCCGGCGCCAGAGGCCCTGTGGCGAGAAACAGCAACGTCAAAAGGCAAGACAAAAGACGCGGTTGAGGTGCAAAACCGATCATGCCATCTCGACTTCCGGTAGCAATCAATTCCGTGCTTGCGGCCGTCGCATTTCTCTAACAGCGGAGTGTTGATAGGGCGTTGTTACCACCGACCGCGCGGCAACTTATCCCGCCGCATTCACCCTACAGCAACAAGGCGCGGGACTTTGCCGGACAATTTTGGCAATAATTCCGACATGAATTCAGACATGTATTTAGGTTTGGGCTTTGGCCCCGATGTCTTACGCCCCGCCCCGATACCCTCGACACCCTCAAATTATATTGGCGTTCAATGAACCAGGTTTCTCATCGCGTCCGTAAAGCCGTATTTCCGGTCGCCGGCCTTGGCACCCGGTTTTTGCCCGCCACCAAGGCGATGCCGAAGGAAATGCTGCCGGTGGTCGACCGGCCGCTGATCCAGCATGTCGTCGACGAGGCGCGCGACGCCGGCATCGAGCATTTCATTTTCGTCACCGGGCGCAACAAGGGCGTTATCGAGGACCATTTCGACCGCCAGTTCGAACTGGAAATGACGCTGCTCGAACGGCAGAAGCGTTCCGCGCTCGACTTTCTGTCCCGCGACCTGCCCGCGCCCGGCACGACAAGCTTCACGCGCCAGCAGGAGCCGCTCGGGCTCGGCCACGCTGTGTGGTGCGCGCGCGAACTGATCGGCCACGAGCCCTTCGCGCTGCTTCTTCCCGACGTGCTGGTGCAGCACGAGCGCAGCTGTCTCGCGCAGATGATGGATGCGGCAAAAACGCTGTCCGGCAAGGCCAATATCGTCGCGGTCGAGGAAGTGCCGCATGAGCGCGTCGATCAATACGGCGTGGTCGGCGTCGGCGAGCGCAGCGGCAAGATGTTCTCGATCACCAGCATGGTCGAAAAGCCGCCGGCCGATCGCGCGCCGTCGAATCTCATCCTCACTGGCCGCTATATCCTGCAGCCAGAAATCCTCGATCTTCTCGCCAAGCAGGAGCGCGGAGCCGGCGGCGAAATCCAATTGACCGACGCCATGATCCAATTGGCGAAGACACAGCCGTTCTACGGCCTGCAATTCGAGGGCCGAAGCTTCGATTGCGGCTCCAAGGTCGGATTTCTGGCCGCCAACGTATCTTACGCACTGGAACGCGAGGACATCGCGCCGGCTTTCCGCGCCGAGATCAAGAAGATCCTCGGCTATTAGAGCATGATCCCGAAAAGGGGATGCCGGTTTTCGGAAGAGATCATGCTCCAATAAAGAATCTAGCTTTCGTCACGGCTTTCGCGCAGTCAGTCCGATCACGGCGGACATGCCGGAATGCGCCGCGCCTTCGTGCATCTCGCGTTCCTCTTCCGTGAACTTAATGTCGCGAAAATCGCCGAAGGCCTGTTCGAGCAGCGCGCGCGTATAGAGATTCTCGATCTGCTTTGGCCCACCGGTGCCGTAATCGAGTTGCTTGGGCGTATAGCCCTGCAAAATGAGCAAGCCGCCCGGCTTCAGTGCGCGGCGCATGCCGGCCCATTTCAACGGCCGTTCCGGTGGCGTCGAGAACTGCGTGAAAATCTCGACGACGACGTCGAAGGCCGATTGCGGATAAGGAAAAGCGTGCACGTCGGTCTGGATGAAATCGACGCTGACATTGCGCTCGGCGGCAAGCGCCCGTGCCTTGCGTTGCGCCGCCGGTGAAAAGTCGATCGACACGACCTTCAGCCCCTGCTCCGCGAGCCAGACGCCGTTGCGCCCCTCGCCATCGGCGACAGCAAGCGCACGGCCCGATTTCGGCAATAGCGGCTTGCAGGCGGCGAGAAAATAATTCGGCGCCGTGCCGAACGTATAGCCCGGCGCGGCATAACGCGTTTCCCAGCGTTCGTATTCACTCAACGGCGATCTCCTGATGTCGGATCGTGTTGATTTTCTTTGAGCATGATCTTTTCCGAAAACCGGTTTCCACTTTTCGGGATCATGCTCTATGCCAGGATCAGCGCTGCAAGCGCAAGGTCAGGAGCACCGAGGTTGATTGATAGGCATTGCCGCTCTGGGTCGAGGTCAGCCAATCGTGGCGCAGTTGGCCTTTGATCTGCACCAGCGGATTCAATTTATAGATCAGCCCGGCAATCCCGTAATAGCGGTCGTCCTGGCGTCCCTCGCCGACATAGTCGTCATGCCCATAGCCGAACGTGCCGGTGGCGATCAGCCAGCGCCGCAGCGCATGATCGACTTCGACGCTGACGTCGTGGCTGAAAGAGCCAGAAACGCCCTGCAGGGTCGATTCGTAGACTTGCGATACCGCGGTGAACTTCACCGAGGTCAGGCCGGTCGCGAGCCACAATAGCGAGCCATCGAGCGTCATGCCCTGGATGTTCGGCAGGGTCGGATCCTCGTAATCGCGCTGCATGTAGCCGACCGCCATCTCGCCGATGATCGAGGAATTTGCGAGCTTGAATTCGCCGCCGAATTTCGCGCTGCTGCCTGTCGAGCTTCGATGCTCGCCGAAAAAGTCTTCGGGTGAATCGTATTCACGCGTGTCTTCGCTGACTTCGACGAAAGGCTTGAGACCGGGATCGATTTCGTAAGCCAGGCGAAAAATCCCGGCATATTGATCGTAGGCACGATCGTCGTTGTTCGATGACTCGCCGTCGACAAAGTGCGAGGTTTGATAGGTGGTGCGGTCGACGGTGCCTTTAAGGGTGGCATCCCATCGGCTGAATTGCTGCTCGACGCCGACCGTACCGCCCGCCGTCGTATTGATCGGCAGCCACGCGAGGTTGGCCTGAATGTTCGGGCTGCCGGGACTGTCGGTGGAAATGATGTAACGGTTCTCGAGCAGGATTTTCGTGTCGTTGGTGACGTCGATGCGGCCGTCGAATTTCGCGTTCAGATACGGCCGATTGAGCGACGGCTGGAAGCTGTCGTTGCCGTACCAGTAGTAAGAGCCGGTGATATCGGCGGTGAACGAATGGCGCTCCCAGTCGGAGCGTACATGCACTTCCGGCGCAACCAGGTAAGTGGACGAACCCGGTCCGCCGGGAAAGTGCTGCGGATTGCCATCGTAGCCGGCCGACAGTTCCACCGCGGGCAGGATTATGAATGAGCCAGCCCGCAGGCCGAGCGCCTCGTAAGGATCGCCGCCGATAAACGGCAAGGTCGGCCGCGGCACGGCGCCGAGCGGTAGCGTGCCGGGCACCGGCGTGCCGGGCGGCGGCGCGCTCACGGGTGACGTGACATCGATCGCCGGCGGAATGGGCAGCACCGCGCCGGGACGATTGGCCGCCGTCAGCGGATGCACTTCCGCCGGCGGGTTGCTGATCGGAAGCTCGTCCGGCGGCGGCGGCAGAATTGCACCCGGCCGCGATGCGGCCCTCGCCGGATAGACTTCCGGCGGCGGCGGCGGCTTAACAGCCGGCGGGCGCGACGGCAGTTCCGGCGGCGGGGTGGGCACCGGATCGAACGTCGTGGTCTCCTGCGGCGGCGCAATCGCGGTGCCGGCGTTCGGCACCCGCGCTCTTTGTTTGCGCCGTGCATTTGTGGAATCGAAGCCGGTATCGCCGGCGCCGAAACCCGTCGGACTGCCATAGACCGGCGGCGCTGCGGGTATAGCGGGCACGGCAGAGCCGGTGAAAGCGCCGGCGGGCGGCGCCTGATCGGCCGTCACAGTATTGCGGCGCAGGACAAAGCGCGTCGGATTGTTGCGATAACCCTGCAGCGACGGCAGAAACAGATCGGCGTCCGGATTAGCTGCGGCGGCGGTCTGCTGCGTGTTGGGCTGCGGCGGAGGTGCCGTCTGCGCACGACCCGGCGCCGGCCACAGCGCCGCCATCGCGGCGGCCAAAGCCGCCAAACCGGCGACCGAGCCAGCGACACTGCGTGCACTGTGCGGTCGGCAACGGCGCGGCACCTGCGACCTCCTCGCCCCGAAGCCGCACTCGCCTGTCCGCGTCACCTCGGAAGCTGCCAAACCGGACCACCGTCAAGGAACTGGACTCGCGCCTCGGAACCTCGCGCGGCCATGAATCACGAACCGTGGCCACGCGACAGCCAGCACGGCACGCCGGACGGTGCGCCGCTGGTTAACGGAGTTAAAACGGATATGGTTAATGAGAGGTTGATCGGGGGCTTTTCAGCCCCATTTCCCGGCCGCCAAGGCTTGCCCAGCCTTGCTTTAAGCCTTGCGCTCGTAGCGGCGCCAGACCGGAATCATAAGTACGGCGAACACGATGAACGCCGCCACTTGCGCCGGCCACGGCCAGTGCGCGACCGAGGACACCATGCCGACCAGCACCGCGGCGAACCCGGCCCACAGGGCAAAACGGCCGGGCCGGAAGCCTTCGATGACGAACAGCACCAGCGCGAGGCCGAACCAGTCCCAAGAAACCAGCGATGTCGTCAGCGAAGCGTCCATTGCCGTTACGTCCAGCCTTTGAGCTCGCGCATGGCGAGCTGCCAGATCATCAGCATGCCGGCTTCGCTGTCGTTGAGGCACGGAATGGCGGCAAAATTCTCGCCGCCATAGCGCTTGAACACATGCGCGTTCTCGACCGCGATCTCCTCCAGCGTCTCCAGGCAATCGGCGGAAAATCCCGGCGTGATCACGACCAGATTCTTCACGCCCTTCTTGGCCAGCGTTTTCATCGTCTTGATCGTGTAAGGCTCGAGCCATTTGGCGCGGCCGAAGCGCGACTGATAGGTCAAGATCAGCTTGGTCTCGTCGAGCCCCATCTGCGCGCGCAGGAGCTCCGTCGTGCGCCGACACTGACTTTCATAGGGATCGCCTTTGTCCGAGCACGCTTTCGGCAGGCCGTGATAGGAGGCAACGATCGCGTCGGGGGTGAATGGCAGCGACTTGATCTCGGCCTTGAGCGACGACGCCAGCACCTCGATGTAATAGGGATCATCATAGTAGGCCGGCATGATGCGGATCGCCGGCTGGCGGCGCTGGCGCATCAGAAAACGAAACGCCTCATCAGCGACCGTCGCGGTGGTCGCCGCTGCGTATTGCGGATAGAGCGGCATGATCAGGATGCGATCGCAGCCGAGTGCCGTGAGCGCCTGCAAGCGCGAAACGATCGAGGGCTCGCCGTAACGCATCGCCCAGCTCACATGCACATGATCGCCGAGCGGCTCGAGAATGCGCGCGAGCTTCTCCGCCTGCGAGCGGGTGATGGTCTTGAGCGGCGATTCGTCTTGCTCGCGGTTCCAGATTTTCTCATAGTCGCGCGCCTTGCGCCGCGAGCGCAGCGGCAGGATGACGCCGTTGAGGATGAATTTCCACCACAACGAATCCCGCTCGATGACGCGCTTGTCGCTCAAAAATTCTTTCAGATATGTCCGCACCGCGGCCGGCGTCGCTGCTTCCGGCGTGCCGAGATTGACCAAGAGCACGCCGATCGCGGACGGAACCGTTGCGGCTGCAACGGCCGGTGTGGCTGCGGCCGGCGCGGCGACAGCCGGCGCGACTTCGGCAGGTTCGCTGGCCGGCAATGGGGCGATGGACGGCGCGGGCTCAGGTTCGGATGCAAGCTCCTGCGCGATCACGGGTTCCGCCGCGGCAACCGGCTCCGGCGCTGCATGTTGCTCTGGTGCGGGCGGCAAAACCGCGGGGCTTTGCGCCACCGGCGGCTGTTCCGCCACTGCGCCAGTGTTCTCCGGAATGATTGGCGTATCATCCATCGTCTAGCCTACCAATCGCCCGACCATACACCCCGCCCCTGCCCGCCCGTATCCCGACCATAACCTACGTGGTCGCCGCTTGCATGCCTGCAATACCTCAGTCATCGCCGTGCGAAATACGAGTCTCAATTTGGCCCCAATAGGCTGACGGTAGATAGCGCCCCGCCTTTCGAAGTCTCCCACAGGAAACATCATGCTCCGCAGCGTCACTCTCGCCATCGCCCTTATTCTTTCGACAGCCGCAATGGCGCAGACCCAGGTCGGTCCGCACTCCGAAAAGGACGAAGACGCCTGCGATCGCGATGCGCATCGGTTTTGCAAAGACGCAATCCCGGATCAGATGCGCGTCTTGGCGTGCCTGCAGATGAACCGGCCGAAGCTCAGCAAGGCCTGCCAGGGCGTGTTGCAGAGCCACGGCGTATAATCGAAATTGATTGAGCCCGCAGCGGCGCGCTATTCCGCCGCCTTGAGGAAACCGGGCGCGCCGGCGCGCAATTGCTCGAACAAAGCGGCCTCGTCGGCCTTGGCGGCAGTGAGATGCCGCTGCTTGACGTGGCCGAAGCCGCGAATTTTTTCCGGAATGGCGGCAAGACCCACGGCGAGGTGATGATTATCCGGCGTCAGCCGCGCCAGCACCTCGTCGAGCATCGTTTCGTAATCGCCGATCAGCCTGCGCTCGGTCTGCCGCTCGATCGTGCGGCCGAACGGGTCGAGCGCCGAGCCGCGCAGGAATTTCAGCTTCGCCAATACCCGGAACGCCGGCATCAGCCACGGACCGAAGCTCATCTTGCGGGGCAGGCCCGTCGCCGGATCGTGGCGCGCGAGAATGGGGGGCGCCAGATGAAACTCGTAGCGCAGATTGTCGCCGCCAAACGCGCTCTGCACCTGTTTCGCGAAAGCGCCGTCGGTATAAAGACGCGCCACTTCGTATTCGTCCTTATAGGCCATCAGCTTGAACAGATAGCGCGCCACCGCGTCGGCGAGGCCGCTTTTGCCGGACGCGCGCAACGCCTCCGCCCCTGTCACCTTGTCCACCCAGGTCCGGTAGCGCTTGGCATAGGCCGTGTTCTGATAGGCGGAGAGATATTTTTCGCGCCGCGCGACGGTTTCGGCAAAGCTTTCCGACAAATGCTCGGCGTCGCTGGCGCTCGACGGCGAAGGCTTGGCCAGCGCTTCGACGCTGGCGCGATCGATCACCGCGCGGCGGCCCCAATGGAACGCCGCCTTGTTCATCGCCACCGCCTCACCGTTCAATTCGATCGCCTTCTCGATCGATGCGGCTGACAGCGGAACGGCGCCGAGCTGATAAGCGAAGCCGACCAGGAACATATTGGCGCCGATCGATTGGCCGAACAGCGCATTGGCGATGCGACTCGCATCGACGAAATGGGCTTTGTTCTCGCCGGCATCGGCGACGATGGTACGCCTGAGCCGTTCGCTTGGCAGCGAGAAGTCGGCGTTGCGGGTGAACTCGCCGGGCAAAAACTCGTCGGTATTGATCACCATCTGCGTCGCGCCGTGCTTCACGGCCGCGAGGACTTTCTTGGCGCCGGCAACGACGATGTCGCCGCCAAGCACGAGATCGGCGCGGCCAGCGGCGACACGGATCGCATGAATGTCCTCGGGCTTTTCCGCAAAGCGAATGTGGCTGAACACCGCCCCGCCCTTCTGCGCGAGCCCCGCCATGTCGAGCACGCCGACACCGCGGCCTTCGAGATGCGCCGCCATGCCGAGAATGCCGCCGACGGTGACGATGCCGGTGCCGCCGACGCCGGTGACGATGATGTTGTAGGTCTGCTCGATGGCCGGCAGCTTCGGCTCCGGCAGTGGCGTTAGGTCATGATCGGCGGCGACGCCACTGCCCTTTTTCAGTTTGGCGCCGTGCACGGTGACGAACGACGGGCAAAACCCTTTGACGCAGGAAAAATCCTTGTTGCAGCTCGACTGATCGATGGTGCGCTTGCGGCCCCATTCGGTCTCCAGCGGCTGCACCGACACGCAATTCGATTTGACGCCGCAATCGCCGCACCCCTCGCAGACCAGCTCATTGATAATGACGCGCTTGTCGGGATCGGGAAACGTATGGCGCTTGCGGCGGCGGCGTTTTTCCGCGGCGCAGGTCTGGTCGTAGATCAGGATGGTAACGCCCGGCACTTCGGCAAGCATCTTCTGCACCGCGATCAGATCGTCACGGTGATGAATGGTGACGCCTTTCGGCCAGGCGGTGTCTTGCGGATATTTGTCCGGCTCATCGGTAACAATAATGACGCGCTTGGCGCCTTCCGCCGCCACCTGGCGCGCGACCTGCGGCACCGTGAGCCCGCCGTCATTGGCCTGGCCGCCGGTCATGGCGACCGCGTCATTGAACAAAATCTTGTAAGTGATGTTGGTGTTCGCGGCGATCGCGGCGCGGATCGCCATGTAACCGGAATGGTTATAGGTGCCGTCGCCGAGATTTTGGAACACGTGATTGCGATTGGAGAACGGCGCCTCGCCGACCCAGTTGGCGCCCTCGCCGCCCATATGGGTGTAGCCGAGCGTCGAACGGTCCATCCATTGCGCCATGTAATGGCAGCCGATGCCGGCATAGGCGCGCATGCCTTCCGGCACCACGGTCGAGGTGTTGTGCGGGCAGCCGGAGCAGAAATAGGGAATGCGCTGGGCGACATCCTTGGTCTCGGCCGCGATCCGTTGCGCTTCCTTCAGCCGCGCGACGCGGCCGATCAGATCGTCATTGCGGTGATACTTCAGAAGCCGGTCGCCGATACAGATCGCCACATCGTTGGGATCGAGCGCGCCCTTGACCGGAAACAGCCACTCGCCCCGCTCGTCGCGCTTGCCGATGCAGACCGGCTGGCTCGCGGTGCCGTAAAGCTCCTCGCGCACCTGCACTTCAAGGAGCGAGCGCTTTTCCTCGACGACGATGATGAGATCGAGGCCGCTTGAGAATTCCTTCAATTCGCGCTGGCTCAATGGCCAGGCGCAGCCGACTTTGTAGAGCCGGATGCCGAGCTCGTTGCATCTGACCTCGTCGATGCCGAGTTCATCGAAGGCTTGGCGTACGTCGAGATAGCTCTTGCCGGTGGTGATGATGCCGATTTTCGGATCACGCCCGCCGGAGGTAATGGTGCGGTTGAGCTTGTTGGCGCGCACGAAAGCCAGCATGGCGTCGCGCTTGAAATCGTGCAGGCGGGCTTCCTGCGCCAGGACCGGATCGTTGAGGCGGATATTGAGCCCGCCGTCCGGCATGCGGAAGTCTTCGGGCGTGACGATATTGATGCGGTCGAGGCTGCCGTCGATCGCCGCCGTCGCCTCGATCGTCTCGTGCATGGTCTTCAGCGCGGTCCAAGCGCCGGTATAGCGCGACATCGCCCAGCCATAGAGGCCGTAATCGAGGACCTCCTGAACGCCCGCGGGGTTCAGGATCGGAATCATGACGTCGATGAAGTGATATTCGGACTGGTGCGCGGTGGTCGAGGATTCGGCGGTATGGTCGTCGCCCATCAGCGCCAATACGCCGCCATGCTTCGATGAGCCGGCAAAATTGGCGTGACGGAATACGTCGCCGGTGCGGTCGACGCCGGGGCCTTTGCCATACCACATGGCGAAGACCCCATCGAACTTGCCTTCGCCGCGCAGCTCCGCCTGTTGCGTGCCCCAGACCGCGGTGGCCGCAAGGTCCTCGTTGATGCCGCCATGAAAGCGGACGTCGCCTTTTTCAAGAAAACCCTTGGCGCGGATGAACTGGCTATCGAGGCCGCCGAGCGGAGAGCCGCGATAGCCCGAGACGTAACCCGCCGTATTGAGGCCGTTGCGGCGGTCGAGCTCCTTTTGCATGAGGCAGAGCCGGACCAGGGCCTGATACCCGGTCACGAAGATATGGCGCTGGCCGAGATCGTATTTATCGTCGAGCTTTACGTCGCGCAGCGCCATTTACGCAGGCCTCTTACGAGCTACGGAATCGAGACTTCGGGCCGCAGTTTGCCCTCACCCACCCGATATTGCCAGAGGCACGCCGTCTTGTGAGGGATATAGTGCGGCGTTCGGCGGCGGCAACGCTAGCGGACTGATTTGCCACACCATTTTCGCCGCTACCTGAAGGCCGCTGCTGATCGGTGGCCGGCTACGCCGCGCGATAGCGCGGGCGGATTTGCTGCAGCATGGCCAGGATTTCGGAGGCGGGCTTCGGCCGGCTGAACAGATAGCCCTGCGCCTGCATGCAGCCTTCCGAGCGCAGGATATCGAGCTGCTGCTCGGTCTCGACGCCCTCGGCGGTGGTGATCATGCCCAGACTTGAGCCGAGCCGCATGACGGCACGGATGATGACCGAGCAATCGCTCTCTTTGCCCAATTCGCGGATGAAGGAGCGGTCGATCTTGATCTTGTCGAACGGGAAACTGCGCAAATAGCTCAGCGACGAATAGCCGGTGCCGAAATCGTCCATGCAGATGCGGACGCCGAGCTTGCGGAATTGATGCAGCGCATCGAGCACCGCGCGGTTTTCCTGCAGCAGCACGGATTCGGTGATTTCCAGTTCCAGCCGCGAGGCTTTAAGGCCGGATTGGCCGAGCGCCGACATTACCGACAGTGCCAAGGTCGGGCTGCGGAACTGTACCGCCGAGAGATTCACCGCGACCGTCAGCTTCTCCGGCCACTTCACGGCGTCACGGCAGGCTTGCTTGAGCACCCAGTCGCCGAGCGGCACGATCAGGCCGATTTCCTCGGCGACCGGAATGAACGCGTCCGGCGGCACCATGCCGCGCTCCGGATGGTTCCAGCGCAGCAGCGCTTCGAAGCCTGAGACAGTGCCACGGGGGATATCGACCAGCGGCTGATAGTGCAGCTCGAACTGTTCGGCGGCGAGCGCCTTGCGCAGATCGAGCTCAAGCCGGCGGCGCTCTTGCATCTGCGCATCCATTTCCGGCTGGAAGAAGTGATAAGTGCCGCGGCCTTCGGCTTTGGCGCGATAGAGCGCCATGTCGGCGTTGCGCAGCAATTGGTCGGGCTCAGTGCCGTCGTTGGGCGCAAGCGCGATGCCGATGCTGGTGCCGATGACCACTTGGTGGCCGCGTACGTCGAACGGCTCGACCAGCGCCTCGATGATCTGCGCGGCCATTTCACTGGCCTGGGCTGGGGTCGCCTTGCTCTGCACGATGGCGAATTCGTCGCCGCCGAGCCGCGCCACTGTGTCGACGTCCGACACCACACGCTGCAGCCGCTCGGTCACCGCGCACAACAGCGCGTCGCCGATCGAATGGCCGAGCGAATCATTGACGCCCTTGAAGCGATCGAGATCGAGGAACATCACGGCCAGCATGTCGCCCCGCGCCAGCGCCTGCTCCATCTTGTCCTTGAACAGCATGCGGTTCGGCAGATTGGTCAGCGCGTCGTGCCGCGCCATATGCATGATCTTGGCCTCGGCCTGGCGGCGCTCGGTGACGTCTTCATAGGTGGCGACGCAGCGGCCATCATCGGTCGGCGTATAAAGGCACGACACCACGCGGCCGTCGGCGAATTCATAGATGTGCGGGCGGCGCACACTTTCATTGTGCCGCTCCATGCACGCCGCCACGGTCTGATCTATCGTCTCGACGGGGTGATTGCCGACCGCGAAGCTGATCCGGACAGCTTCCTCGAGACTGACGCCGGGCTTGATCAGATCGGCCGACAGCTTGAAGATTTCCAGATAGCGCCGGTTGAAGACCTCGATCTTGTTGTCCTTGCTGAACAGGCAAAGCCCCTGTGACATGTTTTCCAGCGCAGCATCGAGCAGCAGATTGGTCTCGCGCAGCGACCGTTCCTGCGTCTTGAGCCTGCTGATATCGCTGCACAGCACGATGAAACCGCCGTCATGGGTCGGGCTGCGGCTGATGCGCAGCCAGCGGCCGTCGGCCATCAGGATGTCACCCGTCGCCTGCACGTCGTCGTCATGCCGGATCAGGATGTCGGCAATGTCAGCTGCGCCCTGCAGCGCCGGTTCGAGCCGCATGAGCGGCGTTCCCGGTCTGAGCAGTTCCGGCGCGACGCCGAGGAAATCCGCAGCCTGGGCATTGGCGAGCACGATGCAGTCCTTGACGTCGACCACGATGACGCCTTCCTGCGAACATTCCACCGCGTCGGCGAGGCGCGCCTGCGCCGAGCGGCGCTGCGCGACCTCGCGGTCCATCATGGCTTTGATATTGTCGCGCATCGCGCTCATCGCGGTGAGCAGCGCACCAAGCTCGTCGCCGTTGCCGCGCGGCACAGCGACGTCGAGCTCGCCGGCGGCAATGCGCGTGGCAACTCTCGAGGCGACCGCAACAGGGCCGACAATACGCCGCGCCAAGCCCCATGCCACGACCGCTGAAAGGAGCAGCGCCAGCGCAATCGCGACGATGTTCAGCTGCACGTCATGCGCGACCGTCGCGCGCGCGATTTGCCGATAGAGAAATCCGTCGCCGGCGGTGTAATTGACCAGAAGATCGATCTGATCGTCGACCTTGCCGGCATAGTGGTCGAGCGCGCCCCAGTTCACATCGGACTTGGTGCCGTCGACGAGACGCTGGCAGATTGCCATCCAGGCGTCGACGGCGCGCTGCACGTTCTCGGCGGCGCGGACGGCACGAGCCGATTGCGAGCGCGCGGCGGCGATCTTGAGATCCTGCGACAGCGATATGCTGAGATTATCGACTTCACCGTCGAAGGCGGCGCGCTGCCGCGGATCGGCGGCGATGAAGCGCCGCGCGAAGGCCGCGCGCATGGCGGCGAAGTCGCTCGCCGCGGCGCGCGCGTAATTGATCGACATCAAAGATTCGTCGAACGTCCTGTCGACGAGCACGCCGGCATTCTTGATGCCCATGACGGCGTAACCGCCGACCGCAGCGGTAATCACGCTCATGATCAGGAAGGCGACCAGGATACGGCCGCGGATCGTCATGCAATGCGCGGCCCTTCTCGCGACGCGCCGGCGGCATCGGGAAACCAGTCGCAATAATAGGGGAGTTACCCGGCCAGGCGGCATTTAAAGCTCGGAATCTGACTTTGCCGCGTATTTCAATATATTGGCGCCAGTAAAAACCTCTCCATCAGCAGCACCGATCCTGCCGGATTACTTAACGGCAGCTTATTTCGCAGAAGATTCGTGCGTTATTATACGATCTTACGCGATTTTACCGCTGAGGTTCCCCCTTCGACTTGCCCCGCGACGCCGCCGATATTGAATCCGGTGCCATCAATTAACCTTTACTAATCTTTAAAATTGACCTTTTACTGAGCTTTAACGATGATTACTCAAACGTTAATTCCGGGATACAGGACGTCATGTCGAGTAGGGTTGCGTATAACGCCAGTACCCTGGCGGGGGCTTCGTTTGCCCAAGAACAAGAATCGCGCAGCTCCACTGCAAATCACGTTCGTTCTTCCGCGCGTGATCACGGCTCCGGGTCGAGCAGCGATGCGCAACTCAGAGGGCGCTCGGCTGCAGGGTCCGACTTTCGCGTCATCGCGGAGAAGGTGCTGCGTTCGTTCAATACCTGGTCCTTCAAACGCGAGCAGCCGTCCGATCCGCAGCTGATGTTGCGGTTCATCGCGGACGCCATCGCGGCGCAGGAGCCTATACGGTTCGTGCTCTATTGGGGCAAAGGTCCAAGACGCGACGTGAGCACCCCGGATGTTCAGTGTCTCGACTTCCTGAATGCAATGACCTCGCGCCTGAAAGCTATCTACGCGCCCGGCGCGGCACTGACTTTGATCTTGACCGACACTCACGCTGAACTGAATGGCCACTCCAAGCAGGACATTCAGCAATACTTCGCCAACATCGAAACCATAGCCCGGCAACGCGGCATCGAAACCTGTCGGCTCGGTCCGCTGGTCAAGACGGCGGGCCATCTGGCGACCGCCGCACCCATCGAAGAAGCCGTCTCCCCGGAAACGCTGTCGCTGCTCCTCGCCAGTGCGCAGAAATGGTATCACGGCTCCGGCACGGCGCAGGACGGCGCATTGGCCTATCTGCGTATTAATCTGATCGAGCAACGCGTCGTGGAGCGGGCATTCCCGACATCGATCTTTATCACCTTCAACGGCAGCGATTTGCGCAGTCTGTTTCCACGCCATCTGCCGATCTTCTACATGTACTCGCTCCGCCGCGGCATCAGCGTGAAGCCGTGGTTTCTCCCGAGTGAGCCCGGGAACGCGAATTTGGCTGCCGACCAAGCCAACCGGTCGCACCACGACGCGACTTGAATCGCGATTGCTGCCGATATCAGTTCGGGTGCGTTTGTCATGCTCGAATACAGGGTACTTCCGGCGGGAGACACGGCCCTCATCGTCGAGTTCGACGATCGCATCGATCGAGAGCTCAACGCCGCGGTACTCGCATTAGCGCACGGCTTGGATGCGGAGCGCATTCCGGGAATTATCGAAACGGTCCCGACGTTCCGCTCGCTGATGGTTCACTATGAACCGCTCGTGCTTTCCGCAAGCGCGCTAATCGCTTGTATCGATGGCCGGATGCGCAACCTCACGACCAATACGAGCGTGGGCCATCTTTGGCATCTGCCGGTCTGTTATGACCCTAGCCTCGCGATCGATTTGGACGAGGTCGCCAGACGGACTTCATTCTCTGCGCAGCAGATCGTCGAGCGGCATAGTGCGCCGACTTATCACGTCTACATGCTGGGCTTCCTGCCGGGCCAGGCTTACATGGGCGAAGTTGCCGCCGAGCTCGCTTTGGACCGGCTGGAGACCCCGCGCACACGGATTCCAGCCGGGTCGCTCGCCATCGCGGCAACCATGTCATGCGTGTTTCCGCTGCAAACGCCGTGCGGCTGGCATGTGATCGGACGTTGTCCGGTTCCGCTGTGGGACCACGGCCGGGCAACGGCATTGCTCGCCCCGGGTGACAAGGTGAGGTTCGTTCCGGTGTCGGTTCGGGAATACGAGAGGTTGGCGAGCGGAGTGTCGCAAGGCGCTCTCAGGTTTGAACCGGTCGGCGAAGTCGTCGGAGCTGCGGCATGACCGCGGCGCTGCGCGTCATATCGCCGGGTCTATCGACAACCCTTCAGGATCTCGGGCGGGCGGGATTTCAGCGGCTTGGCGTCGCCGTCGGCGGCGCGCTCGATCCGATATCGCTGCGTGCCGCCAATTCCCTCGTCGGCAACCCGGTCGATAGCGGCGCGCTCGAGGCGTTGTATGTTGGCCCAAGCTTTGTCGTCGAAGCGGACGACGCGCGTCTTTCTTTCGTCGGCGCCGATGCCGAGATTGAGATTTTCGCGGATATGGACGCACAGAGCAGCGAGGCGATTTCGCCGATGCGCAGCATTCGTCTGCAGCGCGGCCAAGTTGTTCGCGTCGGCTCGCTTAAGAACGGTGCAATCCTCTATATTGCAGTGGAAGGCGGCTTTGCCGTCGAACCTGTGCTTGGCAGCGTGTCCACCGATAGCCGCGGCCAGATGGGCGGCTGGCAGGGCCGAGCCTTGGCCTCGAGCGACGTTCTGCCGCTACGATCGCTCGAGGCGACAGATCGCGACGAATACCGGATCGAAGGCCTGGACTTCGCTCCATTGCGCCGGGTTCGGGTCATACCCGGTCCGCAGAGCGATTACTTTTCGCAAACCGAAATCGAGCGCTTCTTTGCCGGCGAGTACACCGTGAGCGCAGGCTCGAACCGCATGGGCATGCGCCTCGAAGGCAGCCCAATCCGCCATAGCCGCGGTTTCAACATCATTTCGGAAGCCATCGCGACTGGATCGGTGCAGGTGCCGGGGAGCGGTCAGCCGATCGTACTGTTGGCCGATCATCAGACGACCGGGGGCTACCCCAAGATCGCGACCGTGATTTCGGCCGACTTGCCGGCGATGGGCCGGCTGCCGATCGGCGCCAAAATATCCTTCGTGCCCGCGACCCTGGAGGAAGCAGTCGCAGCGCGCCGTAAGCTTGCGACCGATCTTGAAACCATCGGCGACAAGATGGTCCGGATATCGCTACCCAGCGCCGTCGTTGCGACGCGGCTATTGGAATGCAATCTCATCAGCGGCGTTTGCAATGGCGCCGCCTGACCCGGCGTGACCGATTGACGATGACATCAACCGAACCGGCCGCAGTCGCAGGATCCCAAGCCGCCCGGGACAATCACGTCGTGCGCGGCATCATGTTCATGATCGGCGCGACGGTCATGCTCGCGATATCGAATGCGCTGAGCAAATGGGTTGTCGCCATCTATCCGGTCGGCGAAGTCATGTTCGCTCGCTCACTGTCTTCGCTGATCGTTTGTTCCGCCTTCATGCTCCCGATGACGGGCTTCGCCGTTTTCGCGACCAAGCGGGTGCGAGATCACATCGCGCGTGGCATGTCGCAATCCATCTCACAGACCTTCACCGTTCTCGCCTTCAGCATGATGCCGCTCGCCGGAGCCACCGCGATCAACTTTTCCGCCCCGCTGTTTTCCGCGCTGATTTCGGTTCTCTGGCTGAAGGAACGCGCCGACGCCGCGCGCTGGGGGACGCTGTTCGCGGGATTTGCCGGTATCCTTATTGTGGTCAGACCCGGCGCGGATTCCTTTCAGCTCGGGGCCTTGTTCGCGCTGGCCAATGCCGTGATGTATGGCAGCGTCACCGTGGCGGTGCGCGGCATGAGCAAGACTGAATCGGCCAACACGCTGCTAATGTGGCAGCTGACGACCCTCGCGGTGATGCACAGCTTTCTGCTGGTCTTCGGATTCCGCTGGCCGACGCCGCAGCACGCTGCACTTCTGTTTTCGATGGGGGTAGCCAATGCGGCGGGACAATATTTGTGGACCAGGGCGCTGCATGCGGCGCCGGCCACGGCCGTATCGCCGTTTTATTACTTCTTGCTGGTGTGGTCGCTGGCTCTTGGATTCTTGGTCTGGGGCGACGTTCCGACGATCAGTCTCCTTGTCGGATCAAGCATCGTCGTCGTATCGGGACTATTCTTGCTTTACCACGAAGCTCAGCGAGGCCCCGGATCAGTTCCGGCCGGCAAAGCCCCTGAAATAATGGCTCCGCGACGCACATAGCATGGGTCGGCGTCGCGCACCGCTCACGCCGCGACTATTCTCTTCAATCCCCGATTGGCAACGATTTCGGCAAGCTGTTCGAAGGGGACGGGCTTGCCAAAGAGGAATCCCTGCGCGTCGTCGCAGCCCAAGGACTGGAGAAATTCCCTCTGCAGCGGCGTTTCAACTCCCTCCGCGGTCACCGACATCCCGAGCGCGCGGGCAATGTTGAGCACCGCCTGCACGACGGCCACCTGGTCGCTCTGTGTGGCAATGTCGGCGACAAAACTGCGGTCGATCTTGATTCGATCCAGTGGAAATTTCCGCAGATAGCCCAGGGCGGAGTAACCGGTACCGAAGTCGTCCAGCGCAATACGAACGCCGAGTTCGCGCAATCGCCGCAACATATTGAGCGTATGCTCATTGTTCTCGAGCAGCAGGCTCTCGGTAATCTCAAGTTCAAGGCGCTGCGCCGTCAGTCCGCTCAGGATCAGTGCACGCTGCACCACATCGACGAGGTCGGGCGCGGCGAACTGCACCGGCGATAAATTGACAGCGAGGGTGAGAGCGCCGGGCAGCTGCGCGATCTTGGCGCACGCCTCGGTCAGCGCCCATTCGCCGAGGCCCGTCATGAGCCCGGTATCCTCCGCGATCGGGATGAAGGCCGACGGCGGAATGAAGCCTTTGATCCGATGGTTCCATCGCGCCAGCGCCTCGAAACCGATTACCTTGTTGTCGCGCAGGCTGACGATCGGCTGGTAGTACAATTCAAGTTCGTTTCGTTCGATCGCCTCGCGCAAGTCCACTTCGATCTGGCGCCGGTCCGTCAATTCCTTGGTCATCGACGCGTGATAGAATTGAAAACCGTCGCGATTGTGCTCTTTTGCGGCATAAAGCGCGAGATCGGCAGCAACGACGAGGTCATCGGCAGTGTCGCCGTCGGACGGACTGACCGCGACGCCGACACTGATGGTCGTGCGAACGCGATAGCCGCCGAGATCGAACGGCTCGCGGATGGTCTTGATCAGGCTGCTGGCGAGGTCGTCGAGCGCCCCGCGGGATTTGACGCAGTCGACAATAACGGCAAATTCGTCGCCGCCAAGTCGCGCCAGCACGTCGGTCGAGCGAAGCGTGGCCCGCAGCCGCCGCGCCGTCTCCTGCAAAAGAAGATCGCCGATGCGATGGCCCAGCGTATCGTTTATGACCTTAAAACGATCGAGATCGAGGAGCAGTATTCCGTAGTCGACGCGATCCGGCGTCTTGGGCTCGTCAAGGTACCTTTCTTGAATGTCGGCGAGCGCCGATCGGAAGCCTCGCAGGTTCAGCAGCCCGGTAAGCGAATCCTCGGAGGCCAGCCGAGCCACCGTTTCGAGTGTTTGCTCGAGTTCCTTGGATTTCTGCTGTGCTCCGGCCTCGGTGCGGAACATCACTTCCATTGCGGCAAGGATAATCAGAGTGAGCAATGCCGCGCCCCAGGAATCCAGGCGTAGATCACCCATGGAGCCGGCAAGGACCTCGCCCTTGTCAAGCCCGACGCTCACCCACAGCGGCTGGTCTTTAACTTTCCGCAGAGCGACCAACTGTTCACGACCGGTCGCACCATCGAGCATCTCGAAGGTGCTGTTGATGCCACTTTGCATCCTGATGAACAGCTCGGTGCCGCTAATGTTCCGCCCCATCTTGAGATTGCTCGACACGCCGCCCGCCGAGCGGATCACACCGTCGCTGCCGATCAATGAGATCGCCCCGGTGGAAGCAAAGTCGACCTTGTTATAGAATTTGGTGAAGTGCTCCGGGTCGAGCGATGCAACAACGACGCCGCCAAACGTGCCGTCGGCATTCAAAAACCGTCGTGACAGCTGAACCGACCATTTGCCGCTGGCGCGGCCGACCAATGGTTTGCTGATAAACAGCTGATCTTCTTTGTTGTCACGCTGCGCCGTGTAGTGCTCGCGATCGCTCAGATCGATCGGCGGCGCCGGCTGAGGGCCGGCGGTCGAATCGCGCATGATGCCATGCGCGTCTATGATCGACATCTGGACGACAATGTCGCGCGGCATGTTGACCGAATTCAGGATATTTCGGAAATTGGCCGGATCTTTTCGAGCTTCGACATTGTGCCGCAGGTAAGACAGCATATTGTCGAGTTCGTCGATCGATCGAAGAACGTTTTCTTCGAAGACCATCGCGAAGCCTTCGCTCGTGCGTTCGGCATCCATCAGGTCGGCGCGCTCGTCCTGCAAGAATTTCAGGACAGTGCCGCCCCATAGCATCGCTATGATGACGACGCCAAAAATGGCGGAGCTTCGGCGTTCCGCAAGTAGCCTCGGCAGGCGCAGCAGCTGTAATTTCATCGGGCGCTACAAAGTTGGACCAAACAGCGCCTAACCTATTCCAACAGCATTTCAATTTGCTTATCTAGATGCGAAAATTCATCCGGACATGGCAACGAATTTATTAAAATCGAGCGCTCGACCCGGCCCTATTTTGGCTCGACGATCGAAGCGACAAGACCAGCGAGCTGGCGTTTGAAAACAGCAGCGCCCGCGGGCAACGAGTCCCGGCGCAAAGCGGAGCGGTCCCACGACGAACGTAAGTTGCTCGCGACTGAGATCCAAGGCCCGACGGTATTTTCTTAACCATTGCGGGCCGCACCATGAGATAGATACAAATGCAATCTTTTACTCTAGGCAGGCGGTAAGCATTCTCCTGCTAAAACAGCCGCCCGGAAAGAACTCTTGTCGAACAAGTATTTTTGCCAAATCATTTCGGGCGCGGGGATGCGATGATTGCCGTAACGGGTCTGTTCAGCGTCATGATCGGCGCAATTCTCGCCTATGCTTCAGATCGCCACCCATCTTATCTCGAAGTGTTCGAGACCGCAGCGGGGCTTCTGGTGCTCGGCGGCTTTGCCGTCGCGGGCTATGCGCTCTCGACTTTGATCATTGTCTGATCAATACCGCAGCACAAGCGCAGCAAAAAAGGCGCCTCAACCGCCCAGCGTTGAATAGCGCGCTTTTGACGCGGGCGACTTCGGAGTGAGCGCAGCTTTCGGGTGGGCAGCCTTTCTCGGATTTGTCAGCAAGGACCGCATCGGTCATGCTGTTATGAAGAGGACGCGGCACTGTGACACTTGCGCAAAGACAACGTCCGGCCGCCGGACCCGCGATGACGATCGACACGCGCGTCGCAGCTCTCGATTGGAACGCGATTGCGTCCGAGCTCGATACGCATGGCTGCGCGACCACCGGCCCGCTGCTGACGGGCGACGAATGCGCGGCGCTGGCGCAGAATTACACAACGGATGAGCCGTTCCGTAGCCGGATCGTCATGTCGCGGCACGGCTTCGGCCGCGGCGAGTACAAATATTTCGCCTATCCGTTACCAGACATTGTCACTGAGCTCCGCGGCTCGCTTTATCCGCCGCTTGCTGAAGTGGCAAACGGCTGGAACGCGGCAATGGGCCTCGACGTGCGATATCCGACCGATCACGCGGCTTATCTCAAGCGCTGCCATAAGGCCGGCCAGACCAAGCCGACGCCGCTTTTGCTGCAATACGGCGCCGGCGACTACAATTGTCTGCATCAGGACATTTACGGCGCCAATATTTTTCCACTCCAGGTCGCCTTCCTGTTGTCGCGGCCGGCAGAAGACTTCACCGGCGGTGAATTCGTGCTTACCGAGCGGCGGCCGCGCATGCAATCGCGTGCGGAAGTGGTGCCGCTACGCCAAGGCGAAGGCGCGATCTTTCCGGTGCATCATCGCCCGGTGCACGGCACGCGCGGCACCTATCGGGTCAATATTCGCCACGGCGTCAGCCGTCTGCGCGCGGGCAACCGCACCACGCTCGGCGTCATTTTTCACGACGCGGCGTAAAGTCTGCGCTACTCCGCCTTGACGTTGGCCGCCCTGACCACCTTGCCCCATTTGTCGGTTTCGTCGGCAATGAACTTGCCGAACTCGGCCGGAGAGCTCACGAACAGCTGTCCGCCGAGATCGGCGAGGCGGGCTTTGAGCGCCGGATCGGCGAGCGACGCATTGATGGTCTGATTGAGCTTGCCGACGATGTCGGCGGGTGTCGCTGCCGGCACGCAGATGCCTTGCCAGCCGGCGGCCTCGAAGCCCGGCACGGTCTCCCCGACGGTCGGAACGCCGGGCAATACGTCCTGACGTGTCGCGGTGGTGACCGCGAGCGGCCGCACCTGGCCGGAGCGGATGTAGGAAATCGACGAGACGACGACATCGAACATCACCTGGACGCGGCCGGCGATCAGGTCGGTGATCGCCGCTGCGGCGCCGCGATAATGCACCGGCTCCATGGCGATGCCGGTCAGCATCTTGAAATATTCGCCATAGAGATGCTGCGCACTGCCGGGACCGACCGTCGCCATATAGACCTTGCCGACATTGGCTTTGGCATAGGCGATGAACTCCGGCACGGTTTTGGCGGGAACGTCGAGATTCACCTCCATCACCACCGGTGTCTTGATGATGCTGGCGACCGGCGCCATGTCGCGCAGGAAATTATAATTGAGATTGTCGTAGAGCGTCGCATTGATGGCGTTCGGCGGACTTGCGTAGAACAGCGTGTAGCCGTCCGGTGCCGAGCGCACCACGAATTCGGTGGCGATATTGCTGCCGGCACCCGGCTTGTTGTCGACGACGAACTGCTGGCCAAGCCGCTCCGAAAGCGCCTGCGCGATCAGCCGCGCGGCAATGTCGGACGCCGAGCCGGGCGCGAAGCCGACGACGATATGAACCGGACGCGCCGGATAAGTGTAGGCAAAAGCGGCGCGCGCGAGCGGCGAGGCCGCCGCCGTTCCGAGTGCAAAACGCAGAAAATGACGGCGGTGAAATTTCATGACGGCTCCAAGCCCGCGGCCTTGATGATCGGCACCAGACGTTCGCGCTCGGCGGCTAGATAATTTTGCGCGCCGGCCGCGCTCGCATCTGTGCGCGTCTCAAGACCGGCTGCTTCCATCACGTGCTGGAAGTCGGGGCTTTGCATGACTTGCGCGGTGGCCGCGGATAGCTGCGAAACGACGGATTGCGGCGCACCTGCCGGCGCCAGCACGCCGCAGGTCAGTTGCACGACAAGTCCCGGCAGGACTTCAACGGCCGCCGGAATTTCCGGCGCGGCCTTCAGCGGCGCAGGCGCACAGACCGCGAGAATCCGGATCTTGCCGTCGCGGTGATAGCTCAGCACCTGGCTGGTGACATTCGGCGTCATCATCGGCACGGTGCCGGCGAGCAGGTCGATCAGGCCCGGTCCGGCGCCGTGATACGGCACGTGCAGAATTTCGGGCGCTTTGATGAGCTCTTTGAACAGTTCGCCGGCGAGATGCGTGACCGTGCCGGTGCCGGCCGACGCATAAGACAATTGTTTCTGGTGGCTCTGCGCATAGGGGATGAACTCGCTCAGGCTTTTCGCCGGAACGCTCGGATGCACGACGATGGCCGTGGACGACGTCGCAATCATCGACACCGGTGAAAAATCCTTTGCCGGATCGTAAGACGGATGCAGCATCAGATACGGCGCGATGATCTGCGAGCTGGTATCGCCGAACAGGAGCGTATAGCCGTCGGGCTTGGCATGAGCGACGGTGGCGGCGCCGATCGTGCCGCCGCCACCGCCTTCGTTCTCGACAATGACGGTCCCGATCGGCCCGCGCATGCGCTCGGCCCAATTGCGCGCCACCGCATCGACCACGCCGCCCGGCGCATATGGCACGATCAGGCGGATGGTCTCTTGCGGATATTTCGCCTGAGCGAGTGCAGCGTTGTCGGGGAAAAATCGGGCCGCGATCGCGGCGGCTCCGAGACGCATACAATCACGCCGATTCACTGTACTTTCCTCCCGGCACCTTTCTTATGTGAGCCTCGACAGTGCTTGCCGGATCGGGCTCCAGGCGGCCTTCATACGCCGCTGGAATCTGTTTGACAATTTCGCACCTGCTCCCCGATATCGGCGGCGCATCGTCGCGCCTTCGCCATCCGCGCGAGAATATGATTTTACGCAACGCCCGGAAATTCGGATTCGGTCCGCTGCCCGGCATGAACAAGAACGTGAGAAAGAGGTACCGCCGTGACAGCAATCACACCGCCGGGATTCGCCTGGCCGCATGGAGCGCGCATCGCCGTTGCCATGACCTGCCTGATGGAGAACTGGTCCGGCGACAAAGGCCCGCCGTTCTCGGTGCAGACGACGGGTCTCAAGCCGGGCACGCACGACCGCGCGGCGATGACGTGGGGCACCTACGGCAGCCGCAACGGCGTGTGGCGGCTGCTCAAGATCCTCAATGAGCATCAGGTGCCGGCAACCTTCGTCGCCAATGCCCATTCCATGGAAATCGCGCCGGACGCGGTGGCCTGCATGCTGAAATCGGGCCACGAGATCGCGGCGCATTCCTACACGCAAGATGCGCTGATGGCCTATCTGTCCCCCGATGAAGAACGCGCCATCATTGAGAAATGTATCGGCGTCTTCAAGAAACTCACCGGCGCGCCGCCGAAGGGCTGGCTCAGTCCGGTGCTGGCGCCGACGGCGCATACTGAAGAATTGATCGCCGAAACCGGCTTTCTCTGGTACGGCGACTACAACAATATCGACCTGCCGTTCTGCGTGAAGACCGCGAAAGGCACGATCGTGGCGCTGCCGCATACCGATTTTGCCGACCATCGCGTGCTGCGCGGCAATCCGCGCGATTGGTTCGACGTGTACAAGGACACGTTCGACTATCTCTATGCCAACGAACCGATGGCGTTCCTCAATGTCACGGTGCATTGCCATTTCGGCGGACGGCCGCTGATGGCCGCGCAGATCGATCGCATCCTCAAATATATCCGCGGCGTTCCCGGCGTCTGGCTGGCGCGGCACGACGTGCTGGCCGAATGGGTTAAGGCCAACGCACTCGCGGAGTGGACGAACCAGCAGCGCTTCTTCCCCGCTGCAAAATAACGCGACAGGCTTTCGTCAAACCTTATTGCCCGCGCTCCAGGTCCAGAAGTCGCGGCCTTCTTCGCGCAGGAAGCGCGCCAGCACCATGTTGTGCACCTCGGATGCGCCGTCGACCAGGCGTGCGGCGCGCGCGGCGCGGTAGATCCATTCCAATATCGTGTCCTTGGAATAGCCGCGGGCGCCGTTGAGCTGAATCGCGGTGTCGCAGGCATTGTGCAGCGTGTCGGCGACATGCACCTTCGCCATCGACACTTCCTTGCGGGCGCGGTCGCCACGGTCAAGCTTCCAGGCCGCATGCATGGTGAGGAGCCGGCCGATCTGAATCTGCTGCGCCATCTGGCCGAGCTTGATCTGCACGCTTTCGCGGTCGGCGAGCCGGATGCCGAAACCTTCGCGGCGATTGACGTAGTCTTGCGCGATTTCGAGGCAGCGTTTGGATTGGCCGAGCCAGCGCATGCAATGCGTCAGCCGTGCCGGACCGAGCCTGATCTGGGTGATCTTCAACCCGTCGCCGACGCCGAGGAGTATATTGTCGTCGGAGACTTCAAGGCCGTCGAATTCAAGCTCGCAATGGCCGCCGTGCTCCTCCGGACCCATGATGCCGATGCGGCGCACGATGCGCCAGCCCGGCTGATCGCGATGATAGAGAAACGCCGTGAGCCCGCGACGTCTGTCGTCGGATGTTCGCGCCACGACAATGAAATGCGCGGCTTCGGCGGCGCCGGTAATGAACCATTTGCGGCCGTAGATCGTCCACTTGCCGTTGTTCTTCTCGGCATAGGTGCGGATCATGCCCGGATCGGAGCCGCCGCCCGGCGCCGGCTCGGTCATGGCGAAGGAGGATTTTACCTTGCCTTCGATGATCGGGCGCAGCCACCATTCCTTCTGCGCCGGCGTGCCAATGCGCGACAGAAGATTCATGTTGCCGTCGTCCGGCGCGGCGCAATTGATCGCAAGCGGCCCGAACAGAGAGCGCGCGGCTTCCTCATAGATCGCCGCCCAGGCCACGATCGGCAGCGCCATGCCGCCGAACTCCTTGGGCGATTGCGGCGCCCAGAGACCGGCTTTCTTTGCCTTGTCCTGAACCGGGGCGAGCCGATCGAGCGGAATATTCTCATGTTCGGAAAAATTCTGCGGATCGGCCTCGAGCGGCAGCACATGCTCCTCGATGAAGGCGCGGGTGCGCAGCCGCAGATCCTCGATTTCCGGCGGAAGCGTGAAGTCCATGGCGGCGTTTCCAAACCTGACGCGTGGGTAGTGTCCTAATTTGGCTCTGGCGGCTCGTACCACACTGTCACAACAATACACGGATGGGTTCCATCGTTGGGCTTTTCGGCCACGGCTGTAACGACAGTGTCGGTCTTTATGATCGCCGCCGAACCGATATTCTCCAGCCACGCATTGACCTGCTTCTCTATTTCGCTGGCCTTCTCGTCCATGAAGACCTTTACTTTCAGAGGTTTTAGCATCCTAATTTCTCGCCCGTTCCACCAATTCCCATAGAGACCATACCCGATCCGTCACGTCCGCCGCCATTGCTGGCGTGACGCGCGTGGTCTTGTGAAGGCGCACGGAATTGCAGTGCGTGAAATGAAGGTTCACGGCTGCCTGCAAATTTTCCAGCTTCTTGCTGAAACTACGCTACCGACACGTGTTGACTTTTCCGAGAACGGGAATACGTCCTCTAATCAGGGGTTATACCGATGCCTCACAAGGTGGAAACGCTCAAGGGGACACTGAAGGTGACGACCATGATGCGTATTGCCCTTCCTGTGGCTGCGGCTGCGGCCTTGATTTGCTGTGATGTTTCGCCGAGCCAGGCCCAGTATTACGGCGACGCGCCGTGGTGCGCGGTGGTATCGATCGGTACCGGCGGCGTGCATTGGGACTGCGAGTACAACACGGTCGAAGCCTGCGTGCCCAATGTGATCGCCGGCAATCGTGGTTTCTGCGGGATGAACCCCTATTACCACTCCGGTTATCAAGCGGGCGAACGGCAGGGATCGCCGGCGCCGCATTACCGGCATCATCCGCAGCACCACACGCATACGCATTAGCGCAAACACTAATACCGGACGCGCTCAGGTTCCGGCCGGCGTCATCACCGGCGCGGGCGCCGCGGCTTTCGCAGTCGCTGCGATGCCGCGCTCGGTGATCTGCTCCAGCACCCGGCCCTTGGTCTCGATGCCGACGAGCCACAGTGCAATCGCCGAGATCAGATAGGCCAAAGCGAATGTGTGCAGCACGTAGGCGCCGACGCCATAGGCCAGCATGAAGCCGACCACGGTCGGCGCCAGGAACGAGCCGATGCGGCCGATGCCGAAGAACCAGCCGACGGCAGTCGCCCGCAGATGCGTCGGATGCAATTCGCTGACATAGATTCCGGTCGCGCCATAGACGCCGGGATTGACCCAGCCGACGGCGGCCGCGGCGGCGTAGAGCCACATGCCGCTGGCCATCGCGAACCACAGATGGAAAAACGCGCCGACGAAATAATAAAGAAACAGCACCGGCCGCCGGCCGTAGCGATCGATGAGGAAGGCGCAGGCCGAGTAGCCGACGACGGCGCTCAGCGCCTGCACCAATTGGAAGCTGATGGCCTGGGTGAGCGGAATGCCGCGCTGCGTCAGGATCGTCGGCAGCATGAACAGGATGCCGTTCGAGGCCCAGAGAAAACCGAACGAGACGATCCAGAGCAACAGCGTGTTCTTGGCCCGCCCCGGCGCCAGCAGTTCGAACACCGTGACCTTGCCCGGCACCGCCACTTCGGGATGCAGATTGGTCAGCGACTTGATTTCATCTGCGGTGAGCGCCCGCCCGATCGCATCCTTCTCGATGCCGGCGACGGTCTGTTCGGCTTCCGCGATCCGGCCTTTGCTGATGAGGAAGCGCGCGGATTCCGGCATGTAGCGGCGCACGAAGAACAGCAGCAATGCCGGCACCACGCCGACGACGAACAGCGCGCGCCATCCCCAGCGTGGAATGATCAGAAGGCTCAAAGTCGCGGCGAGAACGAGGCCGACCGGAAAGGCGGCCATGATATTGCCGGACATGGCGCCGCGGATGCGGCCGGGGCTGTATTCCGCGCTCAAGGTCAAGGTCACGGGCACTTCGCCGCCGAGGCCGAAATTCGACAAAAAGCGGAAGACCGACAGCGACAGCACGTTCCAGGACACAGCGACGAGCCCGGTAAACAGCGCGAACAGTCCGACGGTGGCCTGGAACGACGTGCGGCGGCCGATATAGTCGGAGATCGTGCCCCAGAACAGCGCGCCGAGAAACGCGCCGACCAATCCCACTGTCGCCAATAGTCCGGCCTGCGCCGGTCCCAAGCCGAATTCGCGCGCCACCGGCGGCAATGCCGCACCGAAGATCGCGAAATCCGCCGCATCGAGCGCGATACCGCAGAACGCGAGGATGAAAAAATGGCGGTGCCATTTGGAAAACGGCAGGCGCTCGAGCCGGGCAACAAGCTCGGCAGACGCAAGCTCAGCGGACGTCCTGCGCGCGTCGGGCATGTGTCTCCCCCCATCTGCTGCCGCGGTTGTTGCCGCAGCTTGTTTTTATTGGGCCGCAACACTGCAATAGAAAACCAGGTGTGACAAGGAGGCCGCCGGCAATGTAAATGTCGGTACGCGCTTTCAGCAATTCTTCAGACGGCCGGCCATGATCATCGACATCTTCAATCACTTCATGCCGAAAGCCTATCTCGATCGGCTTGCAACGCTCATTCCCGGCCACGTCGCGACCACCGCGTTTCCGCGGCTGAAAACGCTGGTTGACGTCGAAGCACGGCTGCGTCTGCTCGAGGAGTTCGGCGATTTCGCCCAAGTGCTGTCGCTCGCCAATCCGCCGCTCGAGCTTGTGGCCGGGCCCGATGTCACCCCGGATCTGGCGCGGCTCGCCAATGACGAACTCGCGGAGATTTGCCGCAAGCATCCGCAGCGTTTTCCGGCCTTCATCGCCGCGCTGCCGATGAACAATATCGAAGCCTCGCTCGCCGAAATCGATCGCGCGGTGACCCAGCTTGGCGCGCGCGGCATCCAGGTCTTCACCAATGTCGCGGGCGTGCCGCTGAGTGACGAGAAATTCCGGCCGCTGTTCCGCCGCATGGCTGAGCACGATCTGCCGGTCTGGGTGCATCCGATGCGCGGCCCGGATTTTGCCGATTACGCCAGCGAGAAAACGTCGCAGGACGAAGTCTGGTTCTCGTTCGGCTGGCCCTATGAGACGACCGCCTGCATGACGCGGCTGATCTATTCCGGCCTGTTCGACGAATTGCCGCATATCAAGATCGTCTCGCACCATATGGGCGGGATGATCCCCTATTTTCCCGGCAAGATTAATCTCGGCTTCCGGCAAATCTTCTTCGGCACGCGCGACGAGAATCCGGTGGCCAAGGAGCGCGGCCTGAAGAAGCCGCCGCTGACATATTATAAGATGCTCTATGCCGACACCGCGCTCGGCGGCGAGGACGCGCCGACGCGCTGCGGCCACGCCTTTTTCGGCACTTCGAATTGTCTGTTTGCCACCGACGCGCCGTTTGACTCAGAACAAGGCCGCTGGCTGATCGGCGACACCATTCGCGCCGTCGAACGGCTCGACATTCCGCAACAGGACCGCGCGCGCATTTTTTCCGCAAACGCGCAGGCACTCTTGAAGCTTTAGGACAACAAAATGCTGACCAAGAACATCAAAGTTCCGCTGCGCGACGGTGAGATGGGCGCCTATCTCGCCATTCCGGATCGCACGCCGGCGGGCGCCATTATCGCGATCATGGAAATCTGGGGCGTCAACGACACCATGCGTTACCACGCCCATGAATTTGCTGAGGCCGGCTTTGTCTGCCTGGTGCCCGATTTGTTTTGGCGGCAGGAGCCCGGCGTCGAACTGTCCGACGGCAATCCCGACGACATCAAGAAGGCTTTCGATCTCTATTACGAGTTCGACTACGACCTCGGCGTTCGCGACATGGAGGACATCCATCAGTATCTGAAGGATCAGCTGCCGGAATGTAACGGCAAGGTCGGCGCAGTCGGCTACTGCCTTGGCGGCAAGCTCTGTTACCTGATGTGCTGCCGCACCGATATCGATTGCGGCGTCGCCTATTACGGCACCTATATCGAGCACCGCATCAAGGAAGCCAAGAACCTGCACCGGCCGTTCATGCTGCACATGGCGATGAAGGATCGCTGGGTGCAGGCGGAGGTCAACGACCTTATCGAGCGGCGGCTGTCGCCCAATCCGCTGGTGACCATTCACAAATATCCCGGCGCCGATCATGCTTTCGCCCGTCACGGCGGCAAGACCTATAGCAAGCCGGAAGCCGATCGCGCGCTGGCGCTGAGCTTGGGTTTCTTTAAAAAATATCTGGGCTAGATATTTCGTTTTTTCGGCCGCTTCCCTTCGCGGCAAAAAAGGACGATGCTGCGCGTTCAAGCCATAAACGAGCTGACCGCAAAGCCGGACGCCTGATTTATGCTCGACCATTCGCCAAGCACAGCACAAGCTTTCGCGCTCGACGCCGACCAGATCGCGATGCGCGACATGGCAAAGAGCTTTGCCGACGAAACCTTTGCACCCAACGCGCTCGCCTGGGACGAGGCCAGGCATTTTCCGGTCGCGGAGATGCGCAAGGCCGCGGCGCTCGGCATGGGCGGCGCGTTCATTGCCGAGGAATTCGGCGGCTCCGAACTGTCGCGGCTCACCGGCACCCTGATCTTCGAGGCGCTGGCGACCGGCTGCCCGACGGTCGCGGCCTATATGTCGATCCACAATATGACGGCGTGGCTGATCGACGCGTTCGGCACGCCGGAGCAGCGCAAGACATTCCTGCCGCGGCTCTGCACCATGGAGCTTTTGGCCAGCTATTGCCTGACCGAGCCGGGCGCGGGCTCCGATGCCGCGGCGCTGACGACACGGGCGCTGCGCGACGGCGAAAGTTACATCCTCAACGGCGAGAAGCAGTTCATCTCCGGCGCCGGCGCGGGCGACCTCTATGTGGTGATGGCGCGCACCGGCAGCGATGGCGCGGCGGGAATTTCCGCGCTGGTCGTGTCCGGCGATACGCCCGGCATTTCCTTCGGCGCCAATGAACGCAAGATGGGCTGGAACGCGCAGCCGACGCGCGCGGTGATTTTCGAGAACGTATGCGTGCCGGTCGCTCATCGGCTGGGCGAAGAAGGGCAGGGCTTTAAGATCGCGATGTCCGGGCTCGACGGCGGGCGGCTCAACATCGCCGCCTGCTCGCTCGGCGGCGCGCAATGCGCGCTCGACAAGACGCTCGCATATATGAAAGAGCGCAAGGCGTTCGGCAAACGGCTCGACGAATTCCAGGCCCTGCAATTTCGTCTTGCCGATATGGCGACCGGGCTTGAAGCCTCGCGCGCTCTGCTTTGGCAGGCCGCCGCCGCTTTCGATCGCAAGGATGCGCACTTTATTCAGCTTTCGGCGATGGCCAAACGTTTCGTCACCGACACCTGCTTCGATGTCGCCAACCAGGCGCTGCAGCTGCACGGCGGCTACGGCTATCTCTCCGAATATGGCATCGAGAAGATCGTGCGCGATCTGCGCGTGCACCAGATCCTCGAAGGCACCAACGAAATCATGCGCCTGATCGTGGCGAGGCACCTCGTCGGGCGATGAACGAACAGGTATTGCAAGACGGCGACATCATCGTTCGCGCGCAAGGCGCATTGCGCCGGCTCACGCTGAACCGCCCCAAAGCGCTCAACGCCGTCACGCTGGGCATGACCGTCACCATGGCGGAGATGATGCGTGCTTGGGCTTCCGACCCCGCCGTCGGGGTCCTGATGTTCGACGGCGCCGGCGAGCGCGGCTTTTGCGCCGGCGGCGACATTCGTGCGCTCTATGACGCGGCGAAATCCGGCGATCCGCTGCCGCAAAAATTCTGGGCGCTCGAATATCATCTCAACGTGATGATCGCGCGCTATCGCAAGCCGGTGGTGGTGATCATGGACGGCGTCGTCATGGGCGGCGGCATCGGGCTTGGCGGCCACGCCGCGCATCGGATCGTCACCGAACGCTCGGCGGTCGCCATGCCGGAAGTCGGCATCGGCTTTTTTCCCGATATCGGCGCCTCGTTTCCGCTGGCGCGCGCGCCGGGTTTCACCGGAACTTATCTGGAACTGACCGGCGACCGCATGAATGCAGCGGATACGATTTATGCCGGGCTTGCCGACATTCACATTCCCACGACCAAGCTTGCCGCAATCCCGGACGCGCTTGCCGGCTGCCGTAGCGCCGACGAGGTGCGGGCAAAACTTACCGCCTTGTCCGCCCCACCCGCTCCCGGAAAGCTCGAAACGGCGCGGCCCTGGATCGATGCTTGCTACGGCGCGAACACCGCTGAAGAGATCTTTGCGCGGCTGGCCGTGAGCAATGCCGAAGCCGCGCAACCGGCGCTCGCCGCCATGAAGAAAGCCTCGCCGACCTCGCTGAAGGTCACGCTGCGCAACATGCGGGACGCAGCGAAATTCAACCGCGTTGAGGAATGCTTCGTCCAGGATTACCGTATCGCGCTGGCCTGCGCGGCCGGGCACGACATGATCGAAGGCATCCGCGCCACGATTGTCGACAAGGATCGTAATCCGGCGTGGCGGCCCGACGCGCTGGAACAGGTCACGCCGGACATCGTCGAGCGGCACTTTCAATCTGTCGGCGCCTTGGAATTGAAGTTCAAAGACTGAAACCCCATTCAAGGAAACGCACATGCCGAATATCGGATTCATCGGTCTTGGCAATATGGGCGGCCCTATGGCGGCCAATCTGGTCAAATCGGGCGAACGCATTCTGGGCTTCGATGTCGTCGCGGCGTCGCGCGAGGCCGCGGCGGACAACGGCGTCGAGATCGTCGCCAATGCGCGCTCCTGCGTCGAGAACGCGGATGTTGTGATCACCATGCTGCCGGCTGGCCATCACGTGCTCTCGGTGTGGAAAGACATTTTGCCGGAAGCAAACCAAGGCGCGCTCTTCATCGATTGCTCGACCATCGATGTCGCGAGCGCCCGCGAGGCGCATAAGCTTGCCGCTCAGCAAGGCGTTGCCACCCTCGACGCTCCCGTCTCCGGCGGCGTCGGCGGCGCCACCGCCGCGACGCTCACCTTCATGGTCGGCGGCTCGCATCACGCCTTCGAGCGCGGCAAGCCGGTGCTCGAGCGCATGGGCAAGCGCGTCGTGCATTGCGGCGAAGCCGGCAACGGCCAGGTGGCGAAAATCTGCAACAATATGATTCTCGGCGCCTCGATGATCGCGGTCAGCGAGGCCTTCGTGCTCGGCGAAAAACTCGGCCTGTCGCATCAGGCGATGTTCGATGTCGTGTCGTCGTCGTCCGGCCAATGCTGGTCGCTGACCAGCTATTGCCCGGTGCCCGGGCCAGTGCCGACGAGCCCCGCCAATAACGACTATAGACCGGGCTTCGCTGCGGCTTTGATGCTCAAGGACCTCAACCTCGCCCGCGAAGCCGCGGCCTCCGTCCATGTTGAAACGGCGATCGGCATCCATGCCGCGGAAATTTATCAGGAGTTCGCCGAGACCGGTTCGAGTGGCGCCGACTTCTCCGGCATCATCAATTTTGTGCGCGCGCAGTCGAAGAACTGATGCTGCAGGAAGCTAGTTGCTCTTCTCTGCTTCCTTGATCGGGTCCTTCACCGCCGGGAAGGTCGCAAACTCGACATTGTAGAGCTCACCTTCCTTGCGCTCGACCCTGCGGATATAGATGTTCTGGATGATGTCGCGCGTCTGCGGATCGATGGTGATCGGGCCGCGCGGGCTCTCGAAGCTCATGCCCTTCATCGCGGCGATCAATTTATCGCCGTCGGTATCGCCATTGGTCTTCTTCAGCGCCTCGTAGATCAGGCGCATGCCGTCGTAGACCGATTCTGCCATATGGTTGGGGCGCTTGCCGGCGAATTTGGTGAAGCCCGCGACGAAAGCCTTGTTCTCCGGCGAGCGATGCGCGGCGGAATAAGGCCCTGCGGTAATAATGCCGAGCGCCGGATCGCCCATGGCGTTGAGAAGATCGTCGTCGGTCAGATCGAGCGTGCCCATCAGCTTGATGCCTGAAGCGTTCATGCCGCGCTCGGCATATTGCCGCGCGAAGGTGCCGGCGAAATTTCCGGGAATGAACACGAAAATGCCGTCCGGATTGGCGTCACGCGCACGTTGCAGATAGGGCGCGAAATCCGGGTTCTGCACCGGCACGCGCACGCTGCTGATGATTTCGCCGCCGTTCTTCTTGAACTCATCGCCGAACACCTTTTCGGCGTCATAGCCGGGGGCGTAGTCGGAGACGAGCGTCACGACTTTCTTCACGCCGTTCTGCGCCGCCCATTGCGCCATCGGCACCGCGGTCTGCGCGATGGTGTAAAAGGTGCGCGCGATATAGGGCGACTTTTCAGTGATGATCGAGGTGCCCGCCGCCATCACCACTTGCGGGGTTTTCGCCTCGGTCGCGATCGGCGCGACTGCGAGCGCCACCGGCGTGAAGGTGAAGCCGGCCAGCACCGCCACTTTGTCGTTGACGACGAATTCCTGCGCGATGCGCTTGGCATTGTCGGGCTGGCCGCCGTCGTCCCTGATGATCAGCTCGATCGTCTTGCCGGCGACCTTGATGCCGTTCTCCTGCACAAAATATTTGGCGCCGGCGATCATCATGTTGCCGATCTGGGCGAACTGGCCGGTCGAGGGTGCGATGAAGCCGATCTTGATCGTGTCGTCGGCATGCGCGATTTGAGCCGGCGCGATGCCGGCCGCCACGAGCGCCGCCGCCGCAAGCGCGACGCAAATCCGCTTCGCCATATCGTCCTCCCGCGTGATTTTATGGTTCGATGCCGATTCAGTTCTTCCACAATTTCTTGCTGGCGAGGTCGGCGCCCTCGCGCATCGCCTTGAACTTCTCCCACACCACGCTGTGATGGACTTCGGTCCGATACAGCGCCTGCGAGGAGAAGCCGCAATCGGCTGCCGCGATTACGTTGTCGCGGCCGACCAGGCTGGCGAAGCGCAGAATGCGTTCGCAGATCAGTTCGGGATGTTCGACGATATTGCTGGCATGTGTGATCACGCCGGGGCAAAGCACTTTGCCGTCCGGGATCTTCACCGTCTCGAACAGATGATATTCGTGTTCATGCCTTGGATTGGCGGCTTCGAAACTGTAAGAGCCCGCATTGATCTTCAACACATAGCTGATGATCTCGGCGAGGCTTGCTTCGTGAAGCCGCGGGCCTTCATTGATGCCATAGCAGGTGTGAAAGCGCACCCGCTCGGGCGGAATGCCTTTCAGCGCGGCGTTGATCGCTTCAACGTAAATCTCGGCACGGCGCGCCATGCCTTTGTCATCGAGGCCGGGCTCGACAAAGATGTCGGCGAGGAAAGGGTCGTCGATCTGCACCAGAATGCCGGCATCGACGATCGCCCTGTATTCCTTGCTCATCTCGGCGGCGAGCGTGTGGAAATACTCCTCTTCGCTCTTGTAATATTCGTTGATGCCGACGCCGGACGGTGCGGTAGCCGGCAGGAAGACGTGCTCGAACGGAACGCCGGCTGCGCTCGCGGCGGCCTTCACGTTATCGATGTCGCGCGTGAGCGGCGCCTCGCCGCGATATTTCACCGCGCTGGTGCAGACCACCGGAGTGATCGCAACAATCGCACCGCCCATCATCGCCTGTTTGAAATATTCGGCGTAATAATCCGGGAACGCCGCGACTTCCTTCTGGAAGATCAGCATTTTCTGGTTCGGCCGCGCCTCGAAGCCGGATAGCCGCTCCTGAATGTAAGTGAAGAAGCCGGGCTTGGAGAATTCGCCGTCGGTGACGATATCGATGCCGCAGTCCTTCTGCCTCTTCACGACATCGACGACAGCCTGGCGCAGTTCGGCCTCGAAAGCCTTCTGGTCGAAGGCCTGCCCGGCAAATTTCGCCTTGAGCCGATCCAGCAGGTGATGCGGCCGCGGCAGGCTGCCGATATGAGTGGTTTGAATGCGGCCGCTGTTTTGCTGCAGCGTCATGCGCCCTCCTTACGCCGGACCGGCGATGCGCAATCGGCGATCGCCGCGGCTCTTCGTTTCCTCCACGCCCGCGACATTTCGCGCAGGCCTTTTGTGCAAGGCTAGCCGAATAGCAGGGTCACTTCAAACAAAAAAGGAGTGACGCTTTTTATTTCGCGCGTGCCGCCATCCGCCCGCGGCGGGACGGCCGGCGCGTTGGGCCATCGCCCCGCTTACTGCCGCGGCGCACAACCGACGAAGCTTGCCGAGGCCCAAGCAGCGCCGGGACCAGCGCCGACCAGGCTTTGATGACCGCCTGCCGATCGGTCTCGTAGGGCAGCCAAGTGTCGACGACAAAAAGCCCGCGCAAAAGATAATGCGTCAACAGGATGAAGCGCTCGGCGCTTTGACGCGGGAACCCCGCAGCACAAAGACTGTCGAGCCAGATCCGGTTCAGGTTCTTGCGCGCCCGCTTTACGATCGGCCGGTGCGGCTTGGCCAAACCCTTATCGCTCGCCGCTGCAATCGCAAGTTCCAGCATGGCGCGATAGAGCGGGCCAAAGAAGAAGTGTTCGGAATCGCGCAGGAACCGCTCGACGGTCCGTTCCTCGCCGCCCGAAGCGAGCCGCTGTGCGTGGGCGACGGCCGCATCCATGGCGTGCTGGGTTGCGGCGGTCAGGAGATCGTTCTTGGTCGGGAAATACCGCTCGAGCGCTCCCCGCGAAACACCGGCGCGCGCGGCGACGCGGCTGGCGCTGAAATTGGCGTAGCCGTTCGCGATCAGGACATCGAGCGCCGCGGTGAGAACCGCGGCCTGCGTCGCCTGCCGACGCTCTTCCTGCGTGCGCCTCATGATCCCGTTGCTATCCCCTTGGCCCGCCTTCGCACTGGTGCCGAAACGTGACTCGTCACGATAACCTGCACGCGGCGCTGTCGAAAGTTCCAAAAATCGGTAATTTCGTAGTGTTCAGAGGAGCTTCGCGCAGGTCTCGCGCGATCCCGCGTCTCGACTCGGTGATGCGCGCATATTAAGTTGCACCACGCTCAGGCCAATGAGCGGAAAATAATACCATCAACTGAGATCGCTGTTTGAACCCAAACAGCAGCGCCGAGCGACAACATCGAGCGGCGAAAGAGCGATGGGGTGGTTTTGACGTTTTGCTTGGCGCGGGCATTGTATCGAGTTCGGTTCGCGGCAGTCGTGACGCCGAGAGCGTGGCTTACGCCAGCTTTCCTCGCGTCAGCTTTGCTCGCGTCGACGGTGTTGCCTGGACCGGCGCGATGGCTCGGCCTGGACGCAGCGGCTTTCGCGCAATCCCCGCCTGACTTCGCCGGCACGCTGAATCCGCTGTTCCTCAACAATCTGATGCAGCCGTCGGATCTCACCAATACATTGCAATACGCCGCCTACGCGTCCGCAAACGACATCGAATCCGCGATCGGCACTTACGAACAATTGCTGTTCTACAATCCGGCCCTGTCGAAGATCCGCTTCGAACTCGGCGTGCTCTATTACCGGCTCGGCTCTTATGAGATGGCGCGCGGCTATTTCAAATCGGCGCTGGAGCAACAGGACATGCCGCCCGATTTGCGCCAGCGCACCGAGGATTTGCTCGCCGATGTCGACAAGCAGCAGCAAGTCGATCGCTTCTCGGGCTTCGTGCAGACCGGGGTCGGCTACCAGAGCAATCCCGGCGGCGGACCCGGGCCGCAGACCGTTCTGGCCTCCGGACGGAGTTTCGACAATCGCTTCTTCGCCAACGGCGACGGCAACTGGTTCGGCGCCTTCGCCCTGAACTATGTGCATGATTTCGAAAATCAGCGCGGCGATACATTCGAGGCATCGTTGACCGGCTATGATGCCCAGCAGTTCAGCTTGCACCAATTCGATATCGGCACCCTCGAATTGCGCGCCGGCCCGCGCTTTGTGCTCACCCCCGGCAGCCCCAACGCAATTTCCGTCAAGCCTTATCTGATCGCAACCGGCTCGCTGCTGGCCGATACGATCTATTCCGGCAGCGCCGGCGGCGGCCTGACGCTGCATGCCAATGTCGGCAATGTCGCGTTCGACCCGTTTGCCGAAGTCGTGCAGCAGAGCTTTCGCAATTCGACTTTCTATCCGCTTGCGAGCAATCTGAGCGGTACTTTGTCGACCGTCGGCCTGCAGGCGTCAGGGCCGATCGCCTCCGGGCTTGGCTGGCAAGCTCGCGGCGTATTCGGGCATTCGAACGCTGCCTTTAGTCCTGACAGCTACGATGTCTATGTCGCCGATATCTGGCTGCCGTGGAATTTCTCGATTCTCGCCGACGGCCGCGTCTGGACGCTGACGCCGATCGCGGGCTTCAGCCATTGGCAATATAATGCGCCGGACCCGATGATCGACCCGAACACGACGCCGCGCACCAACGAATGGCGCGCCGGTTTGGGCCTCGATGTGCCGATCTGGAGCAAGATCTACATGAGCATGCTCGTGCAATACCGCGCCGACAATTCCAACGTCGCGGCGTTCACGATGCACGATTTTTCGATCTCAGGCGGCCCGACATTCAAATTCTAGAAGGCGCCTGCAAATTCTAGAAGGCACGTGATGACACTGAGCCGGAGTCTCGCTGTTGTACTGACACTTGCGGTTACGGCGGCCGTCTCGCGCCCTACGTCGGCGCAGCAAGTCGGCACCGCGACCGCCGTCAATCCGATGACGGAAAGCACGCCGCCCGGCGCCACCACGGTCAATCTCACCGTCGGCGCCAATATCGTGCACAAGGAGCGCATCCACACCACGCCGACAGGCTCGGTGCAGCTCCTGTTCGTCGACAAGAGCACGCTCAGCATCGCGCCGAACACCAATCTCCTGATCGACGAATATGTCTACGATCCGAAGTCCAATTCCGGGCATATGCTGACAAATCTGACCGAAGGGGCGCTCCGCTTCGTCGGCGGCGCGCTCAGCCATCAGGGCGATGCCTCGATCACGACTCAGGATGCCGCGATCGGCATTCGCGGCGCCACGCTGACCGTCGAGCACAACGGCAACGGCACCAAGGTCATCAACCATTTCGGCATCATCACGATCACGAACGGCGCCGGCACCGTCACGATTAGCCGGCCCGATTTTTTCGTGGTGATCCCGAACTGGAACACAGCGCCGTATCAACCTGAACGCATTAAGCACGAGGACAACGACTACTATCTGCGATTATTGACCAGTCAGCCGGGCCAGAACGGCGGCGTGCCCGGCCTCACCGATGTCACTATCGGCGAATGCGGCCTCGGTCCGCGGCCGAGCTTCAATTGCCCGACCACGCCTTGGAATACCACCGGCACGGCCGAGTCGAACGCTTTCCAGACCGTGATCCAGGGCACGCAATTCGGCACCTCCACCACGGGGCCACAGCAGCAGCGATACCGCGGCCGTTAGCAGCACATTGCGCCGCGCGCTGTCGCCGCCGGCAGCGGACGGGACACTACGGCGCGTCATATAACTGTTGGCAAGGCCTGCCAGAAAGCTGGCATGGATGGCCTCACAAAGTTTCCCGCGCGTCTGGTCAATGGCTATCGCAGCTTTGTCGATACGCGGCTACCGCTCGAGCGCAGCCGCTTCGAAAAACTCGCTGCATCCGGGCAGCGGCCCGAAGTCATGGTGATCTGCTGCTGCGATTCACGCGTCTCGCCTGAGGTCATTTTCGATGCCCATCCCGGCGAATTGTTCGTCGTGCGCAACGTGGCCAACCTGGTGCCGCCTTATTCGCCAACCGGCTTCACCCATGGCGTTTCGGCCGCGCTTGAATTCGCCGTGCAGGGACTCAAGGTCAAATATATCGTGGTGATGGGACACACCCATTGCGGCGGCATCCGCGCCTATTGCGAGCACCGCAACCGGCTCAATCCGGGTGACTTCATCGACAATTGGATGTCGCTGATCGCGCCGGCGGCGAACTCTTTGGACGAGACCGGCACCGAGCACGACTATCTGAGCCGGCTGGAGCAGGCCTCCATCGTTGCCACGATGGAAAACCTGCTGACGTTTCCGTGGATCAAGAGCCGCGTCGACGAGCATGAGCTCGAATTGATCGGCGCCTATTTCGACGTCGGCAGCGGCAAGCTTACTGCCTACGATCCCGCCACGCGCGGATTTGCGCCGGTCGCAGGCGAGATTGCGCAGCGCGTGACCGCGCCCGCTGCGGAATAAGATTTAAGCCCCGAAAGGCTCATCAGTGACGTCGCGCCGCGGCGGAGCACTCAGCATCGAACCGCAATGCGGACAGATGCCGGCCATCGCCGGCAGTCCCTGACCTCGCCCGGACGCCGATATGGACGTCGCCACCGGATGCGCGATGGGCAAATCGGCCAAATCCCCCGCCAAATCTCTCACGTCGCCGACCCGCTCGCGGTAGCTCCGGGTGATGGAGATCGTCTTCTCCGACACGGCGACGCTCACCTTGGCGTGGCGCTCGCGGTACATTTTGAGCTGATCGAGAAAGCCGACCGTGATCAGGCCGGAGAACAAGGCGAGCGTGCCGATGCCAATGATCGAGACACAACTGCCAAGGATGCGGCCCACCGCCGTCACCGGCACGATATCGCCATAGCCGACGGTCGTGAGAGTCTCGATCGCCCACCACATCGCGACCGGAATCGAGGTGAACACATCCGGCTGCTCGGCGCCTTCAATCATGAACATCAGCGAGCCGGAAATGGTCACGGTCAGCAGCAGAACGAACAGCAGCGCCGTGATCGACTGCGCCTCCTCGCGCAGCACCGCGAACAGCAAGCCGAAGGTCGTCGAATGGCGGACGAGCTTGAGCATCCGCAACAGCCGCAGAAGCCGCAACACGCGAAGATCGCCGGCGCCGAGAAAGCTCAGAATGGCCGGCAGCACCGAGAACAAATCGACCAGTGCGAAGAAGCTTCGCACATAGCGCAGCCTCCCCCACAGTGGATCGCGATAGCGCGCGTCGTGAAAATCGACGCAGGTCCAGACGCGGAGCACATATTCGGCGGCGAAGATTGCGGTCGCCGCCTGCTCGAAGGCTTCGAAGGCGAGCGCGAAGTGCCGCCGGATCGGCTCGACCGATTCAAGAACGACGCAGGAGACGTTGACAATGATCAGGATCGCCAGCGCCAAGTTGAACAGGCGCGTGACGGTGCTGCGCGGCTCTTCGTCTTCGAAGATGATCGCAAGCTGCCGGCGCAAAATGCCGCTGGTTCCGGCCACGGCTGTCCCTCGGTGCAAAGGGAAATGTTAGGCGCGCCGTGTGAACGATTTTTGATGGGCCTGCGCAACCTGGCGGTGACCAAGGCAGGCACTTATAGACTGATCTCGATGGCCACAGGCGGTCTATGTCCGCCATCCCCTCGAAAGCGACCACGCCAGTCGTCGTCCGGCGCGGCAGCTATGAGTCAGAACCGGACTCATGCAGGGCAGCAAACAGGCTCTTTATTCGGTCACCTCGTAAACACTGCCCCGAGGTGCGTCTAAAGCTCCTTGCCGATGACGCGGTCAACCGAATAAGGACCGCCGCCGCGGATGGCGATGATGAAGCATACCGCGCCGATCAGCAGCACATACTCATATCCGCCGCCACCGGCTGCATAACCCTTCGGCAGATGCACGAAAATCAAAGCCACCAGCATCTCGATGGCCAACGCGGCTGCGAAAAATCGAGTGAACAGACCGATGATCAAGCAAACTCCGCCGACCGATTCGAGGAACATGACGACGTATGCCCATATTAATGCCGGCTCGATGCCGTTCTTGGCGAACACGTTCGCGGCGACCGCGTCAGCACCGAGCTTGAATTTTACCGAAACGTGCATCAAGAACATAACGCCGACCACAATGCGCACAAAAGTTGCAGCGACGGGCAGCATCGTCTCATAAAATCCGGCAAGTCCCGGATACAGCAGTTTCGTTTCACCATGAGCCACGGCACGCTCCCCTTTGTTAAGTGCACGCCTCGGCTCACTACGCCGACGACGGTTCACACCTGTAATTAAAGCAGGGATTTTGGATCAGTGAAATGGGGGGCGACGGTCAAGTTGCGCTGCAAGAAATCTTCAATGCGCATTCAATGCCCATGTCGGCCGACGGGGTCAAAAGCGGACATGACGCATACATGACGCGGTGTCTGCTATTACACCCCAAAAAAAGACACCGCCCGGCGCGCGACCTAATCCGAAAGCCCGCCCAAAGTGTAAGCCGATCCCAGCAGGATACCGGGCCGCAGATCGATTTCGGAGAACCATTTCTTGAACACGCCCACGATCTGTCCGCTGCGGAAGATCTGGGCGAGACCGGTATTGACGGCAAGCCGCAGCGCCCAGTCGCCGCGCGGCATCACGACGGCATAGGGCTCGACCGAAAGGTCGTCCGGCAACATGACGAAGGCATCGGCATCCTTGATCTGAGCACCGACCAGTAGGAGCTTGTCGCTGGCATAGCCGTCGACTTTGCCGGCCTGCAGCGCCGCGATGCCTTCATCGCGGCTTTTCACCGCGACGACCGTCAGATTGAGACCGTGCGCACTGTTCTGCTCGTTGACCGCGCGCTCATTGGTGGTGCCGGCGATGACGGCGATTTTCTTTCCGGCCATGTCGGCGAAGACATGGGCTTTGGACGCGCGCGAGACGACCAAGCCGGTGGATTCGACGAATATATAGTTCGAGAAATCCACTTGCTTCATCCGGCCGAGCGTGACGGTGCTCGAGCCGCATTCGATGTCGGCCTTGCCGTCGGTGATCGCGGTAAAGCGCGTCTGCACCGTGACCGGCACCCATTCGATCTTGAGGTCTTGCAGCCCGACCTGCTGCGCGATGGATTTCGCGACCATCTGGCACAGATCGAGCGAGAAGCCGCTCGGCTCGCCGCGAGCGTTGGCAAAAGCGAACGGCGCCGCGTCGGTGCGGTAGGCGATCCGGATCGTCTTCTTGTCGACGATCGATTTGAGCCGGCTGTCGGACGGAATCTGCGCGGAAGAGTTCTGCGCAGGTGGATTTTGCGCTGACGGCGTCTGCGCCGACGCAGCGACCAAAGCCACCAAGAGAGCAAAGAACGTGCTGATCCCGCGGTACATTTTCATCCCCCGATCAACAGGCACCCTGTTGTCTTTTATCCTAACCTGCTCCTTCAAATCAACATTGCGCTAAATCGGTCGACGAAGGTTCCGTGACAGTCGGCCGCTTCGGCGGTGCAACTGACAGAGAATTCCCTTGGGCGGCCGACGGCTCACCTAAAACGCCGCGATCCATTTCGAGGCGATGAAGATCAAAAGGCCGACGAGACCGCCGACCAGCGTGCCGTTGATGCGGATGAATTGCAGATCCTTGCCGACCTGCAGTTCGAGCCGCTCGACCAGCGTCGAGGAGTCCCAATTGCGCACCACGCGCTCGATATAGCCGCCGATCTCGACCCGATAGGCGAGCAGGATGTGGAGCGCGACCGCCCTGATGCGGCGGTTGATCTCCTCCTGGCGCGCCGGGTCCTCCTGCAGCCAGCGGCCAACGCCGTGCAGCGATTGCTCGACCGCGCGCGCGATGGCCGCCGCGTGCGCGGGGATCCCCCATTGCAGCCCGTTCTCGAGTTCGCTCCACAGCACTTTGGCCTGCTCGATGAATAATGGATTGCCAAGCAGCTCGGCCTTGAAGGCCTCACCGCGCGTATACATTTGCGGATCGCAGGCAAGCTTGGCGATCAGGCGCTGGATGGTCTTGTGTAGTTCGAGGCGCCAGGGATGTTTGGTGTCGCGCATCTCGGTCAGCGTCGACAGCACGCCGTTCATCACCTTGTCGGCGATGATCCTGTCGACCCATTTCGGAATCCAGCTGGTCGATTGCTGCGCGATCTTGTCGCTGAAATAATCTTTATTGTTCGCCAGGTAGTCTTGCGCAGTGGCGATCGTTTGCGCGATCAGCGCCTGGGCCTCGCCTTGCGCCCAGACGATGCCGAGAAGTTTCGACGCCGCTGGCGCCGCCGGGACATTGGCGAGCGCTTGTTGCGCGAGCTTGCCGACGGTTTCGCCGATACGCGGGCCGGGCAGCGCTTCCACGATCCGCGGCAACTGGTCGGCGAGATAATTGCCGAGCAGCGCCGAATTGCGCGGATTTTCGAGCCAGCGCGCGACCGAGCCGACGATGTCGACGCGGCCCAGCCTTTCACTGAGGACCGGCGCGGTGAGAAAGTTATTGGTCATGAAGCGGCCGAGCGCGCCGCCGATCCGCTCCTTGTTGTTGGGAATGATCCCGGTATGCGGAATCGGCAGACCGAGCGGCCGCCGAAACAGCGCGACGACCGCGAACCAGTCGGCGCAGGCCCCGACCATGCCGGCCTCGGCAAAAGCGCGTAGATAAGGGATCCATGCCCAATCGAGCTTGGTCACGGTGGTGGCGACGAAGATCGCAGCCATCAGGAGCAGTAGCAGCGTCGCGATGGTGCGCATGCGGCGCAGCCCGCGCCGCAACATCGCCCGGCGTTCTTCGATCGGGTCCGGATCGGCCGGCTCTGGATCGACCACGCGAAGCTCGCGGCCGTCTCCTTCGCCGCCGCGCGGCGCCGGCGGCGCGGCTACCTCCGTCACCGGGTCAGGACTTCCGCCCATCGGCAATTCTTCGCCGGGTCACGCGCTGAGCCGCGCGCTGCGGCGCATGCGCGGCATAGAGCTTGCGCACGACGGCCGGGCCGTATTGCCGCTCGAGCCTTCTGATGACGAAATGGCCGTGGGCGACGCGCTGAAAATGATTCATGAAGAGCATGTTCACGGTGGCGCCGCCGACGGCGCCCAGGACCGGAAGCGCGCTCGCGGCCGAGCGTTCGGAGACGACGACGCCGAATCGCGTCGCGACCTCGGTCACGAGGCTGCCGACGACCGGCGCCGACAGGTTCGCCGCACTGCGCTCAAGCAGAATCGCGCTGGCGTCGGCAGCCAGCCGGCTCAGCAACGCGCGCGAGGCGTAATAGCCGAAATCGGAGCGGCGCCCGGTCTTCGGCGCGCCGAGCGCAAAAACCTCGACGCAAGCAAGCCGGGCCTCAAGCGTCGACAGATCCTCGCCGTGATGGCGCGCAATGTCGGCAATGGCGCGCAGCATCAGCGTCGTCGTCACCGGCAGTTCGATCGGCAGCGCCATGAGCCCGAAGAAGCCCGACACGCCGCCGCTCAAGGCGGCGAGTAGCGAATTGGCGTGATGCGCCGGCGGCGCCTTCGATTTCGGCTCGATCGAGGTGATCGCGACATTGAGACAATTGAGGATCGCCGCTTCGACCGCCTTGTTGATGCGGCTCGATGCGGCTTTCGGCATCAGCCGCATCACGCGATCGATCGGCCGGCCGGCATAATCGGCGAGCTGGGAGGCGAAATTCTGATCTTCAAGATTGAGAATGGCGCGGCGCAGCGCCTGTTGCTCGGGTGGCTGAAGCGTCGGCAGAAGCTCGGTCAGAAGCTCGGTACTTGGCTCGGCCACTATCATTGATTTAGCGTCATCGATGAAAGGTCATTGATATCTCAGTATCGGACGTATCCCGTTCAGGCTTGCCAGAATAGCCGAGCCGTTGCTGATCAAAGCGGTGACTTCGGGAATGATCAAGCCTCCGGGCAGTGCCAAGCCGAACGCCAGAGTATTGAGGCCCGCAACAATGGCATAATTCTGATGGATCAGGCGCACCGCGCCCCGCGAAATCTCGACCGCTTTGACGAGTTTCCACAGCGAATCTTCCATCAGCACGACATCGGCCGACTCGCGCGCCACCTCGGCGCCGTGCTTCATGGCAATGCCGACATCGGCGAAGCTCAAAGCCGGCGAATCGTTGATGCCGTCGCCGACCATGGCGACGACATTGCCTTCGCGCTGGAACTGTTGAATTACCTCGGCCTTGTCCGCCGGCAGCATGTCGGCGAACTGCCGCGACAGGCCAAGCCGGCGGCCGACGGCTTTGGCCACGACCGAGTTGTCGCCGGTCAGCATCACGGTATTGCGGACACCGGCTTCATGCAGGCGCCTGATGACGTCACGGCTTTCCGGCCGGATCCGGTCGGTATAGGGCACGAGACCCGCGAGCACACCGTCGACCGCGACGTAGATGCAGGAATAGCCCTGCTCGTCGAGCGCCGAACGGTCGGCCTGGGCGCAGTCGAGCTTGATATTGGCCTGGCGCAGGAAGCGCTCGTTGCCGACATGCATGTAGTAGCCGTTGACCTGGCCTTCGACGCCGAGGCCGATGCGGTATTTGGTTTCCTCGCAATAGGGAATATTGGCGCCGATCTCCTGCGCCTTGACGCGCAGCGCGTTGGCGACCGGATGCACGAGCTTGGTCTCGGCGGCGGCCGCAAGCCCAAGCAGATGCCGGTCGGTGATGGTCTTTTCGTAGCTGATGATGTCGACCACTTCCGGCGAACCATGCGTCAGCGTGCCGGTCTTGTCGAAGATCACAGTGTCGACCTGCGAGAGGCGTTCCATATGGGCGCCGCTCTTGATGATGATGCCGGCGCGCGCGGCATGCGTCATCGAGGCGAGCACCGCGGTCGGCGCGGAAACGCGGATGCCGGTGCCGTAATCGACGATCACCAGCGACAGGAAACGGTTGAAGTCGGCCGTCACGGCGGCAGTGCCGACCGCGAGCCCCAGCGTCGGCAGCACGAGCCGGTCGGCAAGCTTCTCGGCGTGGTTCTGCATTCGCGTATCGCCGATCGGCGCGGATTCGACGAGCGCCGCGATCTGCCCCGCGGTGGTGGCGGTGCCGACCCGGATGGCGCGGACGGTAAGCTGGCCGTCGCGGATCACGGTCGCGGCGAAGACGGCGGCGCCCTTGTCGCGCATCACCGGCAGTCCTTCGCCGGTAATGGTCTTCTGGTCGATCATGGCGTGACCGTCGATGATCTCGCCGTCGACCGGGATCATATCGCCGGGATAGACCACGACCAGATCGCCGATCGCGAGATCCGCCGCCGCGATCGAGGCGACGACGCCGTCACGCAGCACCCAGGCGGTCTTGGTCTGGAACTCGAGCAGCTCGCTCATCGCCTTGCGCTGGCCGGCGGCGGTAAGGTCGCGGATCCAGTCGCCGAGCTTGATCAGCCAGATGACGATGCCGCCCGCCAACGGATTGCCCATCATCAGCGAGGCGGCGATGGCGAGCGTATCGAGGAAGTCGATATTGAGCCGGCTTTCGCGATGCCACACCCCCCAGGCGCGCAGCGCAATCGGATAGGCGTTCCACAGCATCAGCGGAAAATTGATCGCCGTGACGATGGGATTCGCCGAAAACGCCATCAACAGCGACACCGTCGGCAGCGTCAGCGGCGTATTGCTCCAGATCGACGGCGGTTTCGCCGGCGTGAGCGGCACCGGCGTGCGCGCCTGCACGGCCGATTTGTCGATGGTGCCGACAAGCCGCTGCAGGTCGGCGATGCTCATCACCGAAAGCTGGCCGAGGGTGGCTCGCAACACGCCTTCGAAATTGACGTCGTATTCGATGACCAGGCAAGCGCAGGCGTAGTTCAGGCGGGCGTGTCTGACGCCCTTTTGCGTCTGCAGCCAGACCAAAGCCGCCTCGGCCACGAGTTTCTTGCGGCACAGCGAGGGGAGATGCAGCCGGATGCGGCCCGAAATGAAGTGACGAACCGAAAATTCCATTGCCTGGAAACCTGTTGTTTTTCTGTGCCGGCCTCAGCCTGCCGCCGGCACCGCTGCGATCGCCTTGAAATTGATCGGCGCCATCCGCGGACCGGCTTCGGCGGCCGCTTTCAGATTTTGCTGCTCGTGCATCTGGATGAAGTGATTGACGGTGAAGATCGCGAGCGTCACCCAAACCGGCGTCGCCGCGGTGGCGCCGACCTCGAACACCGTCAGGCAGATGATGCCGACGGCAAAGACGATTTTCAGATCGAGATTGTTGTTGGTCGCAACCTTGATCTCGTGATCGATCTTCTTGACGAAATCGACGACGGCGCGCGCGGTATGCGAATGACTGGCGAGGAACTCCGCCTCGGCCTCGATGCTGCCCGTCAACTTGTCGAGCTCGGTATCGGCACCGTGCATGAGAGCATTGCCGCCGGCATTGGCGCCGCCATGCGTTTCGTAGTGGCCGCGGAACGTGCCATGGAATTCGTCGTGACGATCGACATCGTAAAACAGCACGACGGAACCGGTCGTCGGATTGACGGTCACATGTTCGATTCCAGGAATGACGGCGAAGGTCTCGCTGACCTGTTTCAGCAATTCCGGATTGCCTTTGCCGGCCGGAATCTTCATGCGCACGCGTCCCGGCACCTGATGCTCGATCTTCAGATTCATTTTTGTCTTGGTCATGGAAAGCGCTCGGATGGACACATTGTGGTTTCTGTCACTGGTCGCGCCGCGCCAATGCGCCCGGCAGGGCTCCGCACAGCTTCAAGGCACAAAGCGATGAAACCCGCGCGGGCGTCGTTGCGGTTCAGGCGACGCGCATTACGCAGCGGCAAGGAACGGTTACGCCAAGCCTGCAATTCGCCAGAGCTCAATTCGCCAGCCTTCGGCTCCCGAAACGGGCTCCCCGGCCTCCGGTTCGCCTAAGCCGCGGCAGCTTTGGTCTCTTGCATGCTGTCTTCGGCATGAACTTCGGCGACGATGTCGTGGACCTGCTCCTGAGCCTCGGCCACGAATTCGCGCGTCTTGTTGCCGAGCTTGTAGGCGCCGCGAACTGTCGACCGGAACAGCGGATTGAGCGCTTCACTCATCTTCGGGAAATATTGCGGCGCCCACATCGCGGCGACGCCGAGCACCAGACCCGGTATCAGCGCCGCCTCGAAAATCGCCGCACCGACGCCGACGACGGCGACCGTCGCCACCGTCGCGACCAGTTCGCTGCGATCGGCAGTCTCCGGCTCCGACATTGCAGCCTCGGCACCCTCGACCTCCGCCGTCGAAGCCTCCAGGCTGCCATTTCCTTCGAGCTTTGCCTTCTTCATCAGATTCTCCCACTCTGGCCGGTCACAAACCGACCAATGATTTGATCGCGAATGAGAATCCGCGACCGCAGCGGCCGCAACCCATGTGCCGACCGCCGGACCACCTCACCCCGTCACATCGCCTAGAATTGCCAAGTTTGATGACAACCAGAACACAGCCTGGCCGGCCGCCGGTACCGCACCCTAACCTGATGATAAAACTTATTATTCGCGTGATCCCGCCGATGTCGTACGGCCGTCACGTCGGCACGGGAACATCGCCCCGGATTCCCCACCCAAGTCCGAACATAGGTCCGAACTCAAGTCCGAACCCAAGTCCGACGATTCCAGGAGCGCACCCAAATGGACGCCAAGCAGCCGCAAAATCTCCCGCCCCAGGAAAGGCTCCACGCGGAAATGGCGGATGTGCTCGACGAAGAGCTGGAATTGGAGATCGACGATACGCGGCTGGCGGAGCTTTTGAAGGACGTCGCCAATATCGAAGTCGAGGACACGCTCGATCGCCACACCTATTTCAAGGAGCTTTTGCGCCTGCAGAAGGAATTGGTGAAGCTGCAAGACTGGGTAGCGCATCAAAAGCTCAAAGTGGTGGTGCTGTTCGAGGGCCGCGACGCCGCCGGCAAAGGCGGCGTGATCAAGCGGGTGACGCAGCGGCTCAATCCGCGCATCTGCAAAGTGGTGGCGCTGCCCGCGCCGGCCGAGCGCGAGCGCACGCAGTGGTATTTTCAGCGCTACGTGTCGCACCTGCCGGCCGCCGGCGAAATGGTCCTGTTCGATCGCAGCTGGTACAACCGCGCTGGCGTCGAGCGCGTCATGGGATTTTGCACGGAAGAGCAGTGCGAAGAATTTTTCCGCACCGTGCCGGAATTCGAGCGCATGCTGGTGCGCTCCGGCATCATTCTCGTCAAATACTGGTTCTCGATCACCGATGAAGAGCAGAACATCCGCTTCCTGATGCGCATCCACGATCCGCTCAAGCAGTGGAAGCTTAGCCCCATGGACCTGGAGTCGCGGCGGCGCTGGGAAACCTACACCAAGGCCAAGGAAGAGATGCTCGAACGCACCCATATTCCCGAGGCGCGCTGGTGGGTCATCGAAGGCGTCGACAAGAAGCGGGCGCGGCTCAACTGTATCCATCATCTGCTGCAGCAGGTGCCGTACCAGGACATCCACCACGATCCGATCGTGTTGCCGCAGCGCGATCACAAGCCGGATTACGCACGCCACCCTGTGCCCAAAGACATGTATGTACCGGCGATCTATTGATCGGGGCCGTTGCGCATCTCTAAGCGAGCATGATCTAGCGCCCGGACCAGATCAGCGCGACGCCCGAGATCATCAACAGCACCATGATCACGCGCTGATAGCTGTGATCGGCGAGGCGGCGATAGATGAAGGCGCCGAAATGCGCGCCGGCAATCGTTGCCGGCAATGCGATGAGCGCCGCCACGGCGACCTCCCGCGTGAGCAGTCCCGATACCGCATGCAAGACCAAGGCAAACGATAAAATCGCCGTGTTGAACATCTGCAAGACCGCGCGCCGCTGATCCTTGCTCCAGCCACGGATATCGGTCCACACCACCGGCAGCGCGCCCGACACGCCGGCAAGGCCGCCGCAAATGCCGCCGAAGAAGCCGATCACGCCGTCGGCGATAGTGCCGCCCCAGGCGGTTTTGACTTCGAAGCGCCGCGCCAGCACATGGGCGGAATAAAGAACCAGAAAAACCCCGACGCCGATCTTGAACAGCCGCGGATCGATATGCGGCAGAAGGAACGTGCCGATCGGCACGCCGAGCACGCCCGGCGCGACGAAAGCCACCACGCGCTTCCACAGGATGGTGCGCCAGATCATCGGCAGCGTCTGCAATTGCGACACGACTGAGGAGAGGATCACCAGCGTCGCTGCCACCGTCGGCGGCAGCGCGAAGAGCCAGATGCCGAGCGCGGTGAGCGCCGTGCCGAAACCGGTCAGACCGTTGACGATGCCGCCGGCCAAAGCGCCGATGACAATAAGAACGATCTGACCGGCCCCGAGCTCCACAGCGTCGCCTCACATCAAGCGCCGCGCAGCGCCACGATCTGCCCACCGTCTGCGACAATGGTCGCGCCGGTGACGAAGCGCCCGGCGTCGGACGCGAGCAGCAATAGCGGGCCGTCGAGATCGCCCTCCTCGCCGAAGCGCCCGATCGGGATTTCGCGTTTGAGTTTCACGCCCGCCTCGCCCGCCAGATACTCGCGATTGAGATCGGTCACGAACCAGCCCGGCGCAATGGCATTGACGCGGATACCCTTGAAGGCGAGTTCGAGCGCCATGGCCTTGGTGAGCTGGATCACGCCGGCTTTGGCCGTGGCATAAGCGACGGCGCCTTTGCCGACGCCGAGCCCGAGCACCGAGGCGATATTGACGATCGCGCCGGCTTTGCCGGCGGCGAGCATGCGGCGCGCGGCTTCCTGGGCGCAGAAGAACACGGCGTCGAGATTGACGGAGAGGACGCGGCGCCATTCGTCCTCGGGCATTTCGACGGCGCGGCCGGAATGGGCGACGCCGGCATTGTTGACCAGGATGGTCACCGGACCGAGCAAGGCCTCGGCCGCATCGAAGGCCTGCGCCATCGCCGCGCGATCGCGCACATCGGCCTCGATCGGAATGGCTTTGCCGCCGGCTTTTTCGATCTGCGCCGCGAGCGTCTTGAGCCGGTCGGCGCGCCGCGCCACCAGCGCCACCGCGGCGCCGTTCTCGGCCAGGCACTGCGCAAAGCGCAGGCCAAGCCCGCTCGACGCCCCCGTCACCATGGCGACCTTGCCGTCGAGATTAAAGATGTGTGTCCCGGTCATTTGTCCGCCGACCATAGCGGGTCCTCGGCGGGACAGCCAGTTCACACACTGCTTTCAGCTCTGGCCAGATCCTGGATTGTCTGCTCCGGTAGGCCCGGCAGCTGTCGGCGGATAGGGCCAGGGCTCGATATCGTAGTCCGGCGGCAAATTGACCGGACGATATGCCGGTTTGCTCTTCACGCGCTCGGCCACCGACCAATGAATTCGCGGCTTCGGCGCATCGTCGACCGCGATGCTGCGCGGCTCGCAATCCGGAATATAGAAGCCGTCGAATTTCAGACGCCACTTCCAGTCTTCGTATTTGGTACGCTTGGGGAGCCATTCGATGGTCTTCCAGGCGAGCGTCATCGAATTGTGCAAATCGGCGGTGGCGTCCGGCGCCACATATTGCCGCCGAGAGCCCAGATAGGGCTTACCGAAAACGAGATGATCGCGCATCGCGGCGTCGATCTGCAGGCCATGCGGCACGGCCTCGTCGATCATCCAGGCCAGCGGAAATTTCGACGCCGCACTCTCGGTTTCCGGATAGCCACCACCGACGTCGCAATGCACGCCGGAGAACCAGACCTGTTTGATGTCCTGGTCGATATCCGGCGCGGTCTTGTCGAAGGGGTCGGCGACGAAGGGCTGCGGCTCCTTCCAGCGATTGAGCCGGAAGAAACGGCGGCACTCGTCGATCGCCATGGCGTGACGAAATGTCTGAACGCACGGATTGCGGTAGGTATAGGGCAATGTCTGCAATGTTGGGAACGGATTAAGACGATCCCACCGCGGCACGATCATTGAGGCCACAGTGTCCCAAACGCCTACAAACTTGATCGTCGCCCGCCGCGCGCCGGTGATGCGATTGAAATCCCAAGCAATGTGAAGATTGTTCTTCTCGCTGGATTCTTTGTAAGAGGTCAGCGCGAAGTCCGCGATATTGATCTGATCGGGCGGCAATAAGCCGACCATATAGATGAACCCGGCCAAAGCGCGCACCGTATAGGCGCCGCGGCTGAATCCGAACAGATAGATCGCGTCGCCTTCCTCATAGTGCGCAGCGACGAATTTGTAGGCGTTGCAAATGTCGTCATCCAAGCCGGCGCCCGTCGCCAGGCCGAAAACGCCTTTGGCGTTCTGCCGAAGCCGCGACCACGCATCGTCTGTGCCGATCGTGCCGACCCCGGGATGGTAATAGACGCGTTGCACGTCGGTCTTTTGGGCGATCCGGAAAAGCTTAAGAACATTCGAGAGATTACCCTCGACCTGATTCCCCGTACCGTCGCAGCAAATGACAATGTTCTTGCCCATGATGGCTCTCGCCCACCAATGGCAACACGCCGACGTCAGAAGCCTACAACGGCAGCGCAATCCTTGGAAGAAGATTTATGATCCATACAACCGATGCGGCAGCCATGTCGCAAGCTCCGGCAGGAACCACAGCGCTACCAGCATCGCGAGCTGGATCAGCACATAGGGAATGATGCCGAGATAGATGTGCCGCGTCGTCACTTCCGGCGGTGCGACGCCGCGCAGATAGAACAAGGTCGCGCCGAGCGGCGGATGCATATAGGAGGTCTGCAGATTGACCGCCAGCATGACGCCGAGCCAGACCGGATCGACGCCCGGCATCTGCAGAAGCACCGGCGCCACGATCGGCACCACGACAAAAATGATCTCGAAGGCGTCCATCACGAAGCCGAGCACGAACACGGCGAGCATCACCGCAAGCACGGCGCCGCCGGTGCCGCCGGGAAGATGCGTGAGCAGGCGCTCGACCAGCCGGTCGCCGCCGAGCCCGCGAAACACCAGGCTGAAGATGGTTGCTCCGATCAGGATCAGAAAAATCATGCTGGTGATTTGCGCGGTGCGCTGCACCACCGGCACAAGCACGCCGGCTCGGCCGGAACGGAAGGCCGCGAGCACGATCGCGCCGACGGCGCCGACGGACGCCGCCTCCGTCGGTGTCGCGATGCCGCCAAGGATCGAGCCGAGCACGGCGACAATGAGCCCGATCGGCGCCACCAGCGCCGCAAAAAATTCACCCAGCAAGGCCGCGCCGTGCGGCGCTTTGGGATCGGGAGCGACCGGCGGCGACTTTTTTGGAAACAAAACCGCGATCGCGATCAGATAAAGCATATAGAGCAGGACCAGAGCGAAACCCGGAACGATCGCGGCGGCGAACAGATCGGCGACCGACACCGTCAGCGGCGCAAAATTGCCCTGCGCCAATTGCGCCGCCTGATAGGAATTGCTGAGCTGATCGCCGAGCAGAACCAGGACGGTCGCCGGCGGGAAAATCTGCGCCAGCGTCGCGGTCGCCGCCACCGTGCCGGCCGCCAGCGCCTTGTCGTAGCCGTGGCGCAACATGGTCGGCAGCACGATCAGGCCCATGGTGACGGTCGTCGCCCCGACCACGCCCTTGGCCGCCGCGAGCAGCATGCCGACAAAGACCACGGAAAGCCCGAGGCCGCCCGGCAGCGCGCCGAACAAGCGCGCCATGGTCTCGAGCAATTGTTCGGCAATGCGCGAGCGCTCGAGCATCACGCCCATGAAGATGAACAGCGGAATGGCGAGCAGGACTTCGTTGGTCATCACGCCGTAGATGCGCTCGGGCAGCGCGCCAAGCAGCGCGAGATTCATCAGACCGGATGCCGCGCCCAAGGCGGCAAAGCCGAGCGATACGCCGCCGAGCGTCAGCGCCACGGGATAGCCGATCGGGAGCAGCACGCAGACAGCGGCCACCATGGCGACGGCTAGCATGTCGCTCAGAGCCGTCATGGTTTCAGCGCTGGCCGCGAAGCGTCAGCACGGCCCGGATCGCTTGCGCGATGCCTTGCAGGCCGATGAGGCACGCGAACAGCGGAATGAGCGTCTTGAGCAGAAAGACGAACGGCAGGCCGCTCGCCTCCGGCGAGCGCTCGAAGATCGCCCAGGAGCGCGCCGCATAGGGCAGCGACAGCATCAACAGGGCCACGGCAAAGGGCGCGAGGAAAATGACAGTACCGAGAAGATCGATCGCGGCCTTCGTTCGCGGCCTGGCCTCGGCATAGAAAATATCGACGCGCACATGACCGTCGGTCTGCAGCACCCAGGCCGCGGCCAGCATGAACAAAGCCGCATGCGCGTAGATCACCGATTCCTGGATGCGGATCGAGCCGATACCGAGCGCATAGCGCATCACCACCAGCGCAAATTCGACCACGACGATATAGAGGCAGCACCAGGCCGCGGCACGGCCGATGGCCATGTTGACGCGGTCGATGGCTTCAACGGTCTTTTGGACGAATTGCGCTGGTGGGCGGGTCATGGCTAAAATCATAGCATAACGTGCGGCCCATCCGCTGCGATCCGACGCGGCCAAACAAGGCCAGCTAAACAAGACCTCTGGGAAACGTCATGGCACACGATCACGACCACGATCACCCGCATCACGACGACCACCATCACGACCAGGGCTCGGAACTCTCCGAGATGCAATTGCGCGTCCGCGCACTCGAAACCGTGCTGGCCGAGAAAGGCTATTTCGACCCCGCCGCCATCGACGCGCTGGTCCAAGCCTACGAGACCAAGGTCGGCCCGCATGTCGGCGCCCGCGTCGTCGCCAAGGCCTGGTCCGATCCCGCGTTCAAAAAGTCATTGCTCGAAGATGGCAGCAAGGCGGTGGCGACGCTCGGCGTGCTGAACCGGGTCGGCGACCATCTCATCGCCGTCGAGAACACGCCGCGCCTGCACAACATGATCGTTTGCACGTTGTGCTCCTGCTATCCGTGGGAAGTGCTCGGCCTGCCGCCGGTCTGGTACAAGGCGGCGCCGTATCGGTCGCGCGCCGTGAAGGACCCGCGCGGCGTCTTGGCCGATTTCGGCATCACGCTGCCCGCCGGCACCGATATCCGCGTCTGGGACTCCACCGCCGAAACGCGCTTCATCGTCTTGCCGATGCGGCCTGCGGGCACCGAAGGCTGGAGCGAAGACAGGCTCGCGGCGCTGGTCACCCGCGACAGCATGATCGGCACCGGCCTGCCGAAACCAGCAAAAGAGGCCGCCTGATGGACGGCATTCATGACATGGGCGGCATGGACGGTTTCGGCAAAGTCGAACCGGAGCCGAACGAACCGGTCTTTCACTCCGCGTGGGAAGGCCGCTGCCTCGCGCTCAACCGCGCCATGGGCTACACCGGCATCTGGACCATCGACGAGACGCGCGCCGGCATCGAGGAATTGCCGCCGGATATTTATCTGACCAGTTCCTATTACAAAAAATGGGCGCTGCGGCTGGAAAACCTGGTGATCGAACGCGGGCTTGCCGATGCCGACGAAGTGAAAGCAGGTCACGCGCTGCGGCCGGGCAAGACACTCAAGCGAAAACTCAACGCCGCCGATGTCGCGAGCACGTTGTCGCGCGGCTCCTACACCCGGCCGTCGCAGGCGCCGGCGCGCTTCAAGCCCGGCGACCGGGTGCGCACCAGGAATATCCATCCGCCGACGCATACCCGGCTGCCGCGCTATGCTCGCGACCGCGTCGGCGTGGTCGAGGCACTGCGCGGCTGCCACGTCTATCCCGACTCGGTCGCCATCGGCCAAGGCGAGAACCCGCAATGGCTCTATACGGTGTTGTTCGAGGGCCGCGAATTGTGGGGCGACGACACTGATCCGACGCTGAAGATTTCGATCGAAGCCTTTGAGCCTTATTTGGAGCCGGCATGAATTCGCAACCGGCTGCGCCTGCCTCGCTCGGCCGCAATGACGCGCTGAATATTCCGCGCAACAGCGACGGCCCGGTGTTCAATGCGCCTTGGGAAGCGGAGGCCTTTGCACTGGCGGTGTCGCTCAATGAGCGCGGCGTGTTCAGTTGGGCCGAATGGGCGCAGGTGCTCGGCGATGAGATCAAGAAGGCGCAAGCCGCCGGCGACCCCGACACCGGCGAGACCTATTATCATCACTGGCTCGCGACGCTCGAGCGCGTGCTTTCAGAAAAGGGCTTGACCGACCCGGCGCAACTGATGCGCACCCGCGACGCCTGGGAACGCGCCTGCGCGCGCACGCCGCACGGCGCGCCGATCGAGCTATGCCCGGACGACTTCCGCGCCTGACATTTCCGCAAGCAGCGTCTCGACCAAAGTCGCCGCCGGCATTTGCCGCGAGCGCGTAACGCCCTGCCCCGCCCATAACGAGATGTAGTCGGGCATGCCCTTTTGGCCCGCGGCATTGCGCATCGGCCGGGTGAGATCGTTCTGCTGGCGGAACGGCAGAATGAATTCCTCCTTGCCGCTCACCATGGCGATGAAGCGATTGGTCAGGCCGCGCGCCGGCCGGCCTGAATAGGCACGGGTGATGACGGTCGTGTCTTTGGTGGCAGCGAGCAGCGCGTGCTTATACGGCGCCGGTGCGCCCGATTCCGGACAGGGCAAAAAGGCGGTGCCGAGCTGCACGGCGGCGGCACCGAGCTTTAAGACGGCGGCGATATCGCGGCCATCCATCAGGCCGCCGGAGGCGATCACCGGCAGCGCGGTGATGGCGCAAATGCCGCGGACGAGCGCGGCGAGCGGCACCATGGACTCCGCAAACGGCGCGGCAAAGGTGCCGCGATGCGCACCCGCCTCCGCGCCCTGGGCGACGATCGCATCGACGCCCGCTTGCGCCAAGCGGCGCGCTTCCTCCACGGTCGTCGCGCTGCCGCTGACGGCGATCCCGCGTGTCTTCAACATTGCAATCTGAGCGGGCGACGGAATACCGAAGGTGAAGCTGAAGACCGGCGGGCGCTCCTCCAGCACAGCTTCCAATTGCGCATCGAAGGGATTGAACGGCACCGGCGGCAATCCCGGGGGCGGCAGGCCGAGTGCGGCATGCGCCTCGCCGACGATGTCGAGCATCGGCCGCGGATCGATCTTGCTGTCGGTTTCGTATCCGCCGGCGAACAAGTTGATGTTGAACGGCCGATCGGTGAGACTGCGGATACGACGGATCGCTGCGGCGATCTCTTCGGGCTTTGCATAGGCGCCGCCCCACGCGCCTAAGCCTCCCGCATTCGACACCGCGGCGGCCAATTCCGGGGTGCCGCCACTGCCGGCCATTGGCGCGAGCAAGATCGGATGCTCTATGCCGATCCGTTGCAACAATCCCTTAGTCGCCATCGCACTCTCTCTCCTTCTCCTTATGCCGTATCAAAGCAAATAAGGATTCGGATTCTCTACATAACGCCAAATCCCGGCGTCGAACTATCTTATTTGATGAATGACGGCTTCGGCGGTCACGAAAGGTCGCGATCGGTTACCATCAACTCACAGCATCCCCAGCATATGCGGCAGCCACAGCGAGATCGCCGGGATATAGGTCACCATCGCCAGGAACACGAGCATGGTGAGAAGCCACGGCAGCACCGCGATGGTCAGTTCGGTAATGCCCATTTTTGTGATGCCGGACGCCACATAGAGATTGAGCCCGACCGGCGGATGGCACAGGCCGACCTCCATGTTCACCGCCATCAGAATGCCGAGATGCACCGGATGCACGCCGAGCGCCGCCGCCATGGGGAACAGGATCGGCGCCATGATCAGCGTGATCGCCGCGGGATCCATGAAATTGCCGGCGGCGAGCAGCACAACATTGGTCACCAGCAGGAAGACGACCATGCCGAAGCCCTGCGCTGTCATCCAGCCGGCCATGGATTGCGGGATCTGCTCTGAAGTGAGCAGCCAGGAGAACACCGCCGCATTGGTGATGATGTAGAGAATCATCGCGCTCATCGACGCCGCCTTGAGCAGCACCGCCGGCACTTCGGAGAATTTCAGGCCCTTGTAGACAAAGACCGCGATGAAGAAGGCATAGACCGCAGCGACTGCGGCGGCTTCGGTCGGCGTGAACAGGCCGGAATAGATGCCGCCGAGTACGAGCAGGATCAACAACAGGCCCCAGACGCTTTCGCGGAACGTCTGCCAGCACTCACCCCAGCTCGCACGCTCGCCGCGCGGATAATCGTAGCGCCAGGCGCGGTACCAGGTGGTGGCGCCGAGCATCACGGCTAGCATGATGCCGGGCACCAGGGCGGCGATGAACAATTGCCCGACGGAGGCGGAATCGACCACCGCGCCGGTCGGCCCGCGCGGCTGCATGCCGCTCGTTGCCACTGCGAAAATGACGAGATTGATCGACGGCGGAAACAAGATGCCGAGCGCGCCGGAGGTTGCAATCACGCCCGCGGAGAAACGCTGAGGATAGCCCTGCTGCGCCAGAGCCGGCAGGATGATCGAACCGATGCCGACGACGGTGGCGACCGAGGAGCCGGAGATTGCCGCAAACAGCGCGCAGGCGACGACGCCGGCCAGGCCCAATCCGCCGTACCAATGCCCGATCAGCGATGCGGCGAAATTAATCATGCGTTTGGCTACCCCGCCGGCGGTGAGAAAATTGCCGGCCAGGATGAAAAACGGAATCGCCATGATCTCGAAGCGATCGATGCTGGTGAACAGTTTCAGGCCCACCATCTTCGGATCGACATCCGACAGAATGAACAGATAGGTCAGCACCGACAGCCCGAGCGCGATCGAGATCGGCATGCCGGTCGCCATCAGCGCGAGCAACAGCGCGAACAGCAATTCGGCGCGGGTGGTATGCGACAGCTCGATGATGTGAAGCCGTGCGGCAATGCAGATCAGCGCCAACGCGATCGGAATGATGACGATCAGCGCCGACGTCACGGCGGCGGCGATCGGCCGCGGCGCCGTCGAGGTCTGCGAGCCGTGCAAGATCGCGGTCATCGCACAGACTCGTTCGCCGGGAGCGCCGGCGGTTCCGGCGCTTCATACTCGATGCCATGGCCCTGATGCGGCACCCTTCCCGTCCGCAGGTAACGCCACATCACCTGCAGGAAGCGGAAGCACATCAGATAGGAGCCGAGCGGGATGCAGAGATAAATCATCCAGCTCGGCCATTCGAGCTCCGGCGACACTTGGTCCGGATCGAGCTCATAGACATAGACGGCGCCGAGCGTGCCGATAATGCCGGTGAACAGCGCCCCGCACAGCAGCGCGAACACGATCACCGGCTTGCGGGTCGACGGCGTGAGCTTCTTCACGAACACATCGACGCCGACATGGATGCCGGTGCGCACGCCGAGCGCGGCGCCGAATTTCGCCATCCACACGAACATGTAGGTGGCGAGTTCCTGCGCCCAGGACAGATTGATCGCGGCGAGCTTCAGATAAACAAAAGTCGCCGCCACTTTGAGCATGAGCAGATTATGCGCGCCGGCCCAGCGCGCAAGGTTCGCCGAGTTGCTGGCGCCGTAACGGTGGACGACGGCGACGAAGGTCAGCACCGTCGCCGCCGCGATCAGCGTAAGGATGATCCACTCTTCGAGCCGATTGAGGATACGGTCGAGCAGTTGTGGGAACTTCAAATTCACCACGCTGGTATCCCCCGCTGGTGGTCCCGGCGCGTTGGATCCGTCCGCCCCCACGAACGGATCAACCGTTGACGCTGCGATCAGGCCTGCGGCGGCGTGAAACCCGACGCCTTGTAGATCCGCTCGATGAAATCCTTGCCGAAGCGGCCCTGCATCTCCTGATGCACCGGCATCAGCTTGGCGATCCAGGCCTTCTTCTCATCGTCGGTGAGGACATGGAATTCCATCTTACCGCTCGCCTTGATTTGGTCGAGCGCCGTAACGTTGTCCTGCGCCGCCGTGTCGTCGAAGAATTTGGTGGATTCGGCAACCGCGCGATCGAGGCCGGGGCGCACATCCGCCGGCAGCGAATCCCAGAACTTGGTATTCGTGATCAGCGCATAAGTTAGCCGGCCGTGATGGGACACGGTGAGATATTTCTGCACGTCGTAGAATTTCTGCGTGTAGATGTTGGACGGCACGTTGTCTTCGCCGTCGACCACGCCGGTCTGCAGCGCCTGATAGAGCTCGCCGAAGGCGATGATCTGCGGAATGGCGCCGAGCTGGCGCGCCACCGCATCGAGCACTTTTGAGCCCTGGATGCGCATTTTCATGCCCTGGAAATCGTCCGGCATGATCAGCGGCTTGTTGGCGGTATAGACGTGAGCGCCGTTGTCCCAATAGGCCAGCGGCTTCACGCTTTTGTCCTCGAGCTTCTTGTTGAGCTCGGCCATCATCGGGCTCGCCATCATCTGGCGCGCATGTTCGTCGTCGGTCATCAGGAACGGCAGATCGAAGACGTCGAATTCCTTGACGCCGAGCGGACCAAACTTGGAGATCGACGGCGCCAACAGATGCACCGAGCCGAGCTGCAGCGCTTCGAGTTCTTCCTTGTCCTTGTAGAGCGAGGAGTTCGGATAGACCTCAACGGTGACTTTGCCGTCGGTATATTTTTCCGCCAATTGCTTGAACAGCAGCGCGGCCTTGCCCTTGGGCGCGTCGGGTGACACGACGTGGCTGAATTTGATGATAAGCGGATCGGCGAAAGCGGATTTGCCGAGGCCGAGAACCGGCAAGGCGCCTGCAAGCCCGGCTGCCGTGCGAAGGGCTGCACGCCTGGTGACTTCAAACTTCATGATTTTCCTCCCTCGGCGCGGCTTGAGCCGCTCCTAACCATTACTGATCGGACTGTTGTTTTTGGTTTTTTGGTCGTCTTTTGAGCAGTCTTTTTCTCAGTCTTGGCTCTTCTTAGCGCGAAAGCAGCCTTCGGCCAATGCCACCTTTTGTCCGGGGGCGGCCGTCAAATTCCTTAACGGCCTAATGCATGCCGGCGGGGCTGCGCGGCAAGAGCGCGCCGGGATGGCGGATGACGTGGCCGGCCAGCCGATGCGCGGCGCCTGCCGCTTGCACCGGAACCGTGCCCGACAGCCGTGCCGCGAGATAACCGGCATTGAACGCATCGCCCGCGGCGGTGACATCGACCGGAACCAATACTTCGGGCACCGGCACGAATTCCTGACTGCCGGCGGCTGCAACCAGTGCGGAACTTGGTCCGTTCTTGACCACGATTTCTCCGATGCCGAAGGCTTGCAGCCGCTCGACCGTGCTTTCGGGGCTCGGGTCGCCCCACAGCACGGCCTCGTCGTCGAATGCCGGCAGCGCGATGTCGACGCGCTTGAGCGTCTCGATGAAAACGGTGCGCGTGCGTTGCAAGTCGCCCTTCCAGGCGCGCGGCCGGAAATTGCCGTCGAAGGCGACCTTGGCGCCCTGCTGGCGCGCCACTTCAAGCACGGCGAGGAAACGGCCGAGACCCAAAGCCGAATAAAGCGACAGCGTGATGCCGGAAAAATAGATGAGGCGCGCCGCCGTCAGTCGTTCGGCAATGCGGACCCAGTCAGGAAGCTCGAACAGTTCGGCGGCCGGCGCGCCGTCACGCCAATAACGAGTGACGCGCTCGCCGGCGGGACCGCTTTCGATCAGGCTCAGCCCGGGTTGCCGGCCGGCAACGCGCAAAATCATCTCCGACGACACGCCTTCGGCCGCGGCCAGCGCGAGCACACTGTCGGAATAGGGATCGTCGCCGATGGCGCTGGCGAAAGCGACATTGAGGCCGGCGCGGGCGAGATAGATCGCGGAATTAAATGTGTCGCCGCCGCAGGACGGCGAGAAACGGCCGTCGGCGCCGCGCGCCAATTCGATCAAGACTTCGCCGACGCAGACGATGTTGGCCTTTTGGCCGGCCTCTTGTTCCTCATTCATTTTTCTCTCGCTGGCCGGCGGCCGTATCGCTTTTTCACCATAGGTCTTGTTACCAAAGCTCCTGTTAACCAAAGGCCCCGGTTACCAAAGTCTCTGGCAATACGGCGCCATTGCGAGGGACGACAGCCCCAACGCATCCACCGGTAGCCGGTTTCCAGGCCGGGACAGGGTGGCGAAGTCCCAGGACAATGTTATATTATAACATTGTCGAATTGGCTTATTTGCCGGGAAATCTCATGACCCATCACCACCAGGGCGGCGCGCCGCATCCGTCGCCCGTGGTTTCGCCCTCACTTATTCGGCTGTCGGCGATCCAGCGGCTTGCGATTTCCGGCGCTCTGATCGCGCTGATCTGGGCGGCGTTCTTCTGGGCGACGCGCTGAGCCGATCATTGAAAAAGCTAGGCACTGAGTAAGCCAATCACTGAGTAAGCTATGGCCGAATTACGCTTCCATAATCTGACGCTGGGCTACGAGCGCCATCCCGCCGTACATCATCTGAGCGGCACGGTCGCAAGCGGCGCGCTGCTCGCGGTCGTCGGCCCGAACGGCGCCGGCAAATCGACCTTGTTCAAAGGCGTGGTCGGCGCGATCAAGCCGCTGGCCGGCGCGATCGAGCGCATCGGGCTCGATGCTGACGACATCGCCTATCTGCCGCAGGTCGCCGATATCGACCGCACGTTTCCCATCGACGTCTATGACATGGTGGCGATGGGACTATTGCCGGCCAAAGGCCTGTTCGGCGGCTTCACCGGCAAGGATCATCACCGCATCGAAGCGGCCATCGCCACGGTCGGCCTGACCGGTTTCGAAGAGCGCGCCATCGGCACATTGTCGGGCGGCCAGATGCAACGCATGCTGTTCGCGCGCCTCTTGCTGCAGGATGCGCGCCTGGTCGTGCTTGACGAGCCGTTCGCGGCGATCGATGAGCGAACGGCCGCGGATCTTTTGATGCTGGTATGGCGCTGGCACAGCGAAGGCCGCACCGTGCTTGCCGCTTTGCACGATATCGACCTCGTCAGAGCGAATTTTCCCGAGACTTTGTTGCTCGCGCGCGAGCCGGTGGCCTGGGGCGCGACGCCGAGCGTGCTCACGCCTGACAACCTCGCCAAGGCGCGGCTGATGTGCGAGGCCTTCGACGACAGCGCCGCGGCCTGCGCGATACGGCAAGTGGCGTGACAAGTGGCATGATGCTGGCGCAATTCCTGCTCGAACCGTTCCACGACCCCGCGATGCGCCGTGCGCTCGCTGCCGTTCTGGCGCTGGCGCTGAGCGCTGGTCCGATCGGCGTGTTCCTGATGCTGCGGCGTATGAGCCTGATCGGCGATGCGATGTCGCACGCCATCTTGCCCGGCGTGGCGATCGGCTTTCTCGCCGCCGGATTGAATGTCTATGGCATGACGCTCGGCGGCCTGGTTGCCGGTCTTGTCATCGCGCTCGCCGCCGGCGCCATCAGCCGCGCCACCGCCTTGCAGGAAGATGCCTCGCTCGCGGTGTTTCTCCTATTGTCGCTGGCGCTGGGCGTCGTCATCGTCACGCTCAAAGGCATGGACATAGAACAGCTCATGACCTTCCTGTTCGGCGAGACCTCGGCCAGGATGAGCGGCGACAAGCTTTTTGTCATCGCCGTCAGTTCGACCGTCAGTCTTTTGGCGCTGGCGCTGATCTACCGTCCGCTGGTGCTCGGCTCGGTTGATCCGGGCTTTCTGCGCTCCGTCAGCTGCACCGACGGTGTCGCGCATCTGATCTTTCTGGCGCTGCTCGTGCTTAACCTGGTCAGCGGCTTTCACGCGCTCGGCACGCTGCTCGGCGTCGGCATTATCATCATCCCCGCCGGCATCGCGCGGTTCTGGACCCGCGACCTTTCAAAGATGATCGCGCTTGCCGTGATCGGCGCGCTGATCTCGGGCTATGCCGGGCTGCTGTTTGCCTTTCATGCCGGGATACCCTCCGGTCCCGCGGTGACGCTCGCCGCCGGCCTCCTCTATATCGGCTCGGTGGTGTTCGGGCCGGTCGGTGGGCTCATCTGGCGGGCCTTTCCGGGCCGTCATCTGGAGGCCTAGAGCATCGCCCCCACTCCGCCCCTATTTGCAAGGGGTTTTGTTTTGCCGCCGCACTCAATATATCTGCCGCCTGTCCGGAGTGACTTTCCCAAAGTGACTTTGCCCAAAGTGAGTTGCCCATGCCGAATGCCAAGCCCGATGCCAAATCGCCCGACGCCTCCCAGAGCGAGAAAATCCCCGTCACCGTGCTGACCGGCTATCTCGGCGCCGGCAAGACCACGCTGCTCAACCGCATATTGTCCGAGCCGCACGGCAAGAAATACGCCGTGATCGTCAACGAATTCGGCGAGATCGGCATCGACAACGACTTGGTCGTGGGCGCCGACGAAGAAGTGTTCGAGATGAATAACGGTTGCATCTGTTGCACCGTGCGCGGCGACCTGGTGCGCATTCTCGACGGGCTGATGCGCCGGAAGGGCAAGTTCGACGCCATCATTGTCGAGACCACGGGGCTCGCCGATCCGGCGCCGGTGGCGCAGACCTTTTTCATCGACGAGAATGTCGGCAAGAAGACCAGGCTCGACGCCGTGGTCACCGTCGCCGACGCCAAATGGCTCACCGAGCGGCTCAAGGATGCGCCGGAGGCCAAGAACCAGATCGCCTTTGCTGACGTGATCCTGCTCAACAAGACCGACCTGGTCTCGCGCGACGAATTGGCGGACGTCGAGGCCCGCATCCGCGGCATCAATCCTTATGCGCGGGTGCACAAGACGCAGCGTGCCCAGATCCCGCTGAACGAAGTGCTGGGCCGCAACGCCTTCGACCTCGACCGCATCCTCGATATCGAGCCGGATTTTCTCGAAAGCGACGACCACGATCATGACCATCACCATGATCACGATCACGATCACGGCCATCATCACCACGATCACGATCATGGCCACAAACACGCGCATGGCGGGCTCAAGCACTACCATGATGAAGACATGCAATCGATCTCGCTCAACACCGACAAGCCGCTGAATCCGGACAAGTTCTTTCCCTGGGTGCAGGAACTGGTGCAGACCGAAGGCCCGAACATTTTGCGCTGCAAGGGCATCCTGTCGTTCAAGGACGACGACCGGCGTTTCGTGTTTCAGGGCGTGCATATGATCCTTGACGGCGATCACCAGCGGCCGTGGCAGGACGGTGAAAAGCGGCAAAGCCGCGCCGTCTTCATCGGCCGCAATCTGCCCGGCAAGAAGATCACCGAAGGTTTCGAGAGCTGCGTCGCATAGCCGCTTCCCTGACGCGCCAGAACCGAACGCGCCCAGAACCGAACGCGCCATGACTGACACCCGCAGCAACGACAGCCCCTCCGTCATCGACCGCACCCATGAGGTTGCGGCGGAGGGATCGGTCATCGCCGCGTATTTTCTCGGCCGCACCGCGGCTTTTATTCTCTCGGAAGAAGCGATCGTGCTGGCGGCACCGGATGGCGAGCCGCAGCGGATCGGCGCGCATGGCGGCGCGATCCTCGCCACCGCGTCCGACGGCAAGCGCGTGGTCTCAGGCGGCGACGACGGCAAGATCGTCGCCACCGACGCCAAGGGCGAAAGCCACACGCTGGCGACGGACGCCAAGCGCCGCTGGATCGATCAGATCGCACTCGCGCCCGACGGCGCCGTCGCCTGGTCCGCCGGCAAGACCGCTTTCGTGCAAGCCAAGGGGCAGACCAAGGACCTGCGGCAATTCGAGGCGCCGTCGACGGTCGGCGGGCTCGCATTCCTGCCCAAGGGCTTTCGCCTGGCGATTGCGCATTACAACGGTGCGACGCTGTGGTTCCCGAATGCGGCGCAAGCCACGCCGGAAAAATTCGAATGGAAAGGCTCGCATCTCGGCATCACCGTGAGCCCGGACGGCCGCTTCCTGGTCACCTCGATGCAGGAGCCGATGCTGCACGGCTGGCGGCTCGCCGACAGCCAGCACATGCGCATGTCCGGCTATTCGTCGCGCGTGACCTCGCTCGGCTGGACCGTCGGCGGGCGCTTCCTCGCCACTTCGGGCTCGACGCAAGTCATTCTCTGGCCGTTCCATACCAAAGACGGTCCGATGGGTAAGCAGCCGCGGCTATTGGCGCCGTCCGAGCATCGTGTCGGCGTCGTCGCCTGCCATCCCAAGCAGGACATCATCGCCGCCGGCTATGACGACGGCATGGTGCTGTTGGTGCGGATGGAGGACGGCGCTGAGATCCTGGCCAAGCGGCCGGGCGACGCGCCGGTCACCGCGCTCGCCTGGAGCGCCGACGGCATCTTCCTCGCCTTCGGCACCGAAAGCGGCGAAGCCGGCATTCTCGATCTGACCTGATCCGATCGGAACTGCGACTTTGGTCAGCCGTTGTTATGCATGACGCGAGTAATGCACCAGGCCTGCATCACGGTTTTGCTCAGCTTGAGCTTGGCGGGGACCGCTGTCGCGCAAGTACCGCCGAACGAGGCCCCCAAGTCCGAGCCCAAGCCCGACCCTAAATCCTGTGCCAACAGCATCGGCAGTTCCGGCGATCTCAGCAACAAGCTCAGCCAGTCGAACGGCGTGATCTGTCCCCCCGATGTCGACCAGGGAATGAAAGCGCCGACGCCGAATACCGGCAAGATGCCGGTGATCCCGCCGCCGGGAAGCCCCGGCGGCGATCAGAACATTCAGCCGAAATAGAAACCCCGTCCCGCAGGCAGGCTAAGACTCAGATCACATATTGCCGCAGCGGCGGGAAGCCGTTGAAGCCGACCGACGAGTAGGTTGCGGTGTAAGCGCCTGCCGCCTCGATCAGCACCTTGTCGCCGATAGCGAGCGACACCGGCAGCGGATACGGCGTCTTCTCGTACAGCACATCCACCGAGTCGCAGGTCGGACCGGCAATGATGCAGGGCGCCGTCTCGTCGCGATCATGCGTGGTGCGGATCGGATAGCGGATCGACTCGCCGATGGTCTCGGCGAGGCCATGGAACTTGCCGATGTCGAGATAGACCCAGCGCACCTCGTCTTCGGGGCTGCGCTTGGCGATCAGCACCACTTCCGCCTCGATCACGCCGGCATTGCCGACCAGGCCGCGGCCCGGCTCGACGATGGTGTTGGGCAGGTTGTTGCCGAAATGCTTGCGCAGCGCCTTGAAGATCGCCTTGCCGTAGGATTCGAGCTTCGGCGTCTTGCGTATGTATTTGGCCGGGAAGCCGCCACCGAGATTGACAATCGACAGCCCGATGCCGCGCTCGGCACAGCCCTTGAAGATGGCTGCGGCCGACGCCAGCGCCCGATCCCAGGCCTCGACATTGTGCTGCTGCGAACCGACGTGGAAGGAGATGCCGTAAGGCACGAGCCCGCTCTTGTGAGCGAATTCGAGGATATCAGCGGCATAGGCCGGCTCGCAGCCGAATTTCCGCGATAGCGGCCATTCGGCGCCGGAACCGTCGCAATGGATGCGGCAGATGACCCGACTACCGGGCGCAGCGCGCGCCACCTTCTCCACCTCGGCTTCGCAATCCACGGCGAACAGCGTCACGCCGAGCGCGAAGGCCGTGGCGATCTCGCGCTCTTTCTTGATGGTGTTGCCGTAGGAGATGCGGTCGGCGGTAGCGCCGGCCGCGAGCACATCGTTCGTCTCGGCGAGCGAGGCGACGTCGAAGCAGCAGCCCAAGCCGACAAGCAGCTTGAGGATTTCCGGCGCCGGATTGGCCTTCACGGCATAGAACACTTTGGTGTCCGGCAGCGCCTTGGCGAAGTTCAGATAGTTCTCACGGACGATGTCGAGATCGACGACGAGGCAAGGTCCGTTGTCGGTACGAGATTTAAGAAATTCGCGGATGCGTGTGGTCATCTCCACAGAGCTCCCTATCCGGCCGGTGGCGTAGCCACCGAGGTGAACCTCCTGCGACGCGCGCCGTTCCGCACCATCGCGGATGCGCTGACGTCACTGCGATTGCTGCCTTGGTCCGGATGAGGGAAATCCCGTTCCGCACTGCTGGCAAAGATGGACAAGCCCTTTCGGTGTCCCCGGCATTGGCGCCGGTAGCAAACCAAAAAAGCCCTTCCGTCGTTGCTTTAAGCCGCGTCGCCCGTGGAGAGCGGGCATTGCCGGTTCGCCTCCGGCTGCCGGTCGCTGGAGCAAGGAAGTCGGCGCGAACGTGTTGCGCTCTTCCTTAGGCGGCTGTCCGGCCTCTTGTCCGGATGCCCACCGACCGACACACGGCCACAGGCACGTGCGAAATTGGGCACAACCGCCATAAGCGATTTAGCTCACGCGTGCAAGAAATTTAGTTTTAACGAAACGTAAAAACGCGCGGCGGCGCGCGTCACTCGGCGGTGAAGGGCTCAACGTGATGCGCGGCGCGCACGAACTGCACCATCACCACGACGCCGATGAGCATGAACAAGCTGTCGAGCACGCGGGCGCCGAGCGTGCCGAGCGCGAACAGGTTGGCGATCGCCCAGCTGCCGGCGAAGGCCGCGCCGAACACCTCGGCACTGATCAGAATGGCGGCACTGATCACCGTCACGACGTTGAGCCAGACGATGCGCTTGGTGCGCTGGATGGGGCCGGTGGCGTTGCTGATATTGCTCATGAGGGCCGCACTTACAGCGAAAGTGAAGGCAAGATCAAGGCAGCGCCTCAGGCGGCGTCGCGGGCGGCTTTGGCGTCAAGGAGCCCGGCCTCGACCAACGCTGCCCGGATGCGGTCGATCTCGGCGCGGCTGATCTTGACAAGCGGCGGCCGCACCACGGCGCGCGGCAGCTTGCCCAGCAGCACCAGCGCTTCCTTCATGCGGTTGTGCATGTCGGCCCAGGGCTCGGCATAAAACACCTTGGCCAGCGGATAGATGCGGTCGTTGAGCTTCCGCGCCGCGGCGAGATCGTTCCCCTTCACCGCCTTGAACAAAGCCGATTGCAGGTCGGCGATGACGCTGCCGGAGCCGGAGAGGAGCCCGTTGCAGCCGAGCACCAGCGACGAGAACAGCCAGGCGCTGTGCGTGGTCAGCACATTGACCGGCCGCTTGAGGCTCTGCAGCTCGCGGATATGCATCTCGTGCTGAGGCACATTGCCGGCCCAGTCCTTGATGGCGCGGATGGTCGGCACCTCCTCGACCATCTTGAGAAGCGTGTCGCGCGGATAGCCCTGCCCGGTCTGGAGCGGATATTGGAAGACGATGATCGGCAGGCTCGACGCATCGGCGATGCGCTTGAAATGCTCGATCGCCATGGCCGGCGACTGGCCGAGCGTGAACGGCGCCGGCGGGAACACGAGCAGCGCCGACGCGCCGCCCGCCTCCGCCATCTTGGCGATGCGCGCGGCTTCGAGACTGCAGTCAGCCCACACGCCGTTGACGACGGGCAGCCGGGCGCCGATCTCGTCGTGGGCGATATCGAGGACGCGGCGCTGCTCGTCGAAGCTGCAGGACGCCACCTCGGTCGAATGCGCGTTAATGGTTATGGCGGAAAGCCCATCGACCGCGGCGACATCGCGCAAATGCGAGCGGAAGCTCTTCTCATCGATCGAAAGGTCGTCAAAGAACGGCAGCAATACGGCCGGAATGACACCGTGCGGCAGATAATGGGGGTGACGGGGCATTTGGCGGCTCTCCTTCCGGTCGCGTTGTCCACACCACATATATCACGGCGTCACCGGCATTTGGTATGACCCCCTGATGAACAAGATCGAGACCGCAAAAACCCCCGTTTCCACCGATGGTAATGTGTTTTTCGAGGCGTGGGCGACGCCGGACGGCGTCCCGCCCTTCGACGCGATAGGCCCCGAACAATTCCGCCCGGCCTATGCTCGGGCGCTCGCCGAACACACGGCCGAAGTTGCGGCCATTGCCGCCGATCCGGAACCGGCGACCTTCGACAACACCATCGCGCTGATGGAGCGGAGCGGCCGCGCGCTCGACCGTGTCGGCAATGTGTTTCACCTCCTCGCCGGCGCCCACACCAATGAAGCCCTGCTCGAGATCGAGCGCGAGGTCGCGCCGCAACTCGCCCGGCACTGGAACGCCATCAATACCAATGCCGTCCTGTTCAAGCGCATCGACACGCTGATGCGGGACGCGGACAAGCTCGATCTGACCGCCGAGCAGAAGCGCGTCATCGAGCGCTATCATACCGGCTTTCGCCGCGCCGGCGCCGCGCTCGACGCGCCGGCCAAGAAGCGGCTCGCCGAAATCATCGAGCGGCTCGCAGCCCTCGGCACGTCGTTCAGCCAGAACGTGCTCGCCGACGAACAATCGTTCACGCTGCGGCTGACCGAGTCCGAGCTCACCGGCCTGCCCGACTTCATGCGCGAGGCGATGAAGGCGGAAGCGCGCGAGCGCGGGCTCGACGGCTATGTCGTGACTCTGTCGAGATCCAGCGTCGAGCCGTTTCTGCAATTTTCCGGCCGCCGCGATCTGCGCGAAAAGATCTTTCGCGGTTTCGTCATGCGCGGCGACAATGGCGGCGCGACCGACAACAAGGCCAATATCGCGGAAATGGTGCGGCTGCGCGCCGAGCGGGCGAAACTTCTCGGCTATGAGAATTTCGCCCATTATCGGCTCGACGACGCCATGGCGAAGACGCCGGTCGCGGCGCGCAATCTCCTGGAAACCGTGTGGGCGCCGGCGCGCGCCCGCGCGCTCGCCGATCGCGACGCCATGCAGCAGCTGATCGCGCAAGAGGGCAGCAACTTCAGGCTCGCGGCCTGGGACTGGCGCTATTACGCCGAAAAGCTCCGCCACAAGCTGTGCGACTTCGACGAAGGGGTGATCAAGCCCTATCTCAGTCTCGACAGCCTGATCGAAGCCACCTTCTACACGGCGCAGCGCCTGTTCGGCTTAAGCTTCACGCCGCGCCCCGATGTTCCGGCGTGGCATCCCGATGTGCGGGTCTGGGAAGTCAAAGACAGCGGCGGCAAGCAGGTCGGGCTGTTCTTCGGCGATTACTTCGCCCGCGCCTCAAAGCGCAGCGGCGCCTGGATGACCTCGATCCGCGATCAGGAAAAGCTTTCCGGCGATATCCGGCCGCTGATCGTCAATGTCTGCAATTTCACCAAAGCGCCGGGCGGCGGCCCGACCTTGCTCAGCTTCGAAGACGCGCGCACGCTGTTCCACGAATTCGGCCATGCGCTGCACGGCCTCCTGTCGTCGGTGACCTATCCGAGCATTTCCGGCACCAGCGTCGCCACCGATTTCGTCGAACTGCCGTCGCAGCTTTACGAGCACTGGCTGGAACAGCCGGACGTGCTGCGCCGCTTCGCCCGCCATTATCAGACCGGCGAGGCGATGCCCGAGGAACTGCTGCAGCGCCTCATCGCCGCGCGCAATTTCAACAAGGGTTTCGGCACCGTCGAATATATCGCCTCGGCCATGGTCGATCTCGATTTCCATTCGCTCGCTTCGGACGGCGACATTAAAGCCGCGGCCGATGTCGATACTTTCGAGGCGGACGCGCTGGAGCACATCGCCATGCCGCAGGAAATCGTCATGCGCCACCGCTCGCCGCATTTCGCGCATATTTTCTCCGGCGGCGGCTATGCCTCGGCCTATTACAGCTATATGTGGTCGGAAGTCCTCGACGCCGACGCTTTTGCCGCCTTCGAGGAGACCGGCGACATATTCGATGCCGCAACGGCGAAGCGGCTGCACGACACGATCTACGCGGCCGGCGGCTCGCAGGATCCGGCCGATGCCTACAGGGCGTTTCGCGGCCGGCTGCCGAGCGCGGACGCTCTGCTGCGCAAGCGCGGTTTTGCCGAACTCGTCGCATCACATTGAGCCATACGATGGATTTGCATACAGCCGGCCACCGCCGGGGCGCGGTTTGCGCGCCGCATGCTCTGGCCGTCGAGGCCGGCCGCCAGATGCTGGCCGAAGGCGGCAATGCGATCGAGGCCATGGTGGCCATGGCCGCGAGCATCGCCGCCGTCTATCCGCACATGAACCATATCGGCGGCGACGGCTTCTGGCTGATCCGCGAACGGTCCGGCCGCGTCGTCGCCATCATGGCGGCGGGGCCATCCGGCTTACTGGCGCGGCCCGAGCTTTATCACGACTACGAGGCCATTCCGCCGCGCGGGCCGCTCGCAGCGCTCACCGTGCCGGGCGCGGTCGGCGGCTGGGCATTGGCGCTCGACGCCGCAAAAGCCTTCGGCGGAAAATTACCGCTGCGCACGCTGTTCGCGCCCGCGATCACGCAGGCGCTTGACGGTTACACTGTCACGCGGAGTCAGACGCGGCTGACGCGGGAGAATTTTGACGGACTGAAAGACGTGCCAGGCTTTGCCGGCGCGTTTCTGGTCGACGGCAAGATTCCCGAAGTCGGCACCACCCTGAAGCAGCAGGCCCTGGCCGCAACGCTCGAACAGCTCACGCATGCCGGGCTCGATGATTTCTATCGCGGCGATGTCGGGCGCGAGATTGCCGCCGATCTTGAAAGCATCGGCAGCCCGGTCACGCGCCAAGACCTCGAGCACTACCGCGCTGAACTCGCCGAGCCGCTGCGCATCGAATTGCCGTCGGGCACCGTCTATAACACCGACGCGCCGACGCAGGGTGTCGTGTCGCTGATGATCCTTGCTCTGTTCGAGCGCCTTGGCGTCAGCGAAGCCGAGGGCTTCGATCATATCCACGGTCTCGTCGAGGCGACCAAGCGTGGCATGAGATTGCGCGATCGCGTGGTCACCGATCCGCGCTATCTGCCTTACGCGCTCACGCGCGCGGTCGACGACCGCTTCATCGCCGGCGAAGCGATGAAGATCGACCGTCGCAAGGCCTCGCCGTGGCCAGTGAGCGCGGGCGGCGGCGACACGATCTGGATGGGAGCCGCCGATACGTCGGGCCTCGTCGTCTCCTATATCCAATCGCTCTATTGGGAATTCGGCTCCGGCTGCGTACTGCCGGCAACCGGCGTTTTGATGCAGAACCGCGGCGCGAGCTTTTCACTCGGAGCCGGCGCGCTGAACGCGCTCGCGCCAGGGCGGCTGCCGTTCCACACGCTCAATCCGGCGCTCGCGGTGCTCAAAGACGGCCGCATCATGGCCTATGGCACGATGGGCGGCGACGGCCAGCCGCAGACCCAAGGCGCCGTGTTCACGCGCCATGTGCAATTCCGCGAACCGCTGCTGGAGGCCATCGAGCGGCCGCGCTGGGTGCTCGGCCGCACCTGGGGGGCGCCGAAAACGGCGCTGCGGCTGGAATCCCGCTTCGACGGCAATCTGATCGACCGGCTTCTTGCCGCCGGCCACGATGTCGAAGTCTTGCCCGACGCCTATTCCGACGTCATGGGCCATGCCGGCGCGGCGCTGCTGCACAAAGACGGCACCTGCGAAGGCGCGCACGATCCGCGTGCCGATGGCGGGGCTGCAGGGGTGTGACGGAGATTAAACACCCCCCGTAGATTAACGCGACGTGAGGTCTTGGAATTCCTTGGTGACCTCGGCGTTTTGCTTGGCGACGGCCTGATCCTGCTGATCTTGAAGCGCTTTGGCGGCGGTTTGGAATTCGGCTTGGCGTTCAGTGGCGAGTTTTTTCGCCTTCGTCGGATCGACCGATTTGAACGCCGCCTGCCATGTGCTGCGCAACTGGGCCTTGGTTTTATTTTGTCCCTGATATTCGATGACGGTCGTGTCCGGCGCGGATTTCAGCGCCTGTTGCAACTGCGCCTCGGTCATTTTATCGGCGTGGAGCACTTCGCCTGCGTGAAGCGAACCGGTGGCGCCCAGAGACATGGCGCAGAAGAGTATTCCGGTCTTGAGCATCCCGTTTTTCCTCCGGACTTGTAACGCTATTCGTATGGCGGAACGCCGGCCGGCCCCTGGATGTAGATATCGCCGTTATACACGATCGCGCCGCCGGACGCGCCGATGTGCCAGGGCACCTGAATCGAAACGACAGTGAGATCCGGATTAAAGACCTGCGGATCGACATTAAAGGAGACCGATGCGTTGACCTCATTCCCGCTGTCGGAAAACCGCACATAACTCCAGCCGTTGACGATCCGAGCCGAATACACATCCGTTCCGTTATCCGAACTCAGGCCCCAGCAGCCATAATGCTGGCCAACCATGCTGTCTTCGTCAGGCGGCCACAAACCGATAATTCCGAGACCCTCAAGGTCCATGTTGCTCCAGCAAAAGCCGGTGGAATTCGGGTTGCTGCAATTGTCGTAAGCGCTTTGATTGCTGCACGACACGACTCTCACATGCTCCCAGGTAAACACCTGCATTTGGAGCCTTGGCAGGAACTGCGCGCTCCACGCATTCGATTTCCTGCCGCCCGGCGATTGGTAGGTGATTTGCACCTTTTGCGCGACGACGCCTGCGGTATCCCACGGCAACGTCATGATGATGCCATCGGGCGAACAGCCTTGCGTTGGCACCGACATGATCAGATCGGAATCAGAAGCGGCGCCAGTCCCTGTATTGCTGAATTTCTGCCAGGATTTCGTCGGGAAATGTATCGTGACCGTGCCGGAGTTTTTATTTTTGCATTCCTCCGCGCTGTCGAAGTCCCAGCCCACCAGAAAAAGCAATTGACCGGGCATGATAATCCCGGACCCCGTGGTAATGACCGCATCATTGTGGAATTTGGCTTGCACCGGCGCCGATTTTTCGCCATCGGCCGTGATGACGGAGATGGAGACAGGCTGCTCGGCCACCGCGCCGATTGGGCTGCCGACGCTGACCTGTTCCGATTTTGCGGCATTGTCAGCCCAACTGCTCGCCTTCAGCTTCAGATCGGTTTTGCCGCCGCCCTCGAAATCGACCTGGGCCGGCGGTGAAAAGCTCAGCTCGATTTCGCCCTTTCCGGAACCGAAGTTGTCGCCCTCCAGACCGATCGTGCTGGTCGGGGAGATATCCGCCGGCCACTTGGTGATGGTGGGTGGGGCGGTTATCGAAACGCCGTAGATGAAATTGGTGCAGGTGGGGCAGGCCGCGTTCGGGATATTACTGAAACTCACATATTGCGGACCTGCAAGGATTACCCCCTCGATCGGCAATTGTATTTTGACGAATGAATAAGAGCCGATCTGCGGCGTAATGGTCTGCGTGAACAGCGGTGGCTTCGGCGGGTTGGGCGTGGTTTGCAGGCCAAAGGGAAGACTGATCTCGAGCTGCTCGACCGTGTTTCCCGGATTGGCCCCGGCGGCCACGTAAAAGGATAGCGTATAGGTCGCTTGATATTTGAAGTCGATCTGCTGCGAAACCGCGCCGGCATTTTGAATAAAAGCCACTTGCCCGGGTGGCGGCGCATTGGGCGCCGAGAACACGGTGTTCACCTGCACGCCGCTCGATCCGTTTGGCCCACAGGAAAAAACCCATCCGATCGTCGGCGAACTCGCGGGACATTGGACCGACCCACCGGCGGCTTGACCGACCGGCGGCAATTGAAAGTTCGGATTCACCACCGTGATGCCGGCACTGGCCTGTTGCGCGCAGACAATTTGCACAACGGGAAGAACGATGAGGCCGATGACGGCCGAGCTGAAAAACGATTTCGGAGAATCGACCATCTGCGTCATTCCCTCATCCCGACTTTTGCCGAATGTAGGACGCGTCAGCGCAGCGAGTGTGTCACTTCGAGCGATCGGCGGCAATGCACGCTCGCGCCCACGTCGATGGCTTCATCAATTCGTCGCTAAGTATTGATTTATCGATGTCGGCTGGCAGGCGGTACAATCGTAGCCGGATCGCGCATTGCCGTGCGCGGGGTGCGTCGCGCGCCCGCGATGAGTTCGCGTTTTCGTTTGGGCCTGTCAGCTTGACCCCGCGCCGATAAGGGCGTCGTGCGCCTACGCGTATATGTCCTGGTATTTCACCTCAACGTCTCGCCATCGCTGCACGGAACTCGCATGCAGTTTGCGCAAAGCAGCGATACGCGAGCCCCCGTGCAATACTTCGATTTTATCCGCAGCCATCTCAACCAGATAAAGAGCGCGATGCGGAGCAAATAAACATCCGCGTCGCGCGATGCATGCGGTGGCCGAAGCGTCCTGCGCGACGCACCGCGAGCACTTATTCCGGCTTTATTGCGACGCAATATTCATCCGTAAAGTCGCGCATATAATCTACATCAACGCATTGAAATATCTTGAATTACATCGCTGTAACGTTCACGGCGCTGTCATTATGCGACGCGGCAATTCTTGTATGCAGGCGCCTGAGGGGCGACCCCTAACAAGAGAATGGAAATGACTTCGCACAACACGCTGTTGACGCCGCGCCGGGACGGAGCTGCGGTCAAATACCTTCCTGCTGCACTTGCTTTCGCTACGCTGACGCTGGCCGGCACCGTACCGGCGGCCGCCGCCACGCATCACCACCATTATCATCGTGCGGCACAGTCTCATCGTGCCGGACAGTCGTTCGCGGGCCTGCACATGTATGTCGGCGAATCGCTCGACGGACATGACCCGGTGTTGGGCGCCATGCCCATGAACGAGAGCCGCGCTCAGGCAATGCACGACTGCAATATGAAGGCGCAGCCGTACAGCTTCAGCACCTGGGAGACCACGCAGTTTGCGGTCTATGGCACGTGCATGACTGAACACGGTCAGACGCCGTAAGCCTTGATGATCCGCTCATGACGATGCGAGATGGCGGCCGAGCGGCATTTTCCGCCCGGCCGCCGTGTTTCGCCGCAGATAACAGCTCAGCTTTTGCGCTTCTTCGCCGCCGCCCGGGCATCGGCGACGATTTGCTTGAACACTTTCATCTCGACGACGCCCGGCACCCGGAAGGTGCCGACGATGAAGCCGGGCGTGCCTTGGAAGCCGAACGCTTCGGCCTGGTCGTTGTTGCGGGTCAAGAGATCGTCGATGGTCTGCTGATGCGCCTGCAAATCCTGCTTGGCCTTGTCGACATCGACGCCGGCTTTGGTCAGGAGGTCCGGAATATTCGCGTCGGTCAATTTCTCGGTCGCGCCGATCAGTGCGTCGTGGGCCTGCGCATATTTATCCTGATATTTCGTCGCCAGCGCCAATTGCGCGGCGGAGGTCGAAACCGCGCCGAAGATCGGCCAGTCTTTCAGCACCAGCCGGATATTGCCGTCTTCCTTGAGGAGTTGCGCGATCTCCGGCGCGAGCTTTTTGCAATAAGGGCACTGATAGTCGAAGAACTCGACGACGGTAAGATCGCCGTTCGGATTGCCGAGCGGTGGAATTTCCGGATCGCGCAGCACGGCGTCGCGGCTGAGGATGTCGTTTGGGCCTGCCGCGAAAGCGCCCACCGACAGCACACTGAGCGCGACGGCGCTGAGACAGGCGAGCAGCGCGCGCCGTTTCGGATTTTCCAGGAGCCTTTTTTTCAAGCGCCGTTGCGTTTTCATGGGTCGCCTTGGGTGTGAGTAAGACCGGAGCGAAGCGATATGCAATGCCGTCGCTCACCCGCATGTCGCTACGCGCACGCGGGCCGTTATTCCATCGGACTCAAGATTCCATGGGGCTCAAGCCCAGCCGCTCCATCAGTTCACGATCGCGGTCGCGGCCCGGATTCGGCGTGGTCAAAAGCTTCGGGCCATAGAAAATCGAATTGGCGCCGGCGAGAAAGCACAAAGTCTGCGTCTCCTCGCTCATATCCTCGCGGCCGGCCGAGAGCCGCACCACCGAACACGGCATGCAGATGCGCGCCACCGCAATGGTGCGCACGAACTCGATCGGGTCGAGCGCCGCCGAATGCAGCGAACCCTGATCGGCAAGCGGGGTGCCCGCGACCTTGACCAGCATGTTGATCGGCACCGATTCCGGATGCACCGGCAGCCTCGCCAAAGTCGCGATCATGCCGACGCGGTCCTCGCGCGTCTCGCCCATGCCGACGATGCCGCCGCAACAGACATGAATACCGGCATCCCGCACAAGATCGAGCGTCTCGAGCCGATCCTCATAGGTCCGCGTGGTGATAATGTGGTCGTAGAATTCCGGCGAAGTATCGAGATTGTGATTGTAATAATCGAGGCCGGCGGTCTTGAGCCGCCGCGCCTGCGGGCCGGTGAGCATGCCAAGCGTGGCGCAAGTCTCGAGCCCGAGCGCCTTGACGCCCTCGACCATGGCGCAGACGGAATCAAGATCGCGGTCCTTGGGCGAGCGCCAGGCCGCGCCCATGCAAAAGCGGCTGGCGCCGCCATTCTTTGCCGCGCGCGCCTCCGCCAGTACGGCATCAAGCGCCATCAGCTTGTCGGCTTCGACGCCGGTGTCGTAGCGCGCGCTTTGCGGACAATAGGCGCAATCCTCCGGACAGCCGCCGGTCTTGATCGACAATAGTGTCGAAATCTGCACTTCGGTCGGATCGAAATGCTGCCGGTGCACGCTCTGCGCGCGGAACATCAGATCGGGAAACGGCAGATCAAACAGCGCCCGCACCTCTTCGCGCGTCCAGTCATGACGTGGCGCGGCGGCGGGAAAATGTGGCGGTGCGTCGGCAGCAAGTGGCGTGGAACTCGTCATGGAATTAAGTCTTAGCCGCCGCCGAGGCCGGCGAAAAGCCCTCCCCTTGGGGGAAGGAAAAAGCCCTGTTTTAGCTGAGTGCGGGACGCTCAGGGACCGGTCGGCCGATAACAGCGCCTAAGCCGCGCTGCTTTCGACGAGCCGCAAGGATTTGCGTTTGGGTTTGATCGTTCCAAGCCGCAGCAGCGCGGTCGCTTGCGCGGCACTGACCGGACGGCTGAAGCGATAACCCTGGCCGTAATCGCAGCCTGCCGACAACAGGAACTTCTCCTGCCCTTCGGTCTCCACACCCTCGGCGACGATCTCGATATTGAGCTCATGTGCAAGCCCGATCGCGGCGCGCACGACCGCGGCACTGCGTGAATCGATATCGACGCCCGCTACCAGTTCCTGCGCGATCTTGACGCGATTGATCGGATAATTGGCGAGATAGCTGAGCGACGAATAGCCGGTGCCGAAATCGTCGATGGCGATGCGGACGCCGAGCTGCCGCAGCCGCTCGAAGCGCGCATTGTGCTGCTGGGTGATGTCCATCAGCACGGTTTCGGTGAGCTCGATCTCGATCAGATGCGGCGCGATGCCCCATTTGTCGAGGCAGGCGGCCACTTCGCCGTCGAGATCGGTTGAGGCCTTGAAGTGAATCGCCGAGAAATTCACGCCGAGAAGCTCGGGCGCCAATCCCTCATCAAGCCAGGCGCGCAGTTGCGCGCAGGCGGCATCGAGCACCCATTGCCCGAGAAACTGAATCTGGCCGGTGCGCTCGGCGATCGGGATGAAGACCAGGGGCGGGATCTGGCCGCGCTTGGGATGGTTCCAGCGCAGCAGCGCCTCGAGCCCGATGATGCGGCCGGTGCGCAATTCGATCTGCGGCTGGTAGTGCAGTTCGAGCTCGTTGCGGATATGGGCGCCGCGCAATTCGTCGGCGATCAGCACGCGCTCCTGGACCTGCGAATCGAGGCCGGCATTGTGGAAGCGGTAACAGTTGCGGCCATCTTCCTTGGCGCGGTAGAGCGCGAGATCGGCCTGGATCATCATGGCGTCGGGACCGGCGACATCCGGCGCGTAGCGGGCAATGCCGATACTCGCCGAGATATGCACGGTATTGCCGTCGATATTATAGGGCTCGGCGACGACCCGGCCGATCTTGGCGGCTAGCGTGCCGGCGGCATCGAGCTCCTCGACATCGCTTTGCAGGATAGCGAATTCATCGCCGCCGAAGCGGGCTATGACATCGTTCTCGCGGGTCACGCTGCGCATGCGCCCCGCCACTTGCCGCAACAGCGCGTCGCCGACGGCATGACCGAGCGTGTCGTTGACGTCCTTGAAATGATCGAGATCGAAATAGAGCACGGCAAACGGCTTGCCGCCGCGGTTGGCGGCGGCAAAGGCCGCGTGGATGCGCTGCATGAAGGCGCGGCGATTGGGCAGCGAGGTGAGCGTGTCGGTCTGCGCCAGATCGGAGAATCTTTGGTTGACGCGCGTCATGCGCAGCGCATGCCGCCGCGCCGACTGGATATAGGCCACCACCGCGGCGGTAAGGATCAGGCCGGCGATGAGAACAAGCCAGGCCCGGTCATGCGCCGCCAGGAGCGGCCCGTCCGGCATCGGTATCATGACCATCGTCAGCCAACGCTGCCCGTCGGCGATGAGGTCGCGTGACAGATGCTGGTCCTTGGCAAGCGCGGCTTGGCTCTCCGGCGGCGCCGGTTCGCTGCGCAGCCGCGAGCCGTGGATGTAGACCGGTGGCGCATCGGCGCCAGCGCCAGGCGCGAAGAAGAAAATATCAAGGCCTTCCGGCGCAGTGGAATTGACGATGGTATCGACCATCTTGCTCGTGAGCAGCGAGCCGTGCACGAAGCCGACCAGATTGTGCCGCCGATCCTCGAGCGTGTCGTGCGGCGCATCGTGCCGGTAGATCGGCAGCGAGAACAAAAAGCCGGGCTGGGTGCCGCCGCTCGAGACCAGCGTGCGGATCGGCGAAAAGCCGAGGCGATCGTGATCGCGAGCCTGTTCAAGCTCGGCGAGCGTCTCGGGTTCCGAGCGCAGATCGAGACCGTAAAGCGGCGAGGTTTTCGGCAGCGTCACATAGAAGACCGGATAATATTCGTCGCGCTCCGGCGACACCGACATCTTGCCGCCGTCGCCCATGGCCTTGATGTGATAATCGGGAAGCCCCTGTTGCGCCGCCTCGCGCTCATGCGCGGCGCGGTCGGGCCCGGGCACGCGCGGCACCCAGGACAGAGTCGCGATCGCGCCGTTCTCGCGCAACAGCGGCCGCGTAAAGGCATCGAACGCGTTGCGCGACACCTGCCCTTCCGAACTGTCGAACAGCGCGCGCACCGCGCGCAGCCGGTTCACATATTCGTTGAGGCCGTTCTGCACGATCGTGAAGTGATTTTCGGCGACGACGTGAAATTGCGCCGCGGCGTGCCGGCTCTCCCAGCTCGCGGTCAGGCCTGCGGCGGCCAGCGACACGGCGACTCCGGCTGCGGCCGCAAGGAGGGACGGCGGGGACGGACGAAATTTGCCGACAATTCGCGATAAGATCGCCATTAGAATCGCGCTTTAAAACAACGCGCGGTTAGGCCGCGGCAACTCCAACACAATATTCAGCGTCGAAGGATTAAACGCCCAAGCGCGTAATATGGATGTTACCGCGCGCCGAAATGGCGGCCTAAACTCGCCGCAATGCTTAAGGTCGTGTTACGAATGAAATAAGGGTTTCATATGTATTGGAACCACGCCGCGTAGATTGCCAAAGAAGATGGGAAAAGATGACAGAACCGAAGGGAACTTCTGCCCTGCCTGACCGGCTCTCGAACGATCCGAAGAGCCCCTATTACAATGCCGAACTGTTGGAGCGCGACGTCGGCGTCCGCTTCAAGGGCGTTGAGAAGACCAATGTCGCCGAATATTGCATCAGCGAAGGCTGGATCAAGGTCGAAGCCGGCAAGACCAAGGATCGTTACGGCAATCCGCTGACGATCAAACTGAGCGGCCCGGTCGAAGTGTTTTTCAAGGACGAGAAATAAAACCGCCGCACGTCGCCAGATATGATCGCGCGATCGGCGCCCCGGGGAGGTTTACATGTCTAGAATTGCGGCACTGGTTTTTCTCACCATCAGCCTCGCCGGCTGCGACGTAGTCAGCACGCTGACCGACGGCTTCAAATACAAGGCGGCGGTTGAGGACGATCTGCAGAAGGCGACCGGCATCAAGCCGCAGGTTGGATTTAATTGGAGCAATGGACGGCTGGTGCTGGTGACGGTCTTGTTCCCCAAAGTGGTCGACGAGAAGCCGCTTCGCGAATTGGCCGAGACCGTTCGCCACGCCGTCACGACCGAATTCAAACAGAAGCCCGACAATATCGAGCTGGTTTTCGCGATCGGGAATGGATCAAACCCGGCGGCACAGCTGCGGACGCCACCGGCGGCCACGCATCAAGCGGCGCTCTGATTATTCCGCCGCTTCCATGCGCGGCGCGGCCTTCTCCACCTTCGCGGCGCAGAACTTGAATTCCGGAATCTTGCCGAACGGATCGAGCTTCGGATTGGTGAGAAGGTTCGCCGCCGCCTCGACGAAGGCGAACGGAATGAACACGACGCCATCCGGGATCGCATCGTCCTGCCGCGAATGCAGTTCGACCGCGCCGCGCCGGGTCTCGACGCGGATCATGTCGCCGGGCGCGATGCCGAGCTTCGTGATGGTGCCGCGCGATACCGACGCGACCGCGCTCGGCTCGAGTGCATCGAGCACCGTGGCGCGGCGCGTCATGGCGCCGGTGTGCCAATGTTCGAGCTCGCGGCCGGTGGTGAGGATGAACGGATAGTCCTCGTCCGGCACTTCATCCGGCGGCTGTAATTTGGTCGACACCAGCTTGGCGAAGCCGCCCGGACGCGGAAACCCATTGTCGAAGACAACGTCGCGGCCGGGCACATCGGGGCCGTCAACGGGATAAGTGACCGAATCCTCCCGCGCAACGCGGTCCCAAGTAATGTTGGCAAGCGCCGGCATCATCGACGCCATTTCGGTGAAGACGTCGCCGACATTTTTATAATTCCAGCCGCAGCCCATGCGGTTGGCGATCTCCTGGATGATCCAGATATCGTGCCGCGTGTCGCCCGGCAGCGGCAGCGCCTGCCGGCCCATCTGCACCTGGCGATTGGTATTGGTGACGGTGCCGTCCTTTTCCGGCCAGCCCGAGGCCGGCAGCACCACGTCGGCATAGACAGCGGTCTCGGTCAGGAACAGGTCCTGCACCACAAGATGTTCGAGATGCGCCAACGCCTGCCGCGCATGGTTGAGATCTGGATCGGACATCGCGGGGTTTTCGCCCTCGATATACATGCCCTTGATCTCGTCGTGATGCACCGCGTCCATGATCTCGACCACGGTCTTGCCCTTCTTCGGGTCGAGCTTGACGCCCCAGGCCTTCTCATATTGCGCGCGGGTCGCCGGATCCTCGACCGACTTGTAGTCGGGGAAGAACATCGGAATAAGGCCGGCGTCGGAGGCGCCCTGCACATTGTTCTGGCCGCGCAGCGGATGCAGCCCAGTGCCGGGGCGCCCGATCTGGCCGGTGATCAGCGACAGCGCGATCAGGCAGCGCGCATTGTCGGTGCCGTGGGTGTGCTGCGACACGCCCATGCCCCAGAAAATGATAGCGGCCTTGGCGCGCGCATAGGTGCGCGCGACTTCGCGCAGCGTGTCGGGGGGAACGCCGCAGATCGGCGACATTTCTTCGGGCGTGAAATCCTTGATGCCTTCCTTCCAGGCGTCGAAACCTTCGACATAGGTCTGGATATATTGCTGGTCGTAAAGCTTCTCGCTGACGATGACATTGAGCATCGCATTGAGCATCGCGACGTCGGCGCCGTTCTTGAACTGCATCATACGCCAGGCATGACGCTTGAGCGCTTGCCCCCGCGGATCCATCACCACGAGCTTGGCGCCGTTTTTGGCGGCCTGCTTGAAGAAGGTGGCGGCGACCGGATGATTTTCCGTCGGATTGGCGCCGATGACGATGATGAGGTCGGAATTCTTGCACTCGTTGAAGGTCGCGGTCACCGCGGCCGAGCCGACGCCTTCAAGCAGCGCTGCCACCGACGAGGCATGGCACAGCCGCGTGCAGTGATCGACATTGTTGGTGCCGAAACCGGTGCGCACGAGTTTCTGGAACAGGTAGGCTTCCTCGTTCGAGCCCTTGGCCGAGCCGAAGCCGGCGAGCGCCTTCGGCCCGTCGCGGTCGCGGATCTTCTTCAAGCCCGAGGCGGCGCGATCGAGCGCCTCGTCCCAGGTCGCCTCGCGGAAATGCGTCCACGGATTGGACGGGTCGATATATTCGTGCGGCACTTTCGGCACGCCGTCCTTGCGGATCATCGGCTTCAACAGGCGCTGCGGATTGTGCACGTAATCGAAGCCGAAGCGGCCCTTGACGCAGAGCCGGTTCTGATTGGCCGGGCCGTTCTTGCCGGTGACGGCGACGATCTTGTCGTCCTTGATCTCATAGGTGAGCTGGCAGCCGACGCCGCAATAGGGGCAGACGCTGTCGACGGTGCGGTCGGGCTTGCCTCTATAGACGTTGTTCTCGTCCACCATGGTCGCCGGCATCAAGGCGCCGGTCGGGCAGGCCTGGACGCATTCGCCGCAGGCGACGCAGGTCGAGGCGCCCATCGGATCGTCGAAGTCGAACACGATCTTTTCGAGATGGCCGCGGCCGGCCATGCCGATCACGTCGTTGACCTGCACCTCGCGGCAGGCGCGGACGCAGAGATTGCACTGGATGCAGGCGTCGAGATTGACCGCCATGGCGACGTGGCTGCGGTCGGGCTTCGGCACTTCGGCCGCCTTGCGCTTGGGAAAGCGGCCGGGCACGGCCTTGAGCCGCCGCACGGTTTGCCAAAGCTCGGAATCCGGATCGTGCGCGACTTCGATCGCAGGCTGATCGGTAAGCAGAAGCTCGGCGACCATCTTGCGCGCGGTCTTGGCGCGGTCGGTCTGCGTCTTCACTTTCATGCCCGGCGCCGGCGTGCGCAGGCAGCTTGCCGCAAGCACGCGCTCGCCCTCGATCTCGACCATGCAGACGCGGCAATTGCCGTCAGCCCGGTAGCCGGGTTGCGGCGAAAAGCACAGATGCGGCAGCTTGATGTCGAGCCGGCGCGCGGCGCGAAAGATCGTCTCGCCGGGGCGAATGTCGATCTCGCGTTCGTCGATGGTGAACGTATTCGTGCTCTTGTCCGGCTTGGCATCGCTCATGAATGGATCGCTCGTTTGGATCGCCCGATAGTTACCTGGCTCTCGTTACCTTGCTTTGGTTACCAATGTCGCAGCGGTGTCTTCAGCTCTTCCGGAAAGTATTTTAGCACACAGACCAGCGGATTGGGCGCCGCCTGCCCCAGGCCGCAGATCGAGGCATCGCGCATCAAGGCCGACAATTCGTCGAGCAGCGCCGGATCCCATGGGCCGTGCGCCATCATCTCGGCCGCCTTCTCGGTGCCGACCCGGCATGGCGTGCATTGGCCGCAGCTCTCATCCTCGAAGAACTTCATCAGGTTAAGAGCCACCGCCTTCACATCGTCCTTGTCGGACAGAATGACAACCGCGTGGGAGCCTACGAAGCAGCCGTATTTTTCCAGCGTGCCGAAATCGAGCGGCAGGTCGGCCATGGATTCAGGCAAGATGCCGCCCGAAGCGCCGCCCGGCAGATAGGCCTTGAAGCTGTGGCCGTCGGCCATGCCGTCGCAGAACTCGTTGATCAGCTCGCGCACCGTGATGCCGGCCGGCGCAAGTTTCACGCCCGGATTCTTGACCCGGCCGGACACCGAAAAGCTGCGGAAACCTTTGCGCTCATGGCGGCCCTGCGCCGTCACCCACGCCGCGCCTCTCTCGATGATGTCGCGCACCCAATAGAGCGTCTCGACATTCTGTTCGAGCGTCGGGCGGCCGAACAGGCCGACCTGCGCGACGTAAGGCGGGCGATGCCGCGGCAGGCCGCGCTTGCCTTCGATCGATTCGATCATCGCCGATTCTTCGCCGCAGATATAAGCGCCGGCGCCGCGGCGCAGATGAATCTTGCTGAAACGATCGAGGTTGGCGTCTTCGAGCTTCTTGATCTCCTCGACGAGCATCAGCCGCAATTCCGGATATTCGTCGCGGATATAGAGGTAGATTTCGGCGGCCTCGACCACCCAGGCGGCGATCAGCATGCCTTCAAGGAAACGGTGCGGATCGAGCCCGAGATAGTAGCGATCCTTGAACGTGCCGGGCTCGCCCTCGTCTGCATTCACTGCCATCAGCCGCGGCACCGGCTCCGCGCGCACCAGCGACCATTTGCGACCGGTCGGAAATCCCGCGCCGCCGAGCCCGCGCAGGCCGGCATCGCTGACGACCTTGATCAACTCGTCGCGCGTGCGCTTGCCGTCGAGCGCCTCGTTGAGCAGGCGGTAGCCGCCCGACGCAATGTAAGCATCGAAATCGGTGCCGGGCTTCCAAGGCTGCGCATGCGTATGAACATGGGCGAGCTTCTTGACCGCCGCCGGCGTCGCCTTTGTGACTTGCACATGGCCGATGGCGCAGGCCGGCGCCTGGTCGCAGGCGCCCATGCACGGCGCATGCACGATGCGCACATCCGGCCCGAGCGTCTTGGGCAGGTCCGCCAGCAGCCGGTCGGCGCCGGCCATGGCACAGGACAAAGAGTCGCAGACCCGCACCGTCACCGGCGGTGGCTGGGTCTCGCCCTCTTTGACCACGTCGAAATGGGCGTAGAAGGTCGCGACCTCATAGACTTCGGTCTGCGCCATCTTCATCTCGGCCGCGAGCGCCGCCAGATGCGCACTCGATATGTGGCCGTATTTGTCTTGAATCAGATGCAGGTGCTCGATGAGAAGGTCGCGGCGGCGCGACCGGTCGGTCAACAGCGCCTCGATATCGGCGACGGCCTGGGGATCGAGCTGACGGCCCTTGGGCGTGCGCGGCGGACGGCGCCGCCCTCGTCCAGTCTTGTCAGCGGGCGGTGCCGGCGGCAGTTCGGTCAGGCTCATCCGTTACCTTTGCGACCAAAAAACGACTTTAGAACAGAGCTAAAGCCCTGCCAGCGATAATCAATAGGCTTTTTTGATCGGAATATCCGATCAAGCCATTTCATTCTCCGATCAAACAGGCGCATCGCCGCGGCCCTTGATTTTGCACCGCGAAAGAAGCTGCTCCGTGCGTCGTTGTGGGCGGGGAATAGATGCCTCTAACTTTGGTTTAGCTTGCTATTCGCCCGCCGGTATAGGAACATTTTATCGTCAAAAAGAGGTGCCGCTCCGCGCCCACCCGCAAGAGTGGGAAAAAAACAACAGCGGAAACAGGCGACTGGGGGACCCTTTGGAGGAATCACGCGATGAGCTTTCTCGATCGTAGCCATTCGATTGCCGGACCCGGCTATAGCCGCTGGATGGTGCCGCCCGCGGCACTCTGCGTGCACCTGTGCATCGGCCAGGCTTACGCGTTCAGCGTTTTCAATCTGCCGATGAGCAAATTGCTCGGCATCACACAGTCTACTCCGGATGATTGGAAGCTGACCGATCTCGGTTGGATCTTCTCGATCGCCATTTTCGTGCTCGGCACTTCGGCGGCGCTGTTCGGCCGCTGGGTCGAGGAAGGCGGACCGCGCCGGGCGATGTTCACCGCCGCGCTGTGCTGGGGCGCGGGTTTTCTGATCTCCGCGGCCGGCGTCTACATCCACAATATCTGGGTGGTTTATTTCGGCTACGGCGTCGTCGGCGGTTGCGGGTTGGGCATCGGCTACATCTCGCCGGTCTCGACTCTCATCAAATGGTTCCCCGACCGGCCGGGCATGGCGACCGGCATGGCGATCATGGGCTTTGGCGGCGCCGCTTTCATCGCCTCGCCGTTGTCGGTCTGGCTAATGGCTCATTTCTCTACGCCCACGCATGTGGGCGTAGCCGAAACCTTCATCGTGCTTGGTGTCGTCTATTTCGTCTTCATGGTCGTCGGCGCGCTCATCGTGCGGCTGCCGGCGCCGGGCTGGAAGCCGGCGGGCTACACGCCGCCGGTGGTGGAGCGGAAGCTGATCACCCAGAACGACGTGTTCGTCTATGACGCACTGAAGACGCCGCAGTTCTGGCTGATCTGGTGGGTGCTCTGCCTCAACGTCACCGCCGGCATCGGCGTGCTCGGCCAGGCTTCCGCGATGAGCCAGGAAATGTTCCCGGGCAAGATCACAGCGGTCGCGGCCGCAGGCTTTGTCGGCCTGATGAGCTTGTTCAACATGGGCGGCCGCTTCTTCTGGGCGTCAACGTCGGACTATATCGGACGCAAGAACACCTACTTCATATTCATGGTGCTTGGCTTCCTGCTGTATTGCACGGTGCCCTATACCGGCTCGATCGGCAGCGTCGTCGGTTTCGTCTGCTGCTTCTTGGTGATCATCAGCATGTATGGCGGCGGCTTCGCCACCGTCCCGGCCTATCTGAGAGACATGTTCGGTACGCGCTATGTCGGCGCCATCCACGGCCTGTTGCTCACGGCGTGGTCGATGGCTGGCATCTTCGGGCCGGTGCTGGTGAATTACATTCGCCAGTACAATATCGATAACGGGGTGCCGAAGGCGCAAGCCTATAACGTCACTATGTACATCATGGCCGGGCTCCTGGTGATCGGCTTCATCTGCAACCTTCTGGTCAAGGCGGTGGATAAGCGCTTCCACATGAGCCCGGACCAAGACGCACTGCGCGATGCCGGCCGGATGAGCACCGCCGGCCAACCGGCAAAAGCCTGAGGAGAAGACCATGGCGGAAGACAATCACACCGGCACATCGGCGCTCCAACTCATCCTCGCCTGGGGCTTTGTCGGCATCCCTCTCGCTTGGGGCGTGCTGCAGACGCTGCAGAATGCAATGAAGCTGTTCCAGTAAGCGGCTTCGAGTTCCAAGATCAGACGGCGCGGCTGCAGGGCCGCGCCGTTTTTTTATCCCGACAACAAATCTCGCAGCTTGACTGATTCATAACTTGTTGGTTATGAATAAGTCAATGAGCGTGGCCGACAACGTCTTCAAAAGTCTTGCCGATCCGACGCGCCGCGCGCTGTTCGAGCGCTTGAGCCGCGGCGGCGAGCACACCGTGCATGCGCTCACCGCAGGCTCGGACGTGTCGCAGCCTGCGGTGTCGAAACATCTCGGCGTGCTCAAACAGGCCGGTCTCGTGCACGACCGGCGGCAGGGGCGCGAAACCCATTACAGCGCGCGGCCGCAGGGGCTGAAGCCGCTGATCAACTGGATGAACCACTACGGCGTGTTCTGGCGCGAACGCTTCGATCGGCTGGAAGATTTGCTGAACAGGATGGACCAATGAGCGAGCCCACGACCGAAACGCTTTCCGTCATTGTCGAACGAGAAATCGCTTTTCCGCCCGAAAAGATCTGGCGCGCGCTGACGCAACCACACCTGATCGAGGAATGGCTGATGAAGAACGACTTCAAGCCTGTCG